>OKSH01002757.1_pt1 | contig 12406 bp, 5 predicted proteins | sample 1601231 | NCBI WGS metagenome assembly OKSH01 (sample SAMEA3541596, study PRJEB24748) | human gut metagenome | biome: human gut; feature: human-associated habitat; material: faeces | place: China | collected 2012 | reverse complement strand
ATACCGGTCTTGAGACCCGGCCCCACGGTGAGCACGCGCCCCGTGCAGGTGCGAGAAAGCGCCGTCTTCCACGGGCGCTCGAGCGCCGGCACCACGCAGCTCAGCACGGCAGCCGTGGGCACAAGCGCGCCCGGCATGCCCGCATCGGCTGCCAGTGCACCCATGACCTGCGCGAGCCTCATGCGCGCCTCGTCTGCTGTGATGCTCGACGGCGTGGTGATCTCGCACGTCGCAAGCGGACATTCCTGCGCCGCGGCCGAATCCTCTGCAAACAGGCCAAAGCGAATGAACGTGTTGCCCACGTCGACCGTCAATATATATGCGCACCCATTAAGCATCGTCGGCGCTCCTTTCGTCTGCCCAGCAGTATATCGCCTACCTAAACCAGTCATCCCAAAATGACTAGCTTGCCGCTATACTGGTGCGCGGTCGCGCGCGAGCTCACGCGGCGGCCCTTGGTAACCCGACTTCCCGCGCCGTATCCGTAACGGCGCTCCCGGGGGAAGCGGATATACGCAAAGGAGTTTTATATGAGCAATCCCTCGAACCGCGCCTCGATGCGCGGGCAACTCACGCTGCGCGGCGTCGTCATCGGCGTCCTTGGCTGCGTGATTATCACGGCAAGCTCGGCCTACACCGCCCTCAAGATGGGCGCTCTCCCCTGGCCGATCGTCTTCGCTGCCGTCATCTCGCTGTTCTTCCTTAAGCTCATGGGCAACGCCAGCCTCAACGAGGCCAACGTCACCCACACCATCATGTCCGCGGGCGCCATGGTCGCCGGCGGTCTGGCGTTTACCATCCCGGGCGCCTGGATGCTGGGCTATGCCGACCAGATCAGCTGGCTCGACATGTTTATCGTGGCACTCGCCGGCACCATCTTGGGCCTTCTGGCGACAGCGCTCATCCACCGCCACTTTATCGTAGACGCCGCGTTGGAGTTCCCCACCGGCAACGCCGCAGCTCAGACCCTGCGCGCCACCGAGGCCGGCGGCAAGACCGGCAAGCAGCTCTTTGGCTCTATGGCCATCGCAGGCATCTACAGCGTGCTTCGCGACGCTCTGGGCGTGGTGCCCAGCATGCTATGCACGCTCAACATCCCCGGCGTGACCTTTGGCATCTACAACTCGCCCATGCTGCTCTCCGTCGGCTTCCTCGTGGGCTTCGCCCCGGTCGCCTTCTGGTTTGCCGGCGCCCTGCTGGGCAACTTTGGCATCATCGTGGGCGGCACCGCTGCCGGTCTGTTCGATGTTGTGACCGCGCAGGGCATCGTCAAGTCCCTGGGCATGGGCCTCATGATGGGCTTTGGCGTCGCCGTCGTCCTCAAGGACATCCTGCCGCAGGTAGCCGGTATCGTCCGCGGTCTTGCCGCCGACAGCTCCACCGACACCGACGAGCAGTCGCTCATCTCGGGCTCCCTTAAGCTCGACGCCGGCATCATCGGCCTGGGCGCTGCCGCCATCGCCGTGATCGTCGCCATCGCGCTCGACCTTGGTCCCGTCCCGGCCGTCATCGTGACGCTGTTCACCTTTGTCACTACCATTATGAGCGCACAGAGCTGCGGCCAGACGGGCATCGACCCCATGGAGATCTTTGGCCTCATCGTCATGCTCATCGTGGCTGCCTTCGCACAGATCGCTCAGGTCAAGCTGTTCTTTATCGCCGGCATCGTAGCCGTGGCGTGCGGCCTTGCGGGCGACGTCATGAACGACTTTAAGGCCGGCGCCGTGCTGGGCACCAATCCGCGTGCGCAGTGGATCGGCCAAGCCATTGGCGGCATCGTGGGCGCCCTGGTCGCCGCCGCCGTCATGGTCGCGCTTGTCACCGCCTATGGTCCGGACGCCTTTGGTCCCGACAAGAGCTTTGTGGCCGCGCAGGCAAGTGTGGTCGCCACCATGGTCTCGGGCATCCCGAGCGTGCCGTGGTTCGTTGGCGGCTTTATCGCCGGCATCGTCATGTACTGGCTCGGCATTCCGGCCATGATGATCGGCCTGGGCGTGTACTTGCCGTTCTACATGTCACTCACGGCATTCCTGGGCTCCTGCGTCAAGCTCGCCTACGACAAGTGGGCCGCACGCCGCGACGCCACTGCCGGTCTTTCGGACGAGGAGAAGGCTGCCAAGGACGCCGCCTTCCAGGAGCAGGGCCTGGTTGTCGCCAGCGGCCTGCTGGGCGGCGAGTCCATCGTCGGCGTTATCCTGGCGTTTGTCTCCGTGGGCCTGAGCCTGCTGGGCTAAGTCGAGCAGCTGCTCGCCCGAATCCATTTTGCCTACGGCTAGCCCGGTAGGCGGCCCATGCGGTCGCCTGCCGGGTTTTTTGATGCCGATACAAATAAAGGCCGGCGCGCTGCCATTAACAGCACGCCGGCCTTATCGTTTGGCTACCGAGACGGTCCTGCTACGAATTGAAGTTCCTTACAGAGCCGACGCTCGAGACGCTACATGTGCTTGCGACGACGATCGCCCAGCGTCACGCCCGCTGCCACGAGCGTCACACCGCCGATGACGAAGACCTCGCCCACAAGCGCGGAGGTGTCGCCGGTCTGGGCAAGTACTCCCGACGTGGTCTGCTTCTTGGCAGCAGACGCCTTTGCGGCGGCCTGCGTAACCTGGGGCTTGGCCTGAGGCTTGCTCTGCGGCTCGGCCTTGGGATGATACTTGTCGTACTCGGCCTGCGCGGCAGCCAGGGCATCCTTGGCATCGCCAAGCTCGGCAAGCGCGGCGGCATAGGCGTCGTTGGCATCGGACAGCTTGGCATCGGCATCGCTCAGGGCAGCCTTGAGGCCAGCGGCGGCATCGACGGCGGCCTTATAGCGAGCGTAGGCAGCGTTCAGCTTGACAAGCTTCTCGTTGCCCGTCGTGCCCGCGGCAAGGGATGCCTTATGGTCGACAGCCTCAAGATCGGCCTTGAGTGCCTCATCGCTGGCAAGCTCGGCCTTGGCCTTGACGATCTCGAAGTTCGCATCGACGACGGCTTCGTTGGCGGCCTCGAGCTGCTTCTGGGCATCGGCGACACCGGCGACGGCAGCGTCATAGGCGGCCTTGGCGTCGTCGACCGCCTTCTGGGCACCGGCGAAGCGCTCGAAGGCCTTGTTTGCGGTGGCAAGCTCGTCCTCGGCGGCCTTGGCCTTCGCCTGTGCGTCGGACAGGGTCTGCGTCTTGGCGGCAACTGCCTGCTTGGCGCCCGAAAGAGCGGTCGCGGCGTGCACATCTGCGGCCTGAGCCTTGTCAACGCCAGCCTGGGCAGTGTCGTCGGCCTTCTTGGCATCGTTAAGCGTGCCCTGCTTGTTCGCAAGATCCGTCTTGGCGGCATCGCACTTGGCGGCAAGGTCCTTGACCGAAGCGGTAGCGTTGTCATACGCCTCGTTGGCCTGATCGGACTTTACCTTGGCGGCGTCGCGGGCGCTGCGAGCCTTCGCCTTGTGAGCAGCGGCATCGGCTGCCTTCGTCTTGCTGTCAGCAAGCGTGGCGTTTGCCTTATCGAGAGCTGCCTGGGCAGTAGCGGCCTCGCTCTTGGCGGCGTCGAGCTTGGTCTTGGGCGTCTTGACGTCGATACCCTTGAGTTTGGCTTCGGCGGCGTCGTATGCCGTCTTCGCGGCGGCGGTGCCGGACTTGGCCTTCTCGTACTCGCCCTTGGCGGTGTTCATGTTCGTGTCGGCCGCGGTATAGGCATCGCGAGCGCTTTCTTGCTTATCCAATGCGTTAGAATAAGCCGTTCCAGCAGTCCCGAAGTTCTTCTGTGCTTCTGCCAACTTATTCTGAAGCTGCTTCAGCTGCTCCTTCTGCTCCTGAGTGCCGCCCGCATTGTAGGCGGAATCGATGTAGTCGGTGACGAGCTTCTTGAACTCGGAGACAGTGAAGTCCTTCTGCCCCGTGCTTCCACTATAGTCGAAAATGGTTACCTCGGAATCGGTGTTCTTACCGCTACCGGTTGCGATGCCGATAGCCTTCGCGCCGGCATCGATGATGTTGAGATAGTGTCCGCACTCATGGTAGATGCTGTTGTAGTGCTGGTAGATATAGTAGGAATCATATCGATGGCTTCCAAGTGCATCGCCATACTGCGCGACGTACTTATCGAATGCCTCCTTCTCCTGTGTGTAGAGGCCGGTGTAGGGCCAACCGAGGGTATCCTCGGTTTCGCCTCCGGTGTATGCTCCGCCGCCGCCTGCAAGGTTCTCACCTTGATCGAAATAGCAGTTCGAGTGTCCCCAGATGTTCGATGAATATGATGTATTAAGTGCGGCTGCCGCAGTCATGCGGAGGCTGACACTGAGTTCCGACTGACCGTTCGCCTTGCGGAGGTTGTTCTGGGTGTCGAGATATGTCAGGGCGTTGCGCATCTGCTCCAAGGAGAGCGGATTGGTGTCGCGAGACATATCCTGATCGACGTACTGGTCATACCAGTCGGCCTTGTCCTCAGCACCGGTCAGCATCGATACGGCATCCTGGGCGTTCTTTTTCTGTGTGGCGGTGAAATCGCTGCTGTTGCTGATGTAGGCCATAAAGCCGAGCATGCCCTTATTGATGACTTCCTGGTCAACGGTCATGTTGGACTTTAGGTCTGCAATCTGCTGCTCAAGAGCCTCAACCTGGGCATTAGCAGCGTCATAAGCCTTTTCCGCGGCGTTCGAAGCGGCGCAGGCCGCCTCCCACTCGCTGCGCTTCTGCTGACGGACCTCGACGAGTCGGTCGTACTCCGCCTTCTTGTCGGCTTCGGTCTGCTGGGCCTGCTCGCATGCGGCCTTGGCGGCGTCGCGCTTGCTGACGGCGGCGTTGTACTCCTTGCTTACCGCATCATATGCAGACTGGGCAGATGCCACGGCGGCGTTGGCGGCGTTGGCCTTCTCCTGCGCGGCGGTGACGGTAGTCTGCGCAGCCTGCAGGTTCGCCTGTGCGGTGGCGTCGGCATCCGTCGCGGCATTGAGCTCCCTCTGCGCGGTCTTGAGCTCACCAGCAGCAGCGTTCTTGGCGGCCTCAAGCGCACTCAGGTCAACACCCGTACCCGAGACGGCAGCATCGAGCGCGGCCTGCGCCTGGTTGAACTTCTGCTGGGCGTTATCGCGCGCGGTGGTTGCGGCTGCGAGAGCAGCGGCAGTCTCCTGCTTCTTGGCCTGGGCAGTCGTCAAAGCTGCCTCGGTATTCTGCTTTTCCTGCTGGGCGCTGGCCTCGGCAGCCTTGGCCTGGTCCAGATTGTCCTGTGCAGTAGTAACGGCCTTATTGGCGTCATCGAGCTTTGCCTGCGCGTCCTCGACGGCCTTCTTGGCGGCCTCGTACTCGTCCATACCCATGGCCTCGAGCTTGGCCTGGGCATCATCGAGGGCCTTCTTGGCCTCATCCTGCTTTGCCTTGGCGTCCTTGAGCGCCTGGGTCTTATCCTCGACACTCTTGTTGGCTTGATCGAGCTGATCGTTCAGGTCGCCCAGCTTCTTCTGCTGCTGCTCGGTCTTTTCGACGGCGGCTTTGAGCTCGTCAATCTTCTCCTGGAGCGCGGCGACTTCTGCTGCGTTCTGCTCGATTTCGTTGTCGCTCACAGCCTGCGAGGCCTGATTCTTTTGCTGCTGTGCCTGCTTTTGAGACTGGCCCGCCGCGTCGGCCTTCTTCTGAGCCGCATCGTAGGCGGCCTGAGCGTCCTTGAGCTGCTTTGCCGACTCCTCTGCCAGCTGGGCAGCCGTCTTTACGACCGCTTGGTTGCCGGCGGCAACGGTGTTCTCTACAGAACTACCCCCCCCCGAACAGAATCGCCGTTATCTGCCGTCGGTGCGGCGATTGCCGCCAGCGGCGACATGAGCGGCTGAGCGATGAGGCCCGCCGTCAAAACGGTTGCGACGGCGCGGTTGGCAACGCCCTTGACGTTGACGGCCTTGGCCCGAGGCTCAAAGTGTTGTGGACTGTAGTTTGCCATGGCTTTCTCCCTTTGACACGGATGTATCCATACACTTCAAAATGTAGGAGCTGATTTTTGAATTCTGTTGCGCAACATTGGTCACCAGCGGATTTTTTGAAATTCGCGCTCTCGTGCTTCACAATTTCGTCACATATGTAGGAGCTGGTGCATCATATTCTTGCGGGATCGAATTGAGCCTGTGATTTGTATTTGCTCCCACGTCATCCGCCCTATCGGATTCCGCATCAAGCAGGCACCCCGCCCGCCGCGGTATAGAGTTAAGACAACGGGCACGTTGCGCGGACCGCGCTGGAACGAGGTGGACATGGAACTCGACAAACAACAGATCAAGCGACTGCGTGAGCGTCATCATCGTCGTCACGGCATCCGCCCCGCCCATAGTGAGGCCATGGAGAACGCCACCCGCTTCCTAAAGCGCGCATTCAACATTCGCGAGGGACGCGCGCCCTATCACGTGATCCGCAAGCGTTTTGTAAACGGGGCGCGTCTGACTGGCACTCACCTGTGCATCCTCATCATCGCGATGTTAATCGCAAGTATTGGCCTCGATATCGATTCGGACATCGCCATCGTGGGCGCCATGCTCATCTGCCCGCTCATGGGCTCGGTTCTTGCCATGGCATACGGCATTGCCACGCTCGACCGCGAGATTACCGTCGAAGCCGTCGCCAGCCTTGCGCTGCAAATGGCCTTTTGCCTGGTCACATCCACGTTGTACTTTAAGCTCTCGCCCCTTGGCACCACCACGGCCGCCATTATCGACAATTCGACACCGACTGTCTGGGACCTCGCTGTCGCGCTCGCCGGCGGCTTTGCAGGCGGCCTGGGCAACTCGCGCGACCAGGAACCCGCCACGCTCATCGCCGGTGTGGCCGTGGCGACCGCGCTCATGCCACCCCTGTGCGCGGCGGGCTACGGCATCGCCATCGCAAGCGGGTCGCTGTTTCTCTCGGCGCTTTACGAGTTTGGCATCAACGTGGTCTTTATCGCACTGGCTGCCGAAGCCGTACTACTTCTATTGCGTGTGCCGCTCAAGCGCGACCTCAACGGCGACGGTATTGTGACTGCTGAGGAAAATGCCGAGGTCGACGAGCTGTCACGCAAGGTGCGCCGCCGCATTATTGTGGGCACGGTGATCTTTGCCATCCCCTGCATCGTTATGACCGCGGGGTCTATTGGCTCGGCGCAGGTCGGCGTGCAGGACGGCTACGGCGTCACCGAGACCACACGCGAGCTTGCCGCGGTGCTGCCGGGCTTTAAGGATTACACCGTCGCCGTCGAGACCTCGGCTACCGAAGGGGACGAGGAAGGCATGGTCGAGCGCGAGGTTGTCGCCCATGTGACGACAAACGAGGCGCTCGGGGCGCACGACCGCCGCGTTGCCCGCAAGCTCATCGACCTCAACGTGCCCGAACTCGATCGCGTGGAGTTTGACGTAAAGTGATGCCGGCGCGGGATGTTGCAAAACGCACGTAGCAACTCAGAGTGTCGGTACCAAAGGGATCGGCTTTGACGAACGGGGCGGTTTCGTCGAAGCCGCCGGCGGCGTACTCGGCATCGGCCGCTCCTTGATGGCCGCCTGCTTCTCGACGTCGTAGGTCGCGACGATCTGCTTGTGGAGCTTCTTTTGCCCGTCGGTGAGCTCGTTGCTCGCAGTAGATGCGGCGGGCGCGCCGGCCCCGCCGACCGAACAGCCCATGAGCCCCGTCCCGACAAGCGCCAGCGCGCCCGCCGTACCGTCGGTCTGGCCCTGAGCCATGACCTCGGTCATATTGTTCTTCCAGATGGAATTGGCAAAGTGCAGCGACAGGTACTTCTCGGGACGGCCGGTGTACTTGGCAAAGGTGCTCGGCAGCAGCGTGGAGGAGTTGGTCACTTCACCGCACTTCTGAAATACGAGTCCACGGAAGGCTGCAACAAGGTCTTTTGCGCAACATATATCCAAAAAACGGGTGGTAGCCGGTACGGCTACCACCCGTTTGTCTCATATCTAGTCCATAGCAGGCAAGCTACTTCTTAATGCCGCGTCCCAGGCGCTCGGCGACCGATGCCACGGCCTCCTCGCTGGCCGGTCCGCAGCTCACGCAGCCATCGTGGGCACGCATCTGGCCGGTAACCTCGTCCATCGCGAGCGGTGCCACCTTCTCGAGCTTAAAGCCCTTGCCGGCGCGCATGTTTTCCTTGGCCACGCTGATCATGAGCTTAATGCGGTTGAGCTGGTTGACCTCGGACGCGCCGGGGTCGTAGTCCACCGCGACGATGTTGCTCTCGGGATGCTGGCGGCGCAGCTCCTTGATCACGGCCTTGCCCACCACGTGGTTGGGCAGGCAGGCGAAGGGCTGCGTGCAGATGATGTTGGGCGCGCCATGATCGATCAGGTCGAGCATCTCGGCCGTGAGCAGCCAGCCCTCGCCCATGTTGTTGCACACCGAAAGCACCGTGCGGGCCTTGTCGGCCATGGTGCCGATGCGCTCGGGTGCCTCGAAGCGGCGGGACTTCTCGAGCATCTCCTCCACCGGCGTGCGCATCCAGTCCACAAGCTTGATGAGCGCCTGCATGCCCGCACGCGTCGTTGCAGAGCTACCCAGCTCGTCCTTTTGCAGCTCGGCGTTGCTCATGGAGTACAGGAAGAAGTCGAGCAGACCCGGCACCACGGCCTCGCAGCCCTCGCGCTCGATCACGTCGACCACGTGGTTGTTGGCCGTGGGGTGGAACTTGACCAGGATCTCACCGACCACGCCCACGCGCGGCTTGGTGCCCTCGCCCACAAGCGGCATGGTATCGAACGCGCGGATGGCCTCGCGGCACAGCTTGGTGTAGTTATGCCTGTTGAACTTGGGCGCTAGCTTGCGAGCGCGTGCCATGTACTCCTCGTAGAGCGCGTTGGCGGCACCGGGCGTGGCCTCGTACGGGCGGCAGCGATAGAGCATCTGCATCATCACGTCGCCAAAGAGCACCGCGTAGACTGCCTGCTTAAGCAGCGCCGGCGTCAGCTTGAAGCCGGGGTTGTCCTCGCCCAGCGCCACGGCCGAAAGCGAGATCACGGGGATCTCGGGGTGACCGCTCTCGCGCAGGGCTTTGCGAATGAGCGCGATGTAGTTGGTAGCACGGCAGCCGCCGCCGGTCTGACTGATGACCACGGCCGTCTTGGACAGGTCGTACCGACCGCTCTCGATGGCCTCCATGATCTGGCCCGTCACCAGGATCGACGGATAGCAGATGTCATTGTTCACATAGCGCAGGCCGGCCTCGACGGCGTCGTGATCGGTCGAGGGCAGCAGCTCCAAGTTGTAGCCGGCACCGCGGAACACCTCTTTGACCAGGTCAAAGTGGATCGGCGCCATCTGCGGGCACAGGATGGTGTAGCCCTCGTCGCGCATCTGCTCGGTAAAGGGCACCTTCGGCCATGCGGTCGAAGCACTCTCGCGCTGAGCCTCAAACGTGTACTTGCGGCTCGCGAACGCGGGGGCATCCGTGGAGGGCGCCACCGGCGCGGCATCGCCCTGCTCGTAAGCCTCGCCCGCGGCCGTGGCCTCGGCCAAGCGCTCGGCCTCCTGGTCCTTAAGCGCGGCCATGAGCGAACGGATGCGGATGCGCGCGGCACCCAGGTTGGACACCTCGTCGATCTTGAGCACGGTGTAGATCTTGCCGCTGGCTTCCAGAATCTCCTGCACCTGGTCGGTGGTCAGGGCATCGAGACCGCAGCCAAAGGAGTTGAGCTGGATCAGGTCCAGGTCGTTGCGCATCGTCACAAAACGGGCGACGGCGTACAGGCGGCTGTGGTACATCCACTGATCGACGACGCGGATCGGGCGCTCGGGCTTTACCAGATGCGCGAGCGAATCCTCGGTAAAGACCGCAAAGCCAAAGCTCGAGATAAGCTCGGGCAGGGCATGGTTGATCTCGGGGTCGTTATGGTAGGGACGACCGGCGAGCACGATGCCGTGACCGCCGTGGTCCTCGACCCACTTAAGGGCCTCCTCGCCCATGGTCTGGATGTCCTCGTGGAAACGCGCATCGGCCTCAAAGGCGGCGTTGACGGCGGCATCAACCTCGGAGCGCGTGATCTTGGGTCCACGCACGCGACCGCGACCGGCTTGCGCATCGGCCACACGGTCGACGGCGAGCACCTGATACAGGCGGCGCTTGAGCTCGGTCTTGTCGTGATAGGGCACAAACGGATACAGGAACTCGATGTTCTGCTCGCGAATCTCGTCGATGTTGAGCGCCAGCGCCGTGGGGTAGCTCATGACGATGGGACAGTTGTAACAGTTGCCGGCGGTCGGATCCTCCTTGCGCTCCCAGCGCACGCACGGCATCCAAATGAAGTCGACGTCACGGTCGATAAGGTTCATCACGTGGCCGTGGCTCATCTTGGCCGGATAGCACACGCTCTCGGACGGCATGGACTCGATGCCCGCCTGGTAGGTCTTTTTGCTCGACTGGTCGGACAGCTGCACGCTAAAGCCCAGACGCGTAAAGAACGCGTGCCAGAAGGGGTAGTTCTCGTACATGTTGAGCGCGCGCGGGATGCCGACGGTGCCGCGCGGGGCCTCGTCGGGGCTCAGCACCTCGCGGTTAAAGAGCAGCTCGTTTTTCTTTTTAAAGAGGTTGGGGGCCTCGGTCTTCTGCTTTTTGTGGCCGGCGCCCTTCTCGCAGCGGTTGCCGGTAATGAAGCGCCTGCCGCCGCCAAAGTCGTTGACGGTGAGTTGGCAGTTGTTGGAGCAGCGACCGCAGCGGACATGCTTTTGCGTCACGGTAAGGTGCGCGATGTCCTCAGCCGAAAGGATGGTCGAGGTGCCATCGGCACCGGCGCGATCGCGGGCGAGCAGGGCCGCACCGTAGGCGCCCATGCAGCCGGCGATGTCGGGACGCACGGCGTGAACGCCAGTGAGCTGCTCAAACGCACGCAGCGTGGCGTCGGACATAAAGGTGCCGCCCTGGACGATCACTTGGCTGCCAATCTCCTTGGGGTCGCGCAGCTTAATGACCTTGAACAAGGCGTTCTTGATGACGGAATAGGACAGGCCGGCCGCAATGTCGCCCACCGTGGCGCCTTCTTTTTGCGCCTGCTTGACGCGCGAGTTCATAAAGACCGTACAGCGACTACCCAGGTCGACCGGGGCCTTGGCATGGATGGCGGCATCGGCGAACGCGCGCACGTCCATGTTCATAGAGACGGCGAAGCTCTCGATAAAGCTACCGCAACCCGACGAGCAGGCCTCGTTGAGCATGATGTGCTCAATCACGCCGTCCTTGACGCGCAGGCACTTCATGTCCTGGCCGCCAATGTCCAGAATGAACTCGACGCCGGGCAGGAATGCCTTGGCGCCGCGCAGGTGCGCAACGGTCTCGATTTCGCCCGAGTCGGCCTTGAGGGCCTCGATGAGCAGCGCCTCGCCGTAGCCCGTGGTGGTCACGTGGCCGATGGTGCAGCCGGCAGGGATGTGATTGTAGAAATCGGCCATGATGACCTTGGCCGTGCCCAGGATGTCGCCGTTGTTGTTGCCGTACCAGGTGTGCAACAGCTGGCCGTCCTCGCCCACGAGCGCGGCCTTCATGGTGGTGGAACCGGCGTCGATGCCAATGAACACGCGGCCGGTGTAGCCGTCGAGCTTGCCCTTGGGGACGACTTCCTGGTCGTGGCGGTTCTTGAACTCGGCAAAGTCCTCGTCGGTGGCAAAGAGCGGATCCAGGCGCTCGACCTCGGCACCCTGTGTGTCGCCCAAACTGTCGATAGCCTCGATGAGCTGCGGGAACGTGCTGAGCTTGTTGGACTCGTGCGCCATGGCGGCGCCGCTCGCCACAAACAGGTGAGCGTTTTGGGGCACGATACGGTGCTCCTCGTCCAGGTTGAGCGTGAGGTAGAAGCGGTGGCGCAGCTCGGAGAGATACTGCAGCGGGCCGCCCAGGAAGGCGACGTTGCCGCGGATGGGACGGCCGCACGCCAGGCCCGAGATGGTCTGGGTCACGACGGCTTGGAAGATGGAAGCGGCGACGTCCTCGGGGCGGGCGCCCTCGTTGAGCAGCGGCTGGACGTCGGTCTTGGCAAAGACGCCGCAGCGGCTGGCGATGGGATAGATGGTGGTGGCGTTGGCCGCGAGCTCGTTGAGGCCGCTCGCGTCGGTGTGCAGCAGGGTTGCCATCTGGTCGATGAACGCGCCCGTGCCGCCGGCGCAGGTGCCGTTCATGCGCTGCTCGATGCCGTTGTCAAAGTAGATGATCTTGGCGTCCTCGCCGCCCAGCTCGATGGCGACGTCGGTGGCCGGGATGAGGGTCTCGACGGCGCGTTTGCTGGCGATGACCTCCTGGACAAACTCCAGGTCGAGCCACTGGGACAGCAGCAGGCCGCCCGAGCCGGTAATGGCGCAGGTCATCTGGGCCGTCGGCAGCACGGTCGCAGCGTCCGCGAACAGGTCGCGGGCGCAAGCGCGGACATCGGTGTGATGACGCTGGTACTTGGCGTAGACGATCTGGTTGTCGTCGTTGAGCACGGCGAGCT
>OKSH01002756.1_pt1 | contig 12409 bp, 14 predicted proteins | sample 1601231 | NCBI WGS metagenome assembly OKSH01 (sample SAMEA3541596, study PRJEB24748) | human gut metagenome | biome: human gut; feature: human-associated habitat; material: faeces | place: China | collected 2012 | reverse complement strand
AGGCCGGGCCCGGATCACCGGGCCCGGCCTCATGCTTTCTTGTATGCGAGGTTTGCGCTATCTGGATACCCTCACGGGAGGATTCCACCGCTTCTGAAGACGATATGGGCATCTGTCCTCGTAAGGAGTGGCCCCACAACCGCACCAAAGCTACTGACGGGTGCCGTGACGGCGTGTGGCCTGTGGAGTAAGAGATATGGCCGTCACCTTGGATGCTCTGCGGCTGGCGCGTGTGATCGTCGTGTTGGATGAAAAGCTACCTCGTGGTGACGATATGGCGGACGATGCGCCGCACCCTGCTTGGTGCCGGATATTCTGCGACGGCATGGACAGCCCTGGCGGGGAATGCTGCGGGATCTGCGGCATATTAAGCCAGACGACGCGGAAGGCGTTGGATGAAGTTTTCAGGGAGCCGAAGTAGCTGTATAGAGCCGGGAATATCACAGGCCTTCTATATGACCACAAATATATAACCTACTGTTTGCATTAATCTTTTATGTTGGCGTATGGTGAAACCAAGTCTCTTTCACTCAGGGTTTCAGGTGCGCCGCCATGTCGTATTCCAACAAAGTTATTTGGGCTCTTGTTGACTGCAACAACTTCTACGCCTCCTGCGAGAAGCTGTTCCGGCCGGATTTGGCCGACCGGCCGGTGGTGGTGCTTTCCAACAACGACGGCTGCATCGTCTCCCGTTCCGCCGAGGCCAAGGCCCTGGGCATTCCCATGGGCGAACCGGAATTCAAGGCCCGCGCCCTGCTCAGGCATCACGGTGTAACGGTCTTTTCCTCGAATTATGCTCTCTATGGCGATCTCTCGGCCAGAGTCATGGATACGTTGGAACAGTGCTGCCCCAACGTGGAGCAGTATTCCATTGATGAAGCCTTTCTGCGGCTGGATGCGCCCTTGCAAGCCAACTTGCCGGAGTTCTGCCGCGATTTGCGCGAGAAGGTCTTACGCTGGACCGGAATCACTGTGTCCGTGGGTGTGGCCACCACCCGCACGCTGGCAAAGATCGCTAACCACATTGCCAAGGCTCACAAGGAATACGGCGGGGCCTTTTCCCTGGTCAGGGCGGAAGCCGACATTGACCGCATACTGGCACACACGCCGGTTGATGAGGTATGGGGCATCGGTCGGCGCCAAGCACGCAAACTTCGGGCCCAGGCTATTCATACGGCCCTGGATCTGAAACGGGCTGATGATATCTGGTTGCGTAGGGTTTTGACGATCACCGGCTGGCATACCTCCCTGGAGTTGCGCGGCATTCCCTGCATTGGCGAAAGCGATACGCCCGTGGCGCGCAAGACGCTGGTTTCCTCCCGTTCATTCGGGAGCAAGGTTCGTGACAAGGAAAGCCTGGCCGAAGCCCTGGCAACCTATGCGGCCAGGGCAGGGGAGCGGTTACGTGGCGAGGGGTTAGTGGCGGGCGGGATCGCCGCGCACATCCGTACCTCACGACATGGAGCAGGGCACCGCTACGATCAGACGGCCTATGTGCCGTTTCAGGTTCCCACGGCGGACACCGCTGATTTGATCCGGGCAGTTAAGCGGGCCCTGGATTCCATCTTCCAGGAAGGCTTTGCCTACGCTAAGGCAGGCGTCATGCTCTACGAGATCGAAGGCAAGGACGTGCGGCAGGGCAATTTGCTGCAGCTGGCGACGACGATACGGGACAGCCGCCGGGAAGCGCTTATGGGCACGATGGATAAGCTCAATCGGCGTTACGGGCGGCGTTCCGTCCACTTCGGGGCGGAGGGCCCGAAAGATGCCGCTTGGCATGTGCGCCGGGGGCGCTGTTCGCCGCGGCTGACTACAGACTGGGGCGAACTGGCGCAGGCTGTGTGCCGCTAGCTTGGCGGACAGGCTGTTAGAGGTTCAGCAACTTACAGATAAATCCAGATTATCCACACTGGAATCGAGAAACTCGTTAATATCAGTTCGTGGCTGGTCGGCGCTTTCGACGCCTACAATTTCGGCGTCCCGAAGCTGGGCCGGAAATTCCACGTCGCAGACCTCCCAGTCAAAGCCGGTGACAACGCCTCGCGCATCAGGATAATCCGAGCCTTGTAAAGTGGTTCGTCCATAGGTTTTTCATGCCATAGGGAAGGGGGAGGTCAAGGGCATAGCTTGACTTTTGTATCTAAATGAATACAGTAACCACATGAACACGATTCTACGCTCTCAACTCTTTGACAAATGGCTTTCCGGGCTTCGGGATGTAGGGGCGCGCGCAAGAATCGTGAACCGGATCGAGAATGTGAGACGTGGGACATTTGGAGACACGAAATCGCTGGGTGGTGGCCTTTGGGAGTTACGCGTGGATTATGGGCCTGGCTACCGTATATACTACACGAGACAAGGTAATGCGGTTGTGTTCCTTTTGGCTGGCGGCAATAAGTCCTCACAGAGCCGTGACATTTCCCGCGCCCGCATGTTGATGGAGGAATAATATGGATATGAACAAATTCGCCCCGTTTGAGGCATCTGATTATCTGAACAGCGAAGAAGCTATTGCGGAATATCTCAGCGTTGCGGCGGAAGACCCCAACCCTGATATTTTCTTGGCGGCCATTGCGGATGTGGCGAAGGCGCGCGGGATGGCAAAATTGGCTCTTGAATCCGGCCTCGGACGTGAAAGCCTGTACAAAGCTCTGCGCCCCGGCTCAAAGCCTCGCTATGAAACTATTGCAAAGATACTGGCTGCGCTGGATGTAAAGATGCAGATACTACCGACAAAGCCGGAGCATCAGGCTACGGCAGGCTAGATAGCAAAAATTCACCACAATCCCGCCTGTTGGCACGCCTCCTTAACCCTGGCATTCTCATTGCCCTGTAACTTCTCGATCCTCTTGACCCGCGTGCATTCCCAAGCGTCAACCGAGTACATCTTATCCCACGCCTCAAAAAGCTGCAGTTGCTGACGGCTCAAGCGGTACTTGGGGTAACTGTCGGCCATGTACAGCGCGGCGCGTGCAACTTGTCCCTTGGCCCTGTCCGGCGGCTCGAAGCGTTTTCCGTCCACCTTGGCCGGGCATGACCCGAACGCAGACGCAGAGCCGGGTAGAGTCGAATACTGCTTGTTGCTGCGAACGGCGTTCACCGCGCCAATGGCGGGGAATAGGTTGTACATGTCCGCCTGCATGTGGCGGTATTCCATGTTGACCTTCTCTGCGCAGCGACGGCCCTTGAATGGTTTGCCGTTGCGGTTGACGCATTCGGGGTGCCCGTCTCGCCACTCTGGAAAGGCGCGGCCGAAGTTCTCAGCGGGCACCGCGTGCTCCCATTCAACCCTGGTCGCACGCTTTTCATGGGCGGCCGCAGTGAAGGCGGCAGGCAACGTCACGCGCTTCTGAGCGTTGAACTTTGCGCCGCAGTATATCGTCATGCGGTGGTCAAAATAGACTTGATGCTCAAGCATCCTTTTCGCGGCATTGAAGCTGTCATTGGTGATATTTCCGGAGGCGAAGGCTAAGACTGGAAGTACCACGAGGATGGCGGAAGGGATGAGTTTGAGCATGGGATACTCCTCTTTGGCCTAGTATGTGGCATGATAGCAGACAGAAAAAGAAGTTGCACTGCCCGGTCTGCGGACATGACGGGGACCGGTTTGTGCTGGTGGGCAGAACTCGCCGGAACAAGCCGGAGGCTCAAGACACAGCACAATGAAAAGGCCCGGCACTTAGGCGCCCGGCCTCTCGGTTAATTCAACGGCCCGTCAATGAGCCAGTGCATCAGGCTGTATCTTGACTTGGGCAAAGGCAGAAGCTATTCTGAATTTGCGACAATCCAGAGGGGCTTCATGCGACATTCGCATTGCCTCGCCGTATATTTTCTAAAGGCCGGGTTTCCCCGGCCTCTCTCTTACCTCATAGTTCGACCTTCACTCCTCACTCCATCATCTCCGCCGCCCAACGTGGTGCCGCCCTCCCCAAAGTGCCGCACATCACAGGATGGCTTTTCCTTGCTTTGGCCAGCCGTCCTATGGCATGGAAATCGAAGGAGGGTTTTTCTATGCATAAACTTATTTGTTTGATGGGGTTGGTGGTTGTAGTTTTTCTTTCTTTTGGATGCGCTGTCAAATCGCCTTCACCCGAAGAGATTGCCAAGGCATATTATGGGGAGTTCCCCGATACCTATAAAGAACAAATTGCTAAAGAGGCTGCCAAAATTTTAATTGATCCATATTCTGCACAATATGAATTTCAAGGAAAACCTCAGAGAGCTTGGATACATAATAATGGGAAATCATATTCTTATGGATGGGGAGGTATAGTATATATAAATGCAAAAAATAGATTTGGTGGATATGTTGGGAGAGAGCCTTATGAATATTTTGTACAGAGCTCATTTGTAAAAATATGGCCTTTTGGATTTACGAAAAATTTAAACTATGTTTATTAAACAAATGGCCCCTCACGGGGCCTTATTTTATTCATAATACTTAACTGCTTTTATTAGCTTTTCAGTCAATGGATAAATATCATCGACAAAGCGAAGAGGAAATCTTTCCGGCTTTTCATCCGCAAAGATCAATATAGACGCATTTTTACCAATATTATCCATGCCCCAATCAAAATGTTGAAAATTAAATAGACGGCATATTGGCTTTCTATTATTATCATCAAGCAATATACTACAATATGTTTTTTGATCACGCATTAATATCCTACACGGATCAACAACATCCTTTAAAAGAGTACGAATTGCTACAAGCGCCCATACTTCAGTATTGTGCGTTATAATTCCATCCTTGCCCGTACAAGGCTCAACAGGCAAATTGTGCTCTAAGGATTTATGCGTTTCATATTGAATTGTCTGTACTTGCTCCTCAACTTTCCTGACAGTTTCTAGACGTTTAGATATTTGATCGGATATGTATTCAGAGTACGCTCTTTTAACAATAGGCCTAAATGCTTCTAATACACGAGGCATAATTTTCCCATTGTAACATTGAGATGCATAGTGTCTCACTAACGCGTCAGAAGGCTCAGAAATCTCCTGGGATACAAGAATTTTTATAGCACGTGTATATTTTAGCGTCTCTGCTGACGAGAGAGCCGCATCTAAGTCCCATGTCTCTTTAGTTAGTTTTTGTAACTCTGGAAGTGCCCTTTCATTGAAATTCAGCAGATCAAGTTCCATGAATGGTTTATCATCCATGACATTTTGTCTTTCTAAGTCACTAAAAAAGAGATAACGCTGACCGTCTGTTAAAATACCAATCCGAGCTGGTTGTGTAGTAAAATAGCGGAAAAGCTGAGAACACTTACCCATATCCAATGGCTCACCGAGGGGCTTACACTCTATAAGTATCACGGGCTGACCGTCACGCAGAATAGCGATATCAACTTTTTCTCCCTTTTTGGTCCCCCATTCAGCTGTATATTCCTGAGCAACTTCGTTATGGTCAAAAACATCATAACCCATAGACTGTAAAAATGGCAGGATCAACGAAGTTTTTGTATTAGCTTCATTCAGTCTTTCGGATTTGGAAGACAAAATCCTCTCTGACAATGCTTGAATTTGCGATAACTCCATGTTCCACCTCCCCGCTCAAATTAACAGCGACCCTATATACACTCAACAAAAATCTTGACCCGGTGCGAATTTAGTGCTTCCATTTCGTCACGGTGCTTGAAAACACCTGTAGGCGGTAACGCCACCCGACAGCTTGGCGCTTTTTTGTGCCCTTTTCCAAAAGTCAAGATTTTTCTTGGCGATGTTTTGGGCTAGAATTGCAACCATTGTTGCCGGGTGTCCCCGATATGTCCAAGCCGTAAGGCTAAAGGCGGGGAGCAGCTCCTACAGCTGTTTTCAACACCCGGCATTTTCTATTGGAGAGAATGCCTTGTGAACCTTGAAAAGTTCTGTAGGAGGCATCATGAACATTTCCCTCACCTTCAACGATATAACCTTTACTCCCGTACCACATCAGAACAGCCTTTGGATTCGCGCCGTCGAGCTTGCCCGTGCGCTGGGGTATTCGAGCGAAGAAAAAGTTTCTCGCGTGTACCGCCGCAATGCCGATGAATTCACTGCGGACATGACGCAAGTAATTGAAATCAGCCCAGAAGCCCGTTTTGGGCTTCTGGGTAGCGCTGGCCGCTGCCGCATCTTCTCCCTTCGCGGTTGCCACCTCCTCGCCATGTTCGCGCGCACGCCCGTAGCCAAGGCGTTTCGCAAGTGGGTGCTGGATGTGCTTGACCGGCTGGCGGCGCAAGAGCGGGCTGCCCTCCCCGAAGTGCCACACATCGCCATCACCCCTTCCACCGCGGCCAGCCGGAAGCCGCTTGAGAAGCTGGTGAAGGTCTGGGCCAGGCAAAGCGGCCTGATCGTGGGCGACTGCTGGACCATGCTCAACGCGGCATTCAACCTCCAGAGCATCACCGAACTGCCGGAAGAGTGGATACCCGACGCCATCGCCTGGGTCCAGGGCAAGATAGACGCTCTGCCCAAGGCCTTGCCCGCTTCTATGCCCCTGAGGGCTCCCCTGCTCTCCCTGTCCCCGGACGATTTGGCCGCCCTGGATCGTGCGGCGCAACGTGTGGAAGAGCTCAACCGCCATGTCATGAAGGAAATAGGCGAGCTGCATGTTGAGATTTTGGAGCGGGTTGATCTCAGACGTGTACAGTTCCCGGCATGGGAAGTTATGAGCGAATTTATTTTCTACTCATTATTCAGGGCGGCGGAGCTGCCGTCAGGCAGCCTTGAGCGGGAGAAAAACCCCGCCCTGGCTCTGAAAATGCTGGCTGGCGCACTGGGCAACAGATAGGGGGATGTCATGGATACGCAGACGATCCTTTCTATTGATGCGGCCCGTGGCATGCAGCGCAAGCACTCCAAGTTAATACGCGACCTTGACCGGGTGCGCTCCATGCTCCCGCCGGACTTGGCCGCCCGGCTGCTGGTGCGTGTGGATCTGCCAGGCAGAGACGGCAAGACCATACGCGCCTACCGCCTGCCCAGAATGGCGCTGGCGCTGCTGTTCATGGGCGGGGCTGGGAGGGTGTCCGTCACCTGGGCGGCGGGGATGATGGAGTGAGACGAGATGGCTCGTTGACGGGCCGCTAGAAATAAGAAAAGGGCCGGGAATTCTCCCGGCCCTCTACTATTATGAAAGAAGCTACGCGGCTTTTTGGGCGGTCATTTTCTGGACAGGGGGGGTGCAAAACCATCCCAAATCTTTGAAACTATGCCCCGCCTTTTTGTATTCATAGCAGGCCATAAAAGTTGCCTTCAGGATTGGGTCTCGGTTAAAAAAGGCCATTTTCTCAGGGCTATTCAGCATTCTTTCAAACGCCACAAGAACCATGACGACCTCCTTGTATGTGTCTTATCTCTACCCAGCTTTTATAGAAGCATACTTCATAGGCATCCGGGACAGCCTTCACAAGATTACGGGCAAACTCCTGAAACATCAAGAGCCGTAAAGGATGCTCGCAGTAGATTTTGACCAGACGCTCATCGGTCTGTTCAGCCTCTTCCACCAAATGACGGAAGGCAAACGACATCGCCGAGACAGTTTTGGTAATAATATTTTCAATATTATCAAGTGATTGTCCCGACGAATCGTCCCAATCCTCAGGGTTTAATCCAGGCGCAAAATGAATCCGCATAGATTTATGGTACTGCGGGCTTTCTAATGGCACACATCGCACGTCAAAAATAGCAATAATCATGCCATTATTTTTGTCAACTACTCCGAACCAGCGTTGCTTCTCGGAATCATCCGAAAGCATTTCCTCTCGAATTGAATCGAAATCGTGAAAAGAAAGGCCTCTTCCCTTCCATTCTTCAATAATTTCAGTTCGTTCTTGAATAGATGCTAGCGATTTTACATCCATCTGGATGGCTTTACCCATATGCCCCTCCCACGAGATGCGAGCCTCAATATTTGAAAAAATTTTCCTACTCCACGATAACCTCAAAAAGCAAGAAGAAAAAAACGCCTAAATCTTTTACAGCACGCACGTATGGTGAAGGCCGGACGCCATAAGCGTCCGGCCTTTCTTATGTTCCTCAAAAAACTTTACAACAAACACTTCCCCTTCATTCCTCGCCTCTCTTAGACTTTCTCCCAAACCCTGCGGAGGAAGAATGCCTGTTTTTCAGCTTGAGCTTCACTTTGACGAAAAGGGCGCGGCGACTGCTGTTCGGCAGCTTGGGAAGGTGGCTGACGCCGCCGGGAAGGCGCAGCAGGCTACCGAAGGTATAAGCAAGGGAGCCAAAGGGCCAAAAGATGTTGGAGCAGCCTCTCAAAACGCAGCGAAGGAGATTGAGAAGGCAAACGCGGCTGCTTACAAGTTTGGGCATACGCTCGGCTCCTCTATCAGGGAAGGGGGCGGCGAATTACGTTCCCTCACTACAAAAATTTTAGCCCTTGTAGGAGCCTACAAAGCATTACAAGGCGTATCCAGCTACTTTAGCCGTATTTTTGACTTTTCGAGCAATATAGAAAATTCCCAGATCGCTATCGCCTCGGTAGTAAGTGCCACCAACAAAATCAGCGATGCGCAGGGACGGACTCTTGAGGGTGCGGAAAAGTTCAATGCCGCGCAGGAAATTTCCGCCCGGCTCATGGATGAAATCCAAACTCAGGCCCTACAGAGCACAGCGACTTTCGACAGTCTTGTAGAAGGCGTTTCCGGCATCATCGCCCCAGCTACTAAGGCGGGGGTTTCTCTGGAAAAGCTCCCCCAATTTGCCGTCACGGCCGCCCAAGCCATGGCGGCTATGAAAATTCCCGTTCAGCAGATGCGGACGGAGATTGAGGCCCTTCTCAGTGGCAATATCAGCCGGACGCAGGACATTCTTGCCACAAATCTAGGTATTACCGGCGAGATGGTCAAAAACTGGCAAAAACAGGGTACGTTGGTCGAAGAGCTCGAAAAGCGTTTGAGCACTTTTGCGGAGGCAGGAGAGGCCACTGCACAGACCTGGACGGGCCTGAAAAGCAACCTGGAAGATGCTTTTGACTATCTGTCAAGTAAGACCGGCAAGGGAGTATTTGAAGGCGCAAAACAATCATATCGCGAGCTTCTTGACCTCCTGATTAATACCAAAGGCGGTAAGCTGGGAGTCGGTGAGGATATCGAGAATATTGTCAATCTAGTTAAGGAGCTGCAAGACGAGATTGGCAATAATTTAGTTTCAGTGACGCGGGAGTTCATTGATTACCTTAAGGAATTGAATCAACCCGAAAATCTTGCCGAGCTGAAAAAGACGATTAACAACATTACGGCAGCAGCCAAAACAGCTTTCGGCGTCGTAAAAGATGTCGCCGGTTTCATTGGAGAAGTAGGCGGCAATGCTCTGGATACCTGGAATGCGCTTCCCGAACCGGTTCGCGAATGGGGTCTTATTGTTGCGATCCTTGGAGGTAAGAAAGGAATAGTTGGACTGACTGCAGCTCTGGCGCTGGCCGATAGTCTTGCCAATGTAGGCCAGGGTTTTGCAGCTCTGGCGGAAGGTAAATTAAGTCTTTCTGAATTCACTTTTGCAAACGGCACAGAACTTAAAAAGCTTCTTGAAGAAAGGGGCTACGGTACCGGCATTTCTTCACTCTTTTCGGAAGCAGCTGCAGCTCCATCTCTTTCTCGATCACATGGCACAAGTTCCGAAGTATCGAGCACCGTTGCCGCCGCCATAGGCCAGGGCGCAAAATCAGGGAGCGGAGAATATCAAATCGCAAGCAGTATTGGCGGCTTTGCTGATTCAGGCAAAGGCGCATCCCAAATCGCCAGCGCTCAAGAGCACATCAAGAAGCTTCGGGAAGAGATAGACCGGCTCAACGGCACATCGGTGAAGGCCGTCACATCTTTGGATCAGAAACTCCGCGAGATTGAAACGGTCGGTAAAAAAGCCGGAATGTCCGCCGATGCCATCAAGCAGTTACAGGGTGAGTACCAGACTGCCTTCAAATCCAACACCCTAAAGGACTTCAACAAGGAATTGTTGCAGGCCCAGGGCAACACCAAGGCGCTACGTCAGATCGAAATTGACGACGCCATCAAGGGTTGGGAACAGCAATTTAAAGCCGCTGGCGTAAGCGCGGCAGAGGCACAGCCCAAGATTGAAGCCCTGCGCGCGGCCCTGGAAAAGAAACAGGACTACCAGGACTTGCAGACCGCCGTGGGTTTCTATGACGAGCTTGCGCAGCTCTCAGGCGACTTTACCGCCTCTCTGGAAAAGCAAAATGAGCTTATCGCCCTTAAGGCTGAGATATACCGGCAAAACGGGATTCCTCCGGCGCTCGTAGCGGAATGGGAGCTGCTGCAAAAGATCGAGAAGGCCCGCGATCCGTGGTCGGGCCTGGACCGCTCCGTGCGCAAGTTCTACGCCAGCGCCACGGATTACGCCCGCGGCTTTGAAGAAGTTTCAACGCAGGCGCTTACCGGCTTCTCCAGCACACTGACTTCCGTGCTCTGGAAGGGTGAACAGGATTTCGGACAGTTTTTCCAGAGCATCGGACAGATGATCACGGAACTGGCGATACAGGCCAGCATGGCCCAGATCATAGGCGGCGGCTCCGGTGGGGGCGGCCTGATGGGACTGCTTGGCGGTCTCTTTAAACCTAACTTCGGCTCACAAGCCTCCGGGCTGGTCAATATGATCCCCGGCGTCAGTTTTTCCGCCCACGGGAACGTATTCAGCGCGCCCGGCCTCTCCGCTCACTCCAACACCATTGTCGATGAACCCACCTTCTTCGGTTATGACCGTCACTTCACGGCCTTCGCCAGCGGGGCCGGGCTCATGGGCGAAGCAGGCCCGGAAGCTGTCATGCCCCTCTCCCGCATGTCAGGGGGCGACTTGGGCGTCAAGGTCATGTGGCCCGACGACATGATGCGCCGGGTAGTGGAAATGGACGCCTGGAAGGCCAACGTGGGCTATTCGCAGGAGATGATGCAGGCCATTGCCAAGATGAACGAAATGCGGGCGGAAAGAGCTGCAGCTATGGCCGGTGCCCCCAAGGTCAATGTAACCATCATCAACCAGGCCGGGGCCGAGGTGGAAACCAGCCAGCAACCGAACAGCGACGGCGGCATTGATCTGAAAATCATGATGCTCAAGGAGGTTGCACGTGATACGGCCCGGCGCGGAGGCTTCAACAACAACGTGCTGCGCAACCAGTTCGGGGCTTCCAAAAGGCCGATCAAATACTGAGGGATAGCCAATGGCAAACATCGTCTGGCCTCTGGAACTGCCGCAACGCCCGCAGCGTTCTCCTTGGCAGAAACAACAGCCTTCCTCACGTTGGACCTTCCAGGGAGATGAGGGCCCGGCTATGACCAGGCCAAAGGGTGAAAGCGGCCAAAAGATGAGTATGGAATTTGTCATGCGCCATGAGCAATGGCTGACCTTTCTCAACTTTTGGAAGGTAGGCATCAATGGCGGCGTATTGCCTTTTGACTATCTGGACCCGGACAGCGGCAATCTGTTGGAAGTTCGTTTTGATCCTTCCTCAGAGACGGATTTTACGGTCAAGGCCAAAGGCGCGACTCACCGAACTGTAACGATGGCCTGGGAGGTATTGCCGTGAGCATGCGGACGCCTGTCTCCCTTGATCTCTCCATGTACATCGACCGGGAGAGCGACGACTACCCTATCTTTTTGTTCGAGCTGACCCATCCGGAATATGACGGCGTCATGCGGCTGTGTTCCTCCAACGTCACACGGCTGGGCACGGACGCGGAAGGGAAGCCTTTTTACGGGGTGCGCTCCAACCTGGGCAGGGAAGGGCAGCCGGAGGAGGATTTCATCTTCCTGCCCATGAGCTTCACGCCCCCGTCGCAGGAAGAGGAGGGCGGCCCCACGGCCAGCCTGACCGTCTGGCGCAGCAACGAGCTTGTTGTGTTGCTGCGTTCCTTCCGCAGCAAAATAGCGGTGCGCATGTATCAGGCCAGCGCCAGGGAGCCGAACCTGCTCAGGGCGGATTATCCGGGTTTTTACCTGACCAGCGTGGAGATCGGGGGCGCCACCGTACAGGGCAATATCGGCGTAGATATGCAGGAGGACGGCGGTTTTCCAGGCATGACCTTTGACAAGAAATGGTTTCCGGGGATGCATGCATGAGGCCGGATGACTGGCTGGACAGATACGTGGGCCTGCCCTGGAAGATAGGCGGCCGCGAACTGCATGGCGGCATTGACTGCTGGGGGCTGGTGCGCCTAGCACTGCGGGATGAGGCGGGCATCTTGCTGCCCTCGTGGGAGGATGACCCGGACGCGCGGGCTGCTTCCTGCCGGGAGCGCTGTCGGGCCTTTGAGCGGCACCTGGACGCGTTTGAGCCGGTGGGGGCGGGTCAGGAGCGCGTCTTTGACGTGGCCGGTTTTTTTCTGGGCGGCGCGCTCTGGCATGTGGGGCTGCTGGTGGAGCTGCCGTCAATCATCCTGCATATCGAGGACGCCGG
>OKSH01002754.1_pt1 | contig 12422 bp, 14 predicted proteins | sample 1601231 | NCBI WGS metagenome assembly OKSH01 (sample SAMEA3541596, study PRJEB24748) | human gut metagenome | biome: human gut; feature: human-associated habitat; material: faeces | place: China | collected 2012 | reverse complement strand
CCTCCGCATCATGGCTCTGGTGGTATATCCTCCAGAGCCGCCCCCTTTCCCATGATTGGGAAAGGGCGGGGGGATTGGGTTGAACTTTCTTATTAAAATATCGGAGGTATTGACTATGAAGCGTCCCCTTGCATACATTACCGCCGCATGGTTGAGCGGCGACAGTGAAAACGCAGAACAGGCCGCCCGCTACTGCCGGGCGGTTTATGAGGCAGGCTTTTCCCCGATCTGCCCGCCCCTTTATCTGCCCCTGTTTCTCAATGACGCAGTGCCCGAGGAGCATAAAAGCGGCATCGACATGGGCCGTGACCTCTTGCGCCGCTCCCATGTGCTGGTGGTCTGCGGCCACACCATGACCGAGGCCATGAAAAATGATATTGCCGTGGCCCAGCGGCTGGGAATTACCGCCACCACCCTTGAGGGCATCCTGACCGTCAAGGGACAGGGAAAACGCTGATGGAGTCTGTTTTTGAGGCTTTCATTTCAAATCCTGCCCTTTACAGTGCGGGGCATCTGGTGGGGGAAACGCTGCATTTCCCCACCAACACGGAGGAGGTGCAGTCCCTCTTAAAGCGGATCGGCGTGGACGGGGTGCGCTGCCAGGAATACTTTATTATCTCCTTTGACAGCGACATTCTCGGCCTTTATGACTATCTGGGCGAGTATGAAAACATTGACGAGCTCAACCATCTGGCCCATCTGCTGAAGGAGCTCTCCCCATCAGAACGGGAAACGCTGGAGGCGGTTATGGACAGCGGCCAGCATTGTGGCTCTGTGCAGGACTTGATCAACCTTACGCAAAACCTGGACTGCTACGACCTGCATCCCGGCGTGGACAATGAGGAAATGCTGGGCCGCCTTTATGTGGAGGATATGGAAAGTCTCGAAGTGCCGGACAATATAAAACCCTACTTTGACTTTGAAGCATACGGGCGGGACATTTCCATCAACGAAAACGGACACTTTGCACCGGGCGGCTATGTGACGAAGGTAAGTGACGATTTCCGGGAGGTCTACCACGGCCCCCAGGACATCCCCGCTGGACACAGGGTTTTTGCTTACCCCCAGCTTTCGATCCGGGAGCAGATGGCCGCTTATCAAGAAATTATTGACGGTTCCTCAAAGGAGGGGTTCCGGCGGCTGGCTGAAAAACACCATGAGGAACGGTAACGGGACTTCGAGACAATTTGTCCCAAGGCGAAAGGAGGCGGTGTAACTGATTGATGAAGAAATTTCCCGGAGCTCCATAGCGATTTCTGTCCGGGCCAGCAAACTGACAGCCCGGGGGCTGGCCTATGTGCTCCGGGCGGCGGGCCGCCAGATCGCCAAACGGCATAAGAAAGCCCAAAGGCCCCACGGCAGGCAGAGCGTGAAAAAGCTCATGGGACACGGTACGGCTACAAACAGCATTGAGCTTTCCGGGGACACGAAGGCTTTTGACCGGGTGGCCCGGAAGTGGAATGTAGACTATGCCTTTTATAAAACCGGGCCGGACAAATACCTGTTGTTTTTCAAGTCGGGGCAGGCGGATGCGATCACCGCCTGCTTTTCTGAATACTCGCGGAAGGTGCTGAATAAATCCCAATCCCGTCGCATCCCCATCCGGGAACAGCTTAAACAGGCGGCGGATCAGCTTGCAAAGGAAAAGCCCCGCAAGCGGGAACGGGTAAAGGAGGCGGTTCGTGAGGACAGATAACATCAAAAAATATGTACTCCCCAACATCCCCTATCTGTTTGTGCTGTGGGCCTGCTTAAAGCTGGGGACGGCTTACCGTCTGGCCGCTGGCGCGGATTTCGCCCATAAGCTCATGGGGCTGGGGCAGACCATCGGCCCAGCCTTTGCCGACTTTGCGCCGGGGCTCAATCCCTTTGACTGGCTCGTCGGCATTGTGGGTGCAGTGGGCTTCCGCCTGCTGATCTACTTCAAAAGCAAGAACGCAAAGAAATTTAGACGGGATGAAGAATACGGATCGGCCCGCTGGGGCACCGAAAAAGACATCAAGCCCTTTATCGATCCGAAGTTTGAAAACAACATCATTTTGACTGGGACAGAGTTTCTTACTATGAACACCCGCCCGAAAAACCCGGCCAACGCCCGCAACCTTAACGCCTGTGTGATCGGCTCGTCCGGCTCCGGCAAAACCCGCTTCTGGCTCACTCCGCAAATTTTGCAGGCCAGCGCGGATAAAAACGGCGGATGCAGCTATGTATGCGTAGATCCGAAAGGCGGGGTGCTTTCCCAGGTGGGCTCTTTTTTACAGCGGCGCGGGTATCGGATCAAGGTGTTTAATTCCATTGATTTCACAAAATCCATGCACTATAACCCGCTGGCGTACATCCGCAACGAAGCCGACATCCTTAAATTTGTGGACGCTCTCATTTCCAACACCAAAGGCGAGGGCAAGGAAGGCGATCCGTTCTGGACAAAATCGGAAACCCTGCTTTACTGCGCCCTCATCGCCTATATCATTTTCGAGGGGCCCGCCGAGGATCGGAACATGAACACATTGGTTGACATGATTTCCGGGATGGAGGTCAAGGAGGATGACGAGGATTTTATGAACGCCGTGGACTATATGTTTGCGGGCTTGGAGAAACGAAAGCCGGATTGCTTTGCGGTCAAGCAGTATAAAAAGTACAAATTAGCCAGCGGCAAAACAGCGAAGTCGATCCTTATTTCCTGCGGCGCAAGGCTGGCTCCCTTTGACATCCCCCAGCTTCGGGAGGTCATGGCCTATGACGAGCTGGAGCTTGACCGCATCGGGGATCGAAAAACGGCGGTGTTCTTTATCATCTCGGACACTACGCAAACCTATAATTTCCTTGTGGCTCTGGCCTTTTCGCAGATGTTCAATCTGCTGTGCGAGAGGGCCGACAATGTTCACGGAGGCCGCCTGCCCCATCATGTACGGGTGCTGTGGGACGAGGCCGCCAACACAGGGCAGGTTCCCCAGCTTGAAAAGATCGTGGCTGTCATCCGTTCCCGTGAGATCAGCTTGACGCTGTTCTATCAGCAGTTGGCCCAGTGTAAGGCAATTTACGATAAACACGCCGAAACCATTTTGGGAAATATGGACAGCGTGATATTCCTCGGAGGCCGGGAGGCCAGCACCATCAAGGAAATATCCGAGAACTGGCTGGGTAAGGCTACCATCTCCATGCAGACGGACAGCCGCTCCCGTGGCCAGTCGGAAAGCTACAGTCAAAATAACCAGCGGCTGGGCCGGGAATTGATGACACCCAGCGAACTGGCGACCATGCCTGGGGATAAGTGCATTTTACAGCTTCGGGGCCTGCCCCCGTTCTATTCCCCGAAATACGATTTGAAAAAGCACCCGAACTACCGATATACGGCTGAAGCCGACAAAAAGAAAAACGCCTTTGACCTTGACCGGCTCATTAACCGCCGCAGGCGGCCCGGGCCGGACGAGCTGTGTGAGGTGTATGCCGTGGCTGTGCCGGACGATGGGCTCACAAGCGAGGACGAGGACATCCTCAATTATGATGACATCGACGATCCGGACGCCTTTGCATAAATAGGGCTTTGGGACAAAGTGTCCCGAAGTATGTAAACCTGCCGCCAGAAATGGCGGCTTTTTTCATGGCCGGGAATACCCCGGAGAAAAGGAGGCTCTATGCAGTTTTTCACTTCCGCTATTGATACTTTGCAGACTCTTGTTGTAGCCCTCGGCGCTGGACTTGGCGTGTGGGGCGTTGTCAATCTGCTGGAGGGCTATGGATCGGACAACCCAGGTTCCAAAAGCCAGGGCATGAAGCAGCTCATGGCTGGCGGCGGCATCATCCTTTTGGGAACCACGCTGATCCCCCTGCTGTCTGGCTTGTTCTAAGGAGGGCTTATGGATTTTCTCACCGACTGGCTCACGAACTGGCTGAAAGAGCTGTTGATCAGCGGCATCATGGGGAACCTCGAAGGGCTCTTTGATACCGTCAACGCCAAAGTCGGAGAGATTGCGGTACAGGTAGGGACTACCCCGGCGGCATGGAACGCCGGGGTTTTCTCCCTCATCCGCCAGCTTTCCGAAACGGTGATCTTACCCATCGCCGGGCTGGTGCTGACCTTTGTTGCCACCTATGAGCTTATCCAGATGCTTCTTGAAAAAAACAATATGCACGAGTTTGATGTGGCGAATATCTACAAATGGGTATTCAAAACCGCCTGCGCCATCCTCATTCTCTCCAACACCTTTAACATTGTAATGGCCGTGTTCGATGTGTCACAGAGCGCCATCTCCAGTGCGGCGGGGCTGATCCAGGGCTCCACGGATATTACCCCGGATATGCTGGCCGAGCTGGAAACCACGCTGGAGGCGATGGATTTAGGGCCGCTCCTTGGCCTGTGGCTCCAGTCCTCCATTATCGGCGTGACCATGCAGATCATGGGGATCATTATTTTTGTTTTGGTGTATGGCAGGATGCTGGAAATATATTTGCTGACTAGTTTAGCCCCGCTCCCCGTTGCCACCCTTGCCAACCGTGAGCTTGGCGGCGCGGGGCAGAACTACTTAAAATCCCTGTTCGCCGTGGGCTTTCAAGGGATGCTCATTCTGGTATGCGTGGCCATCTATGCGGTGCTGATCCAGGGCATCGCCACAAGCGGCGACCCTATCGGGGCGATATGGGGCACCATCGGCTACACGGTGCTTTTGTGCTTCATGTTGTTTAAAACTGGCGGCATCGCCCAGCGCATCTTCGGGGCGCATTAAACAGGACTTCGGGACACTTTGTCCCAAGGCCGGAAAGGAGGCGGGATATGCCAAGACGGGCCCCCGCCCGTTACAAACAGGGCCCGGACGGGGAAATGCGCCGGACATGGAACGGCAAGCTCCCGGAGGAATTTACCCAGCGGGACACGCTGGCGTTTATGGCTGATACGGACTTACTTTTGAATGGCAGGGTATCAGCGGAAACCCTGTCCGCGATCCATGCGGCGGGCTATGACTATGAGGGCGGGGCTGTCATACCCACGCCCGGAAAGGAGGAAACAGGACTGAGTAAGGATGTAATACTGACCCCGGAACAGATCGCCGCAGAGGAAAGACGCTGGCTTTTTGAGATTCCGATTGCGGAACTGGCCGAGGTCAAAGGCGTAACCATAGACGAGGCCGTGAAAATGAGGACGGACGCCATGCTGAAGGAGGCGGTTCCCATTGAAGTATCGGTGCGGCCCATTGAGCCGCAGGGAAAACTGATCGGCTTTGCCAGCGTAACTGTCGGCGGTGTTGTGATCGACGATTTTAAGGTGGTAGACGGGAAGAACGGGATTTTTTTAGGCGCTCCCTCAAAGCCCGATCCTACCAGCAGAACGGGCTACCGCTCCACGGTGCGGGTTCCAGACCAGGCCACCCGGGATCGGATCAATGAGATTGCCGCCCAGGAGTACCATGTGGCCGTGGAAAAATTGATTGCAAGAGCCGAGGCGGTGCGGCCCGCCCCCATAAGGGAGCAGATGGCCCAGGCCGCAAAGGAGGCGGGAAAGGAAAACGCCGCCCGTCCTGCCCCGGCAAAGAAAAAGGAGTCCCGGGATGACCTCTGAGAGGACTTTGGGACAAAGTGTCCCGAAGTCTGCGGGGCTCTCTGAGGGCCTGTTCCTTATGGGCGGCATCGAGGGCCTGCGCTCCCTGCCGGAACACTCGGTTGATATGCTCTTAACCGATCCGCCCTACGGCACCACCCGGAACTTTTGGGATGTGCCCCTGCCGCTCCCGGAGCTGTGGGAGGCGGTCAAGTGGGCCGTCAAGCCCGACGGGGCTGTGCTGTTCTTCGCACAATGCCCCTATGATAAAGTGCTGGGGGCATCCAACCTTGCCATGCTACGCTATGAATGGGTATGGTACAAAAGCCGCTGTACCGGCTTTCTTAACGCAAGGCGGGCCTCCTTAAAGCGGACGGAGAACATTTTAGTATTTTATCAGAAACTTCCCTATTACGATCCGCAGTTTGAACAGGGCAAGCCCTATAAGAAAATCTCCCGGGAGGGGAGCAACAGCCCCAACTATGGAAAATTCCTGCGTTCCAGCAGCGGGTCGGAGGACGGCCTGCGCTTTCCCGGAAACCTGCTTGCCTTTTCCTCGGTACAGCGCACCGTCCATCCCACGCAGAAACCCGTGGAGCTGTGCGAGTATTTCATCAAGACCTACACCCGACCCGGGGAGGTGGTGGCGGACATCTGCGCCGGGAGCGGCACCACCGCCGTTGCCGCCCTCAACACGGGCCGCCGTTTTGTATGCTTTGAAACAGCTCCGGCCTTTTATGCCGCCGCCAGCGAGCGCATCCATACCGCCCGGGTGTCGGTGGAGTCCGGAGAGAAAGGAGTGTAACTATCGGAGACTATTCTATCATTTATGCCGATCCCCCCTGGCAGTACCAGCGGAGTAAAGTCCAGGGGGCGGCACAGAACCATTACCCCACAATGGGGATCGATGAACTTTGTGCGCTCCCGGTGGCGGATCTGGCCGCTAGGGACAGCGCACTTTTTTTGTGGGCCACTTTCCCCCAGCTCCCGGAGGCCCTGCGGCTTATTAAGGCGTGGGGCTTCCAGTATAAGTCCGTGGCCTTTGTCTGGCTGAAAAAGAATAAAAAGGCGGACAGTTGGTTTTACGGGCTGGGCTTTTGGACGAGGGGAAACGCCGAGGTCTGCCTGCTGGCCACAAGGGGCCATCCAAAACGGCAGGCGGCAAATATCCATCAGTTTATCATTTCCCCCATTGAGGCCCACAGCAAAAAGCCGGATGAGGCCCGGGAAAAGATTGTGGCCCTTATGGGCGACTTGCCCCGGGTGGAGCTCTTTGCCAGACAGTCCCCGCCCGGCTGGGATGTGTGGGGAAATGAAGTGGCAAGCACGCTCCCGGACTTTGGGACAAAGTGTCCCGAAGATACCGGGGCCGGAAAGGAGGTCAAGCAGTGCCTTATGTAAATGTCCCCAACGATTTATCCAAAATCAAAACCAAAATGGCCTTTAACCTTACCAAACGCCAGCTTGTCTGTTTCGGCTGTGCGGCGGCGGTGGGCATCCCGTCCTACCTGTTCGCCCGCGGTTCCATCGGCAACACCGGGGCCATGTTCGCCATGCTGGTGATCATGCTTCCGGCCTTTCTGCTGGCCATGTATGAGAAAGACGGGCTTCCGGCGGAAAAGGTGGTAAAAAACATCATCCGGGTCCGGTTTACCCGTCCCGGGATAAGGCCCTACCAGACACAAACCATTTACGCCCCGTTTACCGGGCGGGGCCCTGTGAGAAAGGAGGATGCGATTGCAGACCACAAAACAAAGACAGCGGCGCAGGGCCGCCAAGGGCAGAAAGCGGGCGGCCCTGTCCGCCCAGCAGTCAATCCCTTATACGGTGATGCACCCGGACGGGGTGTGCAGGCTCCCCGGCGGGCTTTACACAAAAACCGTGGAATATGAGGACATCAATTATTCCGTGGCAAGCACCGAGGATCAGACGGCGATTTTTGGCGGCTGGAGCTCATTCCTCAATTACTTTGACAGCTCCCTGCCGTTCCAGCTTTCTTTCATTAACCGCCGTTCCCATTCCCGGAGCCGCTACCGGGTGAATATCTCCCAGGGGGATGACGATTTCAACAGCATCCGGGAGGAATATACCGGGATGCTGAAAAACCAGATCGCCAAAAGCAACAACGGCATTGAACGCTCCAAATATATCACTTTTGGCATCCCCGCCGAGGGGATTGCCGAGGCCCGGCCCCGGCTGGAGCGGGTGGAGGCTGATGTGATGGGGAATTTTAAGCGGCTGGGCGTTCCCTCCGAGCCGATGGACGGACGGGCAAGGCTGGCCTTACTCCACAGCCAGATGCACCCGGGCAACCGGGAGCCGTTCCGCTTTTCGTGGAAAGATATTCCGCAGACCGGGCTGGGGACAAAGGACTTTATCGCCCCGGACAGCTTCGACTTCCGCCAGTCCCGCTCATTCCGGGTGGGCCGGTATTGGGGAGCCGTGTCCTACTTGCAGATTTTAGCGTCCGAGCTCTCGGACAAACTGCTGGCGGAAATTTTAGAGCTGGATGCGGAAATGACCGTGACCCTCCATATCCAGACCGTGGATCAGCTAAAGGCCATCAAAACCATTAAGGGGAAACTTTCCGATATTGGGAAAATGAAAGTGGAGGAACAACGGAAAGCCGTCCGCTCCGGGTATGATCCCGACATCCTCCCGCCCGACCTCATTACCTTTTCCAAGGATGCGGCGGAGCTCCTTGCCGATCTCCAGTCCCGCAACGAGCGAATGTTTCTTCTCACTTTTACGGTGGTAAACCTTGCCCCTACCCGCCAGCGGCTGGAAAACGATGTGTTTACCGTGGGCGGCATCGCACAGAAATACAACTGCGCCTTAAAGCGGCTGGACTGGCAACAGGAGCAGGGCTTTGTGTCCTCGCTGGCCCTCGGCTACAACGAAGTGGAGATCCAGCGTGGTATGACAACCAGCTCCACGGCAATTTTCATCCCCTTTATGACAAGGGAGCTGCGGATGGACGGGCAGGCCCTCTACTATGGCATGAACGCCCTTTCCCACAATGTCATTATGGCTGACCGCAAAAAGCTGAAGTCGGCCAACGGAATGTACCTCGGCTCTACGGGCTCGGGAAAATCCTTTGCGGCAAAGCGGGAACTGCTCAATGTCTTTCTGACCATCCCCCAGGATCGGATTATCATTGTTGATCCGATGGGCGAATATGCCCCGCTGGTTCGCAGGCTGGGCGGACAGGTGATCGAGATTGCCCCGGACAGCCCCCACCACCTAAACCCGATGGATGTGGAGCTCAACATGGCCGCCGGGGAGAGCCCTCTTTCCATGAAGGCGGATTTTTTGCTTTCCCTGTGCGAGCTGGTGGTAGGCGGAAAGGAAGGCTTACAGCCCATCGAAAAGACAGTTGTTGACCGCTGTGTGCGGCTGGTGTACCGGGAACAGGCCCTTGGGCTTGATACAGGAAAAACCCCGCTTTTGCAGGACTTGTACGAGGAGCTCTTAAAACAGCCGGAGCCCGAGGCCCGGCGTGTGGCAACTGCCCTTGAGCTCTACTGCACCGGCTCCCTCAACCTGTTTAACCATCCCACGAATGTGAAAACCGACAGCCGGGTGGTGTGTATCGTGCTGAAAAACATGGGAGAAAACCTCCGCAAGATCGCCATGCACATCACAAATGAATTTGTGTCCCAGGCGGTAGATACCAACTTCCGGGAGGGCGTGGCGACATGGTGCTATTTCGATGAGTTCCATGTCCTGCTCCGTGATCCGCTGACCGCCAGCTATTTTGTGGCGGTGTGGAAAATGCTGAGAAAGAAAGGCTGCGTTCCCAGCGCCCTCACGCAGAATGTGAAAGACCTTCTGGCCAGCCGGGAGATCGAGAACATTCTGGATAACACCGACTTTATGATTTTGCTCTCGCAGGCGCAGAGTGACCGGGCAATTTTGGCAAGACAGCTCGGTATTTCCGAGCACCAGCTTTCCTACATTACCCACTCTAATTCCGGCGAGGGCCTGCTGTTTTACGGGAATGTGACCATCCCGTTTGTGGATCGGTTCCCGAAGGGGGAAATCTATGACCTCTTAACCACCCGACCGGAGGATATGAAGAATGAAGCGAAAACCGAATAAACCACGCCCGGAGGCCCAAACGCATACGGAACCCGGAAACGGGGCTGCCGAGCCCGGCGGCCCTGCTTTTGGGGCTGGCTCTGAACAGGAGCCCGGGGCGGCTGGCACTTCGGGACAAAGTGTCCCAAAGTCAAAATTCCGGCAGAAAAGCAACCAGGAGAAAGCGGCGGCATCCAAACTCCGCATGGAAAAGCGCGGGGAAAAGCTGGATCGGGCAAAGGAAAAGCTGGCAAAACAGAAGCCGCCCAAAAAGCCGGGCCCAGTGAGGCGTGTGGGCCGGGTGGCCAGCGGCTCCGCCCACAGCTTTGTGCATGGGAAGATTTACGAAAACGAGCATGAGAATGTGGGCATCGAAGGGGCCCACCGCTCCGAGCTTGTGGGCGAGTCTGCCCTGCGGCATGGCTCCCGGTTTGTGAAGCGGAAAATCCGGGAACATCCGGCGAAAGCGGTTCAGAAGGCGGAGTCCCGGTATATCAAGGCCACGGCGGATTATCACTTTCATACCGCCGCCCAGGAACACCCGGAGCTCTCCAAAAACGCCTTGTCTCGTTTTTGGCAGAAGCGGCGGCTCCGCAGGCGATACCAGAAGCAGGCAAAGGAGGCTGCCAAACACGGAGCCCAAGCCGCCGGGAAAACGGCTGTTACCACAGAAAAGCTGGCGGCCCGGGCGGTGGGCTTTGTCAAACGCCATCCCGTGGGCTGTCTGCTGGCTCTGGCCTGCGTCCTGCTTGTGCTGGTGATGCAGTCCTGTTCTTCTTCTCTTGTTACGCTGGGAAACAGCACCATCGGCGCGGTGGGGGCCAGCACCTATCCTTGTGAGGACGGGGATATGCTGGGAGCCGAAGCCGCCTACTGTGGTTTGGAAGCGGAGCTCCAGGACTATCTGGACAGCTACGAAAGCACCCACGACTATGACGAGTACCACTTCGACCTGGACGAAATTGAGCATGATCCCTATGTGCTTCTTTCCCTTTTGTGTTCGCTCCATGAAGGACAGTGGACGCTTGACCAGGTGGAGGGCTCTCTGCAAACGCTCTTTGACAGCCAGTACATTCTGACCGAGGATGTGGTGGTGGAGGTACGCTACCGGACGGAAACCCGCACCGACAGCGAGGGCAACGATTACGAGGTGGAGGTTCCCTACAATTACTATATCTGCTATGTGACGCTGGAAAACAAAAACCTGTCCCATCTGCCCGTCTACCTGTTAAGCGAGGATCAGATGTCCCGATATGCCATCTATATGGCAACGCTGGGAAACCGCCCGGATTTGTTCCCCGGCTCCGAGTATGTCGGCAAGTACACCGAACCGCCCGAAGGGTACGAGGTGCCCCGGGAGTATCTGGATGACGAAACATTTGCCGCCATTCTCTCCGAGGCCGAGAAATATATAGGCTATCCCTATGTGTGGGGTGGCTCCAGTCCGGCCACATCCTTTGACTGCTCGGGCTATGTGTCCTGGGTAATCAATCACTCCGGCTGGAATGTGGGCCGCCTGGGGGCCCAGGGGCTCTATAACATCTGTACGCCGACCAGCAATCCGCAACCCGGCGATCTCGTCTTTTTCAAGGGCACTTATGACACGCCGGGGGTGAGCCATTGTGGGATTTATGTGGGTGACGGGCGGATGCTCCACTGTGGAGATCCCATCGGTTACGCGAACCTAAATACAAGCTACTGGCAGTCTCATTTCTACGCCTACGGGCGTTTACCATGATTGGAGGTTATACATGGCAACGGCAAAAAGCATGAAAATCCAGGCTGAGATTGATAAGGTCAAGGCCAAAATCAGCGAACAGCAGGCCCGGCTGAAAGAATTGGAGCAGAAAAAGCTGGAGGCGGAAAACAGCGAGATCGTGGATATTGTGCGGGGTATGAGCATCCCCCTGGCGGAGCTCCCTCTGCTGTTTGAAAAGCTGAAGGGCGATGGTACTTTGGGACAAAGTGTCCCGAAGTCCGAGCCCGGCGGGAAGGAGGAAAACTGAATATGAAACGATGGAAGTCTTTGACGGCGGCGCTCTGTGCCGCCGTTCTTTTATGCGGCGTTTGCGCTGTCCCGGCCTTTGCCTATGCAGACGGCGGTGAGGGCGAAAACTATGGCGATCCCACCATGACCGAGGAAACCACGGCCCCGGAGCCGGAGCCCACCATCGAACCGGGCGAGGGCCTTTCGGAGGAGGGCAACCTTGTAACCCGCGATCTGCTCTATGACGAGCACACCAACAAGCAGTTTATTACGGTGCAGACGGCGGGCGGAAACACCTTTTACATCGTCATTGACTATGACAAGCCCGTGGACGAGGAGGGCGAGCAGTATGAAACCTACTTTTTGAGCATGACGGACGAGGCCGATCTGCTGGCTGCGGCGGAGGCTGCCGGGGTGGAACAGGCCGCCTGCTCCTGCTCTGAAAAATGCGCGGCGGGGGCTGTCAATACGGATTGCCCGGTCTGTTCCATCAATATGACCGAGTGCGCGGGCGTGAAGCCAGAACCCGTGGAAACGGAGGAAACCGGGGAACCCGCCCCGGAGGAGGCCGAGCCGGAAACGGGTGGCAATATGGGGATGCTTCTGCTGGTGCTGGCCGTGGCGGTGATCGGAGGCGGGGCTGGCTGGTACTTTAAGATTTACCGCCCGAAACACCAAAAAGCCGCCGAGCCCGAGGAGGACTATGGCGGGGAGCTGGACGGCTATGACGGCGGGGAACCCTACGGGGACGAGGAGGATGACGGCCCGCCCTGGGACGAGGAGGACGATGACGGAGAGGAGGCTGACAAATGAGGTTTACCA
>OKSH01002750.1_pt1 | contig 12428 bp, 6 predicted proteins | sample 1601231 | NCBI WGS metagenome assembly OKSH01 (sample SAMEA3541596, study PRJEB24748) | human gut metagenome | biome: human gut; feature: human-associated habitat; material: faeces | place: China | collected 2012 | reverse complement strand
GTCCTGCCTCGCCCCCAAGCAGGCTGATCGCAAGCGCGAGATCCTCGAGGCCTCGGCCGACGGCGCCATCGAGCAGTTCGCCGCCGCCCTCAAGGCCGCGCTGTAAGTTCCCTCGACCATCCCCTTATGCAATAGAAAGGCAGAGTTGATATTCATGAAAGCACTCGTTATCGCTGAACGCACGGATGCCGCTCGGGAGCTTTGCGCCGGCGCCCGCACCATGGCCGACGAAGTCGTGCTCGTCTCCTTCGGCGAGGCCCCCGAGGCCGTCGCCGATAAGATCGCCCGCATCTCCGTGCCGGAAGGGACCGTCCTCGACGACGCCGCCGACACCGTGATCTCGGTGTTCGACGCCGAGGCTCCGGCCGTGGTGCTCGTGGAACCCACGCGCCACATGAAGACGATCGCCGGCAAGCTGGCCGCCCATGCGAACGCCTCCGTCATCACCGACGTCATGTCCTTCGAGAACGGCGCCGTCAGCCTGTACTTCGGCGGCGTGGCCGGGTTCAACCGGTTCGATCCCCGCGACATCCGCGTGCGGACGTACGCCCCGGCCGTGCAGCTCAACGATTTCCTGATCAAGCAGACGCCCGTGCCCGGATTCCGTGCCGACCGCGAGATCGTCCTGTCGCACAGCGAAAACTTTTTCAGCATCCAGTTCTCTGCGCTGGAATACATCCGCAACGGCAACTGCGAATACGCCTACATCCTCAAGGGGTTCAACGACGACTGGGTGGAGATCGGCACCGACAACACGGCGGTGTTCACCAACGTGCCGCCCGGGGCCTATGAATTCTGCGTGCGATGTACCAACGGCGACAAAATCTGGAGCGACAATACCGCTTCGCTGCATATCCGGGTGCGTCCGCCGTGGTGGAACACGGTGTGGGCCTATATGGTCTACCTGCTGCTCTCGTTCGTGGTGCTGTACGTCGTCTGGTTCGTGGTCAACGACCGGATCGAGCAGCGGCGCAGGCTGCTGATGGAGTCGATGAGCCGGCAGCAGCAGAGCGACAACTACGAGGCGAAACTCCGCTTTTTCACCAGCATCGCCCACGAGTTCTGCACCCCCTTGACGCTGATCTACGGGTCGGGCGAGCAGCTGCTCGACAGTTACAGCCTCGCGCCCGACGTCGCCAAGCATGTCCGCATCGTGAAGAACAACGCGGCGCGCATGCAGCGCCTGATCGGCGAGTTGATGGAGTTCCGGCGGGTCGAGACCGGGCATTACACGCCCCGCTACGTCATGGTCAACGTCACGGAGCTGATTTCGACCATTGCCGACAATTTCAACGAAGTCAACGAGCAGCGGCGCATCGACCTGCGCATCGACTTCCCGGCGCAGGAGGTCATCCTCGTGAGCGACCAGGGGGCGCTGGAGAAGATCCTCTACAACCTGGTTTCCAATGCCTATAAATATACGCCCGCAGGCGGATACATCAGCATCGGGTTGCGGGTGGAGGCCGGCCGTACGACCGTGAGGGTCAGGAATTCGGGCAAGGGTATCAAGCCCGAGGACATCGGCAACGTCTTCAACCGCTTCGAGATACTCGACAATTTCGAACGGCAGGCCAACGAGGGCAAGGTCATGCGCAACGGCATCGGGCTGGCGCTCGCCAAGAGCCTGGCCGGCATGCTGTCGGGAAATATTACGGTGAGCAGCAACCCCGGCGAATATACCACCTTCACCCTGTCGCTGCCCGAGGTGAGCCGCGACCTGGTGACCGAACCCGAACAGAAGAGCGTGCCCGATTATCCGCTGCCCGACGTCGAGGACATGCGGACGGGGCAGGCCCGAGAGTCGCGTGCCGCGGGGGCCTCGATCCTGGTGGTGGACGACGAAAAGCAGATCCGCGACCTGATCGCCGAGATACTCTCCGACGAATATTCCGTCATCCAGGCCGCCGACGGGACGGAGGCCATCGAGATCCTCAAACACAAGCGCCCCGACCTGATTATCAGCGATGTCAGCATGCCGAACGTGGACGGGCTCGAATTGCTCAAATACCTCAAGGGCAACGAGATCACCAAATATATTCCGTTCGTGTTCCTCTCCTTCAAGAGCGACGTCGAACAGGAAATCCGCGGCTACGAACTGGGCGGCGACGCCTATATCTCCAAGCCGTTCCACCCCAAGCACCTGCTGGCCGTCGTGCATCAGATACTCAACAACCGCCTCTCGCTGAGGGATTACTACAATTCCGTGATCTCCTCGTCGGACGTCTACGAGGGGAATACGATTGACGCCGACGACAAGAAGTTCATCGTACAGCTGGCCGGGATTATCGAGCAGAACATGACCGACGAGAACCTGTCGCTGAATTTCCTGTGCGACAAGATGTGCGTGAGCCGCATGAGCCTCTACCGCAAGATCCGTGAGATCACGCAGATGACGCCGAGCGAATATATCCGCTCGGTGAAGATCAGCCATGCGACGCATCTGCTCCGGACGACCAACATGACCATCCAGGAAATCATGTTCTGCTCGGGTTTCAACAACAAGTCCTACTTCTACCGCGAGTTCGCCAAAATATACCACATGTCGCCTAGGGAGATGCGCGAAAAAGAGCGCTGAGCGGGCAAAAGTGCCGTTTCCCGGCGTGAAGATACGTTTCGGTTACAATAGTATACCTTGCAACGCCCCCGCGGGCTTAATTTTGCAAGGCAATACTAAACTACTGACATGAAAGAAACAACCGTCTCGACCTCGGGCAACGGCATTCTCGGCAGGGCTTTCTCGGAAATCCGGCATTTCGGAACCTATCCGTTCAACATGCGGATACTCCTGCTGACGAACATGCTGTATGCGTTCGTCCTCCCCGTCGTGGAACTTTTTGTCGGCACTTACATCATGCGCAACAGTTCGGAGCTGGCGTATGTGGTGGGCTACCAGCTGGCCGTCTACACGGGCATTCCGCTCACCTTCCTGGTGAACGGCTTTCTCATGCGCCGCATCCGGATTTCGCACCTCTATTCGTTCGGGATGCTGCTGAGCGGTGTTTCGATGGCCGTGATGATGTCGCTCGAAACGCTCGACCTGGCCGGGATCGTCGTGGCGGGACTTATCATGGGGCTATCGTACGGCTTTTTCTGGGCCAACCGCGATTTTCTCGCCCTGAATTCCACCGACGACGGCAACCGCAACTATTACTACGGTCTGGAAAGTTTCTTCAACACCGTCGCCGGCGTCGTCGTGCCCGGTATGATCGGGGCGTTCCTGGGCGCCACGGCCGACCACAACTGGCTCGGGGGAAATATCAACCTGGCCTATAAACTGGTGACCCTCTTCGTTTTCGCGCTTACGATCATCGCTTCGGCCGTCGTATTCCGCGGCAGGTTCTCCAATCCCCCGAAGGAGCGGTTCATCTATCTGCGCTTCGATGTGCTGTGGAACAAGATGATGCGCCTTGCCGTCCTGAAGGGGATCGCCCAGGGATACATCGTCACGGCGCCGTCGATGCTGGTCATGACGCTCGTCGGGAACGAATCCACGCTCGGGACGCTGCAATCGGTCAGCGCCATCGTCTCGGCCGTGCTGCTCTACCTGCTGGGGCGCTTCGCTTCGGCCAGGATCTTGCTGATCTTCTCCTCGGGCCTGCTGCTCTTCGCACTGGGCGGGGCGTTCAATGCCGTGCTCTATTCGGCAACGGGCGCGATCGTATTCATGCTGTGCCTGGTGATGGGGCGTCCGCTGATGGATCTGGGCTATTTCCCGATCCAGCTGCGGGTCATCGACTACGTGAGCCGGAAGGAGAACCGCAACTCCTACGCCTATATTTTCGTCCACGAATTCGCCCTTTACCTCGGCCGTTTCTTCGGGTGCGGGCTGTTCATCGTCCTGACGATCTGCCTGTCGGATACCTTTGCGATCCGCTATGCGCTGCTCATCATCGGGATCATCCAGCTCGTCTCGATCGGCATCTCCCGGAACATCATCCGGGCGCTCGACAGGGCCGAGGCGGAATAGAATACCCGGCTCGGGGGCAAGAGGGACAGCCCCGGGCCGGGACGATGCGCGGAGGGGCTCCGCCGCTGCCGGAGGGTACAGGCCCGGCCTGTGCCCCCGGGTATGGGGCCCCGCCCGTATCGGGAATGCTGCCGCCGTGTGCGGCCATGTTTACCTTGCCTTGAAAAATCGACCGATATGGATAGGAGACAACTCATGCAGGGTGCCGGCGGCCTGTTGCTGGCCGGGGCACCTTCCGGCAGGGGAAGTCCGGGAGCAGGTGGCGATGAATATCGACTGGTTCCCGACGCTGCTCGACCTGTGCGGGCTGGATGCCTCGGGGATCGACATGGACGGGGCGAGCATCGTGCCGCTGATCCGCGACGGGGCAGCAGCTTCGCCACACGACGTGCTGCATTTCGATTTCGAGAAGCAGTGGGCCGTGCGCCGGGGCGACTGGAAGCTGATCTGCAATGCGATCGACGTGTTGCCCAACGACAGGAACAAGACACTCGAAGGGCTGTACCTGACCAACCTGAAGATCGACCACACCGAATCGGAGAACCTGATCGACAGGTTCCCCGAAAAGGCGCAGGATCTGCTCGCGCTGCGCAGGGCCTACGAGGCTTCGCTGGGGAAGGACAAGGAGTAAATCCCGCCCCGCCCTCGGTCGTGGGGCGGATGCATGCCGCCACCGGGAGCATCCGGATAAAACAAGGGGAGGCCGCATCGGCCTCCCCTTCACTTGTTTGCAGCCAGCCCCGATCAGTTCGGACGCAGTACGACCTTGCGCGTCTGCGGCTTGTTGATCTCGTAGATGGTCTCCACGAGCAGTTCCATCTGCTGCGCGCGTGCCTCGCGGACATGCGGGAGCATGAGTTTGGCGTAGTTTTCGCGGTGGATCTGGAGCCAGATGTTCTTTCCTTTTTCCGCGTCGAGCACGCTCACGGCATGTGCGTCGTTGGCGTCGAGCAGCCCCTTGTTCTGAAAGAAATCGTACTGCACCCAGGCGTAGTCGCGGAAGTTGCGTTCGATTTCCCAGCGGTATTCGTTCAGGTGCATCACCTCCATGGCCTGCCGGTACTGCGGCGTTTGCAGCTCGGCGAGGTTGATGCCTTCGCCCAGTTGTTTGCCGCTCCAGGTGCCGATCCGCTCGCCGTCGATGTAAAGCGTGTAGTCGCCTTTCAGCCCCTTGACGGTCAGCATTTCGCGGTTCATCTCCTCGATGAAGGGAACCAGCTTCGTGGCCTCGGCCTGGCTGCGCTTGGATCCCATCCCGTGCGTCAGGGTGTCGAGCGGGTAGGGCAGGGCTTCGGCCAGGTAGTCGAACGAGATTTCGCGGCCGTTCCTGCGCAGGCCGGTGATCTCGCAGTTGCCGGCCTTGAGAACCTTCGCTTTTGCAGCGTCGATTTGCACGTCGGCCACCTCCCTGCCGGCAAAACCCTGTGCCTTGAGGTAGAGGTAGGCCATCACCATGTGCCCGTCGTTGTCCGGGTGGATGCGGTCGCCCATCGACAGCGAGAACGAAGGTTGTCCGGCCTGCACGCGCCGGCCGATTTCGACCATCGGGGCGCTGAAATCCACGAACTCCCAGCCGTTGGCTGCGGCCGACTCCTTCTGGAACCCGACGACGCGATCCATCACGGCGTTCTTGCCCCGGAGCGGGGCGTTGTTCTCGATTTGGGCCGTTTCGTCGTAGGGCGAACCCCCGAGCATCACGACCCGCACGCCGTCGAGGGTTTGCAGGCGCTTCTCCATCTTCTTGAAGTTGTCGTAGCACTCCCGGTATTTCTTTTCTCCGAATGCCTCGGCATCGTCGCCGTTGTATTCCATGTAGCCCGTGTCGTTCATGCCGAAGGTCACGGTCAGCACCGTGGGGCGTTTGCTGAGAACGTCGCCGTCCAGGCGCTTGTACATGTCGCCTGCGGTTTCGCCGCCGATGCCGGCGTTCATCACCCGCAGATCCATGTACGGGAAGCGGGTCATGTAATAGAGCCAGATGTAGGAGTGGTAGTGGCCGCCGTCGGTGATGCTGTTGCCGAGGAATACGGCGCGGTCGCCGTCCTTGAACGGCGCTACGGTCTGCGCCGCGGCGGAGGCGCACATGCAGAGCGCCGCCGCAAGGGATAGAAGGATTTTTTTCATGGTTATGCGGTTTGTTGTGTTTTGGTGAGCCGATTTATTCGTACGAGGGCGGCAGTTGTGTCCGGCCCCAGTTCCCGGACGGTTTGGCCGAGGTCGTATATTCCAGCGTCGCACCGTTGCGGAGCGCATCCCAGCCGATCCATGTGCTGTCGTAGGGTTTTCCGTCGAGTTTGAGCGCCGTGGTGTAGATTTGTTTCTCCGAGCCCCCGGTGATGGTGATGTCGCCGTGCTTGAGGTGGATGACCACCTTGTCGAAGACCGGGGTGCTGAGCGTGAAGCCGCCTACGCCGGGGATCATGGGGTAGAGCCCCGTGCATGCGAAGACGTACCAGGCTCCCATCGTGCCCAGGTCGTCGTTGCCCGGCAGCCCGTCGGGAGCGCTCGTGTACTGCTCGTTGAGGATGCGGTTGATGACCTTCGAGGTCTTGTCCGGCCGTCCGAGCCAGTTGTAGACCCACGGGATATGGAAGCTCGGCTCGTTGCCCGAGGCGAACCATGGGTCGTTGTACCCCGCGTCGAGGCGCACGAAGAATTCGTCGAGCCGCTTTTCGGCCGCGGCCTTGCCGCCCATCGTTTCGATCAGCCCCGCCAGGTCGTAGGGCACCATCCAGAAATAGTTTTTATAGGTCGATTCGCGCCAGTCTTCGCCGAGCGGTTTCCACGACCCGTCGGCATTGCGCGACTGCAGCCAGCCGGTCTGGGGGTTGTAGAGGTTTTTCCACGAGCGGGCGTAGTGGAAATAGCGCCAGCTGGCGAATTCGTCGCCGCAGGCGTGCAGCGCGAACTGCCCGATGGCGAAGTCCGACGAGGTGTATTCGAGCTGCTCCGAAGCGTTGTAGTACCCCTTTTCGAGGTATTGCTTCAAGCCCGGGCGCTCCTCCACGTCCTGCGATTTGGCACCCGGCACCTCGGCGTTCCTGCGCATGATCTGGAACAGCGGGAAGGGGTCGTAGTCCTGTGCGCCGAACGCCCAGGCGTTTGCGATCAGGATCGGTGTGGGGTCGCCCTGCATGATGCCGGTCTCAATGTTGGCCATCACCCAGCGGGGAAAGGCACCGCCCGACTGCTCGGCGAAATGCTGGTGCGAGAGTACTACGTCGGACGCCACGTCGGGGGCCAGCATCGAGAGCAGCTGGATCTGCGTGCGGTAGGTATCCCAGTTGCTGAACGAGGTGTACTGCTTCGAACGGCTTCGGTGCACCCGGAAATCGGCGCCCATGTACTCGCCGTTCACGTCGCTGCATACGTTGGGGTGGATCAATACGCGGTAGAGGTGCGTGTAGAACTGGGTCGTGCGGTCGGGGTTGGTACCTTCGGCCTCGATCAGCCCCAGGTAGTCGTTCCACCTCCGTTCGGCGGCGTGCTGCACGGCCGCGAAATCCCACCCGGCGTTTTCGGCCGCGAGGTTTGCGCGGGCGTTCTCCACCGAGACGTACGAAACGCCGATCTTGTACTGTACGTTGCGGTTCTCGGTGAGGTCGAACGTGAAGTAGACGCCCGATTCGCTCCCCTCGGCGAAACGTCCGCCGGGGGTGAGCCGATCCTCTTTCCAGATGCCCGTCGTGACGGCCCGCGCGTCGAACTCGGCGACGAAGTAGACCTTGTACGGGGTGCGTACGCCGCAGAAGCTGCCGCCTTCGGCGTAGCCCTCGCAGCTGTTGGGGCCGGTGATGACGACGGCGGCCTGTTCGATCGGCGTGGCGGCGATGCCCGCGCCGATGATCACGGTGCCGAACGTCTCTCCCGCGGGGTATTCATAGTGGGCCATGCCCGTGCGCTCGGTGACGGTGAGCCGCGCCTTGACCGCCTCCTGCACGGTGGCTTCGTAGTAGCCGGCATGGCCCTGTTCGCCGCAGATGCCGACCCGGTAGTCGAGGATGTTTTCGGGCGAAGAGTCGAGTTTCCCCGTTACGGGGAAGGTCGGGAAATTACCCATGTGGCTGCACCCGCCGCCGCTCAACTGGTTGATGACGAACCCGCCCCGCTTGGCGAAATAGGTCGGCGTGAACTGTACCATGCCGAACGGGTAGGTCGCCCCGGGATAGAGGTAACCCGAGGTCAGACCGACGCCCCTGGTGCCGATCAGCGTGTTGACCTTGTGCGCGTAGCCGTCGCTTTGCTGCCCGCAGGCGCTGCCGGCCCCGAGTAAGAGGGCCGCCAGCGACAGGGATATTGTTTTCAGGGATTTGAACATGTCCTTCTGAATTTCGGTCGTCGATCGGTTCATTCGGGTCTGGAAAGCGAGAAGGGAGCCGCATCCTTGCCTGTGCCGCGCTCCTTGTTGGGCTCGGGGCCCATTACCAGGCGCATGACGCCGCCGTCGGCGATGTCCTTGTAGGTGATGTAATTCTTGTCGAGCGGCTTGCCGTTGAGCGTCGCGGACTGTATATAGACGTTCTGCTGCGAGTTGCCGTCGGCCTCGATGACGAACTTCCGGCCGTCCTCCATCGTGATGGTCGCCTTGCGGAACACGGGGCTGCCCAACACGTACTGGTCGGTACCGGGGCAGACGCTGTAAATGCCCAGCGAACTCAAAATATACCACGAGGACATGCCGCCCTGGTCTTCGTCGCCCGGGTATCCGCGCTCCGAGGAGTTGTAGAGCCGCCCGGTGATCTGCCGCGACCAGTATTGGGTCTTCCACGGCTGGCCGGCGTAGCTGTACAGGTAGATCATATGCTGGATGGGCTGGTTGCCGTGGGCGTACTGCCCCATATTGGCCAGTTCCATCTCCTTCATCTCGTGGATCATGCCGCCGTAGGTGCCCGGACGGATGACGTTCGGCACGGTGAATACCGAGTCGATCTTGGCGGTGAACGCCTCGTCGCTGCCGTAGAGGTTGATGAGCCCCTGCACGTCGTGGAATACCGACCAGTTGTAGTGCCAGGCGTTGCCTTCGCAGTAGGGGCCGCCCCACTCGTAGGGGTCGAAGGGTGCGACCCAGCTGCCGTCCTTGAGGCGGCCGCGCATGAAGCCCGACTCCTTGTCGAAGACGTTGCGGTAGTTATACATCACACGCGAGAAGATCTCCTCGTAGAACTTGTTGCCGGTCATGCGCGCCAGCTGGTAGCCGCAGAAATCGTCGTAGGCGTATTCGAGCGTCTGTGCCGTCGAGCCCATCGACTCGGGGTAGGAGACGTATCCCAGCTGCCAGTACTCCTTCCATCCCGCGCGGCCGTTGGCTCCGCCCCACGGGCCTTTGTTCATCGCCTCCTTGGCGTAGGCTTCCAGCGCCTTTTGGGGGTCGAACGTGCGGATGCCTTTGGCCCATGCGTCGGTCAGCAGCGAAATGGCGTGGTTGCCGATCATGCCGCCCGTCTCGCCGGGCGCCGACCACGATGGCAGCCAGCCGCACTGCTCCTGTGCCGCCAGCAGGGCGTTCATGTAGCGTCCTTGCATCGTCGGGTGCAGGATGTTGGTCAGCGGGAACTGCGAACGGAACGTATCCCAGAAACCGTTGTCGGTATACATGTAGCCGGCGTGTACCTTGCCGTCGTAGGGGCTGTAATAGTAGGGGTTGCCCTCGGCGTCGCGTTCGTAGAACTTGCGCGAGAAGAGGTTGGCGCGGAACAGGCACGAATAGAAGGTGCGGATCTCCTCGTCGGTGCCGCCTTCGACTGCGATGCGGCCCAGCAGGGCGTTCCACGTCTCGGCGCCGCGCTTTCGGGTCGCTTCGAGGTTCTTGTCGGCGCCCAGTTCGCGGTCGAGCGTGAGCAGCGCCTGCTCGGGGCTGATGTAGGACGAGGCGGCCTTGGCCTGCACTTTGGTGCCGGCCTTGAAGCGCACGTAGGCCCCGTAGCCCTTGCCCTCGCCCTCGGTCATGCCCGGGAAGCGTTCGTCATGCTCGTTCTCCCAGAGCCCGTACTCCTCGAACGGCCGGTCGAACTGGATGACGAAATAGTTGCGGAAGGTCTCCGGGTGGTTGACGAAACGCTGGTTGTTCACCCACCCCGAAATCTGCCGTTTGGCGGGGTCGATCTTCATTCCGCTCATGGCGAAATAGCCGTCCAGCACCAGGTAGGCGTCGCCTTTCCGGGGGTAGGTGAAGCGCAGGTGCACGCCGCGCGTGGTGGGTGCCATTTCGGTGGTGATGCCGTTGTCGAGCGTCACCCGGTAATAGTGCGGTTTGGCGATCTCGTTGGCGTGGCTGAATTTCGACGCACGCGCGTCCTCGTTTACGACCAGCTCCCCGACCTCGGGCATGAGCGAATAGACCGCATAGTCGCTCATCCACGGGCTGCACTGGTGCGCCTGTTGGAATCCGCGGATCTTGTCGACCGAGTACTGGTATTTCCAGCCTTCGCCGTTGGGGCCGGTCTGTGCGCTCCAGGTGTGCATCCCGTAGGGCATGCCGGTCGTAGCGTAGGTGTTGCCGTAGCTCAGTTCGAATTTCGAGTCGGTGCCCTGCAGCGTGTTCACGTATTGCACGTAGGCCTGTTTCTGTGCGAAGGCGGCCGGCAGCGAGCAGAGGCCGAAGAGGCCTGCCGCGGCGATCCGCCTGAGCGATGACCGCAGCCGGCTGCGGTCTTTGTTGACGGTGTTTTCCATAGGTTTGTCGTCTGTTATTAATGATATGATTAGGTTCGTCCTGTTGTTGCCTATATGCCCCACCGGGTGTTGGGGGTGTCGCCCATGTAGAGTTCGAGCGTCCCTCCGGCCGCAATGTCGGCGAAGTCGAGGTGCGATGCTGTGTGCTCCCTGCCGTTGAGCACCGCCCGCTGTATGTAGACGTTCGAGGGGCTGTTCCCGTGCGCCACGACGGTGAATGTCCCGCCCGGTGCGTAGGCCGGGTCGAGGCGCAGTTCGATGCGGTCGAAGACGGGGCTGGTGATCTCCATCCGCGTGTCGCCCGGGCAGGCGGGATGCAGGCCCGCGGCCGCAAGCACGTACCAGGCCGACATCTGTCCGGCGTCCTCGTTGCCCACGATCCCCTCGACCTTGTCGGCGTAGGCCTTTTCGCAGATATGGCGCGTCCATTTCTGGGTCTGCCACGGCTGCCCGAGCCGGTTGAAGAGGAACGGCACGAGGTGGACGGGTTCGTTGGCGTGGTTGTAGTAGTCGTTCCAGAGCATGTCCGACGGGGTTTTGTCGAAGAACTCGGTGAGGTCGCGCAGCACGGCTTCGCGCCCGCCCATCAGCTCGACCATGCCCTCGACGTCGTGCGGCACGAACCACCCCTGCTGATAGGGGTTCGACTCGATGCAGCCGTACCACTCGGTGGTGCGGGCGTTCTCGGGCCACGGCTCCCACCCTCCGTCGGCGCGGCGCGGGCGGAACCACCCCTTCTCCCGGTCGAAGATATTGCGGTAGGCCTGCCCTTTGGCGGCGTACAGGGCGGCGTCTTCCCGCTTGCCCAACTGCTCGGCCAGGCGCGAGATGCACCAGTCGGCATAGGCGTATTCGAGCGTGTGCGAAATGCACAGTTCCGAGGGGGTGTAGCCCAGCGGGTCGTTGCCGAAACGCTTCGAGGAGTTCACGGCATAGCGGTAGGCCTTCTCGACGTCGTAGCTGCGGATGCCCTTGGCATAGGCGTCGGCCAGTACCGACAGCGCCGGGTTGCCCAGCATGCAGCCCGAGTAGGCGTTGACGATCTCCCAGCGCTCGAAATAGTGGCGCCCGCTCTCGTCGGCCATCGTGACGAGCGAGTTCACCAGGTCGCTGACCAGTTGCGGGTTGATGATGGTCTGCAACGGCATCTGGCTGCGGAACACGTCCCAGCCGCTGAAGATCGTGCGTTTGGTGAACCTGCCTCCCGTGGTATGGATTCTGCCGTCCGCCCCCGGGTAGCGCCCGTCGGCGTCGGTGTAGATGCGGGGGTCGATCATCGTGTGGTAGAGCGCCGTGTAGAAGATCGTCTTTTGCCGGTCACTGCCCCCGTCGATGCGGATGCGCGCCAGTTCCCGGTTCCACAGCTCGCGCGCCTCGCGGGCAACCTGGTCGAACGCCTTGCCGGCGATCTCGGCCTCGAAATTCTTTCGGGCGCCCTCCATGTCGACGAACGAGATGCCCGCACGAAGGATGACCTGCTCGTCCTGCCGCGTCCCGAATTCGGTGTAGAAGCCGATGTGCCTGCCTTCGATGCGGTCGATGCCCGTGACGACGGGCGCCGCGGCTACGCGCTGCAGGTAGGGGACGCTGACCACCTCGTCGCGCTTGCGTACCCAGTCGTCGGGGATGTCGGCGCTCCAGAACCCGTAGTTTTCCATCGGCTTGTCCACCTGTGCGTAGAAATAGACCGTATAGTCGGCCTGTCCTTCGCCGTTGCCCCAGCCGCCCGTGGCGGCCCCCTTTTGTGAAAATTTTATCATGCACCGGACCGTTGGCGATGTGCGGTTTG
>OKSH01002743.1_pt1 | contig 12468 bp, 9 predicted proteins | sample 1601231 | NCBI WGS metagenome assembly OKSH01 (sample SAMEA3541596, study PRJEB24748) | human gut metagenome | biome: human gut; feature: human-associated habitat; material: faeces | place: China | collected 2012 | reverse complement strand
ATCCAGAAAGAGGAACAGCGAAAGACCATCGAAGTAACTGCGGCAAATGCCAACATTGCAAAAGAGGAACGTCTGGTACTCTTAAAACAGCGTGAAGCAGAGACGATGGAAAAATCGCTGGATGCACAGGTTAAGAAAAAAGCGGAAGCTGAGAAATTCGAACGTCAGCAGAAAGCGGAAGCAGAGCTGTTTGAACGCCAGAAAGAAGCGGAAGCAAAGAAATTTGAAACGGAAAAGGCTGCAGAGGCGCAGCGTGCGAAGGCGGAAGCAGATCTGTTCTCTAAAGAACAGGAAGCCAAAGGTATCCGCATGGTCGGCGAAGCCGAAGCAGAAGCAATTCGCGCCAAAGGTGTTGCGGAGGCGGAAGCGATGGAAAAACGTGCGCAGGCTTATCAGAAATACAACAACGCGGCAATGGCGGAAATGCTCATCAAGGTGCTGCCTGATATCGCAGGCAAGATCGCAGAGCCTCTGACCCAGATCGACAAGATCACGATCATCGGCGGTTCGGACGGATCAAACGGCGTGGATCAGGTAGCAGGAAACGTACCGGCAGTGATGACAAAGCTGTTTGAAACCATGAAAGAAACCGTGGGCATCGACCTTGCGGAAGTTGTAAAAGCAGGAACCTATGATGCAAAAGTGAACCGCAATATCACGATCAACGCAGACGGAGCAAAGCAGGCAGCGGAGGTGTTGAAGCAGGAAACTGTTGCAGAAGCATCGGAGGAAATCGCAGAGTAAACGGATTGGATTGTATTGAAAAATTGATTCAGTTGCTAAAAGTTCTGTAACAAAAACTCCCGGCAAAGCCCCTGAAAAAGGCTCTGCCGGGAGTTTTTTACAGAAGCGCTTATGCGTCCTTTCCCTGCCCCTGCGGCGCATTGCGCAGGGTATCCTTCTGCATCCATTTTCCACGCTTATAATAGAGGATAAACAAGATCGATGTAATGGTCCAGGTCAGTGGATAGGAAAATGCCACTGTTGCGACCTCGTGCCTGAGGGGAACGGCAATCGTGATCCAGAGGATTCTCAGGACACAGACCCCAAAGCAGGTCAGCAGCATCGGGAAAAAGGAATCCCCGCAGCCGCGGCAGGTACCGGAAAGGATTTCGATACAGATGTAAGTGATGTAGGCGGGAGAAACGACACGCATCATGCCGATGCAGATGTGGATGACATTGGCATCCCGTGTGAATAAAAGCAGGATCGTTCCGCCGAAATTCAAAACAATAAAGCTGAGGAAAAGGCTGGTCACGGCAGCAAGACCGAGACAGATGCGGACACTTTTTTTGATACGGTCGTATTTTCCGGCGCCGAAATTCTGCCCGGCGAAGGTCGTGATGGAAACACCGTAAGCACCCATAATCATCCAGAAAATACTGTCCACTTTTCCGTAAGCGGTCCAGGCGGCGATGGTGTCGGTTCCGAAGGAGTTGATAGAAGACTGGATCAACAGGTTGGAAATGGAATACATTGCGGACTGCAGACCGGCAGGCAGACCGATTTTGATGATATCAAATAAAAGATCGCGGTGAAACCGGATTTTGGAAACGATCAGGCGATAGGAATCCTGTGTGCGCAGCAGGGCGATCAGTGTCAGGATCGCGGAGAAAAACTGGGACGCAATGGTGGCAATGGCAGCTCCGGCAACGCCCATGTCGAGGACGGCGACAAATAAAAGGTCGAGCACAATGTTGACCAGACAGGAAGCGATCAGAAAATAGAGCGGCCGTTTGGAATCGCCCACAGCGCGCAGGATACCGGAGCCCATGTTGTAGATCATGGACGGAATCGTGCCGAGATAATAAATTTTCATATAAGTCAGGGAAAGGGAAAGGATGTCGTCCGGCGTTCCCATGGCGGTCAGAGCAAAGCGTGCGGAAACAAGACCGATCAGCATAATGACAACGCCGCCTGCAATCGCCAGTGCAATAGCGGTATGAACGGAATCACTGACCCTGCGCCTGTTGTCTGCGCCGTAATACTGGGAAATGATAACGGTTGCACCGGAAGAAAGCCCGACGAAAAAGCCGACGAGCAGGTTGATAATGGTGGAAGCAGAGCCCCCGACGGAGGCAAGGGCTTCCTTGCCGACAAAGTTGCCGACGATGATGGCATCCGCAGTGTTATAGAGCTGCTGGAAAAATGTTCCAAATAAAATCGGGAAAAAGAAAATCAGAAGCTGTTTCCAGATGACCCCCTCTGTGATCTGATTTGTTGTGCTTTGTGCTGCCTGCTTACTCATAAAGTAAAATAACCCTCCGTTTAAAAATACTACACAAGGCCAGTATAGACTTGTCTGTAAAGAAACACAAGATACTATGTAAAACATCGAAAAAATGCTATACTTAGATATCGGGGTATGGAAGCAGAAGGAAATCTGTAAAAAGCAAGCATCAGCAGAAGCTGAGAAGGGGTGGAAATGAGCAAGCATGGAAATCGGACCAGACGGATTTACGGAATCATTCTGATATCGTTTGTTATCATATGGATAGGAAGCCTTTTTTTCAGATGCTGAACAATCGGCATAGTGCCTGGATCGCCAGCGAGATGATCCTGCAGCAGCTGGAGGATGTGATCGAAGAAAATAAAGAAAGCTATCAGACCCTTCTGGAAACCCTGAAGGAAGATTATACGCTGCGGGCAGAGATTGTGGCAAATCTCCTTGAAATGGAAGGAAGACTATACCAGACCACAGAGGAGTACCGGAAGATCGCAAAACAGCTGCGTGTGGACGAAATCCACATTATCAATACGGGCGGCTGTATCGTTGCAGGAACGAATCCGGAGTATTTTGGCTACAGCTTTTCTTCTGGCGAGCAAATGGGATATTTTAAGCCCATGCTGACAGATAAAAAGCTTTCCATGTGTCAGGATATGGTGCCGAACACTGCAGAAGGGAAAATGATGATGTATGCCATCGTCTGGAATTCTTCCGGTACGGCCATGATCCAGATTGGCATTACTCCCAGCCGACTGCTTGCAAAGATGAACAGTGCCAGCGTGGAAAATCTGGTTCGGCAGATGCCGATTACCTCCGGAATGAATATCTTTCTGCTAAATGCCACCACAGGGAAAATGCTTGCAACCACGCGGCAGGATGTATTGCTTTATGAGCTGCAGGATTCCGACCGGCTGGGAGAAGGGAAAATACAGGAAGGAAAGCGGTATCGGTCCAGTGCGAAAGTCAGAGGCAGACAGAAGTATCTGGTCTATGAAAAATATTGGGAATATGATCTTGCAGTTTCCTACGGGATTTTTGAGGCGAACCAAAATCTGATCTATGTTGCTGCGACCATGTTTCTGGTACTGGTGCTTTCTTTTTTGGTCGTTTTTTATATCACGGAGCGCTCGATCGCTGCGATTGAAAAAAATGAAGAGGAGTTAAAGCAGGCAAAGGAGGCAGCAGAGCGTGCAAATGCAGCAAAAACCGGATTTTTGTCCCGGATGTCACATGATATCCGGACACCGTTAAACGGCATTATCGGAATGATTGAAATCAGCGACCGACACAGGGAGGACAGAGCGCTGGTGGATGCAAACCGTGTAAAGGAAAAGGTTGCGGCAAAGCATCTGCTGGAGCTGATCAACGATGTACTGGAATTTAACAAGCTGGATGAAGAAAACCTTCAGCTTACAAAAGAGCCCTTTTGCTTAAAAAAGCTCTGGCAGGAAATTATCACGATCGTGGAACCCCGGGCAGCAGATAAGGGAGTTCTTTTAAAGTATGAAGAACAGACAGAAGGTACAGCAGCCGGCTGTGTCCTTGGAAGCCCTCTGCATGTCAGACAGATCTTTATCAATATTTTGGGGAATGCGATCAAATATACGGATGCCGGCGGACATGTCCTGTGTCAGGTGACGATAAAGGCGATCGGGGAAAGCCGGATATCTTGCCGGGCCGTGATTTCGGATAACGGAATCGGTATGAGCACAGCATTTCTTCCCCACCTGTTCGAATCCTTTTCCCGGGAAAATACCGATGAAAAAAGTGTAACCCAGGGAACCGGACTGGGAATGTCCATTGTCAAGCATCTGGTGGACGAGATGGGCGGAACCATTACGGTGGAGAGCAAGAAGGGAGTTGGAACCACATTTACGGTGACGCTCCTGTTTGAAGAACCCAAAGAACAGGAAGGTAAGAAAATCGAAGAAGGGGATGAGAGTGCTGATCTTTCCGGAATGCGTGTGCTTCTTGCAGAGGACAATGAACTGAATATGGAAATCGCGGAAACCTTTCTGACAGATGCAGGTGTACAGATCACAAAGGCATACAATGGAAAAGAAGAGGTGGAGCGCTATCTGGAACAGCCGGCAGGTACCTTTGATGCGATCCTGACCGACCTGATGATGCCGGTAATGGATGGCTACGAGGCGGTGCGGGAGATCCGCAGCAGCGGCCGTGCAGATGCCCAAAGTATCCCTATCATTGCCTTGACGGCCAATGCCTTTTTGGAGGATGCAGAACGGGTGAAGAAGGAAGGCATGAATGAGCATCTGCCCAAACCCCTGGACGTTGGGAAAATGCTTTCCGTATTGGCAAAATACAGGAAATAGGGGCTGTGACGGAAGCATTTTTGGAAAGCTTTCCGGCTTGTCAAATACCCGGTTCTGACATACAATACTGATATGCGGCAGGAAATGGGGTCTTTTCGAACATGGAAAAGATGGAGGATAAAATGCCGATATTTCAAACAGTTGCTGCGGCATGCCGCGCCGCAGGAGAAAAGTTAAGATCCTGGAAACAGAAAAAAAGAACAGACCGGCTTTGGAAAGTGGTTTTATGGGGAATTCTGTGGGCAATGCTATGCCCGACGCTAGGGGCCTGCGGGGCACAGCGGGAAGAGCTCTTTTTGTCGGAAAAGGAAAGCATAGCCTATGGGGATGGAAACCGCAAAGTAGAATCAAAGGTCGAAGACACGGACCAAAACCGCGAGGCTGAACTAAATGCCGGGAATACAGACCAAAACCGCGAGGCTGAGTCAAATGCCGGGGACACGGACCAAAACCGCAAGGCTGAGCCAAGTGCCGGAAGCACAGACCGGACAGAGCTCTCCGATGCTTCTTCAGAGGAAACAAAAACCCTTGTGGTGCACATCTGCGGAGCAGTATCCGCTCCGGGGGTCTATGAGCTTCCGGCAGGCAGCAGAATTATAGACGCCGTGGAGGCCGGAGGCGGTTTTTTGCCGGAAGCGGATGAAGCATGCTGCAACCTGGCGGAAGAAATCGTGGACGGCTGTCAGATTTATATCATGACAAAAACGGAAAGCTGCGCCGACGGACAGACAGAAAAGAAAGCCGGAATACAGACTTCGCCGGACAGCGATATGCAAACGACAGACAGAAATGTGCGAAGCAACAGCGCTACAGCTTTGGAGAACGGTCTGGTCAACCTCAACACAGCGGATGTCGCTGCACTCATGACGCTGCCTGGAATCGGGGAAAGCCGGGCAAAGGCGATCATAAGCTATCGGGAGCAGCATGGAGCGTTTGCGCAGATTGAGGATATCATGAAAATCAGCGGAATCAAGCAGGCTGCATTTTCAAAAATCAAAGACAAAATTACAGTTTAATCATAGACAGAAAGAATCCGGACAAACAGCGAGAAACGGATTGTCCGGTCGGGAAAAGGGAGAAACATGGCAAAGAAAGTTTTGGTTGTGGACGATGAAAAGCTGATTGTAAAAGGAATCCGGTTCAGCCTGGAGCAGGACGGAATGGAAGTGACCTGCGCATATGACGGAGAAGAGGCGCTGCTGTGTGCGAAAGAGCAGAAATTTGATATGATTCTGCTCGACATTATGCTGCCAAAACTGAGCGGAACCGAAGTATGCCAGCAGATTCGGGAGTTTTCGGATGTTCCGATCGTAATGCTCACAGCCAAAAACGACGACATGGACAAAATCATGGGACTGGAATACGGCGCAGATGACTATATCACCAAGCCCTTTAACATCCTTGAGGTAAAGGCGCGCATCAAGGCGATCATGCGTCGTACCTCTGCGAGAGGACAGATCGCAAAGCCGGAAAGCATTCTGGAAAGCGGAGATATGCGCGTGGACTGCGAAAGCCGCCGCGTCAGCATTTCCGGCAGAGAGGTCAATCTCACTGCAAAAGAATTCGACCTGCTGGAGCTTTTGATCCGCAATCCAAATAAAGTCTACAGCCGTGAAAAACTTCTAAACCTCGTCTGGGGCCCGGACTACCCCGGGGATGTCCGCACCGTAGACGTCCACATCCGCCGCCTCCGCGAAAAAATTGAAACCAACCCCAGCGAACCCCGCTACGTCCACACCAAATGGGGAGTGGGTTATTTTTTCCGCGTATAAGCAGAACCGGACTACGGATGAAAAATGGCGAACTTTCTGCTTGCAGAAAAGTTCGCCGGTTTTCAGACGGTAACCCGGTGAGCAACGCGAACCGGGCTTTTGCGAAGCAAAAGGTCCGGTTTCCCGTCGGCAGCGTCCCGAACGCCAGCCCCATCCTTTTACACCCCTTCCCCCGGAGGCATCCATGAACACAAGCAGCAAAACCCCCGGATTATTCCGGCGGCTCACTTATAAAATTCCGATCTTCCGCAGCCTGAAGGCCTACATTTTCCTCCTGATGCTGATCATCGGAATCGTGCCCAGCGACATCATGCGGCTGGGCATTCTGAATAATTACGAAGAACGTGCGGTGAATCTGCGCGGCTCGGACGTCGCGTCCCAGTACCGGATTATCGCAAACCACCTGGTCAATTACAACTACCTGCAAAATCCAACCTCCGATGTCGTCAATGCCGAGCTGGAGCAGATGTCCAACCTGTATGACGGCCGTGTGCTGATTATCAACAGCAATTTCCGCATTGTGAAAGACACCTACGCCATGAGCGAGGGCAAAACCATGATTTCCGAAGAGGTTATCAAGTGCTTCCGCGGGGAAAGTACGACCCGCTACGACAAGACGAACGGCTATATCGAGATGACGGTTCCGATTACGGAGACGGTAGACGGGGAAAACGGGCAGACGAGCATCGTGCACGGCGTGATTCTGGCCAGTGCATCGACGGACAGCATTGCGACGACGCTGGACATCCTGAGCCGGAAAGCCCTGATTCTGGAAATCGTGATGGGAATTATCATTATCGGCATCGTCTTTTTCTTCTCGCACATCCTGATTATGCCCTTTAAGCGCGTAACCCAGGCGATCAGTGAGGTCAAGGACGGTTTCACGGACGAGCCGATTTCCGTACCGGATTATCTGGAAACCGAGCATATCGTGGATGCCTTCAACCAGCTGCTGGGCAGAATGAAGGTCATCAACGATTCCAGGCAGGAATTCGTATCGAATGTCTCTCACGAGCTGAAAACGCCCATGACCTCGATCAAGGTGCTGGCGGATTCCCTGAATCAGCAGCCGGACGTGCCGGTGGAGCTGTATCAGGAGTTTATGCAGGACATTACGGAGGAAATCGAGCGGGAAAATAAAATCATCAACGATCTGCTTTCCCTTGTAAAAATGGACAAAACCGAAGGCTCAATGGACATTTCCGCAGTGGATATCAACGAGCTGTTGGAAACGACGCTAAAGCGCCTGCGTCCCATCGCCCGCAAACGGGACATCGAGGTGGTTCTGGAAAGCCTGCGCCCGGTTACGGCAGAGGTGGACGAGGTCAAAATGTCTCAGATTTTCACGAACCTTGTGGAAAATGCGATTAAATACAATAAAGAACACGGCTGGGTCAAGGTGCTTCTGGACGCGGATCATCAGTTTTTTACAGTAGAGGTTTCCGACTCCGGCATTGGTATCCCGGAGGAGGATTATGAGCATATTTATGAACGTTTTTACAGAGTAGATAAATCGCATTCCCGTGAAATCGGCGGAACCGGACTTGGACTTGCCATCACCAGAAATGCGATCCTGCTGCACCGTGGTTCGATCAAAGTGAGCAGCGTGGAAGGACAGGGCACGACCTTTACGGTGAAAATTCCCTTGTCCTACATCAAGTGATTTCAGAAAATTTGGAGAAGATTATGTCAGAGATCAGAAAAATGCGGGCGGTTGCGCTGCTTTTGGGCTGTCTGCTGTTGACCGGAATGTTTGCCGGGTGCGGGAAGAAAGAAGAGACGCCTGCCAATACGGTCAGCGTTTATTATATCAATAAAGAAGAAACGAAAATCACGGCAGTGGAAAAAGCGCCGGAGGGCGACACCCTTTCCGAACAGGCGGAATGGGGCATTTCCCGGCTGAAGGAAAATCCGGTAGAACTGTCTTTGCGTTCGCCGATCAGCGGTTTTACGATCAACAGCTGGAATGTCAAAGATGATCAGCTGGTGCTGGACATGAGTGTGGAATATAAAAAGCTGTCTCCGTCCTCAGAAGTGCTGGTTCGGGCTGCAATTGTGCGCACGATGACGCAACTGGAAGGAATTTCCTATGTTTCGGTGACGGTCGGCGGAGAAGCGCTGACGGACAGCCTCGGCAATGTGGTCGGCCCTATGACGGCAGATCTGTTTATTGACAACGCCGGAAATGAAATCAATGCATACGAAAAAACGCGCCTGCTTCTTTACTTTACCAATGAAAGCGGCGAGCGCCTGATCGGCGTCCAGACAAAACCGGTTGTATACAGCAGCAACATTTCCATGGAAAAGCTGGTGGTAGAGCGGCTGATTGCCGGACCGGATGCAGAAAACGAAGAGCTTTACCCGGTCATCAATCCTGCGACAAAGGTGCTGGGCGTGACGGTAAAGGATGGAACATGTTATGTAAACCTGGATAACGGTTTCCTGACACAGACCTACAATGTTTCCGCGGAAGTTCAGATCTATTCCATCGTCAACTCTCTGGTAGAACTGTCGAACATCAACAAGGTGCAGATTGCGGTAAACGGGAATACAGATATGATTTTCCGGGAAAAAATTTCACTGTCCAACGTGTTTGACCGGAACCTTGATCTGGTTTACGAAACGGAGGATTTACAATCATAAAAAACTGCAGAAGACCGCTGTGTACGGCAATCCTGATTTTCCTGACCCTCTATCTGGCAGCGTGCCTGCTGCCGGAGTGGGTGGGAACGGACGCTGGCACAGACACGTCAGAGAAAGCACCCATTGGCGGACGCACCTCGCTTACACTGCTTGACACCTGGCTGGAAGCCATGGATGGCGAAACCCTGTGCCTGACGGGCAAAGTCACAGACTGCTGGCAGCCTGTAGATGGAACCCAGGAAAACGCCAGCTTTTATTTAAAAGACCTTTCTATCGAGGCAGATGCCTCATCTTTTGTTTTTTCAGGGGATTCGGCGGAAACGACCGATAACCTGTCACAGATATCCGGTTCGGCAGATGCGGATCAGATGTCAATTCTTATTTCTTCTCAGAAAACAACCTCACAAATCAATGAAATGCAGGAAATATTCGGGAAAAACGCGAGTGCGTTGTGCTATTTGCAGGAAGACGAAACGCTTCCAAAGGCAGGCAGCTATGTTCGGGTTTTCGGCGAAGTGTCGCCATTTTTACAGGCAACGAATCCTGGAGAATTCGACGCAGCAGCCTATTATCGGAGAAAAGACTGTCTGTTTGCGCTGAGAAAAACAAAAATTACCGCTCAGACGAAAACCTATGGACGGATGGAAGAATTTCTTTCACAGCTGCGCTATGAATCGGAGGTATTGTTCCGGAAGCTGCTGGGGGAAAAGAACGGTGCGACCGCATCCGCCATGGTGCTCGGACGGAAAAAAGGAATGGACAGCGAAGTAAAAGCGCTATACCAGGGCGCAGGAATCAGCCATCTTCTGGCAATTTCCGGACTGCACCTGTCCCTGATCGGCGCAGGACTGTTCGGACTTTTGAAAAAAGTACGGCTTCCGGTTGCTTTGAGCGCCGGAATTTCCACATGGATTCTGATTGTATACGCGCAGCTGACCGGAATGGGCATTTCTACCCGGCGCGCCCTTGTCATGTTTTTGCTGTTTTTGGCGGCGGGACTGCTCAAACGCACGCCCGATCTGCCAACCTCCCTTGCGGTTGCGGCGTTGCTTCTGCTTGTGCCCAGGCCGCAGCGGATTCTGGATGCAGGCTTTCAGCTTTCGTTTTCGGCAGTGCTCGGGATTGCGGTAATGATTCCGGTTTTGCAGGATGGCTGGGAGGACGCAGCACCTTCACTGCGAGTCACCGATGGAGTTGCCGGATGGAATATTGCCCGGACTGCCATCGTCCGGACCTGCCGTCTCCTCCGCAAAAATATCCTTGCCGGTCTGGGCATTACCATGACGATGCTGCCGTTTCTGCTGATTCATTTTTATGAATGGAGTCCGTGGTCGGTGCTGCTGAATCTGGCAGTCATTCCGTTGATGGGAATCTTGCTGCCGTGCCTGATCGGACTGCAGCTGGTCGCCCGTCTGACTGCGTTTACCCACTGCCTGGAGCTTCCCCAGCACCTTCTTTGCACCGCCATCGAAGCGATTTTTTCCTGCTATGAGCAGTTGTGCCGGTTTACAACGGCGCTTCCGGGCAGTATCCTGCACACTGGATATCCGACCTGGCAGACACTGACCGCGTATACAATCGGACTGATTGCTTTGGCTGTGTCAGGCAAAAAACTCCGTCCGCACCTCCGGCTTGCAGCAGCTGTGTGTCTGATGGGGATTTTCCTGATCCGCCTGCCGGGTGAACTGAACGTCACGATGCTGGACGTCGGGCAGGGAGAGTGCGTTGGAATCGAAACCCGGGAGCATCATGTATATCTGGTGGATGCCGGAAGCACGTCGAAGAAAAAGACAGGACAGTACCAGATTATTCCATGGCTGAAATATATCGGGACGCGGAGCGTGGAAGGAATTTTCATCACGCACTGGGACGAAGACCACATCAGCGCGGTAGGGGAGCTGTTGGAGTGGTCGAAAAGCAGCCGGGTCAAAATCCGGCGCATTTTTCTGCCGGATGTGGCGTTGAAGGATGAAGTGCTGGAAACGCTGCTGCAGCAGATCGAAGAGGCGAACGTCTCCGTGGAATACCTTTCTGCGGGAGAGCGCATGACCGATGGCGCGCTGCAGATCTCCTGCCTGCACCCCTATGCGAAAAAAGTGCCGGAGGATCGCAACGATGCGTCGCTGGTGCTGCGCCTGTCACAGGGCGATTTTCAGATGCTGCTGACCGGAGATCTGGAAAGGAGCGGCGAAGACTGGCTGGTGGAGCAGGCGCGACCCGCCGTGGAGCAGCCCCAGCCCGCTGCACAAAATCCCCTCCGCTGCACCATCCTCGACGCCGGGCACCACGGCGCGTCCAATGCGACGGGAGAAGCACTGCTGGATTTGGCACAGCCGGAGCTGGTCCTGATTTCCTGCGGCAAAAACAACCGGTACGGGCATCCGGCGCCGGAAACGCTGAAACGCCTGGAAGAGCGGGGAATCCGCTGGTATTCCACGGCGGAGGTCGGCGCGATACAGGTGCAGGTCGGAAAGAAAAAAGTGAAAATAAAACAATACATACAGAACTGAAAATACGAAAAAACGTTTGTATGATAAAAGAGAAAAAAACCTGCGAAAAAGCAAAACCAACCATAAAACAAACAGAATTGCACGACTAAACGAACAATAAAAATGAAAAACAAAAATGAACGATATAACAATATAAAAATAGTTAAATTTTGATCGGGGGGGGGGGAAATGCCGGAAAATAGCGGGGAAAACAGAGAATATTCAGGCGAACAGGATTCCAGGGAAAACATGCCAATTGAAAAGGAAAGAATCCGAAGTACGAGATACGAGAGGAGGTTTTCTATCAAATTTTAACACTTTTCATAGAAATTGAATCAAAATGCCATAAATATTTGCCACGTTGTCTGCTTGCAAAGAAACCCTTAGATGGTATAATGAATTAGTCGGCAAGAAGTTTGGAATTTCGACAAAAAACGTAACTGCAGGAGTAGAACTACGTTAGGATGAACAAGAAGAAACAGGTGGGGGCAGGATGAAGAGAAAGCAGGAGAAGCCGGCATATGACCGGATAGCTGCCGGAGAGCGGCTGCGCTGTCGGAGGCTTGAGCTCGGCTGGAGCAGAGAGCTGGTGGCAGAGCGGCTCGGTGTCGTCAACAAATATTATGCGGATATCGAGCGGGGAACCTGCGGCATGAGTGTGGAAACACTGATTAACCTATCCCGCTTGTATGGAGTGAGTCTGGATACGCTGATTTACGGTGAGAAAGAGAAACAATCCCCGGTAAGTCAGGGAGAACAGTTGATGCGGGGACTCGACAGGATGCCTCAGGTTGTACAGGATTACTGCCTGCGGATGCTGTGGCTGTTTGCCGACGGGCTTCGGGCAGCACAGGAGGAAACGGCAGAATACGAGACCGTAAAAAGCAGTTCGGACAGCGAAGAAAACTCCGGAAGCGAGGACTGAGATGCCGGAAAAGAAAAATCAGTACATAGATATTCACTGTCATATTTTGCCGGAGGTGGATGACGGCGCGAGAAATCTG
>OKSH01002736.1_pt1 | contig 12485 bp, 7 predicted proteins | sample 1601231 | NCBI WGS metagenome assembly OKSH01 (sample SAMEA3541596, study PRJEB24748) | human gut metagenome | biome: human gut; feature: human-associated habitat; material: faeces | place: China | collected 2012 | reverse complement strand
AACCTACGATTTTATCATCAATCTGAGAGGTTTACACAGAATAATTTACACTACCTCATGTATTAAGAAATACACCGCAGAATACGCCGAAAGATCCAGCACAGCTTTCCCATACGTAACCTTCACTTTCTTCTTCGTATACTTCTTACTTCCTCCAAATGTTACATCATCACTAGCCAGAATCACTTCCAGTTCCTTTGCATCCGTTATTGGAAGCTCATATCCTTCCTGATCCTCATCCGAGAAATTAAAGACAGCAACGATACGATCTTTTCCATCTGTTCTTTCAAACGCATAGATACAGCGCTCTTCCTGATGGCAGTCCAGCCACTGAAATCCTGCATTCTCATAATCTTTGGCAGAAAGAGCAGGAGTTGTTATATACAGATGATTCAGTTCCTGCATGAAGTGGTGGAAAGTATCGTGTATCGGATACTTCAGGATATCCCAGTCCTGCTCGCGCTTTTCATCCCATTCGCGGAGCTGACCAATCTCGTTACCCATGAAGTTCAATTTCTTTCCTGGATGTGCGTACATATACATATAGAACGCACGTGCCTGCGGGAATTTCTCTTCGTACTCACCATACATTTTTTGTGCGATGGTTGCTTTTCCGTGAACAACTTCGTCATGTGAAAGAGGAAGAAGGAAATCATCGTTATAATAATACATCATAGAGAATGTAAGCTTATGATAATCACGGCTTCTGTACTCCGGTGCTGTGCGGAAGTAGTCGAGGGTGTCGTTCATCCAACCCATATTCCATTTGTAATCGAATCCAAGTCCACCCTGATCTACTGGTTTTGTGACGCCTTCAAAAGAGGTGGAATCTTCGGCAGAGAGCATGGCTGTCGGATGCATTGTCTTTAATCCGCGGTTCATTTCACGAATAAAGTCTACTGCATTATTGTTGACACCTCTTGCCGGTTCACCCTGCCAGTAAATGATACGGCTGATTGCATCCATACGGATTCCGTCCACATGATATACGCTTAACCAGTAGTTCGCAGCAGACTGCAGGAAGCTTCGGACTTCGCCTCTGGAGTGCATAAAGTTACAGCTGCCCCATTCGCTGACACCGACATCCTGATGTGGATATTCATAGAGTGCAGTTCCGTCATAGTCGGACAGCGCATAGTGATCAACGGCAAAATGTACCGGTACAAAATCCATGATGACACCGATGTCATTCTTATGGCAGGCATCGATGAATTTCATCAGTTCTTCGGCAGTTCCGTAGCGTGATGTCGGGCTGAAGAATCCAGTATTCTGATATCCCCAGGATTCGTCACACGGGTGTTCGCTGAGCGGCATGATCTCGATATAGTTATAATCATTTTCCTTAAGATAAGGGATCAGGATGTCGATCATTTCTACATAAGTGTACCAGTCGTCTGCCTTTTCAGAAGGCTTCTTAAATGATCCGAAATGCAGTTCATAGATGTTCAGCGGCTTGTCCTTGCATACCGAACGTTTCTGCATCCATTTGCTGTCTTTGAATTTATAGTGGGACAGATCGCGGATGATGGAAGCAAAGGCCGGGCGTAGTTCCATGCCGAAGCCATAAGGATCGCAGTGCTCCACGCAGCTTCCGTCCTGTCTGTAAATGCGGTATTTGTACATCATACCTGGTTTTGCTCCCCTGGCATAGCATTCCCAAAAATTGCCGTCATAAGTTTTGTTCAGTTCCCATTCCTGCCAGTCGTTAAATTCCCCAATGACTGTAATGCGTGATGCAGCAGGTGCAAAGGTACGGAATGTGGTTCCGTCTTTGTCCGGGTGTGCGCCGAGAAATTCATAAGCGTCGAATATTTTTCCTGTGTAAAATCCGTAAAAATCCATATTAACCTCCGTGAAAATGCAACGTAAAAGATCAACTGTCGAAAAGATAATGGACAGTAGTTGCTTTTTTGATTTATAATTATATTATAAGAAAAATGCGAGGAGGTATCCACCAACAAAACCGACGAAAGGATGGATAACCGACGAATATGAGAAAGTGTTGGGAAATGGGAGGTAAGATGGATCTTAGAATTGAGAAAACAGAGCGGGGAATCAAGAACGCATTTATCGAACTGCGTTCCAGGAAACCTTTGGAAAAGATAACAGTAAAAGAACTATGTGAAAGCGCAAGAATCAATAAGTCTACCTTTTATGCGCATTATAAAGATATCTACGATTTGTCAGATGCGATGGAAGAAGAAGTAGTACAGTCGATTGCGAACAGTATCCAGCATCCGGAATATCTGCTGGAGCATCCGGCAGAGTTTGCACGGGAACTTCTGATGGCTTATGTATCGCAGAATTCCCTGACGGCGATTTTATTTTCCGGCAGTCAGGCGAATCATTTTGCGGATAGTATCGAGCGGAGCATCAAGCAGATGATCTTTGAAAAATACCCGGAATTGAAAGAAGATACAGCAATGAATGTGATGCTCAGCTATTGTATCCAGGGAAGCTACCACGCTTACCAGAAGAATCGGAGCGGAGATATCATGACGGTGATCGATGTGATCGCAGGGATGACGGGAGCGATTCGATCGATGTATGAAGAACGATTGGGGGAAAGCAGATCATGAATCTGGAACAGCCGTGTATCCGTATTTCGGTGCGGAATCTGGTGGAATTTATATTAAGACATGGAGACATTGACAACCGGACCGGAGGGGCAGATAAGGATGCCATGCAGCAGGGCAGCCGCATACACCGGAAAATCCAGAGACAGCAGGGGGCAGAGTACCGTGCAGAAGTTCCGTTAAGATATCAGATCCCGTGTGATGGATTTATCCTGAGTGTAGAAGGAAGAGCGGACGGAATCATAGAACTTCCGAAGCGTGTGGTGGTCGACGAGATCAAAGGTGTATTTAAAGATCTGAAACGTCTGGAAGAGCCACAGCTTTTGCATCTGGCACAGGCAAAATGCTATGCATATATTTATGCAGAACAAAATAATCTGGAAGAGATCGGAGTGCAGATGACGTATTGTAATCTGGATACCGAAGAGATCCGCAGATTCCGGGAGACATATACCCGGGCAGAACTTAAGAAATGGTTCGAAAAGCTGGTATCTGAATATGAAAAATGGGCAAGATACCAGATGACATGGAGAGCAAAGAGAAATGCTTCCATTAAAACCGTAGAATTCCCATTCGAATACAGAGATGGACAGAAGAAACTGGTTGAGTCTGTATATCGGACCATTTTAAGAAAAAAGAAATTATTCATCCAGGCACCTACCGGAGTCGGCAAGACGATGGCGGCCGTATTTCCGGCGGTGAAAGCTGTCGGGGAAGAACTGGGAGAAAAGATTTTTTATCTGACGGCCAGGACGATTACCAGAACGGTGGCAAGTCAGGCATTCGCGATTCTGAGAGAACAGGATCTGAAGATGAAGGTCATCACATTGACGGCAAAAGAAAAAATCTGTTTCTGTGAAGAAACCATCTGTAATCCGGATGTGTGTCCATATGCAAAAGGGCATTTTGACCGTGTAAATGATGCCGTTTATGAACTGCTCACATCGACAGACGAGATGAGCCGGGAAGTATTGGAAGAACAGGCAAGAAAATGGAATGTATGTCCATTTGAAATGGCACTGGATGTATCACAGTGGGTAGACGCAGTTATATGTGATTATAATTATGTTTTTGATCCAAATGCACATCTGAAACGCTTTTTCGGAGACGGCGTCAAAGGAGAATACCTGTTCCTGATCGATGAGGCACACAATCTGGTAGAACGCGGCAGGACAATGTACAGCAGCAGTATTTGCAAGGAGGATTTTCTGAAGATCAAAAAGCTGGTAAAATACGGGGAACCGAAACTTGTCTCGGCGTTGGAGAGCTGCAATAAGCAGCTTCTGGAATTGAAAAGAGAATGTGACGGCTGCCAGATACTGAACAGTGTGTCACATGTGTATATTAAGCTTCTGTCTTTGATGACGAAGCTGGAAGAGTTTATAGAAGACTGTAAAGATGAAGCGATACGGAAAGAGGTGCTGGAGTTTTACTTTGGTATCCGTAATTTCATATATATTCATGATCGGCAGGATGAAAATTATCTGATCTATTCAGAACTTAGTGAAGAAGAAAAGTTTTACCTGCATCTGTTTTGTGTCAATCCGGCAGGATGTCTGCAGGAATATATGGGGAAAGCAAATAGTACGATATTATTTTCGGCAACATTTCTTCCGATCAATTATTATAAAAAACTGTTATCTACAACAAAGGAAGACTATGCAATCTATGCGGAATCTCCATTTGAACCAGACAAAAGATTATTGCTTCTGGGAAATGATGTCAGCACGAAGTATACCAGGCGAGGACCGGAGATGTACCGGAAGTATGCAGAATACGTGATGCATGTGATAAAAGGAAGAATAGGGAATTATATTGCGTTTTTCCCGTCTTATCGATTTCTGGAAAAAGTCTGGGAAGTATTCATGGAATTGCCACAGGAACAGATTGAAGTTGTAGTACAGTCCCAATATATGACGGAACAGGAACGGGAAGAATTCCTGAAAAAATTCGAACAAGAAAGAGCACACAGCCTGATTGGTTTCTGTGTGATGGGTGGTGTCTTTTCGGAAGGAATTGATCTGACGGAAGATAAACTGATCGGGACAATGATCATCGGGACAGGACTTCCGCAAGTGTGCCTGGAACGGGAACTTTTAAAGTATTATTTCGACCGGAAGAATCTGAACGGATTCGATTATGCTTACCTGTATCCGGGGATGAATAAGGTGTTACAGTCCGCAGGAAGAGTTATCCGGACCGATCAGGACAGAGGTGTGATCACACTGTTGGATGACCGGTTTATGGACAGACAGTGCCAGGAGGTGTTCCCGAGGGAGTGGAATGATTTCCAAATCTGTAACAGTGAAAATATTGAAGAAAAGATTGCAAAATTCTGGAAGGCGGAAGAACAGACAGATACGAAATAAGCAGCATTAAAAAGAAAAATACCATGAGGAACATATGCTCCTATGGTATTTTCCATCATGCATCCGAAAGATGTATTAAAAATAAGATAAAAATTCCTGCGCGGCTTTGGATATCGGGACTTTTTCGTTATATGCGATGACAAGCTCCCTTTCCGGAAGTACTTCTTTTGTCTCGACAATGAAAAGCGAATCCGAATCGGAGGTCTGGGAAAGGCAGAAATCCGGAATAAATGCAATTCCAAGTCCGATGCGGGCAAGATCAATGAGAAGATCATTACTGCTGAGTTCAATCTCCGGAACCAGATCCAGCTGGTTCTGAAGAAACAGATTGTGCAGATATTCACTGGTCGTACTTTTTCTGTCCAGCATAAGGATCGGATAGTTCAGAAGTTCTTTGAAAGAGAGCTTCTTTCCTTTTAATTCCTCAAATGCCTTGTCTGCGATAAATACATCTTGAAAATCTTTGATTTTTTTTACATTCGGAACATTCCCGAGATAAGCATTCGGTGAATTGACAACGATCAGATCCACCTGTCCGGTCTCAAGGAGTTCTACACAGCGAATGGATGTCGCATTGGTAACTTTGATATGCGCTCCGGGAAATTCCCGGTGGAAACGTTCCAGATAAGGTACCAGAAAATACCGGCAGATCGTGTCACTGGCTCCGATATGAAGCTGTCCTCCGCGTGCGCCGACATCGAGGAGCTGGCTTTCGCCGCGCTTGATCAGGCTGATCGCCGGTTCGATGTGGCGCAGAAGGATCTCGCCTTCGGTAGTAAGACGGACTTTCTTGGTACTCCGGATGAATAAGGTCTGATCCAGCTTCTTCTCCAGTGCCTTGATGGACTGGCTGACAGCCGACTGTGAGATGAACAATTGCTTGGAGGCTTCCGAAAAGCTTAAGGTGGAAGCTACATAGTAAAATACTTTATATAATTCATAGTTAATATCCATGATAAGTCCTCCTAATGAATCTTAACTGTATTATAAGTGAAATGAAAGAAAATTACAACCGTATTTATAAATAGAAGTGTTATAATAATGAAAAGCAGGAGGAAAAAGACTTGAAGAAGCTAACAACGATCATATCTGTTACGGCCATGATGTGTGCAGTGATGGCAGCACTGATATTTAGTATATGGCTGGCCGTATATGGAGACAGTAATTACAGGTTTTATAAAAAAGAATATCAACGCTATGAAGTGACGGAAGATCTGGATATGAGCATAGACCATGTCATGTATGTGACAGAACATATGATGAATTATCTGATCGGGAAAGAGGAGGAGCTGTCGGTTGTGACGACAGTGGAAGGAAGAGAGCAGGATTTTTTTAATGAAAGAGACCGGCTGCATATGCGTGATGTCAGGAATCTCTTCCTGGGAGGAGTGAAAGTCGGAGTAATCTGTCTGGCTGTGGCTGCAGTTATACTGGCAGTGCTGAGAAAACGGGAAGAAGACTGGAAGAGACTGTATTTCAGGACATATTCGATCGCACTGAGTGCCTGGCTGGTCATAGGCGTACTGCTGGGGATTGCATTCCGTGTAGATTTTACAACGTGTTTTACGATTTTTCATAAGCTGTTTTTTACCAATAATCTGTGGGTATTCGACCCGGAGACGGATTATATGATACGGATGCTGCCGGAAGGATTCTTTTCGGATATGGTGATCCGCATCAGTGAAGTGTTTGTTGCAGTGCTGGTTTTGATATGGATTGTATTGTTTTGGGGAAAAAGAAATTATAAAAAGGAAGAGAAAAAAGATGATTGATAAGTATAAGTTATAAAAGTGTTTAGATATATTAATTGTATTAAATAATGATTGTTGTGTTATACTAACAATAGAAAATGTGTAAAAATTCATTTGTGGAGGATTACTTATGAGCAATGTAAAAAGAGTGTACGTGGAGAAAAAATCAGGATTTGATGTACAGGCAAAGGAACTTAAGACCGAGATCCGAAGCTATCTTGGAATCAAAGACGTAGACAGCGTCCGTGTACTGATCCGTTACGATGTGGAAAACGTATCGGATGAGACATTTGAGAAAGCATGTAACGGCATCTTTTCTGAACCACCTGTAGATACATTATATAAAGAAGAATTTCAGGCAGAAGAAGGAAGCAAGATCTTTTCCGTAGAATTTCTTCCGGGACAGTTTGATCAAAGAGCAGATTCCGCTGTGCAGTGTATTCAGTTTATCAAAGAAGACGAGCAGCCGGTAATCCGCACTGCGACTACTTACGTGATACATGGTGGAAACGGAACTGTTTCGGATGAAGAATTCGAAGCAATCAAAGAGCATTGTATTAACCCTGTAGATTCCAGAGAAGCACAGGAAGAAAAACCGGAGACACTGGTTACTGTATTCGATGAGCCGGCAGATGTAAAGATCTTTGACGGATTTAAAGATATGGAAGAAAGCAAACTGAAAGAATTATACGATTCTCTCGGACTTGCCATGACATTTAAGGATTTCCAGCATATCCAGAATTATTTTGCGTCAGAAGAAGACAGAGATCCTTCTATGACAGAGATCCGTGTTCTGGATACCTACTGGTCAGATCACTGCCGTCATACAACATTCTCGACAGAACTTACAGATGTTTCGTTCGGCGATGGTGATTACAGAGAGCCGATGGAAGCAACTTATAAACAGTATATCGCTGACCACAGTGAGATTTTCAAAGGAAGAGAAGATAAGTTTGTCTGCCTGATGGATCTTGCACTGATGGCAATGAGAAAATTAAAACGTGAAGGAAAGTTACAGGATCAGGAAGAGTCTGATGAGATCAATGCATGCAGTATCGTTGTTCCAATCGAGGTAGACGGAGTGGAAGAAGAGTGGCTTGTAAACTTTAAGAACGAGACACATAACCATCCGACAGAGATCGAGCCATTCGGTGGTGCTGCTACCTGCCTTGGAGGAGCTATCCGTGACCCATTGTCAGGACGTACTTATGTATATCAGGCAATGCGCGTGACAGGAGCCGCTGATCCTACCGTATCTGTAAAGGATACATTAAAAGGAAAGCTTCCACAGAAGAAACTGGTCAGAGAAGCAGCTCATGGATATAGTTCATATGGTAACCAGATCGGCCTGGCAACCGGAGCGGTAAAAGAAATCTATCATCCGAATTATGTTGCAAAACGTATGGAGATCGGAGCAGTGCTTGGAGCAGCACCGAGACGTGCGGTTATCAGAGAGACATCGGATCCTGGAGATATCATCATTCTTCTTGGAGGACGTACCGGACGTGACGGCTGCGGCGGAGCAACAGGATCTTCCAAAGTACATACAGAAGAGTCCATCGAAACATGCGGGGCAGAAGTGCAGAAAGGTAATGCACCGACAGAAAGAAAGATCCAGAGATTATTCAGAAGAGAAGAAGTCAGCAAGCTGATCAAGAAATGTAACGACTTTGGTGCAGGCGGAGTATCCGTTGCTATCGGAGAACTTGCAGACGGACTTCAGATCGATCTTGATAAAGTACCTAAGAAATATGCCGGTCTTGACGGAACAGAGATCGCAATCTCTGAATCGCAGGAACGTATGGCAGTTGTTGTGGATCCAAAAGATGTAGATGAATTCATGAAATATGCATCCGAAGAGAACCTGGAGGCAACAAAAGTAGCAGTTGTAACAGAAGATCCAAGACTGGTACTTTCATGGAGAGGAAAAGAGATTGTAAATCTTTCACGTGCATTCCTTGATACCAACGGAGCACACCAGGAGACAACGGTAGCAGTTGACATTCCGAACAGAAAAGACAGCATCCTTGTAAGAGAAGATGTGAAGGATGTAAGAGAAAAATGGCTTGGCATGTTAAAAGACCTGAATGTATGCTCACAGAAAGGTCTGGTAGAGATGTTCGACGGATCGATCGGAGCAGCTTTTGTATTCATGCCGCATGGTGGAAAATATCAGAAGACAGAGACGCAGGCAATGGTGGCAAAACTTCCGGTATTAACAGGAGACTGCGATACTGTAAGTATGATGAGTTACGGATTTGATCCATATCTGTCAACATGGAGCCCATATCACGGAGCAATCTATGCAGTGACAGAATCCATCGCAAAGATCGTAGCAGCAGGTGGCGATTACAGCAAGATCCGTTTCACATTCCAGGAATATTTCCGTCGTATGACAGAAGATCCACACAGATGGAGTCAGCCGTTCGCAGCTCTTCTTGGTGCTTACAGTGCACAGCTTGGATACGGACTTCCATCCATTGGTGGAAAAGACAGTATGTCAGGAACGTTTGAAGACATTGATGTACCGCCGACATTGGTATCTTTCGCAGTAGACATTGCAAAAGAGAAAGACATTATTTCACCGGAACTTAAGAAAGCCGGAGATAAACTTGTATGGCTTCGTATTGAGACGGATAATTACGATATTCCTGTATATGGAAAGGTCATGGAACAGTATGGTAAGTTTACCGAAGATATCCACAGCGGCAGGATCGTAGCAGCTTATGCATTAGACAGACATGGTATCGCGGCAGCAGTCAGCAAGATGGCATTCGGTAACGGCATGGGTGTGAAGATTGAGCATAATGTAGATGCAAGAGATTTATTTGCACCGGCATTCGGAGATATCATTGCAGAAGTACCTGCGGATAAGGTATCGGAACTTGGAATTACCTATACCGTGATCGGTGAAGTGACAGATAATGCGGCAATCGAATATAAAGATGTGAAGATCGCATTAGAAGAGGCAGTATCTGCATGGGAAGAGACGCTGGAAAAGGTATTCCCGACCAATTCCGGAGCGGAAGGACAGGACGAGAAGGTGGAGACAGGATTATATGATACATCAGATATCTATATCTGCAGCCACAAGATCGCACAGCCAACAGTATTTATCCCGGTAATGCCAGGAACAAACTGTGAGTATGACAGTGCGAAAGCATTTGAAAGAGCAGGAGCAAAGGTGATCACAAAGGTATTCAGAAATATGAGTGCATCTGATATCGTTGATTCGGTAGAAGTATTCGAAAAAGCAATCGGACAGTCACAGATCATCATGTTCCCTGGCGGATTCAGTGCTGGTGATGAACCAGACGGATCAGCAAAATTCTTCGCAACAGCATTCCAGAATGCGAAGATGAAAGAAGCAGTAGAAAAATTACTGAATGAGCGTGACGGACTGGCACTTGGTATCTGTAACGGATTCCAGGCACTGATCAAGCTTGGTCTGGTACCAGGTGGAAAGATCACAGGACAGTTACCGGATTCACCGACTCTTACATACAATACGATTGGACGCCATATCTCCAAGATGGTCTATACAAAAGTGGTAACGAATAAATCTCCATGGCTTAGAGAGGCAGAGCTTGGCGGCGTATATACAAACCCTGCATCTCACGGAGAAGGAAGATTTGTTGCAAATAAAGAATGGCTGGACAGATTATTTGCAAATGGACAGGTTGCAACACAGTACTGTGATCCGGAAGGAAATATCACGATGGACGAAGAATGGAATGTCAACGGTTCTTACTGTGCGATCGAAGGTATTACAAGCCCGGATGGACGTGTACTTGGCAAGATGGCACACTCAGAAAGAAGAAACAGAAGCGTGGCAATGAACATTTACGGAGAACAGGATATGAAGATCTTCGAATCCGGAGTAAAATACTTCAGATAATGAAACAGACAGAGAGAAGAGCAGAATTCTATGTATTGTGATAAATGCAATTCAGAGTGCGTTCTGTTTCAAAAAAATGAATAAAACACAAGAAAAAGCACAAAACCTTTGCAAAATCTGCAAGGGTTTTGTAAAAAGTTGCAAAAATAACAAAAAACTGTAAAAATATCTTGCCAGATACACTTGTTTGCTTTACAATAGTAAAGGACAAAGGCGTCAGGGAAAAACAGATGGCGTAAGTCATCTGTTCTTTTATAGTAAAGTATGCCTTTGAAAAGGATACGTATATTATTTAGGAGGTAGAAAGCTATGTCATATGTTGATGAAGTACTGGAGAAAGTAGTAGCTAAGAATCCTGCAGAGCCAGAATTCCACCAGGCAGTAAAAGAGGTATTAGAGTCATTAAGAGTAGTTGTAGAGGCAAACGAGGAAAAATTCAGAAAAGATGCTCTTCTTGAGAGACTTGTTGAACCTGAAAGACAGATTAAATTCCGTGTTCCATGGGTAGATGACAAAGGACAGGTTCAGGTTAATACAGGATATCGTGTACAGTTTAACAGCGCAATCGGACCATACAAAGGAGGATTACGTCTGCACCCATCTGTAAACCTTGGTATCATCAAATTCCTTGGATTTGAGCAGATCTTTAAGAACTCACTGACAGGACTTCCGATCGGCGGAGGTAAAGGTGGTTCTGATTTCGATCCGAAGGGAAAATCAGACAGAGAAGTAATGGCATTCTGCCAGAGCTTTATGACAGAACTTTGTAAATATATCGGAGCTGATACAGATGTTCCGGCAGGAGATATCGGAACAGGCGCAAGAGAGATTGGCTATATGTTCGGTCAGTACAAGAGAATCAGAGGCCTGTATGAAGGTGTCCTGACAGGAAAAGGATTAAGCTACGGCGGATCTCTGGCAAGAACAGAAGCTACAGGATATGGACTTCTTTACTTAACAGAAGAATTATTAAAGATCAACGGAAAAGACATCAAGGGAATGACAGCAGCGGTTTCCGGAGCAGGTAACGTTGCAATCTATGCAATTCAGAAAGCTCAGCAGCTTGGAGCGAAAGTTGTAACAGCAAGTGATTCAACAGGATGGGTATATGATCCGGACGGAATCGATGTTGAAGCATTAAAAGAGATCAAAGAAGTAAAACGTGCAAGACTGACAGAATACAAGAATTACCGTCCTAATTCAGAATATCACGAAGGACGTGGCGTATGGTCTGTAAAAGTAGACCTGGCTCTTCCGTGTGCTACACAGAACGAACTTCATCTTGAAGATGCAAAACAGTTAGTAGCCAACGGATGTGTAGCTGTATGTGAAGGTGCGAACATGCCTACTACATTAGAAGCAACACAGTATCTGCAGGAGAATGGTGTAATCTTTGCACCTGGTAAGGCTGCAAATGCCGGTGGTGTTGCTACATCTGCACTTGAGATGTCACAGAATAGTGAGAGACTGAGCTGGACATTTGATGAAGTAGATGCAAAACTGAAAAACATCATGGTTAACATCTGCCACAATATGGATGATGCTGCAAAACGTTACGGAATGGAAGGTAACTATGTTGCCGGAGCTAACATTGCAGGATTTGAAAAAGTCGTAGATGCTATGACGGCTCAGGGAATCGTATAAGATTTATAAAAATGCCCCGCAGGCCTTGTGTTTGCGGGACTTTTTTTGAATTAGATTAACGCACAGCGATTTTGATTTATTCCGGTTATAGAAGAAATTGTAGAAAAAATTTGAAAAAATCAAAAAAAACAGTTGACTTTCCAAAAAACTAATGCTATACTAACGAAGTCGGTTCGAGAGAAACGACAAAATATATGGGATCATAGCTCAGCTGGGAGAGCATCTGCCTTACAAGCAGAGGGTCATA
>OKSH01002732.1_pt1 | contig 12513 bp, 10 predicted proteins | sample 1601231 | NCBI WGS metagenome assembly OKSH01 (sample SAMEA3541596, study PRJEB24748) | human gut metagenome | biome: human gut; feature: human-associated habitat; material: faeces | place: China | collected 2012 | reverse complement strand
GGCGGCCTGCTTGCCGGAGAGGTCCGCCGCCGCCGCTGCGGCGTCATACGTTTCCTGGGCTGCGGCTGCGGCCTCCCGCAGTGCGGGCAGCGCGGCCGCCAGTTCCGGCAGGCGTGCTTCTCCCTCGGCAACAGTGGGCTCCAGTGTTTCCACAAGCTGTTTGGCCGCGGCAAGCTGGGCCTTCGCGTCGGCCAGCTCTTGCTTTTTGTCGTTCAGCAGGGCCTCGTTTTCCTCGATCTGCGCTTTGGCGTCGATCAGCGCGGCCTGGCCTGCCGCAAGCTCCTGCTGCTTCTGTGTCAGAGTGCCGGGCAGACTTTCCTTATTGGCCTGCAGCTCTTTTTCGCCGCTGGCGATCTGTTTTTTCGCGCTGTCCAGCTGCGCTTGGGCGTCCTCCAGCTCCGCGCGCCCTTCGTCCAGCTGCTCTTCTGCATCGCCCAGCTTTTCCGCAGCCTCTGCCTTGGCGTCTTCCAGCTCCTGCCGGGCGTCGGCCAGCTTTTGCTCGGTATCTGTTTTGACTTCGTTGTAACGGGCGGTGCAGCGCGCGCCGCTGACCGCCTCCACCCGGTCCGCCACGGCGTCCACAGCGGCCTGGTATTCGTCCGAGGCGCTGTCCAGCGCCTGCGCGCCGGCCACAGTGGCGAAGATCTCGCTGTAAGCCTCCTGGGAAAAGCTCTCTTCGCCCACGTACATTTTCAGGGCGACGGTGCCGTCGCCGATGGTGGCGCTTTCCCGATCCACCGAGAAATAATAGCTGGTGCGCACGATGCCCACGATCTTGAACTCGGTATCTGCCAGCGTGCCGCTCACGTCGCCGTTGGTGGCGGCGATGGTCAGCGTATTGCCCACGCTCAGCGGTCCGGTTCCGTCGATGACGTTTCCTTCCACCAGCACACATTCGTTGCGCTGAATGGGCAGGCGGCCCTCCACCACGTCCAGGCGGTTCAGATAATTTTCCGGCTCTTTTTCCTCGATTTGGCCCGTGGGCAGGCTGTGAATGCGTGTGACGATGTTCTTTTTTTCGCCTGCGTCCACGAACATGTCCGTCATATAGGCGGGCATCACCTCGTCTACGCCGTCCACGGCGGCGATGGCTGCCACGTCATCGTCCGTCAGGCCCAGCGGGCTGACGATGCGCAGGTCGTGCATGTTCTGCCGGTCAAAGTATTCGTCGATGGTGGTGCGCATATCGATGGGCATGGCCATCAGCCCCGACAGGAGCCCAACGCCCAGCGCCACGATGGCGGCGATGGCGATGAAGCGGCTGAAGGTGCCCTTCATGGTGCGCAGCACAACTTTCCGGTATGTTTTTTTCACAGCCGCGTCACCACTCGATCTCTTCCACCGGGGTGGGGTGTTCGTTCACCACATTGGAGATGGCCTGCCCGCTTTTGATGCGGATGACGCGGTCGGCCATGGCGGTGAGCGCGGAGTTGTGCGTGATGACGATGACGGTGCGCCCCGTGCTGCGGCAGGTGTCCTGCAGCAGGGCCAGCACCTGTTTGCCGGTTTTGTAGTCCAGCGCGCCCGTGGGTTCGTCACACAGAAGAATTTTTGGGTTTTTGGCCAGCGCGCGGGCAATGGAAACGCGCTGCTGCTCGCCGCCCGAAAGCTGCGCCGGGAAGTTGCCCATGCGGTGCTCCAGCCCCACCTGGCGCAGCGTTTCGGCCGCAGGCAGCGGCTCTTTGCAGATCTCGCTGGCGAGCTCCACGTTTTCCAGCGCCGTCAGGTTCTGCACCAGATTGTAGAACTGGAATACAAAGCCCACGTCGTACCGGCGGTATTCGGTGAGCTGCCGCTGATTGTAGGCGCTCACCTCCTTGCCGTCCAGCCAGATATGTCCTTCGTCGCAGGTGTCCATACCGCCCAGCATGTTCAGCACGGTGGTTTTTCCCGCGCCCGAAGGGCCGACGATAATGCAGAATTCGCCTTTTTCGATGTGGAAGGTGACATGGTCGGCTGCGGCGATGCGGTTTTCACCCATTTGGTAATATTTGCAGACATTGTCAAAGGTAACAAAATGCTCCAAAACGGATACGCTCCTTCAGCGCTTGTTAAGGGACAGGCTGTCCGTTAATAAACGCGGTGTTGATTATTTTCGATGATTTCATTATAATAAGAATCACAAAAAACCGCAATCATCATTGTGCAAATTTATGTGGAAAAATAGACACATTGCACAGCATCTGTCGATTTTTTTGTAAACTTTCTATGACACGGAGGGGAAGGCCATGGCAGAGAACACCACAGACCGCCGCGTGCGGAAAACGCGCGGGCAGCTGCGGCAGGGGCTGGTGCGTCTGATGCGGGAAAAAAGCATTCAGGATATCACGGTGAAGGAACTGTGCGAGGAATGCGATATCAACCGCGGTACGTTTTATCTGCATTATACAGACGTGTACCAGCTTCTGCACAGCATCGAGGACGAGCTGCTGGTGGAGTTCGAGCGCGTGCTGGACGGCCTGACGGCGCAGTCGGTGCTGGCAGCGGCCACGCCCAGCCCGGCCATGTGCAGCATGTTTGAGCTGCTGGCCGACAATGCGGACATGTGCCTGGTGCTGCTGTGCCACAACGGCGACATGGCCTTTCTGGAAAAGGTCAAGGATATTGTGCGCCTACGCGTGCTGGACGAATGGGGCGCGCAGTTCCGCAGCAACGGGCGGGACACCTATGATTATGTATATTCCTTCATCGTATCCGGCTGCATCGGCATGCTGCAGTGCTGGCTGGAGAAAGAGATGCCCATCTCCCCGCGGGAGATGGCAGCCATGGTGGAGGGCGTGCTGGTGAAGGGTGTCACGGCGCTGCTGTAACTGCCCCGTCATGCCGGAAAACCCCTCTCCCGCCGGGTGCTGAAACGGCACGGCTCCCGCATATAGATGGGGAAAGGGGCTGATGTTTATGCTGTTCGCGCTCACACTCACGACGCTTGCAGGCCTTTCCACGGGGCTGGGCGGGCTTGTGGTTCTGCTGTTCAAACGCCCGCGGGCGCGGATGATGGCGTTTTCCATGGGGTTTGCCGGGGGCGTGATGCTTACGGTGTCGCTCTCCGATATGCTGCCGCATACCGTCGAGGCCTATTCCGATACCATGGGCCGGTTCCCGGCGGCGCTGGCCTCTGCCAGCTTGTGCGTGATGGGAATGCTGATCGCTCTGCTGCTGGAGCGGTGCATCCCCGATGAAAAGGAGCTTGCGGCCCGCCCGGACGGGCATGCGGCGCGTGGGACGCCGGCCATCAATCCCGGCGCGCTGCGCAGCGCTATGGTGACAACGGCCGCCATCGTGCTGCACAATCTGCCCGAGGGCATCCTCACGCTGTTTACAAGCTACGCCAGCCCAACGCTGGGCGCAACGCTTACGCTGGCCATTGCACTGCACAATATTCCAGAGGGCATCGCTATCTCGGTGCCCGTATACTACGCCACAAACAGCCGGGTGCGCGGCGCGCTTTACGCTCTGCTGTCCGGCCTGGCCGAGCCCGCCGGTGCGCTGCTGGCGTTCTTTTTGCTGCGGAGCTTCATCTCGCCGCTGTTCCTCAACGGGCTTATCGCGACCATCGCGGGCATTATGATCTATGTATCCATCAGCGAGCTCATACCCGAGGGCTTTTCCTACGGCAGGCGCAGCTATACCGTGGGGGGACTGGTGGCGGGTATCCTGGCCATGAGCGTGGGCATTTACCTTGTTTAATCGCCCGCCGCGTGCTATACTGTTTGTAACCGTTTCTTCATATTTTTGTGATATAATAACCTTAAAGCCGCCGCTGCCGCGGCTGCGCGTGTGCGCTGCACACGCCCCTGTGCTGGCGCACAGGGTTTTGAGAACATTGAACCATGCAAAACCGCAGCAGGTGCGGTTTTGCTGAGGCCGCTGCGCGGCGTCATGCTGTACTGAAAAACGGAGATCTGCCGCGGAGGGAGGGTCTTGTGTTGCGAAACCAGATGCGCCTGTGTGCAGCGCTGTTGTGCTGTGTGCTGCTGTGCAGCTGCGACGGCATTGTCCTGGGCGGCAAAAATGTGGAAGAGCTTCTGCGCGCGCCGCGTCCGTCCGAACGGCAGAGCGCCGTGCAGACGGCTCTGAATGCCTATCTGGGCGAGACCCTTCAGCTGAAATATCCCCGGGGCGGTGCCGAGCCGGACCCGGTAATCTTTGCGGACCTGGACGGCGACGGCGCCGAGGAGGCCGCAGTGCTGTACACCGCCGAAAGCAAGGGCCAGAACGTGCATCTTTCGGTGCTGGAGCAGGACGGCAGCGGCGGCTGGAGCATCGCCTACGAGGTGATGGGCCTGTCTACCGAGGTGGCCGAGGTGGAGCTGGCCGAGGTGTTCGGCGGCTCCACGCAGCTGGTGGTGGGCTATGCAAACGCCAATTTGGTGGACAAGTATCTGGAGGTCTACGACTACCGGGACGTGACGATCTACTCCGCCTGCAAGCAGCCCTATGACGCCTACCTGCTGGGCGACCTGACGGGCAGCGGACGTACGGAGCTGGCGGTGGCCGCCGCCACATCGGAGCCGGGCGGGCTGTCCCTGCAGCTTTTTGTGCCGGACGGGCGCGCCATGACGGCGGCACAGGGCGTAGAGCTGGACGAGCGGCTGGAAAAATGCACCGCTCTTTACGCGACCCGCTGCGGCGCGGCCCGCGGCCTTATTGTGGACGGTTCAGTGTCCTCGGGGGCGGCCAGCCAGCTTCTGTGTTGGGAAGACGGCGTGCTGTTTCCCTATCCGGACAAAGAGGAAGGCGGCGACGTATTTGCCCGCAGCCAGCGCTCCCGCACCCTGTCCGCGTTGGGGCCCCAGGACCTTTCGGGCACGGGCGAGGTGCTGATCCCCGAGGTGGGCGCCAGCATCGCTACGCTGCAGTCGGCCCGGCGTTTTTATCCCGTGGAGTGGATGAACTACCTGTGCGAGCAGCCGCTGCAGCAGTTCGGCGTCTACGACGCGGATCACAACTATTTTGTGCGCCTGCCCACAGAATGGCAGGATAATATGACCGTATCCGCCCAGTCCGAGAGCGATTGGCAGATACGGTCCAAAGAGGACAACAGCCTGCTGTGCGCGGTGCGCGTGGCAGACCGCGCCGCTGCCAACGGCACCTATACACAGGCGGCGCAGCTGGCAGAGAAAAAAGTGCTCGTGTATTTCGGCGAAAGCTGCACTGCGGTACAGGCGAACCTGATCCGCCGCGGCGTGGCTGTGCTGGGATGACCGGGCTTCAAGACATCCTTCGGGAGGAATGTACATGAGAAAGATCCTGGTTGTGGAAGACGAAGACGCCATCCGCGAGGTGGTTGCGCTCAACCTGCGCCTCGCCGGCTACGAGGTGACGGAGGCTGCCAGCGCCGAGCAGGCTCTGGCGGTGTTCAGCCCGTCGGCGGGCTTCGACGTGGCCGTGCTGGACATCATGCTGCCCGGAATGAACGGTTTTTCCCTGTGTGAGACCATCCGGAGGGACAGCGCGTCCATCGGCATTATCATGCTCAGTGCAAAAACGCTGGAGACGGATAAGATCAAAGGCCTCTCCATCGGCGCGGACGATTATATGACAAAGCCTTTCAGTGTCAGCGAGCTGCTGGCGCGCGTGGAAGCGCTGGTGCGCCGCGTGGGGCGGCAGGGCGCCTCCTCGGCCGCGCCGGAGCCGGATGGCCGCATGGTGTCCGGCGTATTCGTGCTGGACCAGAAAAGCCGCGTGCTGTACAAGAACGGCACGCCCATCGACCTTACGCAGGTGGAGTTCCAGATCATGGAGCTGTTTTTTGCCAACCCGGGCGTGGCGCTGGTGCGCGAGAAGATCCTGGAGGGCGTCTGGGGCGAAAACTATTTCGGCGACGTGAAGATCGTGGACGTGAACATTCGGCGTCTGCGCATGAAGATCGAAGACGAGCCCAGCGCGCCCAAGCATATCCTGACGGTGTGGGGCTACGGCTACCGCTGGAACGCATAGCACTGGTTTTGTATTTTCTTTGGGCAGAGGGGGCGGCCGTTTGAACAGCATCACCAAGCGCTGGGTGCGCGGCAGCCTGCTTGTCACCATTCTGATGTGCCTCGTGGCGGAGGCCGTGTTCCTGTATTATTCCATCACCAATTACTACGACGGCGCGCGGCGGGCTATGACGACGCGCACCAGCACCATCATCACCCAGCTCAACGCAAGCGCGGCCCAGACGGGCGAGAGCCAGGGCGTGCTTTTGCGCCGTATGGTGGAGCAATTTACGGAGAAGGACAAGTTCGAGCTGATGCTTGTGAACGCTGCTGGAAAGCCTCTGGTGACAAGCACAGGATTTGCGCCGGACGACAGCGTGGCCGGAGAGGATTATCTGGAGGCGCTGGCCAGCGAAAAGGGCGAGGGCCACGCGGTGTACCGCACGGCCATGGGCGAAAAGGTGATGGCCGTCACCACACTGCTGCCCCGGGCCGCGGGAGAGATCGTGGCCGTGCGCTTTGTCACCAGCCTCACGCTGGTGGACCAGAGCATCGCGGCGCTGGTGGCTTTCAGCCTGGCGCTGGTCACGGCAGTGGTGCTGTTCAGCGTGTGGACGGGCATGTTCTTCATCCGCAGCATCGTGCGCCCCATCGGAGAGATCGAGGCTACCGCCGCGAAGATCGCCGAGGGAAATCTGGACACGCGTATCGAAAACAAATATAATGATGAGATCGGCAAGCTGTCCGACACCATCAACCATATGGCGGGCGAGCTGGACAAGACCGAGCGCATGAAAAACGAGTTCATCTCCTCGGTCTCCCACGAGCTGCGCACTCCGCTCACTTCCATCAAGGGCTGGGTGGAGACCATCGCCGCCATCCGTGACCCGGCCGACCCAAATTTCCGCCGGGGCGTGCAGGTCATTTCCAGCGAGGCGGACCGTCTGTACAGCATGGTGGAGGAGCTGCTGGATTTTTCCCGTATGCAGAACGGCCTGAAGCTGGACCTGCAGCTTTTGGACCTGGTGGCCGAGGTGAGCGACGCGGCCATCATGGTGGAGCGCCGCGTGGAGCTGGAGGGCCTGCATCTTGCGTATGACGAACCCGAAGAGCCGATGCCGGTGATGGCGGACCCCGCCCGGCTGCGCCAGGTGTTCATCAACGTTCTGGACAACGCCGTCAAATATTCAGAAGAAGGCGGGTGCATCACGGTAAAAGTCCTCGATCAGGAGATGTACGTCAAAATAGAAATCTCCGATACAGGCAAGGGCATTGCCGAATGTCATCAGGCTGATATCTGGAAGCGATTTTACCGCGAAGAAGATGTCCACGACGTGGACGGCATCGGCATCGGTCTTTACGTGGCAAGAAAAATCATCACGCTGCAGTCCGGTTATATCGTCGTCAGCTCCCAGCCCGGCGAAGGCGCCGCCTTTTCCGTCTATCTGCCAAAAAATTTTTAATTTCTTAAGGATTGCGTGATATTTCTGCGAGATTTTACTTTTATAATGAGGCCATCAAAAGAAAGGTGGTATTGTTTATGAATATCCTACAGACAAAAAATCTAAAAAAGTATTACGGCATGGAGCCGAACATCTCCAGAGCCCTGGACGGTGTGGATTTTTCCGTAGCAGAGGGAGAGTTCACAGCCGTCGTCGGCACGTCAGGTTCTGGCAAATCCACTCTGCTCCACATGTGCGGCGGCCTGGACGTGCCCACAGCAGGCGACGTGATTGTCAGCGGGCAGAATTTGTCCCAGATGAATGACGAGGAATTGACTATATTCAGGAGACGCAATATCGGATTTGTATTCCAAAACTACAATCTAATTCCCATTCTCAATGTCTACGAAAACATTATCGTGCCCGTCGATTTAGACGGCGATGAAGTCGATAAAGCCTACTGCGACGAAGTCATCTCCCTGTTGGGACTGACCGAAAAGCTGTCCGAAATGCCCGGCAATCTGTCAGGAGGTCAGCAGCAGCGCGTAGCCATCGCCAGAGCTTTGATCACAAAACCTTCTCTGATTTTGGCAGACGAGCCGACTGGCAACCTGGACAGCAAGACCAGCGCTGATGTACTCGGTCTTCTGCAAAGCACCAGCAGGCGGTTCAACCAAACCATCGTCATGATTACCCACAACAACGAAATCGCCCAGCTTGCCGACCGCATCGTCCGCATTGAAGACGGCACAATCGTGCAGTAAGGAGGCGGACAGGATGAAAGACATATTAAACAAAAACAATAACAACGGCCTGATCAAAAAATTAGCGGCACGGAGCTTGAAAAGCGCCAAGATGCGCAATACCTTTACCTTATTGACCATCATCCTCTCAGTCGCATTGATCAGCGGACTCGCTCTCTTCGTCTTCGGCGTCAGGCAGGCAGACAAGAATCAGTTGGACACGATGCAGCACGTCCTCTATCAAAATTTGAGCAACAGACAGGCTGAACATCTGCAGTCCGATGAACGAATTGCAGATTCTGTGATTTTGAAATCTGGCACCCGTGTCGGAGTGGATGATTACACCATTCAGCCGCTTTATATACAGCAAGCCGAAAGCACGATCGCTTCCCAAAAGGTGATAGAGGGAAGCTACCCCGAAAAGCTGAACGAAATCGCTGTCGATCAGGCGTATATGAAGCAAATCGGCAAGGCGGCGAAACTCGGAACTGTCTTGGAACTGCAGAACTTTGACGGCGATACAGAGACTTTCCGCGTCAGTGGATTTTGTGACAGCGGTTCGTCGTCCCGTATATATCCTATCCTGTTTTCAAAAGCTTACGCCGCAAAGGGCCCTTGGCTGAAAGATCTGCCCTATACTTTAGGTGCAAAAATCGACGGTGCCAAGATGATGAGTGAAGATGATTTCTTGGAAACCATCACGGATATCGGCGCAGACTACGGCGTTGACAGAGCCAATATCAATGAAAATGCCAAGTTCACCACTTCACTGGTGATGAATACCCAGGAAATTATGACTGTCGTGATCATAGCCCTCTTCATTCTCTTTGTCAGCATCGTGGTCATCTACAGCATCTTCTACATCTCGGTCATGAGCCGCATCCGTCAGTTCGGCCAGCTGCGCACCCTTGGCGCTACGCCGAGACAGCTCAAGAAACTCGTCAAAAGAGAGGGCATGACCATGTTCCTCATCGGCGCGCCCATCGGCCTGCTTCTGGGAAATTTGTTCGGCTGGTTCATGGCGCCGGAGGGCTGGCTCTGGATCAATACCATCAGCGTAGCCTCCGTCACACTGGCAGCAGATTTTTTTACCATTATGATCTCTGTCAGAAAGCCGGCGAAGATTGCCGCCTCCATCTCACCCATTGAAGCAGCAAAAGCCAGCGGATACACAAAGATCAAAGGGCAGTCCGCAGTCCTTCACCGGAAAATCACGCCATTCAACCTGGCAAGAATGGGAATCAAAAGAGATCGCAGGAAGTTCATCGTCACGGTATTCTCTCTCTGTATCAGCGGCATCGTCTTTATGGCGGGCGCAACCTTCCTTTCCTCCTTTGATAAGCTGGACTTTTCGAAACAGGGCTTTAATAGATACAGCGAATATCAGATCTGGATTTCAGAAAATACGATCAATGCCAATGCCGAAGGTCTGACCGGGGTGCAGAAAAACAACCCTCTGGACGATGCTCTGGTCAAAAAGATCGAAGCCATCGATGGCGTAAAGAAAGTGATCAGTCAGAAGAAAATTGACGTCGATTACAGATATGAGAATAACCAACGCAGCGACGGCTTCGTACCCTTTACCAGAGAAGAGACGAAATCCATCAACAAGTATCTTGCAGATGGACAAAAGGCAGATTATGATCTGGCGGTAAAGGAGAAGAAAATCTATGTTCTCTCAAATGACACCGCCGAGAAGGTGCTGGGGAAGCCCTTTAAAATAGGCGCCCCCATCGACATCACCTGGTTTGATGGAAAGGAAAAGCGCACGGACACCTTCACCATCGCAGGAGAACTTGACAAAGGTATCTATAATGACGACGATGCCTATCGAATCGTCAGTCTGGCCGGGTTCTTTGTCGTTCCCGAAGACACCATAAAGCACATGGTGAAGGAAGGCTTCAATTATAATCGCGTACTGCTGGTGGATATCGACTGGCCCGCTGCAGAAAAGCAAGTCACCGCTCAGCTTACCCGCCTGGTCGATGCAAACGACAAACTGTCCCTCGATACCCTGCGCCAGCAGATTAAAGAGGATGAGCAGATTACAGGCAGGCTGACCACCTTATTTCTAGGGCTCAGCGCCTTTATCATCCTCTTCAGCGTCATCAACCTGATCAATACCATCGTCACCAGCGTCATGTCCAGGCGGCAGGAGTTCGCCATGCTGCAGTCCATCGGCATGGGCAAAGGTCAACTGGTCAAAATGATCCAGGGAGAAGGGCTGATTTTAGCGCTATATAACATTCTCTTTTCTCTGACTCTGGGAGGTGCATTGGGCTGGCTGATCATCTGGGCTCTGAGAGAGACCGGCGTAGGATATCTGTACTGGAACTACCCTCTGCTCTACGGTGCGGGCTACTCCCTGTTTGTCATCCTTCTGCCGCTCATCGTCTCTGCCATAGCCATCAAAATGGCGCAGAGCAAATCCATCGTCGAGCGGCTTCACGAGGCAGAGTAACGCAAAAGAGCAGTGCGGGCCCATAGAACATCAAAACGCTCCTCTGCTCCTCACAAATCGTTCCAGCCGATTCATGCCTTCTTCCAGCACCTCCTGTGCGTAGCAGCAGGAAATCCTCACATGGCCTTCTCCGCCGAAGCAGCTGCCCGGGGTCAGCGCCAGTCCTGCCTCTGCAATCAGTCTCCGGCAAAAGGCATCCGATGTCATACCGAGCCCTGCGATGGAGGGAAAGACATAGAATCCTCCATCTGGCGGTCTCACCGCCAGCCCCATCTCAGAAAGCCGCCTGCAGACATAGTCGGTACGACGCTGATATGATTCCCGCATGGTCGAATAGTCAAAGGCCAGTGCTGCTTCACAGGCGGCCTGCACAAAAGAGGGAATGGAAACTACATTATATTGGTGCACCTTTTCAAGTATCTCTACAATCGGTCTGTCTGCCAAAAGATAACCGGCGCGGAAGCCGGTCATGGCATAGGGCTTGGAAAAGCTCTGCACCACGATGAGCTGTGCTTTCAAATCCTCACAGGAAGCCAGAGACCGGTGAGTACCAAAAGCCAGTTGGCTGTATACCTCATCGCAGATGATAAACACCGGTTTGTCTTTGAAAAATTCATGGAGACAGGTAAGGGTCTCCTCCGTATAGACTGTGCCGGTCGGGTTGTTGGGTGAATTGAGGATGACCGCTTTTGTGCGGGTCGAATAGGCGGTCCGCAGCTGTTCCTCTTCAATCTGAAATCCGCTTTCCCTGGTATCCAGACGCACCGTTTTTCCGTCGCACATGGTTATGATGGACTCGTACAGGCTGAAAGCAGGTACCGGCACGATGACCTCATCTCCCGGTTCAATAACTGCAAAGAGCGCATCAAAGAGTGCTTCCGTCGCTCCGATTGTGACAATGACTTCATTTGATTTATAAAAAACCCCTTTTTGATGTTCGTAATCGGCGATGGCTTTTCGCAGGCTGTCGTAGCCGGCATTGGGCGCATAATGGGTCAGATTGCTGTCTAAGGCGCGCTTCAGCGCTCCTTTGATGTCATCAGGTGTGTTGAAGTCCGGTTCCCCCAAGGTCAGACTGATACAGCCCTCTCTTTTCTGCGCCAACTGCGCAAATTCCCTGATACCGCTGCCGCTTAAGCGCTGCAGCGGTTCTTTGATTAAAGTCGTCATGTTCATGAGGTCTACAGCTTTCTCAGAGCATCCACAATCTCTGTCTTCCCTACAGTACCCTCATCCTTCATCTTCAGCACCCTTGCCGGTACCCCTGCAACCACTGCGCCGGCGGGAACGTCGCAGGTGACCACCGACCCGGCTGCGACGACGCTGCCCTTTGCCACTCGCACGCCTTCAATGACCACGGAATTGGCTCCGATCATCACATCATCTTCAATAACGACAGGCACTGCACTGGCCGGCTCTATGACCCCGGCCAAAACGCTGCCGGCGCCGATGTGGCAGTTCTTGCCGACAGTAGCTCTGCCACCCAGAATGGCGCCCATATCGATCATTGTATTTTCACCGATAGACGCCCCGATGTTGATTAGCGCCCCCATCATGATGACCGCATTTTTTCCAATCTCTACCTGCTCTCTGATCACAGCGCCCGGTTCGATACGGGCCGGTATCTCCTTCATATCCAGCAGCGGAATGGCGCTGTTGCGGCAGTCGTTTTCCACGACCACATCGTCAATCTTATCCTTTGCTGCCGAAAGCACCGGCGCTACGTCCTTCCAGTCCCCAAAGATGATTTCATCACCTGCGCCAAAGCGCCTGCATCCCTGAAATGCTTCCTTTGCAGCCCCTTCTTTCCATTTCAGGTACACCCTGACTGGCGTCTTCTTTTCTGATTCACTGATATATCTTATAATTTCACTTGCGTTCATGTGTTCCTCCTTCATATGAGTTGGTCAAAGGTGTAAAAGCCTTTGACCTGTCTAACCAATTTTTCC
>OKSH01002724.1_pt1 | contig 12560 bp, 13 predicted proteins | sample 1601231 | NCBI WGS metagenome assembly OKSH01 (sample SAMEA3541596, study PRJEB24748) | human gut metagenome | biome: human gut; feature: human-associated habitat; material: faeces | place: China | collected 2012 | reverse complement strand
AATGGGAAATTGACAAATCCCAGAAGCTGGCATATAATATACTTATCAAGACAGCCAGTAAGGGAAGTCAAGGTTCCCCGTCCTGGCAAATATGTTTAGCTAAGATTTAGCCGCCTATTCTTTACCAGAGAGCAGGGCGGCTATTTCTTATGTGTGTATGTAAGGATAGATACAATTAAGCTGGCTGTCGTCAGAATGATCATAAAAATCTCATAATCGCTCATAAGCATCCCCTCCTGTCAAGGCTCAGGATCAGGGAACCACAGCCGCTCTACTGGCTGCCTGGATAAAAATACAAAATGCTGCTTTATTCGATAAAAATACCATTTTCCATGGCAGTTTCTTTTAATTTCAAAAAATTTTTTGTTTGCATGGATTTCATGCGCATATATCCACGTAAGGATTTTGGGGCCAATTGAGGTAGTAATTCACAGATTTTATCATATTCAAGTTGGCATTTTCCTTTTTTGATACTGTATTCATAACGCTCTTTGATTTGTAATTGCTCGTTGTTATATTGAGTTAGAAAAAGCTGATAATTGTCTCGTGCCTCTTGGCTTCGTGTATCGGTGTAAGGTCTCCAACTCATTTTTATAGCATTTTTCTTTTGACCTTTATGGTTGATTTCCTGTCCAGATTTATACCATAGAAGCATACTGCAACGGCAATTTGAGTGAAAATTCCCATGTTCTTTGACATAATCTGGTAAGCGAGGGAAATCTTTGTTTTTACCATATACACTATAAACACGTCCTAACATTTTGGAACACTTCGCACAACAGGCTCCGCCATCATCTTGATATAAAACTAAGTCTTCTCCGGTGGATTCCAATAAAGAAAAAATATACTCTTTGTGTTGCAAAGCTCTGGCATCTATATCGCTTAAGTGGTAAAAGGGGAGTGTTAGCAAGAACTTTTGGGCTTTTATGGCTTCGTCAAACATACCGAGTTCGTTATGATAATAAATAAGTCTATTATAATCTTCCTTTTTCCAGATTATCTTCGAATGAAGCATAAGTTCAGTCGCTTTCCAGAGCATTGCGGAACATAATACTTTTTGATTACGGTCGTGAAAATAACGTGCTTTCATTCGTAGTACATAATCAAGAGATCCGGTAACACCATACTTGGAAATGCTGTCTGTTTTAAATTCCGGAATTATAATGGAGTTGATATCGTCAAGCTTATTTAGATCATACAATAAGTTATCGGAAATCAAGTAGTCAGCATCATAGTAATTTTGAGTATCTTCTGGAATGATTTTATATAACTGTCCATTGCTAAAGTAAATGGAGATACCGCCTGCAGGAGCTACAGGCTCACTGGAGATGCCTGTTGGTGTAGACTTGGACATTTCCAGTGATTTGAGTAATTTTGAAAAAAAGTTCATGGAGAATACCTCTTTAAATGGGAAATTGGCTAAAATCAATAAACAGATCCTCATAAATGCCAGCCTTGATGGTATCAGCAAAGGTGTATTGTTCGGAATCACTGGTATCAAAGTTGTAGACAATAACAAAATTCTTGAGTGGATCTACAATCCAATATTCACGAACACCTGCGGTCCGGTATTTGAATAGCTTGGTGAAATAATCCATTCGCCTGCTGCCAGGGGAAACAATTTCAATGATCCAGTCCGGGGCACCAGTACAGCCCTTATCGTTGAGCTTGTTTGGATCACAGATTACGGAGATGTCTGGCTCTACATAGTTTTTGTCATTCTCGTTTAGGAATACGGCAAATGGGGCAATATAAGGTTCACAGGTACCGCCCTTAATGTCAATGTACTGAGATATGATTGTAAAAAGCTTACCAGCAATTTTCTGATGGTTTCTGCTTGGAGGTGCCATGTAATAGATTTGGCCGTCAATCAGCTCAGCTCTGGTTCCTTCTGGTAAAGCATAGATATCTTCTATTGTGTAATCTTCACGCTGTGGCAATGGCATAGTAACACATCCTTTCTTGATAGAATAATAATAAAATAGCTTTGTTATACAAAGAATTCCCATTTCCTTGTTATGAAATGCCATATAAGCAGCCATAGCCAGATATATGCGCCAGGGTAAGCACAGAGCAATAATACAGCTGCTATACTGCATTTGGTAATGCAAAATACTGCAAAGAGCAATCCGAGCCATAGACACAAAGGGATTTTGAAGAATATGAGCCGGAATGTGCCACAAATTTTCTTGGCTTTGATTTTCTCTTGTGGGTGGTATTTTCTAGGAAGTTTACTCATTAGATTCTCGTTCCATTCGCTGATCTACAGCTTTCTTGATGTAGCCGTTTACGGACTCACCGGCAGCAGTGGCAGCAGTCTTGATTTCTTCTCGTCGTCCTTTAGGAAAAGTAACTACTACACGATCATAATTGTTTTTTACATATTTTTGCACGGCTTTCTGTTGTGCTTTACTGATTTTACTTTCTTCAGGCATGGCTGCACCTTCTTTCTGATTAATGATAAGGGGAGCGGCCAGATATGGATTGACCTTCTCCACCTTACCTGAATTATAACATATAAAGTCTATAACTAGCAATAGATAATATTGAACAAAATTTATAAATATATTACTAGCAATATTTGGCGGTAATGTCAATAGAATATTGCTAGCAATAGATATATAATATAATCATCAAAGGAAAGGAGGCAAGGAAAACATGAAGCAGATAACCAGTATCAGGAAAGCGGTTTGTACAATGGGAAATGAACTAAGAAAGGAAGGGTATTCTTTATCCCAGGCATTCCGGAAAGCATGGAAACGGGTCAAGGAATCTATGACGATCCGTGCAGCTGGTACCACATTTGGAAATATCCAGGAAAGACTTGGATTCATGAAGCAGTTTCCAGTGGAGACCATGCAGGCAGAACTTGTAAGAGATCCAGAGAACCGGTTTGACAGGAATGCAATCCAGATCATAATCCATTTACGAGCTATTAATCGCAAGACTGTTATTGGTTATGTTCCGCGAGGACTTGCTGCAGGCTTGGCAGCAGTCATGGATGCAGGTGTACAGGTCAAAGCGGAATTACTGCAGATACTGGGCGGCTACAGCTACAAAGAAAGTTACGGTTGCTTACTGGATATCAAAATATAAATGTTTGATTTTCCAAGGAGATACATATTTTCAGCAAATAGCCGAGGGCAGGCACCTGCTGCCTACTTCGGGGAAAAGAAAGGAGAGAAACACATGAGATTTAACACAAAGAAATACCAGGAGTTTATGGAAGCTCAGAATTTGACACAGGAAGTTATTTGCAAAAGAACCGGATTATATACCAAGTCTTTCCAGTGGATAATGGCTAATGGTTTTGCTTCTGAGGATGCAATGGAGCGGTTGGCAGACGCAGCAGGTGTGAAACTGGGTGATGTGGTTCTTCCAGATTTTAACGGAACCGCCGAAAATGCGATTGAGTTCCTGAAAGATCAGAAAAGAGCAACAGTTACATTCTCACAGGGGCGTTATATTTCCAGAATCAAGAAACTTGCAGAGAAATACCCGGATAAATGCGAAATCGTAGCAATCAATAAGTTTCCTGGTGAGGGCGAGGTTATTTGTGCTCATGTTCCTACGGCATGGATCAGGATTCAACCGCCAGCGGTTAGAGATTTAACAGAAGAACAAAAAGAAGAGTTGACGAATCGACTTCGTGGCAATAACTAGAATATTTTACAGACCTGCAATACAGGGAATGAAACCGACTAAAAACCGTCGGAAACCATTTCAAGGCACAATTTATAGCCTAAAGGGTAATAGAGCGAAATTGCAGAGAAAAATATCTGGTAATCATAGAAGATGCGAAGATGAAAGGGGCAGTAGGGAATGACAGCGCATAGAAAAGAGCTGATGACCTATGAACAGTGGAAAGTGATTTTCAAGAAGCATATCAAGAAGCTGATCAGACAGAAAGCAATGAACTGCCTGTACTGGCTGGTTACGATTGTAATTTCTGTTGGGCTGCCACTTGGAATGTTCTTTCACTGGTTATTTATTGGATATTGAGAGAGGTACAGACATGGACCAAATAAAAATGCCCTTGCCAGCGCTACCAACACTGACAGGGGCGAGTAACCCGGCAACCACGAATTAACCAGATCTCTGTCATTATACAGGAATCTGGACGAGAAGTATAGGAGAAATTTAATGAGCGAAGAAGAATACAGAGCGCAGATCCAGAGAATGTTAGAGAAACTAGGCGAGCATTATCTTCGTCGTGTATGGCTGATTGTTTCTGTTATGGCTGGAGGATGCGCTGATGAATAGAGGCGTTGAGTACTACAAAGAGCAGATCTGTATGAAAGTAAATGAATTGCAAGATGTTGAACTGTTAAGTTTCATCTGGAAATTAATCACGAGATTGCTTGCAAAATAAGAAGCCGAACATATGTTTAAAATTATGTCCGACTCGGACATAGAGAGAAGTAGTTAAGAAAGATGAGATTAAGTTATGAAAAAAGAGCAGACAGACGAAGAGTTTTTTAAAACCCGCTTAGCGGGAAATATCAAGAATATTCATAGTGTAACCAGGATTAAACAGTTGCTTATCATCACAGAAAAAATGATGATGCGTGAGTGTATGTCTGAGAGTGAAAACGTGAAAGGCTGATACCAGAAGATATATACTCCCACTAGAATGTATCATGTGCCAGGGAAACATGAACCGGGAAGGGAGATGAAGTTATACGCACGTAGTGTTTGCGTGATGGGTGTAGGTAGAATATAAATTTATAATTCTGCTGCCGGTTACAAAATAGTTATTGATATGGTTTGATTTGGAATAGTAGCAGGTAAAAATTGCGCCGGCGCAACTCCTGAAACGCTGCGCCAACAGTCTGATCAGGAACGACAGTGGGATAAAAAATACTTAGAGAACGTGGAGCAATACCCTGGTGAGTTACCAGATCACCAGGCAAGAAATCAATATTTTGTTAGGGGTGATTTTGTGGCAGTAGATAAAAAAGGCAAGCAATTACCGCTTGGCATTCGTCAGAGAGCAAATGGACGCTATGAGGGACGTGTTAAGGTTGAATATAGGAGCTATTCTGTATACGCGGACACCATTACAGAAACTAAAAAGAAAATGCGTGAGTTGAAATATAAGCTGGATCATGGTCTTTTTGTTGAGAAAGAGAAAATCACTCTGGACGAATGGAATAAGACCTGGATGGAGCAATACAAGAAAAATCGTGTGAAGAACAGTACATATAACAGCTACCAGAAATACTATAAAGGCGCGATCAGTAAGCGCTTAGGAAAGAAAAATATTGTGGACATTCGTGGAGAGCATGTCCAGAGTTTGTACAATGATCTGGTTAAGGAAGAATGGGCACTTTCCAGTATCAAGGTAGTAGCGGCAGTTTTAAATGGATGTTTTCAGCAGGCATTGAAAAATGGGCTGATAGAGCGCAATCCGGTTAAACTGGCAGAGCTTCCAAGGCAGAAAGAGCGGAAGGAAAGACAGGCCATGACGAAAGAGCAACAGGCGCTGTTCATGGAATATGCCAAGGAGAGCTATTTATACAATTTCTTTGCAGTTATGCTTCGTACCGGTATGAGATCCGGAGAGCTGAAAGGCTTGAAGTATACGGATATTGATAAAAAGGAAAATGTGATTCATGTACAACGGACATTGAAGTATATTGAAGGTCAGGGATATCTGGAAGATACTCCGAAAACGAGAACATCTACAAGGGATATTCCATTAACAGAGGATATACTGACACTTTTGGAGAACCAGAAAGGGTACTGGGGCTTTAAGGTGGAACGTTTGGACAGATATTTATTCTGCAATGAAGAGGGAAAACCATTGAGCCGGGAGCGTGTGCAAGCAGAGATTGACCGAACGATTAAACGGATCCGGGCAGCAGGGCATGATTTTCCCCGGATAACTTCACATGTATTTCGGCATACATTTGCCACCAGAGCTATAGAAGCCGGAATGCAGCCGCAGGTTTTAAAAACGATCCTGGGACACAGCTCCCTGGCAATGACAATGGATTTATACAGCCATGTGTTACCAGATACTAAGGCAGAAGAAATGCAAAAGATCATAAGCATGTTTTGATAGAGGGCAGCTGAAAACGCTGCTCTTTTGTAGTTTTAGCGTACCCACTTTCGTACCCACAATGGCATAACACTTGGTAAATGAAGATAAAAAGAAAGTCCCAGAAAAACAGGCTTTCTGGGACTGTATGAACTATGATAAAAGCTGATGAATATATTTAATAAGAAGTTTTGTTTTACGAGTGGAAGGTCACGAACACTCGATTCATTTTCGCGCTGCAATGAGTCAAGCGGCCATGCTTACATGGACATTTGACGAATGCCGCGGAGGCATATACCGGAAGGTATATGGCCTACGCCGGGAATCGGCGGAAAAGCCGCTTAAGACCTTATTTTTCTGGGCTTTTCAACGGGCATCAGTATAACATATAGAATTCCGGTTTTCAAGAGGTTATTCCCAAAATGTTCGGAGCATACCCACATTTTCCCATATTTGCAGTGTCGTTTATACAACTTTTCCTGTAATACAGCAAAAGTTTTTAGGGTTGTTATTCCTTCTGAATCATAGTAATCTATAGATATCTTATGAAGAGAACCGCATTTGTCGGTTTGCAGGTCAGGAGGAAAAATATGCCAGATATCAGAATACAAAAATACAAAAATCCCATTATTTCTGGTTACAATCCAGATCCGTCGATTTGCAGAGTCGGGGATGATTTTTATCTTGTAAATTCAACTTTTGAATTCTATCCCGGAGTGCCGGTTTACCACAGTAAGAATCTTGTGAACTGGGAACTGATCAATTACTGTCTGAGAGATAAAGAGCAGCTTTATCTGGACGGTGTTCGGCCGTCAGGCGGAATTTATGCGCCGATGCTCTGTTACCATAACGGTGAGTTTTTTATGACCACTACCAATGTGTCACATAAGGGACATTTGATTGTACATACCAGCGATATTTATGGGAAATGGTCAAAGCCGGTATGGATTGATCAGGGAGGGATTGATCCTACTTTGCTGTTTGATGGTGAAGATGTTTACTTCGCCTCTACTTCCAGAGATAAAGATGACAGGGATGGAATTTTTATGTGTAAAATCAATCCATACACAGGAGAAAAGCTGTCCGAAAGTGTATGTATCAGTCATGGATGCGGCGGAATCTGTCCGGAGGGACCTCATATTTACAAGCTGAATGGAAAATATTATTTGCTTCTTGCAGAGGGTGGCACAGAATATGGACATATGGTTACCATGCAAAGAGCAGATTCTCCATTTGGACCGTATGAGGCGTGTCCCCATAATCCGATTCTCAGTCACCGGGATAATCCGGATGGCTCTATTTCCTGCACTGGACATGCTGATCTGGAAGTAGATCAGAATGGAAACTGGTGGCTGGTTTGTCTGGGAATCCGGCCTTCTTGCACTCCGCAGCGAGGTCTGAAACTTCATCATCTTGGAAGAGAGACCTTTTTAAGCCCTGTAATCTGGGATAAAGAGGGTTGGCCGGTTGTTGGAAACGATGGCAGAATCGCTTTGGAAATGAAGGGACCACTTCCAGGCGACCAGGTGCAGCCGATATGCCGGGATTTTACAGATGATTTTTCGGAAGAGAAATTCAGCCTGCATTATAACTGGGTTCGAACTCCACATATGGAAAATTATGTGCGTGATACCGCTGCCAGACGGCTTATTTTGAAAGGAACAAGCGTAACTTTAAATGACACGGATACTCCGACATGGGTCGGGATCAGGCAGAAGGAATTTGATGTTGAGGCAGATGTTGTGGTGAGTCTGAAAGGAAATTTTTCAGATGCCTGTCCGGTTTCCCAAGACAGCAACGTCAAAGGTCTAAATAAAAGAGTGGGACTGGGTACATTCTACAATCAATTTTATCATTATGAAATTTACTTAACCAGAGAGGATGGACAGTACAAGGTTTGTCTTTCCAGGCATATTCATGATATGTTTGCAAGAACAGCTGAGAAGGTAGTATCCTCTGGGGAAAATATTCATTTTCGTATTATCGGTAATCCTCTGGAATATGATTTCTGGTACAGCGAAGATGGAAAATACTATGAGAAGCTGGGCTGCGGTTCTACTGCAGGGCTGGCTACAGAAGGAACTATGTACATGAGCTTTACCGGAACTTATATCGGAATGTTCTCAGAAAATGCGGAAGGGCATTTTAGAAATTTTTCAGTGAAGATAAATAAAAATTAATTGCTGAATAATCAAGGTTAACGGAACCCCTTGCCGGGCGGGATCGCACTGCGGCGCAAATATAAATGTGGCCGGAGGCGATCCGCTGCAGGCAGAGAATCCTGTAAATTGTGACGTACATCTTACAGAAATCCTTTTCAAACAAAGACTGTGGGAAAAAGTCTGTAAATAAGATTCTTCTATGATATGCAAGGGTGATGAGCCTGAAAATTAGGCTTTTCACTCTTCAAACACGCTTTAATCAGATCGTGAAGCGCTCTCTTGAAGCTGATAAATAGTGCCAAATCTGACTGGCAAAATGCATGGGGAAATCGAAAGATTACTTTTCCGCATCTGCAAGATTTTTCTTTAATTCGATCATTTTGTCACGCAGCTCTGCTGCCTGCTCGAAATTCAAGTCTGCAGCAGCCTGGCGCATCTGTTTTTCCAACTGGGAGATCAGGTTCTTCAGCTCTTTTTTGCTCATGGATTCCGGATCCTTCTTCAGCTTCACTTCAGTTTCAGCAACTGCCTTGGAAACTGCAATCAGATCACGGACTGCCTTCTTAATAGTAGTAGGAGTAATTCCATGCTCCTTATTATAGGCTTTCTGGATTTCCCTGCGACGGTTGGTTTCCTCAATGGCATTTCTCATGGAATCCGTCATCACGTCTGCATACATGACAACGTGTCCTTCGCTGTTTCGGGCAGCACGGCCAATGGTCTGGATCAGGGAAGTCTCAGAACGAAGGAAGCCCTCCTTGTCTGCATCCAGAATAGCAACCAGAGTGATCTCAGGAATATCAAGTCCTTCTCGCAGAAGGTTAATGCCTACAAGCACATCAAATACATCCAGACGCATGTCGCGGATGATTTCTGCACGTTCCAGGGTATCAATATCCGAATGAAGATAACGGACCCGGATTCCCACATCTTTCATATACTGGGTAAGATCCTCGGCCATTCGTTTGGTGAGAGTTGTGATCAGCACTTTGTTTTTCCTGGAGGTTTCTTTTGTTATTTCAGAAATCAGGTCGTCTATCTGTCCCTCTACAGGGCGCACCTCCACCTTCGGATCCAGAAGACCGGTAGGACGGATGATCTGCTCGGCGCGGAGAAGCTCATGGTCGTATTCATAATCTCCCGGGGTAGCAGATACAAACAAAACCTGGTCCAGTTTATTCTCAAATTCTTCAAAGCTCAGAGGGCGGTTATCCTTAGCAGAGGGCAGACGGAAACCATAGTCTACCAATGTCTGTTTACGGTTCTGGTCGCCAGCATACATAGCGCCAACCTGTGGGACTGTCTTGTGCGACTCATCAATAATAAGAAGAAAATCATCCCCGAAATAATCCAGCAGAGTATAAGGCGGCTGCCCTGGCTCCAGTCCGGAAAGATGACGGGAATAGTTCTCAATACCGGAGCAGAAGCCGGTTTCTTTCATCATTTCAATATCAAAGTTGGTACGCTCGGAGATACGCTGGGCTTCCAGAAGCTTGTCTTCGCTTTTAAAGTAGTCTACCCGTTCTTTTAATTCCTCTTCAATGGCAATGGCTGCTTTCTGAATCTGCTCCGCTGGTACTACATAATGGGAAGCAGGGAAAATACCGATGTGCGCAAGCTGGCATTTGATTTCTCCGGTGAGCACATCAATCTCAGAGATACGGTCAATCTCATCTCCGAAAAACTCCACTCTGACAGCGGTATCTGAGCTGTTAGCCGGAAAAATCTCCAGAGTGTCGCCACGGACGCGGAAGGTACTTCGGTGGAAGTCCATTTCATTTCGGGTGTACTGAATGTCGATCAGCTCCCGGATAACCTCATCACGATCCTTAGTCATGCCAGGACGCAGGGAAATCATCATGTCCTGAAATTCCTGAGGAGAACCCAATCCATAGATACAGGACACAGAAGAGATGATAATAACATCTTTTCGCTCTGACATGGCGGCAGTGGCAGAAAGACGGAGCTTGTCAATTTCATCATTGATCGCAGAGTCCTTGGCAATATAAGTGTCAGAAGAAGGCACATATGCTTCTGGCTGGTAATAATCGTAATAGGAGACAAAATACTCCACCGCATTCTCCGGGAAGAATTCCTTAAACTCACCGTATAACTGTGCTGCCAGAGTTTTATTATGGGCCAGGATCAGAGTAGGCTTATTCAGCGCCTGAATAACGTTTGCCATAGTAAAAGTTTTACCAGAGCCGGTGACACCAAGCAGCGTCTCAAACTGATTTCCCTCTTTAAATCCCTTTACCAGTTTCTCAATAGCCTGTGGCTGATCGCCGGTTGGTTTATACTCGGAATGTAATTCAAAATGATCCATATGAGTCCTTTCTTTTATAAAATCAAACACGCTTTAACTGTTTTCAGTATAGCATCCTTTTTTATAAAAGTACAGCAGAATCGAATATTTGTTCTGCCCTCTGAAATGCAGAAGCATTCCAAAACTTTAATTGACAGACATACCTATAGTGCGTTATCTTAAAAAAGAAAAGTGTTATCGTTCACGACCTGACCAGTAACACGCTTCGCGATGCACAGAAATCATGCAGAATTATTAGGAGTGCCGGAAATGGAAGAAAAACAAAAGAATAAAAGATATGTGCTGAGGAAGCTTTTTTTTGCCTCGTTATATCTTAGTACGTTTACTTTTGGCGGCGGATATGTGATCGTTACTTTATTGAAAGAGAAATTTGTGGATCAATATCACTGGATCGATGAGGAAGAAATGCTGGATCTGGTGGCAATCGCACAGTCATCTCCAGGTGCAATCGCGGTAAACGGAGCAATTGTGGTGGGATACAAGCTTGGGGGAATACCGGGAATGCTGCTGTCGGTTCTGGGGGCTATTATTCCGCCAATGGTGATCCTGTCCCTGATTTCCTTGTTTTATGATGCATTCTGCTCGAATTATTACATAGCAGCTCTTTTGAAAGGCATGACTGCCGGCGTAGGTGCTGTGATCATTTCCGTGGTATACGACATGGGGAAAAACGTGGCGAAGTCAAAAGACTGGGTAAATGTGGTTATTATGGTCATCAGTTTTTGTGTAAGCTATTTTCTGAAGGTAAACATTATTTATATAATACTTATTGTGGCTGTATTTGGATTTGCGCGTACACTTGTGAAGGAGGGAAGCAAAAAATGATTTATCTTCAGCTCTTTTTCAGCTTCCTTCAGATCGGTGCATTAAGCTTTGGGGGCGGATATGCAGCAATGCCTCTTATACAGGAACAGGTAGTGACTATGCATGGCTGGCTTTCCATGGAAACCTTTTCGGATCTTGTGACCATTGCAGAGATGACTCCTGGCCCTATTGCAGTAAATTCCGCAACCTTTGTAGGAACCAGGATTGCGGGTCCTGGTGGCGCAGTGGTAGCTACTCTTGGCTGTATTTTACCCTCCTGTATAATTGTAACCCTGCTGGCATATATTTACACGAAATACCGGAAAATGTCCCTTCTCCAGGGAACTCTTACATCCCTTCGCCCGGCGGTTGTGGCCATGATCGCCAAGGCAGGAGTTACCATTTTAGTATCATCCTTTTTTATAAATGGTGCAGTGGAACTGTTTCGGGAAAACATATGCATTCGAATGGTGGTGTTCTTTACTGCCGCACTGGTGCTTTTAAGAAAATTTAAAATGAATCCCATTCTGGTGATGGTTTTGTGCGGTGTGGCAAATATGTTGTTTTGCGCGGCTGTCGGAAGCTGACTGGAAAAGATATGCCAGCTGACCTTCGTATATGGTGTTGCCACAGGTAGGCTGCACTTGTGTTTAGAAGAAAAAATAAGGGGGATAACAGATTGAACATATGTGTATATGGCGCTTCAAGTGCACTGCTTAAAAACATTTATTATGAAAAAACAGAAGAGCTTGGAAGAGCAATGGGAAAAAGAGGTCACGGTCTGGTGTTTGGCGGCGGGGCTACCGGAATGATGGGAGCAGCAGCCAGAGGCGTGGCAGCAGAAAATGGTTACATACTTGGAATTGCTCCCCGATTTTTTGACCAGCCTGGAGTTCTGTATGAGAAATGCACGGAATTTATTTTCACAGAGAATATGAGAGAGCGCAAAAAACTTCTGGAAGAAAAATCAGATGCTACGATCGTAGCACCTGGCGGAATTGGTACCTACGAGGAATTTTTTGAGATTTTTACCTTGAAAAGCCTGAAACGTATTGACCGCCCAATTGTGCTGTATAACATTGACGGATATTATGACAAGATGAAAGCATTGCTGGAGTACACAGCAGAAGAGAAATTCATGGATTTTTCTGTGCTGGATCTGGTAGTTTTTCTGGATGAGCCGGCGACAGTTCTTGACTATCTGGAAAATTATAAAAATAGAGGC
>OKSH01002709.1_pt1 | contig 12641 bp, 9 predicted proteins | sample 1601231 | NCBI WGS metagenome assembly OKSH01 (sample SAMEA3541596, study PRJEB24748) | human gut metagenome | biome: human gut; feature: human-associated habitat; material: faeces | place: China | collected 2012 | reverse complement strand
ATCTGTTTCAGGCGCAGCGGATCCCCGATATAAAACTGCTCCAAAGGCTCGCTGTGGTAAATCACATACCCGATCTGCCGCTCCTCCGCCTGGGGATATATAATCTGATTCACCTCGTCCATCAGCTCCGTAAAATCAAAGTATTCATGGGCCAGCTCCATTTTCCCGGTCTCAATCTTAGACATATCCAGGATATCATTAATCAAAGAGAGCAGGTACCTGGAGGAAGCGTCAATTTTACAGAAGCAATCCTGGACACTTCTTCTGTCATCTAACTTCAGCTGCCCGATGGTGCTCATACCCACAATGGCGTTCATGGGAGTGCGGATGTCGTGGCTCATTCTGGACAGAAAATCTGATTTAGCCTGGTTTGCAGCCTTGGCCGATGCCAGGGCATCCCGCAGCAGCTGCTCCTGCCGGGCCTGCTCCGCCCTCTGGCTGTCCAGCACCTTCAGCAGTTCAATGGCCAGCACATCGTCGTTAAAGGGATTTTCCACATAAATAATCTGCACAGACAGCCAGTGGTACCTGCCGTCCTTTCCCGTCTTCTGATACTCCATGTAGATATCCCGTTCTCCGGCGGCAAATCTGGCCAGGATGTTTTCTCTGGCAAAAACCGTTTCAAAATCCTCCCGATAGGAGGGATATACCTCTGGTACGCTCTCCTTTATCATCTCCGTGTAGCTTCCGCACCGTCCGGACAGACAAGCGTCCTGGTCCTCTATAAAACAATTATACGTATCCTTTGTCAGGTTCAGGCTCATAATCAGGGGATAGGCCGTGCAGATAGCCGCCCTGAGAGAACGGTTCTCTATAAGCTGCTGCCTTTCCTGCTCCAGCTCCAGCTGCTTTATATCCGTCACATCTGTAAAAACAGCCTGTATGACCTCCTGGCCATCCGCATTGACAATACGGCCCATGATGACGCTGATCCATATCTGCTTCCCATCTCTGCTGAAGGTGTGGCGTATATAGGAGGCCGTATCCCCATTCAGCGCCAGTCTGCCTATGATGCCCTCAATCCACTCCTTATCCTCATCCAGGACCATCTGAAAGGGATTCTTAACCTCACGCCTGTATTCCTCCTCGGAACCATATCCGTAAAGCTCCCACCCCATCCGGTTCACATTTACAATCCTGTGTCCTTCCCCTCTCTCAAACTGTATGATGCCGCAGGGCACCGAGTTATACAGCTGGCTTAGGAACCGGGCCTGCTGCATGTATTTCTGCTCACGGCGGCGCAGCTCCCCCTCCAGCTCCAGGTAAGTACGCTTTCCTGACTCCGCCGGAAACAGTTCATTCTCTTTTATTTCACCAAACGGCATGGAATTGTGGATGTGGATGGTCTCCAGTTCCTCCCCCTTTTCCCGGAAGATAAAGGTGATTCTCTGCTGTATCCTGATATAGACGCCTGTTCCCTCTCTGGATTCAAGCTCGCTGACACCCTCGCAGAGCCACAGGCCGGCTCCCATCTCCATGACTTCGTACTGCTCATCAAACATATTGCAGGAAGACAGCTCATCCTTCCCCTCCCTGAACCAGGCTGCCACGGCGTCACGGCCCTCTGCCTTCTGCCTCTTTCCGCCGCCCAGCCATATGATATCATCCGCAAATGTAGATATGAGAAATTCCACATCATTCTCACAGAAATACGAAGAAAGAATGCGCCTGGCAAACTCCCTTACTTCCTCTGCTGACCATTTTTTCATTTATATCCTCCCCTAATCTGATGCATCCGGCGTCCGGGACCGGCTGCGGCCCCCATATGAAATTACCAAAAAAGCTGCCCGCTGATCAAGAATGACCCGAAGGGCAGCAACGTTCACTCTAATTTATGATCCTATAGCAAATCCGAATAAAATGCAAATCCATTCTTACCTTTTCGCTTCACCGCATATGCCGCCTTATCCGCTTTCTCCACCAGGGCGGCAATATCGTTCCCATCCGCCGGATACATGGATATGCCGATGCTGCATGTAACGGAAAAGTCATGGAAATCCCGGTCCATTACACTGTGGACAGAGGAACATATCCTCTGGACACACTGGCGCACGCCGGCCGGTGAGCTGACCGGATGGAGCAGGGCAATGAACTCGTCCCCTCCAACGCGCCCGCTCAGGTCCGACGCCCTCAGTGTTTTCTTAAGGACTCCCGCCACCTCCTGAAGCAGCAAATCCCCCTTGATATGGCCCAGGGTATCATTGATCACCTTAAAATTATCCAAATCCATAAACAGGACCGCGGCTATTCCATCCTCCCCTTCCAGACGTTCCGCAATCATGTCTTTCACCGCCTGGTTATAAAGGCCTGTGAGAGGATCGGTCTGAGCCTGCATAAGAGCCCTCTGCAGCAGCTTGTTCTGACGCTTCTGTTCCAGATAAATGTCCGTGACATCGGTCCTTGTCATCAGCACCATCTGGTTCTCTTTATCATAATAAAGATACTGCAGCCTCTTGCGGGTATACCCCCGCTGAGAGTCCATAACGCCGCAGTAAAAACAGTGCTCCCCTGTCCGGTCCAGCTCCTCCAGCACGCGGCTTATGCGCATTTCATGGATTGCCAGCTCCTGATCCTCCGGTGCTATGTATTTCCTCACATATGTCTCAATGGCTCTCTCATAGTCATCACAGTGATCGGGCGGAAGAAGCGTACCGTCCCCTTTGCTGCTGAACATGACATAGCTGTTATTCCTGGCATTGAGATAAATGAAATAATCGCAGTGGCTGTATACATACCGCTCCACAATTCCCTTTAAGAGGTGCTGCTCGCTGGTATCCCGCATGGCCAGATATACCTTGTCCGGCATATCCTCCCGCCTGAACAGCATGGCGTTTACCTCTGCCCACCTGAAGGTTTCCCCGTCCGCGGAATACCGGACCTCCAGGGACATGTTCTTCTGCCCATTCCCCCATACTTCCCGCATGTGCTTAAGGGAAAAGGTTCCTGCAAATATATCCCTGTCCCCGTGATAAATGACGTTGCTGCATAAATATCCCACCATCCTCCCCCACTTAAAGGAGCGCAGGGCCATGTCCGGCATGGGGATACACTGAATAATGGTCCCGATTCCCAGGTCCAGGTCCAGCTCAGCAATCCCTATATAGGCATCCAGGAACACACCAAACAAATCACGGTTCATCTGCATAAGCCTGGCCGCATTCCGGCTTTCAATATCCACAGTATAAAACAGGGCCTTATCCCTGCCGCAGGCATCACATGAAAAAAGGGTTCCCCTGACCCAGCGTTCACGTCCTCCCGGCTGCATCCTCCGGAATTCCCCCTGTTTTCCGATTTTATGGGCACATACCTCATCCAGGCTCTGACGGCTGAACAGTGCCAGAAAACCAGCCCTGTCCTCCTCACAGACAAATAATTCTGCCGCTGCCCGGACATCCATCCCGCCTGTTGCGCAAGCCGCAGCACCCTTTCCCGGAGTCAGGAAAATGGGCCTGAGAATCCTTTCTGCCACATCCACTTCAAAGAATTCATCGCAGGCATCCTTAAGGACAAATGCATATAGATCCATTTTCACCGGGTCCACTACCACATGGTTCATATTCATTCCCTCCCGGCGGCCGTGTGCACTGCCGTTTCTAACGTTCTGTAATGTATTATATGTATTTTATCATCATCCCCACCCTCCGTCAATGACCCGCTGGCACGGATTGGTTGAAAGAGGAACCGGACTTCAGGGACAAAAAAGATGTTTCCTCCAGGGAATCATGCCCGGCGGAAACATCCTGTTTCGCATACGCTGCTTCATTTATTACTTTATTATATATTGTTTCATAAATGTATGGCCTCATATATCATCATTATAATAAACAGTCCCTTCCTCCATTACCTGAAACACCCCTTGTTCCAGAGAAAGAACCGTGACTGCACAGTTTTTCTGAACCGGCCCCTTCCAGAACGCATCCGGGGCAATCCCGTCTATGATGCACACCATTTCCCGTATCAGAGCGCCGTGTCCGCAGACCAGCACATGGTCCATCTGTTCCTCCAGAGGTTTAAGCTCCTGCTCCAGAAACTCCCGGCAGCGCTTTCTCAAATCATCATAGGTCTCCCCGCCCTTAGGGGGTACGTAGGCGGAGGGATGAGAAAAATAACGGTGAAGCCGTAAAAACGGCAGTCTGTGAATCAATGCCAGCAGCTGGCCCTCCCTGTTTCCATAGCTGATTTCCAAAAGCCTGTAATCCTCCATCAGGGGAAGTCCGCGCTGTCCGCTTATGAGCTCTGCCGTGCGCCTGGCACGGGACAATGGACTGGTATAGATCCGTTTAAATGGGATATCTTTCATTTTCTGTCCGGTGAGGAAGGCCAGGGCCTCCCCCTTCTCATTGAGGGGAATATCGGCCTGGCCCTGTATCTTCCCCCTGCGGTTCCACTCCGTCTCTCCATGTCTTACCAGATAAACCTTCAACCTCTCCTCCTGCCTGGTTCATTACATCCTGATAACCGCCTTGATCACCTCGTCCTTGTGGTTCAGGCTGTAATCCACTCCCTCTATGACATCCTTAAAATCAAAGGTGTGGGATACAATCTTCTTAAGCGGTATAAGTCCCTTGCTGACAGCACTGATAGCGGACGGATACAGGTTGCGGTAACGGTATACAGAGTAAATGGTTCCCTCCATGGCATTCAGCGTGGCTATATCCAGCTCCAATACCGGCTCAGGCGAAACGCCCACAAGGGTAATCTTTCCGGCCCTCTTAATCAGGCGGCATGTCTGAAGGGTGGTGATACGGTTTCCGGCGCACTCATAGACCTGGTCCACGCCGCCTCCCGGAAGCGTTTTCACAAACTCCTCGATATTCTCATTTCTGCTGTTAAATACCCTGGTAGCCCCCAGTTCCTTGGCCTTTTCCAGACGCTTATCCAGCACATCCGCCACATATATCTCGCTGACTCCCCTTGCCTTTAAGGACATAAGGGTAACAAGGCCGATACACCCAGCTCCCAGCACCACTGCCGTCTCTCCCAGCTTTGCATTGGACAGCTCACAAGCGTGCATACCCACGGCCAGCGGTTCCATGAGACCGCCTTCCATGGTGGAGACATTGTCCGGAAGCTTGAAGGTCATGCTGGCTGCATGGGTACAGTACTCTGAGAATACCCCGTCCTTCTCGCCGGGAATGGCCATAAACCGCACAGACCTGCAGAGGTTATAATGTCCCTTAAGGCAGTCCTCACAATGACCGCAGGGAACTCCCGGCTCCAGGGCCACCCTGTCTCCAACCTCAAAGCCGGTCACGCCTTCTCCGATTGCGCTCACTACTCCGCCAGGCTCATGTCCCAGCACCAGGGGACCATCCGGTACCCAGTTGGCCAGGCGTCCTTCTGAATAAAAGTGCAGGTCGGAACCGCACACGCCTACATACTCCAGTTTAATCTGCAGTTCTCCCGGACCTGGCTGTGGAATCTCCCTCTCACACCACTCCATTTTCTTTTTTCCTGTCATAACCGCTACTTTCATTGTTCCTTCCATATCAAAGCCCTTCTTTCATTTATAATCTAACGGTTTCCTATATCCTTAAATATCAGGTACTCCTGTTATGATCTGGTCAGCACGGTACCTACCGCAGCCCTCCATCCATCCTGCTTTTGACGTCTGGCATCCTGGTCCATGGCGGGTTCAAACATGCTCCGCTTCATTTTCCCGAAGATGCTTCTGTCAAAGAATCCCAGGGCCAGCCCGGCCGCATAGGCTGCTCCGATACCAGACAGCTCCTCCGCATCCGGCACAAGAACCCGGATATCAAGAATATCGCTCTGAAACTGCATCAGATACCGGTTCCTGGTGGGACCTCCGTCCACCCGGAGCTCTTCAATCCTGACTCCCGCATCCTGGCTCATGGCCTCCACCACATCCGCAATCTGATAGGCAATACACTCCAGTCCGGCCTTCACAAGCTCCGGTGTTCTGGTCTTGCGGGTAATGCCAACAATGGCTGCCCTGGCCTCGCTGTCCCAGTAAGGTGCTCCGATGCCTGTAAAAGCAGGCACCAGATAGGTGGTATCATCCTCATTGGCCTGTCTGGCAAGACCTTCTGTCTCAGAGGCAGACGTAATAAGCTTCAAATCATCCTTCAGCCAGGTAATGACCGCTCCTGTATAATTGATATTTCCCTCCAGTACATAATTCACTCTGCCATCCATGCCCCAGGCCAGGGAGGTTACCACACCGTGGGTACTTATGACCGGCTTTTCTCCAATGTTCATCATAATGGAAGATCCCGTGCCGTATGTAGTCTTAATCATCCCCTTTTCCAGGCAGCCCTGGCCAAACAGGGCTCCGTGGGAATCCCCCAGCACGCCGTGGATAGGTATGGGATTGTCCAGGTACCCCTCTAAATCCGTATCCCCAAACCATGCATTGGAGTCGCACACCTGGGCCAGGGCATTTACAGGAATCCCAAACAGACTGCACAGCCCCTCATCCCATTCCAGGCTGTGTATGTTGAACAGCTGAGTCCTGGAGGCATTGGAATAATCTGTTTTAAAGGATGTTCCCCCGGTCAGCCGGTAGACCAGGTAGCTGTCTATGGTCCCCAGGCAAAGAGTTCCCTCGGACGCTTTTTGCGGCGCCTCCTTTACGTTCTCCATGAACCACGCCAGTTTTGAGGCCGGAAAGTAGGGAGACAGATTGATTCCTGTTGTACGGCGCACCCATTCCGCCTTCCCGGACTCCTCCACCCGCGCACAGATATCCTTTGCCCTGGAACACTGCCACACAATGGCATCTGCCAGCGGATGGCCGTCTGTCCTGTCCCATACAGCCGACGTCTCCCTCTGGTTGCTGATTCCCAGCCCCGCCACCTGTTCTCTGCGAATCCCCGCCTTTTCAATCACATCCCTCACCACCTTAAGGGTGTTGGAGTAGATTTCATTTAAATCATGGGATACCCACCCTGCATCGTTTATAATCTGCCGGTGGGGCCGGTCTCCCCTGCATATCAGGTTTCCCTCCTGGTCAAACAGCAGGGCCTTGGTTCCCTGGGTGCTCTGGTCAACCGATAAAAGATACTGCTTTTCCATTGCTTCTCCCTTCCTTTTAGAGCTGTCTCAGATTAGAGCTGCCTCAGAAGTTCCTGTACCCTTCGGGCAATTCCCTGCCCGGTCAGGCCGTAGTATTCAAACACCTCTGCCGATGTGCCCGTAATGACAGGTTCATCCGGAAGGCTTAAGTTCACCACCATTCTTGGACAACAGGCAGATACCACCTGGCTCACCCTGGAGCCCAGCCCGCCAAAGGGCGCGTGTTCCTCCACAGTCACCACCAGCCTGGCTGCTCCGGCTGCCTTTTGGACCGCCTCCTCATCCAGAGGCTTCACACAGTACATATCCACCACACCTGCGCTGATTCCTGATTCCCCAAGTAGACGCCCTGCATCCAGTGCAGGCTTTACCATCTCCCCACAGGCAATGATTGCCACATCCCCTCCCTGGGAAAGGACCGTGGCCTTATCCATGGAAAAGGGTACATTCCCCTCCTCATAGATATCCTCCACAGCGTTCCTGCCCACACGGATATAGGCAGGCTTATCATCCTTTAACAGCTCCTTCACCAGGCAGGCTGTCTGGAAACGGTCGCTTGGAAGATAAACCCTCATATTAGGTATGGCGGACAGGGCCGCTATGTCCTGGGCCGAATGGTGGCTCATGCCCAGCGCTCCGTAGCTGACGCCTCCGCTGATGCCGATGAGCTTTACATTGGTATTGGAATACGCTGCATCCACCTTAATCTGTTCATAGCTTCTGGTGCTGAGAAAGCAGGCCGGGGAAGCCGCAAAGGGTTTTTTACCGCATTTTGCCAGTCCTGCCGACACGCTGACCAGATTTTGTTCAGCAATGCCCATTTCCACAAACTGGTCCGGGCAGGCATCCGCAAAAGGAGTCAGGGATGCGGAACCCCTGGAATCACTGCACAGCACCACAATATCTTTATCCTCCTTTGCAGCCTCCATCAGCGTGTCACAGATGGCCTTCCTGTTGGGTATTTTATTCATGAAGCAGGGCCTCCTTTCTTTTTTCAAAATCCCGGATGATTTCACTGTATTCCTGGGCTGTGGGAACCTTGTGATGCCATGCAGCCTTATTCTCCATCACGGGAGAGCCGCACCCCTTTACTGTATTGGCGATAAGTACGGTGGGTTTTCCTTTCACTGTCTTGGCTTCCTCGAAGGCTGCGTCCAGCTGGTCTATGTCATTTCCGTCCGCCACGTCAATCACATGCCATCCAAAGCTTCGGAAACGCTCATGCAGGTCATCGTGGCCCATGACATCCTCCGTACACCCTGAAATCTGCAGCCGGTTCCTGTCCACCACGGCACACAGGTTATCCAGGCAATAATGACTGGCTGCCATGGCACCTTCCCACACAGAGCCCTCTGCCAGCTCCCCGTCCCCCATGACCACATAGACACGGTAGTCCTTCCGGTCCATCTTTCCCGCCATGGCCATTCCCACACAGACCGGAAGCCCGTGGCCCAGTGAACCGGAATTCATCTCAATTCCCGGAAGCTTGTTGTTGGGATGACCGATGAATTTTGAGCCGAATTGGCTGAAAGTGGAAATGACCTCCTCCATGGGAAAGAATCCCTTTTTCGCCAATACCGCATAATAGCTTTCCACGGAATGGCCTTTGCTGAGCACAAAGCGGTCACGGTTGTCCGAGTCTTTATTTTCAGGGCTTATATTCATCTGTTTCATATACAGCTCCACCAGAATCTCCATGACGCTCATGTCGCCCCCGATATGCCCGCCCTTTCCCGCGATAATCATATCCACCACATGTTTTCTCAAGTCATATGAAAGGACCTTAAGTTCGTTCATTTTTTCCTCCTTCTCTACTTTACCGACTTCCTGAACCGGTCTAGCCCCACTGCCAGCAGAAGGACCACGCCCATGCACACCTGCTGCCAGTATGTATTTACATTCAGGATGGTAAGCCCATTTTGGAGTACGGAGATAAAGATGGCTCCAATCAGGGTACCCACCATGCTTCCGATACCGCCCTTTGTGAGGCTGGCTCCGCCTATGACGGCAGCAGCGATTGCGTACATCTCATAGGACTGGCCCGCGATGGGCTGGCCTGAATTCAGACGTCCCATATACACGATGCCGCTGAGCGCCGCGCAGAAACCAGACAGCACAAAGGCAGCCAGTGTGACCCTTTTTACGTTGATGCCGGAAAGTCTTGCCGACTCCGAATTATCACCCACCGCGCAGACCTTGCGCCCTGCCGTGGTCTTTTGCAGAGCCACATGCCCTATAATATAGACAATGGCAATGAGCCAGACGATATTTGGTATGTAAAGTATGCTTCCCATGGCAAAGCTGGTCATTCCCTGGGGCAGCCCCACCACTGCCTGGCCTCCCGTATACAGGTATGCCATTCCCCGAAACAGCCACATGGTAGAAAGCGTCACGATGAAGGGCGGAAAGCCCAGATAAGCCACCAGGCTTCCGTTAAACAGTCCCAGCAGGATACCGGTCAGCAGCACAGCCGCCACGCCCAGTCCCACATTGCCGGTTCCCACCATAAGGGTAGCGCCCACACAGGAGGACAATGCCAGGGATGCGCCCACAGAAATATCAATGTTTCCGGAAATGATGACATAGGTCATGCCCACTGCTATGATGGCATTGGTACCGCTCTGAATCAGGATGTTCCTGATATTGCTGGGGGTGAGAAATATGTTGCTGAGAGCGGTAAACACCACTACCAGGATGACAAGCCCCAGAACGGTTCCCAGGCTTCCTGTTAAAAGTTTTTTCAATGAAATATTCTTAGCTTTATCCACTGCACTTACCTTCCCTTCGTCGTAATGTGCCTGAGCACATTGTTCTGTTCTATCTCTTCCGCTTCCAATTCACCGGTTATCTGGCCTTTGGACATAACGATAATACGGTCGCTGACCGATACCAGCTCGTTGACCTCCGAGGAGATGACGATGGCTGCCTTTCCCTCCTGCGCCGCAAAATTCCTGATTAACTGGTGTATCTCGGCCTTTGCGGCCACATCGATGCCCCTTGTGGGCTCATCGAAGATGAGAAGGTTGCAGCCTGCGTGGAGCCACTTGGCAATGGCCACCTTCTGCTGGTTTCCCCCGCTTAGATTTACCACCTGGGTGGCGGATGTGCCTTTGGTTTTCAGCATTTTTATGTAATTGTCCGATACCTCCCGGACCCTTTTCCAGTTCATGAACCCGCGTCTGCTGACCGCCGTCATGTCACAGTGAATGGTATTTTCCTCGATCTTCAGCCCCAGGGACAGTCCGTCCTCCTTGCGGTTCTCACTCAGGTATCCCAGCCCCGCGTCAATGGCCTGTCTGGTATTCGTAATCCGCCTGGCCTTTCCGGAAACCTTTATAACGCCGCCCTTTAAAGGGTCCGCGCCGCATACCATCCGGGCCAGTTCTGTCCGCTTGGAACCTACCAGTCCCCCGATTCCCAACACCTCCCCCTGGTATACAGTCAGGTTCAAATCCTGGATGAATCCGCCGTCCGTGATATGCTCCAGCTCCAGAAGAGGAATACTTTTTGCCTTGTCCCGTCTGGTGCGCCCGCCTCCCATTGGCTGGCTAAGCACCTTTCCGCTCATCATCATAATGACATCGTCCGGCGTGCTGGTCCTGACATCGGATGAGCCCACCAGTTTTCCGTCTCTCATGACGATTGCCCTGTCGCATATCCTGAATATCTCATCCAGACGGTGGGATATGTATATGGTGGTGATTCCTCTGGCCTTTAAGGTCCCGATAATTTCAAAGAGCTGTTCTGATTCCTCATGGGTCAGGGAGGTGGTGGGTTCATCCATAATAAGCACCTTACAGTCCACGGCCAGGGCCTTGGCTATCTCCACCATCTGCTTTTCCGGCAGGGACAAATCCCCTACCCGGCCCCTGGGGTCAATGTGTCCCGCATTCAGCTTCGCCAGCTGTTCCTTTGTATCCGCGTACATTTTCCTGAAATCAATGAGGTTTCCCACCTTCCTGGGCTCATGGGACACATATACATTTTCCATGACATTCATTTCTGACATAAGGCTTAATTCCTGGTAGATGATAGCCACACCGAATCCCCTGGCCTCCAGGGTGGAATACTGTTTGGGAAGGGGACGTCCGTCCAGGACGATGTCCCCTCCATCCCGCGTATAGGCACCGCTTAAAATTTTCATCAGCGTGGACTTGCCCGCGCCGTTCTCCCCCATGAGGGCGACCACCTCGCCCTCATAGAAGTCCATGGAAACATCGTCCAGGGCCCTGACGCCCGGAAATTCCTTCACAATATGCTTAAACTCCAATATAGGTTTGGAATGTTCCATATTTTACTTCTCCAATCCGCCCGTTCCCGGGGCTGTTCTTCCTGGCAGTTCCCTGATTTTAATATCCCTTTTCGGTAAGACCTCTGAGCGGGAACCGCTCTGCCGCGTACTCATAAATGGTCTGGTCTGTCAGCCCGTCCACAAACTCGCCTGTAACCAGGGTGCAGTCATAAAGGATTTCCCTGTCGTAGTGGTAATCACTGTTCATAACCAGAGCCGTTGCCAGTTTCACGCCCATGGCGCCTTCATCCAGGTTAGGAAGTGACACAAACGCATCCAGATCACCGTCCATGGTCATGTTCACCGCATCCAGAATTCCGTCATATCCCACCAGAATCAGGTCATCTGCCTTTTTGCCCGCTGCCTTGGCCGCATTGACCATGCCCACTGCCATCTGGTCGTTGCAGGCAAATATGGCTTTTACGTTGGGATTCGCTGTCAGGATGTTGGTAGTCACGTCAGCCGCCTTATCGCTGGACCACTCGGCTCCCTGTTCCGCAACCACCTTGATTCCCGGATATTCCGCACAGGCCTGCATGAATCCGGCATGACGGTCAACGCCTGTGGACTGTTCCATCAGTCCTGTGATGATAGCAACCTCGCCTTCCCCGCCCAGCTGCTCGCATATGTACTTACCTGCCTTGTAGGCTCCGGCCACATCGTCACCGCCCACAAAAGCGTCAATCACACTTGTATCGCTGATTCGCGTATCAAAGTTCACTATTTTTATTCCTGCTTCCCTGGCCTTCTTGATGGCCGGAATCACGCCGTCCGAGCTGGCCGCCGAGACCACAATGGCGTCTGCCTTCTTCTCAATGGCAGCCTCAATCATGGATACCTGCTTCTCCAGGTCCACCTCCTCCTGGGGAATGGCAATGGTCAGATCCACGCCCAGATTATCTGCTGTCTGCTGCGCAAAATCAGATACGGAAATCCACCAGGGATTGTTCAATGTCTTTCCCACCCAGTAAACGCTGATACCCTCTTTTTTCTCAGTTCCCGCTTCCGCCTCCTTGGCATTGTCATTGGTGGCGGATGCCGCTTCCAATCCATTGGACGTACAGGCTGCCAGACTCAGAACCGCCATACCGGTTAACAGGATGCTTACTACTCTTTTCTTCATTGTGTTCCTCCTTTTGATGTGAGAAAAATGGTTTCTGCACATATGCCCTGTGATTTAACTAAATTTAATTAAGTTATTGTTTTGTGCATTATAACCATTTATTCTCTTTGTTAATGAGTTTCCTTGTGCTTGTTACACGTAATATAGCAGGTTATACCTTTGGTGTCAATAGTTTTTCACTAAATTTTA
>OKSH01002707.1_pt1 | contig 12650 bp, 6 predicted proteins | sample 1601231 | NCBI WGS metagenome assembly OKSH01 (sample SAMEA3541596, study PRJEB24748) | human gut metagenome | biome: human gut; feature: human-associated habitat; material: faeces | place: China | collected 2012 | reverse complement strand
TTTTTATCTGTGGTCAAAAGCTTCTTTGACCATAACCGAAACCAGTCCCGCACGGATGCCGACTGGATCCAGAACTCATAGACACCGGAATACCTCACCGGAATGCAAAATTCCAGCACACCGGTCCGTTTTCCACCTGCCATTCCCATGCTTTCCACGGTGCCCGTGCTGTTATCCAGAAGATCCCGCCAACCGACGGTAACCGCCACACAGGAGGCCGGAAGCAGGGAAGCATTTTTCAGCTTTACCCGAAGGACGATGGGCTCTTTTTTCCCCACCGTCTCTTCTGCAGGCTCCGGCACAATCTCTACCTTTCCAGCCAGGATCTGAACCAGAATCCACATGGAAAGCGCCAACAGCAGCTCAAAGCCCAGCAAAAACGGAGCAAAGCCCTCGGGAGCAGCTACGCCCCAGATAGCAGTCAGAACGACCGCTCCTATATAAATTGCTTTTTCCTTCAAGGCTTCACCCTTTCTCCGGAGCAGGCGCCGGGGTCTCCTTTAAGATCCGCTCCAGCACAGCTGCTGCACGGACTCTATCCATTCCGGAGCTTGATACAGGCTGTACCCTGTGAGCCGCAACATCCTGAAATTCTGCCGCAACATCCGCCGGAATCACAAAGCTGCGGCCTTTCCGATAGGCTCTCGCCTGCGCCATTTTCAAAAGCGCCAGAGAGCCTCTGGGACTCATCCCAAGCTCCAGTGCGTCATTGTTTCTGGTGGCCTGAGCCAGACGCACGATATAGTCATATACCTGATCGTGTACAAACACTTCTTCGACTTCTTTTTTCATTTCCATCAGCTCCTGACTGCTGATGACGGGACGTACATCTTCCAGCCCGTTTCCGCTCCGGCGGCTTTTTAAAATATCCATTTCCTCTGCGGCATCGGGATATCCAATTCCAAAGCAGATCAGAAACCGGTCCAGCTGGGATTGGGGCAACAGCTGGGTTCCGGCAGAGCCGACAGGGTTCTGAGTAGCAATGACCAGAAAAGGAGACGGCACCGGTCTGGTCACGCCGTCTACGGTTACGCTGCCCTCCTCCATTACCTCCAGAAGCGCCGCCTGGGTCTTGGGGGAGGTACGGTTGATCTCATCCGCCAGAAGAATATTGCACATGACTGCACCGGGACGGTAAAAGAAGCCATCCTTTTCCCTGTTATATACGGTAAAGCCTGTAATATCAGCCGGTAAAACATCCGGTGTAAACTGCACTCTGTTCTGCGCCACATTCATTGCCTTGGCAAAGGCCAGCGCCAGGGTTGTTTTTCCCACTCCCGGGACATCCTCCACCAGCACATGTCCGCCGGCAAGAATGGCTGTCATGAGCTTTTCCACGCACTCTGTTTTTCCGATAAATGCTTTTTTTACTTCTTCAATTACTTTTTGCGCCTTGTTTTGTTGCATGACCGACTGCTCCTTTTGCCTTTCTTTCGTTTTTCCCGGACATCTCCGTAGCTTCTTTGCCGTTTCACGATCAACAGGAAGATGGAGCCCTCCACTCCTGCCACGATCAGCAGGGATACAACCAGCCACGGCCATACATCCACGATCCGCTTCGTGATGGTCTGGGACTGTACTTCATGCACTGCATTCTGTTCTGCCAGCTCCTCCGGCGGGATGTACTCGGTCCGCTCACCACGAACCAGCAGCCGGTGGGTGTTGATGGCATAGGGTGTGCAGGTAACAAGGGTACAGTAATCCTTTCCTTCCACGATCCCGATGTCCTGAGTTTCCTCCGGAAGCACAACCTTGATCTGGTCTACCTTGTAAGCAAGCACCTCATCCAATACATGGAGATAGAACACATCGCCCTCCTCCAGCTTGTCCAGATCCGTGAACAAAACCGCACTGGGCAGTCCACGATGACCGGTCAGCACGGAATGGGTGCTTGTACCGCCGATCGGATAGGAGGACTCCGCCAGATGACCGACACCCTTCTGCAGCACATCTTCGCCGGTTCCGCTGTATATGGGAAGATATACGTCAATTTTCGGAATTTCGATAAAGCCAATGCTCTCGCCCACATCCACCAGATCGAGGTAGCTGATTCCATCCTCTCCCTGCATGGCACTGGCTTCCACTGCTGCATTGAGCTGTTCATTATATTTACGGACCGCTTCCTTGGCAGCGTCAATCTGTTCCTGATCCATCTCTGCAACCTGCTCATCATAGGCGGCGATCGCCTGACTTGCATGGGACTGGGCAATCAGGTTGCTGACGAAGGGATACAGAGTCAGACACAGGCCCGAAAAAAACAATATCGCGATAAACCATGCTCTTTTTTTATCCATGACAGTAACCTCCGGACATTTTATAAGGAAAGGCACAGATCAAAGGCCTGCGGCAGCCGCCGCTTCTGCATTTTCTCTGCGCCGTTTTTTCGTGGACATCCAAGGGCACGGGAGAGCGCCCGGATGTCCTTTTCAGGAAGGGAATGGGAAAACACAACACGGAAAAGAAAATCCCAAATTTTTCTTTCCCGATTACCGCAGCCGCAGCCGGTTTCTAAGACCGACGGCGATCACCGCAGTATCGCTCCTTTCAGGGGGAAAGGGGGTTCTGAAGGAGCGATGCACAGGGCGGGACGTGACCCCCGTCCTGTGCCGGTATCTGTTCTCGCGCACACGAAACGCGATGCAGACCCGTTGCTGATAAAATTGCAGCTGTACTTCACAACAGCTTCGCAGTATACATAGAAGAGATAACAAAAGAGTTATCTGTCTGAATTACTCTGCTTTTTTCTTCTTGCCGGTGATCAGCAGGATCACTGCTGCTGCCATCATGGCAATACCAGCGAAGGTAAATACGAAGGTACCGATACCACCGGTGGTGGGAAGGGTGAAGCCTTTGCTGTTCTTGACAACGGTTGTGAATACACCAGCGTCTGTCGTTCCATTCGTTATAGTAGTTGTTGTCGTTGTTTTTCCATCCTTTGTTTCAGTTTTCGTAGTTGATGTTAAGCTATATGACGTCTCAATTTTAACTTCAACTGGTGCTTTTAACAGGTTATAGCCATCCTTTGTCTTTGTCTCAACAAGATAATAAGTACCTTTAGCAAGACCGGATACAAAGATTTCACCATTGTCATCTGTCATTAAAGCGGCGGATTTGTTTACTTTTTCAAATCTTCCAGTTAATCCTTTTACAGGATTCTCTAATCCAGTGGTGTCACTATCTTTCAATTTTCTGTAGAGATCAAAGGTTACTCCCTGCAACTTCTTCGTATTATCAGTTGCATCTACTTTTTCTACAGCAATCTTAAATGTATAAATAATTATCTCATCTGTGATTTCGTCTGTTCCAGGAGTCCCAGTCTCAGTATCCGGGAGAATTTTATTGGAGTATTCCAATTTAATTTTGTTGTCATTACGATCAGCACCACCAGCTCCTACAACTGCACCTTTATCTAATGTCATATTAAAGGCGATGTAGATTTTGCTTCCTGCATAGGATGCAAGGTCAGCGGGAGTAAATACGATTTTCCAGCCGTTGCTAGCAGTATCAACAGTATACTTCCCACTCAAAATGTTTGTAGTACAAGTCTCTTCCGAGTAAATCCCTAATGAACCATTTACATATGTCTGATGTGTAGGTGTATCCGTTAAGATAAAGGTTTTCAGCTCTGCAATATTCTCTGGAATGTCTACTGTTACTCTGTAAGGAATTGTATCACCAACATTGTAGTCCGAATTATTTTTCCAATCGCCACTCGTTCTGTCTTTTACTTCCTTTTTTACATCAGGTTTGTAGTTTGTAACCGAAATCGGCTCTTGGGTTGTATCCACGTATTTATCGTTTATAAGAATAGAGCCTGCTGTATATTCATTTCCATCTGAATCTGTCCCCTTTTCTTTAGCTACTGTAAATTTATATTCCGTCTTCAGATCTGCAATATAACCTGTATTGTCAGGAACTTTTACCTCTACAAATCTGTAGTCTCCAGGTGCCAAATCTTCAACAGTGATTTTTCCATCTGTTCCTGTTGTTAATCCAATATCTACACCTTTATTATTTTTAGTAACCTGTGTCCATGTTGTACCATCAGCGCTCTTTACTTCCAGCTTAAACTGAACACCCGTTAAAGTCGTTTCAGGATTTGATCCAATTTTCCCCTGTTTCTGTAAGGTAACGCCACCGTATGTACTTTTATTTTTCGGATACACATGTACATCATACAGCCAATCATCTTCATCTGCATTTGTCATAGGAACAGACACCAGAAAATCTCCTACTTTTCCTGTAATCTGGGCAGGAGCCTCTGTTTCCTGAACCAAATATAAACCCAAAGATAAGTTATTGAATTTTGCTTCTCCGTTTTCATCAGTAATCTGTACTATAGGGGTGCCGATCGAAGTCATTGTTTTTGCTTGTTCTACCGTCGGAAATGCTTTTGCATCTGTCCCATAATAATCATTTAATTCTGCAATTTTAGTGATTTTAAATGTTACACCAGCTAACGGCTCCGCGCCTGTCGGAGGAGTTTGATTATCTGCACCAGTTCCTGTTCCCCCATCTGTTCCATTGTATTCATACTTATGAATCGTAATCGAACCTGTTTTATTCACATCAAAATCAATCGTCGGCATTTTGGTCGTGCCAGCCGCACCAGCCGTGGCGTCAGCCGCAAATGCCGTCATTGTCATCATTGACAATGTCATCGCCAGGGTCAGGAGCCCTGTCAGAAGCTTTTTCATTCTCTTCATTATTTCCATTCTCCTTTTTTTATCCGGCTGTCCTTTTGTGTTTGGGACAGCCGAATTATTTTTACTTCTCCTGCTTTGTACGTTTTGCTCCGTACTTTGTTTCTAAGGTTTTCGCCTTATTCAGCTGCCGGACATAAGCCCCTGCTCCAACAGCCTGTGTTTCATACCTCCGGGGGTATTATCTCTTCTTCCGAAGCTTATCGTCCCCCTTTCTGCATTGCAGCGTGAAGTATGTACCCATAAGGATTGCCTGCGCCATCAGCGCAATGCCGCCCATAGTAACCAATCCAAACCCTGATCCTCCTGTTGCAGGAAGGATCAGCTGCTTTGTGTTGTAGATGGTGAGGGGGATTACCTTTTCTTCCTCTAGAGATATGTCCTTCCAAGATGTTTCCTTCTCCATCTTCCATGTCACATGATTTGAAGCATCAATCTGAATTAAGATCGAATCACCCAGCAGATTGTAGCCCTCTGCAGCCTTTGTTTCTATCAGTCTGTAGGTTCCCTGACCGAGTTTTGTAAAGGTGGCAATGCCATCAACCGTTGTTTGTGGATCACCGACTAGTTCAAACCCCGTTCCATCCGGATTCTTCTTCTCCAGCTTAAACTGTACATCGGAAAGCAAATCTCCCGTTGTGTTTTTACCCCTTTTCGTAATTTTCAGGTTCAGCTCTTCCAAATAGGTATTGGTCACTGTCATATTCACCGTCGGCTGCTTGCCATCGGCAGTTGCAAACGCTGCAAGTTCAATGCCTGTTTTTGTCGGATCTGTTGCTGTTGTTGTGGTCGGATCTGCCGTGGAACCTGTTGTTTTGCCTGTCGAAGCATCCATGGAATAGGTCACTCGATAGGTTTTTCCACCCACAGTGTATGTCCCGTCGGAAGCAATCTCGTTTCCTTCAGCATCCACTTCCATAACCCGATAGATCCACTGGACTTTAGGGTCTGCTGCGCTGTTCACATATTGTTCCAGATTCGTAAAGGTATAAGACCAGCCACTATAATTGGGCGTCATTTCAACCCAATTTTTCCCTGAGATATTGCCGGAATAGTCAACCACTTTCCAATTAGCAGCTTCTTGACCGCTCTCTTTTCTCTGCAGCTGCAGGTAAATACTCTTCGGAAGCTGGCTCAGATCCGTAATCTCAGTGCCACCTGTCTTTTCCCATTTTTTGGTTACAGCGATGTTTCCGGTCGGTTTGTTATTATTTTGAAATTCTACAACAGGATTTGTTGCATCCGCTGTAATGGTTCCGTTTACGGAGCCTTTATCTACTTTAAAGGATGTATCATCTTTAAATTTTGTTCCATCGTTACTGATCAAAACCTTCTTCAGGGTAGTTCCATCTGTCGGTTTTACTTCTGTAATCTCATAATCTGTTCCGATGGGAATTCCTGAAATCTTATGGAATCTTCCCTCCTTTAAGGTAAAGGTTGTCGTAATGGAATCTCCTTTTTCCAGGGACATTCCTGCGACATTTGTAAATTTAACCTGAAAAGTATAGGTTCCTTTCAGCTCATCTGAATCCACTGTCCTTTCCTTTTTGATCGTAAGGGAACCAACCTTGACTTTATTAACAAATACCGCTTTTAATTTTGTAACACCGGTTTCATTATCCGGATTATCGTAGGAACGGAACACGATGGTATCCTCGGTTTGACCTTGATTTGCCCATTGCGTCAAAGTATATCCGGTGTTTTTATTCTCCGGCGTACATACCTCTTTTCTGCCATCCTTGATCTGCGTTCCGGGTACGTTGGAAACCGGTTGCCCAGATGTAATCGTTACCTTGTCCCCTCCTTTGGTTACCTGACCTACTGCATGTCCGTTTTCATATAAACTCCAGCTTGTCTTAAATGCAGGAGAATCTATCTCCTCCTTCACGGAAATGTAGCTGCCGCGGCGGAACTGATTTCGGAAGGTTGCCGTCTGACCATCCGCCAGTACAAAGGTTCCATCTTCTCTAATCACGCCGGTATCTGTACTGTAGGAATTGCTCAGAGAATAAACTGCGCCCTCTGGCTTCTCCAGTTTTCCGGATTTAGCAGAAACATAATCCGGGATCTGACTCTGATCCACCTCAAATCCGATATGCTGCGTTACCTGCACGCCGGAACGGAATACAAAGTCATCCAGATATATGTCTCTGGGATAGCTGTAATTAAATTTGATGGATGTTATCTGGTTATAATCAAAACCATCTGCTCCATTTAATTTGCTTAAGTCAACCGTCAGGGTATTCCATGCTTTTCCCTTAAGAGTTGTGTTTCCGTATAGCTTTCCGGATAACCAGTCTCCTGTCTTATTCCCTTTTGCATCCACCAGCTCCAGATAAATACATTTCGCCGTTGGAGTGTCCTCATAATCATAATACAGCTTGAAATCCAGATACTTTTTCGTCGTTGACGCATTTAGAGATCCGGTTGATCGATATGGGATAATACCAAATCTCGACTCTATGTGCTCTCCGTCCGTATCCTCTAACTGCGCATGCCAGTGTGCAACACCGTTTTGACTTTGATAGTTTCCTACCCATTCAAATGTATTATCCGGGCTACTCGTCAATTCTGGTGAATTGCTGTCAAATTCGTTAAATATCCGTTTTTCTACCGTTGCGTCGCTTTCTACGCCTTTTGTTCCATAGTGTGTCGCCTGATTTTGGATCGTAAAGGGGAATACAGAAGCATCCTCAAAGGAATCGGCAAACAGGGCATTTACGTCACTTTTATCTACCTGTTTTTCTACTGCAAACTCGTTATCATCCGGGAAGTTGAAGGCAATCATCATATTAGATTCCCACATACCGCGTTCCATATAGAACATGGTAAGGGTATGCTCGGCTTCGTTGCTGCCATTCAATTCAAATTTTGTTGTTTTTTTGCCTCCTTCTCCTGTTCCTGCTTCTCCTGCCGCACTTTTCTTTACCTTACTTACTTTTGCCTCCAGATTTTTAAAGTCCAGCGTTCCTGTTACCTTTCCATGGGCTCCGCCAACATCCAGTGCCAGTTTTCCATCAATAAATACCCATACATCATCATCTCCGGAAAACGCAAAGGTAATCGGCACTGGTTGTTTGTCTTCTCCCAGAACCGTTCCATCCTTTGTCAGGCGGAATTTAATCTCTAATTTTGTACCAAATCCATAGTTGTAATTCTTTCCGCTTTCCGCAGTAGTGCCTTCGTTAAAGGGGAAAAAACCATACGTTGTTGATACTCCATCATTTCCACCAGTAGTTCCGGTGCTGTTTACATTTTTCGCCCAACCCTGGTTCCCTGTATCTTTCAGGTAATATTCTTCGGTGGATGGATCCTTTTGCATCGCAAGTGTCGTTTTGCTGCTGTCAAACCACCAATAGTCTACTCCATTTCTATCCTTTTCCTTTTTAAACGGGAATGATACATTATGATAGACCTTACCCAGTACCGCATTTTTGCTGTTCTTTCCAAGCAAAAACGCTTCGTCAAAATGGGGCTCTGGACTCTCGCCGTTTGCAGTCATCAGCGTTCCATTGGAAAGTGCCGCATTTACAAGTCCCTGTGCTGCATATGCATATTTCTCCCGATTTCCATCCGCATCAATAGAAGAGTTGTTTGTGGAAAAGAATTTGTTATCGTTATCACTTCCGAATAGCTTCAGTGTGTTATTGATGTAACTAAACGGACAATCCCAAAAACTTGGTTGAAAATGCCCTGTATAGATTGGAATAGAAACCTGATTCTTTTCATAATAATCACTCAATGCCTGATCAAACTGTCGAAATGTGACCCAGTTGCGATGAGACATTCCATTCTCACCCGGATAGGAATCCCGATTATTACCGTTCAATTCATAATCCGTGTAGTAGTCATAGAAGGTGGAATCTACATACAGGGTATCCTTCTCTATCGGCGAAGGTTTCTCCTGAATATTAACTACATCGCTGTTCTTATACTTCTCTGCATCCCGAACCGTATATGCTTCAGCCCAGTAACCGCCCCTATATTCACCAGCACTGTATGCCGCAGTATCACCGGCGTCTGCATAGAAGCAGGGTTTCCCTCCGCACGCATTCGTATTCGGAATCGTCAGAATGTCTGTTCTTATGCCGAACAAATTACCAGTCCGGTCATCCTTACCTTGCAATTTCTCAGCAGAGAAAATAATTTTATCAATTCCATCCTCTTCCGGAATACGCACATACCACACATCGTTCCAGGTCTGTCCATCCTTTTTGTGGGACTTTGCTCTTATCATTTCTCCAGACCGGTACTTCGTAGTGGTTGTGCTCCATGCGTAAAAATAAACCTTCGCATTGTCACTTGCCGGGATGGAATTTTGTCCACCATTTCCCCCATCCGGCGTATTCAGCTTTGAATAGGTTGCATCAAAATAGATCTTATTTCCGTATCCATAATCGCCTGTGACATTTGCTATGTTGTCCATCACCTGAAGCAGATTACAGTCCAGATCTGTCCAGAAGAAATGATAGATATTACCCTTGGGATTCTTTACTGTCAAAACAGTCTGCTGGGTTGTGCCGTCGTCCGTAAACGTATAGCTATACAAACTATCTTTAAACTTTGAATCTGGTTTCAGCTCCGTCCCTGTTTCTGATCCAATCTGCAGGGTTACCTTCTGGCTTTCCTCTTCTTTGCCTACCGGAAAATGCTGATTATCAAAATAGAGGGTTTTGTCTTTCAGACTCTCATTACCCGGTGTTGTGCCCCAGCCGCTTATAGTAGTTGTTGTACCATCGTCGTTCTGCAGCTCGGTAGCTCCATACAGGAAGGTATCCACAGAACCAGCTTTATAGGTTACGGAAACTGCGTCAGCATCTGCATTGGTACTGTCTTCCCCGAAATAGTAAATCTCTCCCAGCTTATTTCCGGATCCACCGGATCCATCTGTAAACTTCACATAGGGGTTTGTTTCAATTTTCGCCTTTTCCAGTTCTACTGTATAAAGATTTGGAAAATCATCAACGCTATTCATCTTAACTATTGTGGTTTTTCCCTCTGAGAAGCTGCTGTCTAACGAATAGACTACCTTTACCGGGGTTGTAACCTTACCCGTAAAGTCATAGAAATATAAAGGCATCTTGTTTGCAATTTCTGCTGTGATGTCTTTGAGGGCGTAGACCTCTTGATTCTCTATTATTATTGCGTTTCCACTTCCATCTTTTGCTTGACCTCCACTTGCAAACACCTTTCCACCAGCTTGCGAATAAACCACATCTGTCAAAACCGTTCTGTAATAAGAATTTTTGTTAATTCCATCGCTACCGTTCCAGTCAGCTTTATAGACAAATGCAAATTTATTATTTTTGCCATCAATTTTCCATCTCCAATAGGATTTGCCATAAACCTCGACTTTTTGTCCCGGATGAAATTGTCCTTTATCCTCTTCTCTAAAAAGATATATCTGACTTGCTGCACTCCAATCCGCATTGGGATTCAAATCCATCCCCGTCGTATCAAGATATACATAGTTAGAATCCAGTCCTCCTGCTGCCTTTCTGAATCCAACCTTCGCCACACGGCTGGCTTTTCTCATTTCGCCGCCCATGTCGTACAGGCTTCCGTCCTGCTGGATTTCTTCTGTTGCTTCCTTTTCAACAGCTTCCTTGGAAGGAGCTTGCTCTTTACTGCTCTCCTCTGTGCCGGTTTCTGCTTCGGTCTGTTTGGTCTCTTCCTCTGTCTGTTTGCTTTCCGATGCAGTTTCTCCGTTGTTTTCTTCTGTATTTTCCTGTTTGAATCCTTCTGTGGCAGGCTCGGTTCCCCGTTCCAGGGTTTCTACGGTTTTCGTCTCAACCGTTTCGCTCAGCACCTCCAGGTGAAAAAAATGAGTCTCGCACCTCGCTTCCTGCTCCCAGGCAGCTTCTGCTGTCGGATCGCTGTCCGGAGTGTTTCCTTCGGAGCCTGCAGCATCCTTTTCTGTTTCCGGTGTAGAGGGCACATTGTTTTCCGTTTCGTAGCTTGTCTCTGTGCCGGTCTCTGTTTCCGGTTTGAAATCTGCTTTGGTCTCGGTTTCTACTGTGGTATGTGTTTCTGCAGCAGTTTCCGTCTGGGGTCTGCTTTCTGTTTCAGACTCGTTTTCTGTCTTCGTCTGTGTTTCGGTTTCTGTCTGTGTTTCGGTCTCGGTCTGGGTCTCGGTTTCCGTTTCCGTCTCGGTCTCTGTTTCCGTCTCGGTTTCTGTTTCGATTCTTTCGATGGTCATCTGATAGCAGGGTGCTGCCAGACTGTTCCAGTCAATTTCAATGACATCTGTTTGGATGGCTGCATCAAAGGAGGTGCCCAGGAAAAACTGCACATGGTCATATGCCTGATCCAGGGTGTACTGGTAAATATCCTCGCCTTTGGAGGATGCAATCATCCGAACCGGCTCTGCAGAAAGCTCCTGTCTGCCGCCCTCCTGCTCTGTCCAGGCGTAAAGGGATACGCCCGACTTTAAGAACTCCGGATCCTCTTTGATCTTCGATGCATCGAAATAAATCATATAATGAAGGTTTAACCAGCTGCCTGTGGATTCTTCTCCATCCACCTTCTCCAGTACAAAGCAGGGATCCTGGAAGTCCCATTCCGTATAAACCGGTGTGGTCGCTTCTGTATAATCCCATCCATCTGTCCCGGCCATAAATGCAATATATTCATAAGGTCTGTCCAGACAGTATTCGTAAATTCCATCGCCCTTATCAGAGGGCTTCATTTCAACCGGTGCGTCCGCTGCACTGTCTTCTTCCGAATCATATGCATAGACGCTGACGCCGTTCTTACAGAACGCACTGTACTGGCTTCCATCAAAATATACGGTATACAATCCGTAAAAGCTGCCTGTCCCGGTCAGGTCTTCTCCCTGAAGCCGGTAGCAGGGTGCCTGTAAGGACCAGTCTATCGTAAGCTCCCCTGTGGTGTTTTTGTTTTCTTTTTTCTGTCCCTGGCAAAATACAACATGCTGATATTTCCGGGTCAGACCCAGCTGCCAGATCTCCTGCTGTCCCTCTGCCTTTTCCAGCTTTACCGGTTCTGCTGCTTCTGCCTCTGCTGCATCGTCATAAGCGTATGCATAGATTCCTTTGGATGCCAATGCCTCTGCCGTGCTGCTTCCTGAAAGATCCAGGTATACGGCATATGGAGTTTCTTCCTTCGCTTTCACTCTGTTTCCTTCTGCAAACATGCCAGTTCCCGATACCATTTCCAGTATCAAAAGTAAGCTCAGAAAAAAGCTGACAGATCTTCTTATCTTTTTCCGTTTCTCCGGTGATATTGTCGCTTTCCACATACCGATTTTCCTTTCCCCCTGTTTTGTTCCTTCTGTTTCACAATGGTTTTTATGCCACATTTTCACTTTAGTTAAATTGTAGGATTTTTTTTGTGCAAAAGCAATACCATTGGCATATTGAATATTTCAGATTTATATTAAAAATTTAAGAACTTTTCGTAAATATCATTATTAAATGTATATACGTCCGTTTTATCAATCATTTTTTTGTATTTCATATATTTCCTATCATCCTAACATGTTAAAAATAATGTTTCTAGTATTGCATATAACGTTTTTATATTGTTTTCAGGGATTTTGTGAATTTTGCTATACCTGCATTTCCTGCCGCTGACAGTCTGCATAACTGTGCTGCGTGATACAACTGTTGGTGCTCCGGTTTTTCTGACAAAGAACGGACGCGGCAGATATGCAATTCTCGATATGCAGGACTTTGAAAAGACACAGGCAACCATACGGCTGATGAATGAACTTGCAAAAGGCCGGTCAGAGAATCTTTCCCTGACCGGCCTTGTCTTAACTGTATATCATAGTCTCGTACATTACTTTTTATGCACCTTGTAATCATTCCACGCCCTTTGGTGAAAAGGGATCCTCATAGATTGCATACACCCCCGGACGGCAGAGCTGTCCGGAGCCGTTGACAGCGGAGCGCACGCCGTCGATGGCCGGGTCGGAATAGGTGC
>OKSH01002706.1_pt1 | contig 12654 bp, 4 predicted proteins | sample 1601231 | NCBI WGS metagenome assembly OKSH01 (sample SAMEA3541596, study PRJEB24748) | human gut metagenome | biome: human gut; feature: human-associated habitat; material: faeces | place: China | collected 2012 | reverse complement strand
CCCTGAAGCGCGAAGTCGTACATTTCGTAGCGGGCATACCGCAACGCGGCCCGCATCTTGTCCCCGGCGCTCGGCGCTTTGCCCCACGCCTGGCGCAGGGCCGCCGCGTTGTAGGCCCGGCGCTGCGCGAACAGCACCACGGCGGAGGAAAACATATTCAGGAAGCGCGCCATGCCGCGGCTGCGCAAGAACTGGCTGCGGCTGGACGGGTTGAAGTCCGGGTTGACGGCCTTCACGGCCATGTCCGCGGCGCGCACCGCCGCCGCATGGTGTTCGCTGGACGGGTCGATGCCGGGCTTGCCCCCCGGGCTGTTCATCAGGGCCGCCATTTCCTTGTTGTACGCCGCCATCCAGATAGCCGAACTGGTAGCCATGTCCACGCTGATGAGCGGCAGCATCCCGGCCTCGACAACATCATCCCAGGTCAGTTCCTTGCCCAGCAGTTTCACGACCTTCTGTCGCGTCCGGGCGTCAATGCCCCGCATGGCCTTGCGCAAATCCTGGTCGATATTCGCGGCGCGGCTTTTCATGTAGGGCGATATTCCCCAGATTTCCTTGATGAGAGCATAGCCTCCCTTGGCCACGGCGCAGATGCCGCGCATGGTGTTTGACGCGCCAAGGTCGTTCATGGCCGGGAAAACGGCGGTGGACTGCAAAATGGCCGTCTTGAGGTTGAAGGCCAGCCCCCAAGGCACAAGACGCTCCCGCAGCCAGTCGGCGGACTTGCTGACGGCGTCCGACGGCGGGCGCTCTTCCAGCACAAGCCCCTTCAGGTTCGGCCTGATGGCTTCATAGTCCTGGCGGCCGAAAGCGCGGATATACGCCTGCGCCCACTGCGGCGCGCGCGTCACGCGGTCGGCGAAGCGCGCGATTTCCGCCAGTTCGATAAAGCGGCAGACGTCGTTCAGGTGCGACATGACGACGCCGGTTTCCAGCAACAGGGGCGCGCCGCCCCCGCTGTTCGCTCTGGTTTTGGTAAAGCCGCGCTTTGCCGCCGGGGCCGCGCAGACCGCCTCGGTACGGACAATGGCGTCCTGCTGCTCCTGGCGCTTCCTCACTTCCGGCGACAAGGCGGCGTCGTAGGCCGCCGGATAGTACCATCCCTTCAGATTCAAGGTCTGCCCGCCCACGCGGACGGTCAGAGGCCGGGCCTCCACCCCGCGCGGCGCGAAGCCGAACAGCCTCTTGTGCGTCGCCTGGATATCCGCCCACTGGGCATGCAGGATGTTTCCGATTTCCTGCACGTCCCGCCAATCCCGCGCCGACAGCAGGCCGTCATTGCCGCGCCCCTGCCAATCCGGAAAGACCAGGCGCGTGGCGTCGTCGCCGATGAGCTGCGACAGCGCTTCCGGCGACAGGTCGGAATAGCCCTCGCGCAAGCGCTGGACGTTTCCCTCGTTGCCCAAGTTCAGGGCCAGGGCAAAGACGCGGTCGGATGTCCAGTTGAGCTTGCCGCCGCGGCGCATGATTTCCGGCACGGGAAGCGGCTTGCCGTTCACAGCGAAGGCTTTGCCCAGCTCCGCTTCCCAGGATTTGGCGCTTTCCGCCATGCGCCTGAAAATCGGATTGAGACGTTCCTTCAAGCCGGACATGCGCACCTGATGACGCGCTTCACCATCCACGATACCGACATAGAGACGTTCTTCGCCCATGCCGCGTTTACCTTTGGGGCCGAGATTCGAGAAGCCGTCGGCCTGCCGGAACTGCCACTGGAGGGATGAAAGCATGCCGCCGAAAAAGGACCGCTTCCAATCCTGCCATTTGCGCCAGGCCGTCCCTTCCCGCGCCACGGACACGGGCGTCAGCTTTTTCATGGCCGCCTCGCCGCCGTCCGCCACTTCCTGAATTCCGGCGGCCTCGCTTTCACGGTTGGCAACGAGCCCCTGGCGGCCCATGTGTTCCAGCATGCTCAGCACATCTTTCACGTCCAGAATCTGCTCCGGCGTCAAATCCCGGTAGTTCGCCCGCACGTTTTCGTCCAGCAGCCATTCGGCAATGGCGGGCAGGCCGTTGATTTCGGCGGCGTCCTCGCACAGGGAGAGTACGGTTTCGGACAGCGTGGCGGATTCCCCTTCCATCCTCCTGCGCGGAGGCACGAGGCGGAAGCGTTCAAGCGTGTCCTGAATGGCCGTCCAGGCCTCCGGCAGCACAACATCCCGCTTCAGGGCGGCGAGACGCGCGGCTTGCTTCTCGAAGGCCTGCCGTTCCTTCACAATGCGGTTGGCCTCGATCCAGCTTTCCAGCGCCGTGCGGGCGCGATCCACGGCGGCGAGAGCATCCAAGGCATTGCCCGCCGCAAGGGACGCATTGCGCTCCTGCAAGGCCTTACGAACCTCGCCGACAAACTGATTGGGCTGAATGTCGCGCAGTTTTTTCCCCCGCAGGACGGACTTCACCCGCCGCCGCACCTCGGCCAGCGGCGTACGGTGTTCCTCCACCCAGCGGGCCTGCTGTTCCGGCGTGCGCCACCCCGCGCCCTGCCGGGCCGCAAGGCGAAATACCGTGGCTTCCACTTCCTCCAGATAGTTGCGGCACGCCTCTCCCGGCTCGTCGCCCTCGGCTTCGGCCCGGGCGTCGTCGTCAGCCATGCGCTGATCGGCATAGGCGCGGGCGTCACTCACCATATTGCGGCGCCGCACAACCACGTTGTCGTGAAGATAGTTGTACAGCCCGTCCGCATCGGTCAGGCCCAACGCGTCGGCGCGCTCGATGCCGCCCACGATGTCCCCGATGCCCACGGCATCCAAGGCCATGCCGCCGTCTTTGCTGATGAGCCGCCGCCCCTGCGCCGTCTTCAGGAAATCGTCCACCGCCGCCTTGCCATACCTGCGTTCCAGCCAGTCCCGGCTGATGCCGGACCAGGGGTTGCCGTCCTCCACCGACAGAGCCGCCATAATCTCATAGAATACGTCGCCGCGGGCAATCTCCCTGCCTTCGTCGTAATACGCCTTCCAACGCTTGTTGCGGTCCTGCAGCGTGGCCTTGTCCATGCGGGCGGCCACTTCGGCTTCGGCCTGATCGTATAACTCCTGAAGACGGCCGTATTCACCGCCCTGGTTGAGCGCGGCCTTGCGGTAGCCGTTGCCCGCTTCAGCGGGCTTACGGATACCGACAGCAGTTGCGTTGACTAGCTGACGCCTTGCCCCGCTGCTGTCGCCGGGCGTAGTTTCCTGCGTCACAACGCCCGGCGCGTAGTTGATTCTGTTCGTCTGGGTCCATTCGCCGGATTCGTCCGGAGCGAGCCCGGCTTCAGCTTCCTGCACGGTGGACAGGAATGCGCCTTCATCAGCCAGCGCGGCCCCGGCCTGACTCTTGCGGATGGCATCATCCGTCGCCAGCATGCGGTCGAACACGCGCCGCACTTCCGGCGTGATCTTCACGCCGTGGACGGTCGCCAGGCGATAGATGGCCGCCAGCCATTGGCGCATTTTGTGAAACACGGCCGCCAGCTTTGAGGACGGGGCCTTGCCCTCGCGCATGTAGGCCTCAAAACCGGCCGCACTGACCTCCTGAAGCGTCCGGACCTGTTCTTGGGCAAGCTGCCCCCGCAAGGCATCTTCCAGCGTCACAGGAGGTAAATCAACGCCGATAGCCTTGCCGTGCGCCTCGCGTTGGGCGTTGGCGTTCTCCACCAGCGCGGCCAAATCTTCGCGCGCCTGCCACAGCCCCATCTTGTGCTTGTTCCATCGCCGGCGAAGGGCGCGCTGGCGGCGCCGGCGCAATGAATCTTCAATGGACGTGTCTTTGTTGACGACCGTTATCTCACGGGCATAAAGCTGTTCGGCCATGCGGCCGCCGTCCATGACCACGCGGATCAGATCATTGATGAAGACATGCGCGCCTTCGTGGATGGGGGTTGAAAGATCGGAGGCGTCCTTGAAAATGGAGGTGACGGATCTGCCGTCAGGACCAAAGGAGACGGCCCCGCGCTGCTGCTGAAAGAAACGATTCCCTTCGCTGTCGTTGACATCCTCAAGCAGCGACCGTAGACTGTATTCATGAATGCCTGCTGAGGGCCGATTGACACCGGATTTCCGGAGGGTATCGGAGTTACCAGCAGGCATCTCTTTTTCCAGCCTGTGGTGATAAAGCTTAATAGGATTGTCGTCTGCGAAGTGTAGCGTCCCGTCTTTGAACTCTTTTACGGTCATCTTGACGGAATAGTCTTTCTCCCCAATGCGCAAGGCAGCCTGGAAACGGTGCATCTGTTTCAGGTTGCCATCTTTGCTCTTCTTGTCCTCATAGCTTTCAACCAACTTGGCTTCCCGCATGAGTTCAGGCAGAGCGGCAACGGCCTCAAGTTGTTGCACACCGTCAACCACGTCGGCATCACCAAACTTCATATGTTCATGAAAATCCTTGGCAGTCATGCCGACCGTCAGTCCTGTATCCTCATTGACCACCCCGGCCTTGAATTCATCCAGAACGGCAGTCCTGACCTCCTTGGGGAAGCGCTTGCGTAGTACCTTGGCATTCTGCCCCTCAAAGCGCGGCTGTACCGCCACCACCTTTACGGGGGCGTCCAGGTCAGTGCCGGGGTTCATGGGGTGATACAGCGCATTGTCGCCGATGTCGTCCGGCTCGCCCCGCACAACGCTTCGCTCCTGCAACAGCATTACCGGATCCATGCCGTAGCGGTCGGCGAAGGTCCGCGCCTGCTCCGCGTGCAAAGTGGCATACTGTTCCGCTATGTGAGGCGCATAGCCCGCCTGCACAAATTCATTTTTCAGGCGCGTGCGTTCTCTGCCGATTTCCGCCGTGCCCCTGCTGGCGGCGCGGATACGTTCGGCTGCGGCTTCGGCGCGCTTCTGCGGATCAAAGGCCTGCGCTTCGGTCAGCGTCATGCCGCCGGGCGTCATGCGGGCGTTCTGCAACAACAGGGCCCGCTCGTCTCCGTCGAAACGCGACACCAGCCGCGCCGTGGAAACCTTCACGGCTCCGGCCTGCACCTGAAGCGCTTCCGCCACTTCCCGCGTCGTCAGCCCCAGGGCTTCCAGCCTCGCGCCGTCCTCCTCTATGAACTCCTGCACCATGTCCACATCCAGCCACACGGCGCGCGCGCCCTCGGGAATGAGCTTGTCCGCCTCGCGCTCGAAAATTGCCGGATCGGCGGCGCGCATGGTGGAAGCGTCCGAGGCTTCGGCCATCCGCGTCAGGGATTGCGCGAAGGTCATGCGCTGTTGCGCTTCGGCGTTGTCCTGTACAACGGATTCCACCTCGGCGCGGGCCGTCGCGACCTCTTCAGACGCGGCGGCCTTGGCGATGCTGTCCAAGAGGCGTTGCCGGGCGCGTTCGCCGCCCACCTGCCCATGCGCATGCACTCCGCCGATGCCGCCGCCCATGAGCCCGCCAAGGATGAAATCTTCAAGCTGTTTTGTGGCTTCGCCCACATCCGCGAGGATGCCGCCAAAGTCTTTGCCCTTTGCCGCGCTTTCCACGCCCGCCTTGACAAGGTTTTGCAGCCATTCCGTGCCGCCCTCGAACAAATAGGCCTGCCCGGCCCGTTTGCCCAGATAGGCGGCGGTGGCCTTGACGCCGCCTGTTGCCGCCTGCAGGACAGCATCCTTCACGGCTTCCTTTGCAATGACCTTGCCGCCGAAAATGCCCGACAGGCCCACCACGTCCAGGGCGCTCATGGCTGCGCCGCCCAGCAGGGAATAAAGGCGCGTGCCGGAATTGTCTTCCATCCCCGCGTCCAGCAGATCCGTGTAGACCTCATTCCCGTTCATGACCAGGCCCGCCAGTCCGGCAACAAACGGGCCGCCCTTGGCATACGCGCCGAGAATGGGAAGCATGGACGCCGCAACGCCCGGCGTGTTCTCCATCCACCAGCGGGAATCCAGCAGGACTTCGGGGTTGTCCCACACGGAAAGGCCGTACAGCGGCGAATCCTTCCCGATTTTTTCACGGACGCGGCTCAGGTTTTTCACCCATTCGCCCATTGTGCCGGACGCCTCCAGAATGGCTGCCGACACGGGTTTGTCCGCCAAATCCGCAGGCTGGTAATTTTCATCCGTCCCGCGCGCCAGAGCGCCGAAGCCTTCCAGCGCCAGCTTGCCCAGGTTGAAGCCCATCTGCGCCAGCGGAAGGGCCGCGTAGTTGGCGCCACGGTCAAGGGCCGCCGCGCGGGATTCCGGGTCAAGTTCGACAGGGCTCTTCAGCCGCCCCGCCAGTGCGAGGCCGCCGGACAGGCCCGCAAGCCCTTCCCCGGCGTTGTCGAAGGCCTTGCTGACGGCATTGGCCGTGGCAAGATCGTGCCGCCAGAGTATGGCGGAATCATAGTCGTACTGCACCAGCCGCAAAAAGCCGGGGGCAAAGTCCTTCACCTTGTCCGGGGTGTATTCCGCAAGCATGTCCCTGGCCTTGTCCAGATTGTCCAGGGTCATGTCCAGGGGCATGCCCAGGGCAGCCGAGGCTGTCACAGCCGTGAACACATCATCCCGGCTGTACCGCGAGGCGGCGTTGAGCATGAAGGACGCGCGCAGCAGAGCGCCCGTGCCGTCATCCTTTTCTCCTTCCGGCAAGAGTACATGGCGCATGACTTCGCGTTCCGCCATCTGGTCACGCAGGGTTTCCGTGGATATGCCTTCGGCGGGCTTTTCCTCCGGCGGCGTATACCATGCGGCGGTGGGATTGCTCCAGGGGAACTCAGGTGCTTCAGGCCTGGGAGCGGGCGTCAGCGTTTCGCGCGCCCGCTGCTCCACCATGCCGGGCGCGGCGTCCAGGGCGGCGGAGATGCCGCCGGAGGTGTCCATAGCGTCGGATGCGTCAAGCAAGCCGGGCATCAGAATCCCCTCCGCTTCACAAGGTTTTCATTGTATTTCTGTTGAATGTTCTCGCTTGTCGGGGGCTTGTCCTCGGCATACAGTTGGCGTCGTATGTCGGCTACTGTGCTCTCCGGCAATTCGGACACGCGGATGTACGCGTCCGGTTCCGTCAGGGCCTCGCGCGCGGTGATATCCTTATCCCAGATAAGGGTCCGTTTCTTGACGCGGCGCGCAAACCTCTCGAATATCCAGGCGCGTTGCTCCTTTTCACTTTTGAAAGCGCCGTTGATGCGCAGTTCTTCCCATTCGGCCTTGCTTTCGGCTATGTATGCCTTGTCGTCTTCGTTTTTGGGGTCCAGACCGGACTTGGCCACCATTTCATCGAAGTAGGCCGTGCGCCGCCGGTTGGCTTTCTTTTGTTCTTCATTGGCGGAAAAGGACCGCAGTTCCTCGGCATCTCTGGCGTTGATCGTCGTGGGATACTTTGCCAGAACCCCGTCCACATCCTCGCCCGCGGCTATGGCGCTCTTCGCCTGCGACATGGCGACGGGATCAGTCGTCATCCCGGTTGAAAGAAGTTTGACGGCGTTGTTTATGGCTTCCTGTGAGCCCCCGTTTTCCTGGAAATACGCGGAACGCTCCAGGGGAGACATATCTTTCACCTTCTCCGCGAGCGCGCGCCCGGCGGCGGCATTCTGGGCGTCTTCTTTCTTCTTCAGGAACGTCAGTTGTTCCTCGGCAAGGGAGCGCATTTCCTTGCGGCGCAGGGCATCCGGTTCCATGTCAATACGGCTGTAGACCCCTGCGGCACGGTTGTCGGCATCAAGGTCGCGCATGGAATCCACAATATTCTGCACCCCGGCCGCCATCGCGGCTTTCTCCTGCTTCTTTCGAGCCTCTTCAGTCCTGCGTTTCCCCGCCTCTATGCTCAGTTGATACTTCAGCCGGTCGGCCGGCGTGAGTCCGGCCAGGCCGGGAGCCTGCCGATCTTGCGGGATATACAGGCGTTCCTGGTCCTCATGCAGCTTTTTGGCGTAGGCGGTGGCGTGCTCCGCCGTGTCGAAGATGCCCAGATGCTTGCCGGTCTTCCGGTACCGCTCCACGGCCTCTTCGTTGGAGAGGATTTTGCCGTCGTCGCTGACGGTGGGGAGCAGGACTTCCTTGCCGTCAAAATTGGCGGACATGCTGCGCACGGTGCTGATGCTGCCGTCGGGGTTCTTGACCACGGGGCGGTTGAATAAATCAATGTTCCCAGTTTCCAGTTGACCAAGAGCAAGAGGGTCTTTTCCGGTGGCCAGCATGGCGGCGATGTCATCTTTCGAAAAACGCTGACCCACAGGGGATTCGGCAAGGGCCATGCCCTTCATGAGCAAGGCCGACTGCCCCGGATCGTTCACGTCTATTTCGGCGTCCGGGTCCAGGCCCACGGACCGTAGCGCTGCGACGTATTTGTTCTGGTCGTTGCCGTCCGAAACAGGAGCCCATTTGGCCGCCATCCGGCGCGGCGTGGTCAGGCCGTCTCGCGACTGATATGTTTTCAGCTGATCCCATGCCGCGCCGAAGCCTTCCGCATAGCTGCCGAACTGGCGAAAATCGTCCCGTGTGCCGGTATTGGCGCCCGCCTTCTTGAGGTTCAGCGGATTACGAAACGTCTCCGCAATGGTACCGCCGCTTCCGGTTCCGCCGCCCAGCAGCCGTTCGGCTTCATCATAGCGCCCGTCGGCCAGCATGCCGTCCAAGCGCCCCTTGGCCGTCAAGGAATCCAACTGATGAAACATCTCCCGGTTGTCCAGACCGGGACGCATAGTCTCAATGCGTTGCCGCAAGGCCTGCAGGTTGAAATTGATCCATTCGGGATTGTTGTAGTTCCGCGCTACCTGCGTCCCAAACTCCGCAAGCTGACCTTTGAGCACGGAGCCTTCCCAGGCTTCCTTCTGCTGTCGGCCGTAGGCCTGCCCCTGCTCGGTGAAGTGCAGACCGGTAGCCACGGCTTGCCGCGCGAACATCTGGCGGAAGCGGCCGGAGAATTGTCCGTCCTCCAAGTGCCGCTGCATGGCTTCGTCGGCGAAGCTCCTGAAATGCTCTCCCGCGTTGATGGCGTTCTGCCCCTGGCTTTCCGCCATATATCGGTCGCGCTCGGCGCTCAGCTCGCCTTGCATACGCAAAAGCGACTGCGACACCCGCGTGGTTTCCTGGCTGACATACTCCCTGATGCCCGTTTCGGTAAGCCGCATGCCCGCCTTGAGCATGGCGTCGGTCAGATCTGCGTCGGCGGAGCGCCCGGCGTCGCGGATCATGGGCTGTGCAAAGCCGGGATCAACGCCCCCGGCCTGGATGCGCCGGGGCGGCGCGCTGTACTGCTGAATGCGGATGGCCATGACTTACCCTCTGATTGTTTTGAGGCCATTGCGGAAAATATTCCCGGCCTGAAGATTTCGCAGCACGCTTTGACTGCCGCTTACAAAGCCTTTCCCGGCCTGGGTCACATCGCCTCCGCCGCCGAATCCCCCGGCCAGGCTGTAGGCGCTGATGCCGGAGGCCAGGCCGGAAATCCCGGCGGTGAGCAGGGATTGGCCCAGGTTCTTGACCGTGGAGCCGTACCAGGAGGCCGCGTTCTCGTAATTTTGGGCATTGGCCCGCTGTGCCTTGACGTTCTCGCTGGTTTCCCATTCTCCCACGGCTTTCTGGTAGCGGTTGGCCCCATAGTCCGCGGCGAAACGGTTGGCGTTGCCCTCCAGGGAAGCCGCCGCGCTGCCGCTGGACATGTCCACGCCCAGCGCGCCGAAGTTGGCCACATTGCCCGCCTGCACGTCGGCGTATTCCCGGCGCAGGGCCGAACGCTCGCGGTCCAGGTTTTCCGCTTCGATACGGCCTTTCTCCGCCGTGATCTTGGCCTGATTGCGCGCGGCCGCCGCATTGGCCTCCATCTGGGCCTGCTGGTATCTGGCCTGACGGTTGGCCTGGCTGGCCTGCGACAGGCTGGAAATGGCGGAAAGTCCGCCCATGGTCAGAGCAAGCGCGGTGGCGCCCATATCAGAATCCCCCCTTGCTTCAAGCGTTGTGACGAAGGAAACTACGCTTGAAGACAGCAATGGCTTACACAACACACGACGCGAAGAAACCGCTGTCGCTATCCGTAAGCGGCAGAGCCGCTAACGGCTACCGCGCCCGAATACGGAGAAACATCCACGGCCGTGGAGATGGCCAGAACAGTCAGCGGCGTAGGGCTGGTCACCTCCACGATCAGAGGGGATTCGTCCGCCCAGCCGCCGCAGACGTTCAGGGCCAGATCCGTGCCTTCGCTGAAAAATGGTTGCGTCCGGAACGCTCCGGCCCGGATATGTCTGTCCACGATGGGGGTAAGGTTGCCCTCCAGTCCGGCCAGAAAGGACATGCTGCGGTAGGTCCGGAGGCGCACGGCGGTAATTTTGCGGTTGTGCATCATGCTGGAACCCTGCCGGGTCTGGATTTCCGGCAGATTGGGCACAAGGCGCGAGGTGTACGGCAGGCCCACATGCACGCTGCTCGCGGGCCGGGGCAGGGTCAGGCCGCCGTCCGCATCCACGGCCAGGCCGTCCACGGTGCCGCCGTCGGCGAAAACCTGAACCTCACGGCCCGCCAGATGATCAAGCCCGTTGAAGCGCGTGGCGGCCGGGCCCTGGTAATTAAGCGCGCTGTCCAGAAAATAGGCTTCCGCCAGATCGTCGGCGTCAAAGAAGCTGTCCAGCCGTTCCACGCAAAGCCCGCAATCCCGCCGCACCAGAAACCAGGTCTGGTCGTCGGGCGTGCCGGGCATGGCGGCCACGTCCTCAAAGCGTCCGTCCGTGTCGTGGCGGTGCCAGCCCATGACTTCCTGCTCCGGCATATAGGTGAGCCCGGCCAGGGTGCCGTCGGACAGCGCGCACCAGATCACGGAGCAGGGTTCCTGCTGATAAGCCCAGACCGTTACGGCGGCGTCGCGCAGCATGTGCCGGGCCAGAAGGGTCACGTCCTGGCCGAGATATTTGTCCGCGCTGTAGTTGTAGGCGAACTGGCGCACGGCCTTGCCGCCGCGCTGGAGGTAGAGCACGCCGCCGCCCACGGAAATGGCCGGGGCCGCGTTGTCGCCGCCGTTGGCGGTCTGCATTTCAAAGCTGATATTGGAGGGGGTCAGGGCCACGCCCTCGCCGGCGGAAAGCGTCCACTCGCTGCCCTCGGTGCCGAAGGTCAGGGACTGGCGGTCGGGTTGCAGCCAGACGATGCGGTTGGCCTGGGTGGCGGCCAGGGTGGCCTCGATGGCGTCATCATCCTTGGGCGGCGTGGACGCGGCCATGATCTCGAAATCCCCGGTGCGCGAAAGCCAGACGGTAATGGGCCGGTTGACGGTGGCTGCCCAGCCCAGGCGTTGCTGGTGAAAGAAGACCTGTGAAGGCCAGTCGCCTTCCTTTTCAAAAGGATTCTTGTGCTCGGGCGGGGTGTCTTCGGTGTCCGCGCCGATATTTTCATCGTCAAAGGAGCATTCCGCGCCGGACCTGCCGATATAGCCGAACACGCCGTATTTCTTCTTGTAGACGCGGTAATAGGCGGCGCCCTCAACCTTCGGCCAGGAGGCGCGGATGATGTAGCTCACGGAATTAAGGGCCTTGGCCGTGATGCCGACCTCGGCGCCGGCGCCGGATTCCTGCCCGGTTTCCCCGTCCACGGCCGTGACGGCGTAGGTATAGACGCGCGTGGCGTTATCGCCGTCATAGCCCCGGTCCACAATCTGCAAACTGACGTCGCCGGGCGCGGCGATGGCCGGGACAAAGCTCAACACGCTCCAGCGCCAGTCGTCATCGGCATGGCGGGAAAGTTTGCGCGGGGCGTAGCCCTGATGAGCGAAATAGATCACGTCCGCGGACTGGGCAAAGCGCAGCGAGCGCAGGTCGGCGGCGGCATAGGGGGATTCAAAGACTTTGGGCGCGCCGTTTTCATCAGCCACCAGACGCCCGTCAGGCAGCCAGACGCGCATGGACTTGTCCCCGAACTCCAGCATGCGGCCCTGGGTAGCGGAAAAAACAAAGGAGATCAGACGGGCCGCGTCATTGTGGGCCATGCCCAGAAAACGCGTGCCGGACCTGCGGGTGACGCCGCCCTGGGGCATGGGCACGAAGTTGCGCATCTCCCGCGCGCCCGTGCCGTAGCGAGGCTGATCCACCCTCCCGCGCATCAGGGGGGTGATCTCGCCGCCGTTGAGGACATTCTGAATATGGTAGAGGGGCATCAGAAAACCATCCGTTCTTTGAGGAAGGAGGACCGGCAGACGCGTTCGGGCCGCTGCCGGACGTCATTTTCCACCTTGGCCCGGTCCAGGGCGCGCTCGAACATTTCCAGATAGTCGCGGACATTGCCGCCGCCCTGCTCGACATAGGGCGCGATTTCCAGGGCCACGCGCCAGGCCAGGACATCGGCGAAGGCGTCCGGGAAAGCGGCGGCCTCGGAACTGATGTAGCTGACGGTGACGGCACCGCTGTCCGTCTGCAGGGCATCACCGGACAGCGCGTACCGGACATGCCGCTCTCCGCCGTCCGCCGCGGCATTCACCACCCGCAGACAGTCGGCGGGCAGGGGCCAGGCGTAACGCCAACCCGGCGCCGGGCTTTCCGTGCCTCGGGCCAGGGCAGCGTGCTTCAGGGCGAAACTCCACGGATGCAGAGACAGACAATAGGCCACGGCCCGGTCATAAGCGGCGGCCGCTGTCTGAGCTGAAGGCGAATCCTGAAACGCGGCGGTGACGCCTTGGCCCCCTACGCGCATGAGGGCCGTATTGATGATGCTGGTGCGGTTATGACGCATGCCTCCTCCTACAGCCCCAGCGCCTTTATCAGGATGCCCGCCATGCCCTCGCCCTGGGCTTCGGCCCAGGCGT
>OKSH01002700.1_pt1 | contig 12675 bp, 10 predicted proteins | sample 1601231 | NCBI WGS metagenome assembly OKSH01 (sample SAMEA3541596, study PRJEB24748) | human gut metagenome | biome: human gut; feature: human-associated habitat; material: faeces | place: China | collected 2012 | reverse complement strand
CCGTCCACCTTGCCGTAGGTGGCCCACGCAGTCACATTGTCGGTTCCCAGGGTATTGACGCCGGCCTGGATGATAACATTGGATATATTGTACATGACGGACTGCATCCCTGCGGGGATACCGATACGCACAATCCTCTGGAGCATCCTCTGGTCAATGCGCACCTTCTTCCATTCCAGCTTATACATATCGTCGGTTTTCATAAGGGCCAGGACCACCAGGACTGCGCTTAAAAGCTGGGAGGTGATGGTAGCCAAGGCTGCGCCCGCCACTCCCATCCCCAGCACTGCCACCAGCAGCACATCCAGAATGATATTGGTAAAACAGCTGGCAATGAGGAAATACAGAGGCCGCCTGGAATCTCCGACGGCACGCAGGATTCCGGCGCCCATGTTGTAGACCAGGTTGACTATGATTCCCAGGAAATAGATCCGGATATACACAACAGCATGGCCCATGACATCCTCCGGCGTCTTCATGGCCTCCAGGGCCCAGGGCGATCCCACCAGTCCCACAATCATAAAGATAATGCCCCCAATAACGGAAAAAGCAATGGATGTATGTACGGCCCAGTGGACCTTATCCGCCTTCCTGGCGCCGTAAAACTGGGATATGACCACTGTGGCGCCGCTGGACAATCCCACAAAGAAACCCACCAGCAGGTTAATCAGGGTGCTGGTGCTTCCTCCTACTGCGGCCAGGGCCTGCTTTCCCACAAAGCGGCCCACCACCATGGCATCCGCCGTATTATAAAGCTGCTGGAAAAATGTCCCGAACAATATGGGAAAGAAAAACAGCAGCAGCTGTCCGAAAATGCTTCCTTCCGTAATACGGTTTCCCTTTACAACCTTTCCCTCCATACCTGCACCTCATGTCTGTACATTTTCGTAAAAAATCATAAAGAATAAAACAGCACCCACCAGTTAGGTCAGCTGATGGGTACTACCTTCAATTCCTATCTTATATCATGGACCGGCTTTTGTCCACTGGATTTTATTCTGCGGCCTTTTATTCTACAACCTCATCTTTTGAGGCTACCTCTGCTATGGATTTGACCAGGCCTGCAATTCCCTGGATATCCGAAGGAATGATAATCTTATTGGCCTTTCCGTTGGCAGCTGCCTGGAACGCTTCCAGACTCTTAAGCTGGAGAACTGCATTGTCAGCCCCTGCCTCCTTGATAAAGCGGATACCGTCTGCCGTAGCCTTCTGTACGGAACGGATGGCCTCTGCCTGGCCTTCCGCCTCTCTAATCTTCTTCTCCTTCTCTGCCTCGGCGGCAAGAATAGCTGCTTCTTTCTCACCCTCGGCATTCAGCACAGCTGACTCTTTGTGGCCTTCCGCCACCAGAACCATGGACTTCTTCTCGCCCTCAGCCCTCAGAATGGATTCACGGCGCTCGCGCTCTGCCTTCATCTGTTTTTCCATGGCCTCCTGGATGGCTGCCGGAGGAATGATGTTCTTAAGCTCTACCCTGGTCACTTTGATGCCCCATGGGTCCGTGGCAATATCTAAGGACTCCTGCATCTTGGCATTGATGGTCTCCCTGGAGGTCAGCGTTTCGTCCAGCTCCAGGTCACCGATGATATTACGCAGGGTTGTGGCTGTCAGGTTCTCAATGGCAAGTAACGGGCGCTCCACGCCATAGGCGTACAGCTTCGGATCCGTAATGTAGAAAAATACCACCGTATCAATCTGCATGGTTACGTTATCCTTGGTGATAACCGGCTGGGGCGGAAAGTCCTCCACCTGCTCCTTAAGGTTTACCTTCTTGGCCACACGGTCGATGAAGGGAACCAGGAAATGAATGCCCACGCTGTATGTGCCCAGGTAGGCACCCAGCCTCTCCACCACCAGAGCCTGGGCCTGAGGCACAACTCTGATACAGGTGGACAGAACAAATAAAATAATGACTGCAATGATGATGAACGTGATGAATCCTCCGATTGCTCCAAACATATGAATCCTCCTTATGTTTCTTTATGCTTTTTCAACTTCATGTTCCTGCTTCGCCGCAGCTACCAGCAGCTTTGCCCCGCTGACAGCGGATATAACCACCACATCACCCGCTTCAAAGGTATCCCCCTCCTCTGCCGCCCTGGCAAGCCAGGTCTCACCGGCCAGGATGGCTGTTCCTGTACCTGCCACATTATCAATTCGGTCCTTGACCACGGCCTTGCGGCCTGTAAGACTGTCAACATTGGTTTTTGTCCGCTTGCTGTACAGGTACTTGTACGCAAAGGGACGGACCATGAGAAACAGCATGAAGGACACCGCCACAAACACTGCCAGCTGGGGATACAGACCGCCTCCGCACACCTGCACCACCAGCGCGGCCAGGGAGCCTCCTGCAAACCAGATACTGGTCAGAGATGTGGTAACTCCTTCCACTACCAGAAAAACCACAAACGCGATAAGCCAAATAAGGGACATGTAAATCTCCTTTCATCTGCACAGAATATGGAGAAAATTGGTTACTTATTCTTATTGTATCATAGTCAGACTTAAAATCAATCAAGGGATTGTAAATTTATCATATTCTTAATATAATTGTAAGCAGTACGAAAGGTTATGCGGCAGTCAGGGACGCCGCTGCTTTTATTATATGTTTTTGCAAACAGGTTATACTTAACAGAAAGTTAAATACACATGATTAGGGGGCACTACATGAAACGCATACTCTTACTGGGAACAGGCGGAACCATTGCCTGCAAGCGCACGGATAAGGGGCTTAAGCCCGTCATTACACCGGATGAAATCCTGTCCTATGTGCCTGACAGCCAAAGCTACTGTGAAATCCACTCCATCCAGCTGATGAACATAGACAGCACCAACATACAGCCCTGCCACTGGCTGGCAATCGAACAGGCAATCGAGGAAAATTATGCCCGGTACGACGGCTTTGTCATCACCCACGGCACGGACACCATGGCTTATACGGCCGCGGCCCTGTCCTACCTGATTCAGCATTCGCCAAAGCCCATCATCATCACCGGGGCCCAGAAGCCCATTGACATGGAAAACACAGATGCCAGGACCAACCTGGCAGACAGCCTGCTCTTCGCCTCCTGTCCCGGCGCCCACGACGTAAACATTGTCTTTGACGGCAAGGTCATTGCAGGCACCAGAGGAAAGAAGGAGTGGACAAAAAGCTATCACGCCTTTTCCAGCATCAACTTTCCGTATGTTGCCATCATCCAGGACGGTCAGATTATATTTTACCTGGACGACAAGGACAGGGATAAAAAACCGGTCTGCTTCTACCGTCAAATGGACGGGGATGTGGGGCTCATGAAGCTGATTCCCTCCATGGACGCTTCCCTGCTCGATTACATGGCTGAGCATTACGACGCCGTCATCATAGAATCCTTTGGGGTGGGCGGCCTGCCTTCGTATCAGGACGGGGATTACCACGGCGCCATCGCCCGGTGGACAGGCCTTGGAAAGACCGTCATCATGACCACCCAGGTCACCAACGAGGGCAGCGACATGTCCGTCTATGAGGTGGGCCGGAGCATCAAACAGGAATTCGGCCTGCTGGAAGCCTATGACATGACCCTGGAGGCCGTGGTCACCAAAATCATGTGGATACTTGGACAGACTAAGGACCCTGCCCGGATACGAAGGATGTTCTACGAGACCGTGAACCGGGACATACTCTGGAAATGGAGTGAAAACTAATACCCTGCCCCTTGGGAGACAGTATATTGACAGGAGATATCCGCGATGAAGATAGCAGTAATACTAACCCGTTTTTTGAAGGACTATGTGGAGTCCTATTTTAATTCCCTTTCCCTTGACTGTGAATTATCTTATTATATCTACAATGATTTTGCCCATGCAGGGGAATTATATCTCGAATTGGAAAAATCCTACGACGGTTTCCTGGTCAGCGGACCTGTCCCCAGGGCCGCCATCTGCCGCAGAGTGCCGGTACTCACCAAGCCCATTGTTTCCTTCGGAAGCAACGCCCTCTGCTACTACGAGACATTTTTCCAGGTGCAGTTTAAGGAACAGGACTTTTATCTGGAGAGGGGGTATTTCGACCTGCTGGAATGGCTGCCGGAAACAGTTCCCCTGCACCAGTACCTGGAGCGGGGCCAGTTTAACCAGCTCATATACAAGGTGTACCAGAACACCTCCACCTATTCCCTGGAGCAGCTGTGCGAGATGGAAAAGAAAATCAAACTCAAACACATACGCCTTTGGAATGAGAAGAAAATCCAATACTCCGTGACCCGCTTCAGCAATATCATACAGGATTTGCTGGACGCCGGGGTAAACACCTATTTCGTCTATCCCAAATATGAGATACTGCAGGAATCCGTCACCCTGCTGCTGCAGGAGATACATCTGAAAACCATTGTACAGAACCAGAACGCCATCACGGCCTTAAACCAGCAGTTTTCCGACGGCGCCTCTGTCATGGCTCCCCAGCTTTCCAAAGACCCTGACGCCTCCGCACCGCTTACCTCCCGGAGCCGTCAGCTGTCCCAAAAAGCCGGCATCTCCGTATCCTATGCGGACCGCCTTCTCACAGCGCTGTCCGCCATGGACCGGGACTGCATCACTTCCCAGGCCCTGGCAGCAGCCCTGCACATTACCCCCCGCAGCGCCAACCGCCTCCTTGGCAGGCTTTCCGCCACCGGTATATTCCTGGAGCTGGAACGGCAGCCGTCCTTTACAAGGGGAAGGCCGGAAAAGATTTACCAGTTTCATCCCGAACTTATTTCATGAACGGCAGGATATGATTTGGATCCGCCGGAAATGGTTCCGGATCAGCGGGACATATTCCATAACGGACTACATACAGGAAAACAGCAGAATACAGCAGGAAGCCGTATCTGATAAAGCTGATAACAGAGAGAACACAAAACGGAAAAAAGTGAGACGTACCGGGGAACACCCCGTCCGTCTCACTTTTTTGTCAATCCGTCTTAACCCTTATTTCCGTCCCGTTCACTTTTAATGGGCATTCAGCCATCTGACCGCACAGTGGGCAAACGCAGCCACTGCATGCTTCATGCCGCTTTCATTGAATATGACCTTGGAGTTGTGGCTGATATAGGGGTAACCCTCCTGCTTGTCCCCCAGGCTGACCCTGAACAGAACGCCGGGCGCCTCCTGCAGAACCTCCGCAAAATCTTCCCCTCCCATTATCTGGGGAAGCATCATGGTTCCTTCCTCTCCAACCAGCTCCTTTACATAGCCGAACATCTCATCGCCCACCTGGAGGTCATTGACCGTGGCCGGCAGTTCGCTTGGAAATTCCACCTCTGCCCGGCCCCCGTACATGGCTGCTGTCTGTTCTGAAATCTCCCTCAGGCGCCTCTTGGCCAGGCTTCTCACATTCTCCTCATAAGCCCGGATGCTTCCGCACATAAATCCCTGCTCCGGTATCACATTCCCTGCCCTGCCCGCGCTAATCTGTCCAATGGTCAGGGCCAGCGCGCTTCCCCTGGGCTTTTCCGAGCATTCGATGGACTGAAGGCCATTGTATATCTGGCACAGAATCTGCACCGGGTTGACCCCGGATTCAGGACTGGCCCCATGGGCGCTTTTGCCCCGGACCGTAATCCGGAACATATCGGCGGAGGCCATCATGGGTCCGCGGGTATATCCGATAATTCCCGTAGGCACATGATCCCTTGCCACCACCTGGTGGAAGGCCATGCATGCATCCACATCCGGCGAACGCAGCACCCCTGCTTCCACCATGGTGCGTGCGCCTCCTCCGCCCTCTTCCCCGGGCTGAAACATAAACTTGACTTTGCCCCTCAGAAGGTCCTTGTGCTTCATCAGGAGCTTTGCCGCTCCCAGAAGCATGGCTGTATGGGTATCATGGCCGCAGGCATGGCTGATTCCGGGATGTTTGCTGGCAAATTCAAGACCGCTTTCTTCTCCGATGGGCAGGGCATCCATATCTGCTCTGAGAAGCAGCGTCTTACCCGGCTTTTGGCTGTCCAGTACAGCAACGATTCCAGACTGGCATATGTACTCCGGCTCATACCCCATATTTTTAAGTTCCCGCTCCACAAATGCAGCTGTTTCCGGCAGGTCCATGAGAAGCTCCGGATATTGGTGGACATGACGTCTCCACCCAATCACTTCCTGCTCAATTCCCTCTGCTTCCTTTAAAAAATCCACCATGTCAATCCTCCTTACCAGGGCATCGTCATTCCATCCGGTATCGGGCACTTGTAGCTGCGGCCCTCCATCTGTCTGTCAAATTCCTCTTTTGCCTGTGCAATCAGTTCCGGCTTTTCAATGAGCTTAAGGCCGTATAACGCCATTACCTTAGCTGCGTAAATCATTCCCTTTTCACCGATGGAGCTTCCCGCGCAGGATGCAAACTGCCAGCTGTGGGCAGGCGCCCCCATGTTTGTGCAGGCCGTAAAGAAATAGGCGGTTGGAACCAGATGCATCACATCCCCCACATCGGTGGAGCCGTAGCTGTTAAAGCAGGTCACCTGGCCCGGTCCGGTGTACAAATGTGTATCCGCAGACAGGCCGTATTTTTTCGTGGTTGCCCTGGCAGCGTCCGCAGTCTGTTCATCCAGGGCTGCCGCAAAGTCCAGTTCCTCCTGTGTCCATGGTTCCTGCGGAATCTCGTTCATAGCTTCTGCCACCACTCCGGCCAGCACATGATTGTTCTGGGTGTTATAGCAGCCTCCAAGGAATTCTATTTCCAGCTCTGTCTCCGTCATCATGGCCGCGCCTTTTGCAACCTTCACAAGGCGTTCATACACATTTTCCACCACTTCCCTGGAAAATGCCCTCATGTAATACCATACCACCGCCTTATCCGGCACTATGTTGGGTGCCACGCCTCCGTCCACAATGGTATAGTGGATACGCACATCCGAAGGCACATGTTCCCTCAGGTAATTGGCACCGATATCAGTCAGCTCCACAGCATCCAGAGCGCTTCTTCCGTTTTCAGGCGCATTGGCCGCATGGGACGCCTTGCCGTAAAAATGGAATTTGGCAGAGTTCACTGCCGTTGAAACGCCCACTGTTGCCTCGTTGATTTTGTTGGGATGGAAATTCACCGCCACATCTAACCCCTCAAAGGCTCCGCCCTTTGCCATCAAAGGTTTTCCTGTCAGCAGCTCTTCCCCGGGGCATGCATAGAATACAATGGTTCCTGGAAGATTTCTCTGAATCATCTCCTCCTTAAGGCCAATCACGCCGGCCACATGGGCGGAGCACAGCAGGTTATGGCCGCAGCCGTGTCCATAGGGCTGTCCCTCCACCGGCTCCTTGTTGACCGACACCTTCTGGCTGAGTCCCGGCAGCGCGTCAAACTCACCCAAAAATCCCATGACAGGATGGCCGCTTCCATAGACAGCCTTTATGGCCGTGGGAACGCCTCCTGCCCCGGTTTCCACCTGAAATCCTTCCTCACGCAACAAATCCGCCACCTTCTCCTGGGCCTTATATTCCTTGAATCCGGCCTCCGGGTGATTCCATATATATTGGCTCAGGCTGTCGATTTTCTGCCTTTTTCTCTCAATTTCCTCAATTGCAATCTGACCTGTCATATGCTCAAACGTTCCTTCCTTTAGAAAATAATGGGACCAATAATACTTGCAAACGCAACGGATGCAATGGTCACTGTAACGAAACCGCCGATAATCATTTTAGGCAGTATATAATCCATGGCCTTCTGTCTCTCATCACCTTCCCACTCAAAGGAATCAACGCCTTCCGTGGTGATAATCTGGGTGGCCGGATAAGCCAGCATACAGGTTACGCCAACCGCTGCCGATGTGTAGGGAGAGCATCCCAGCACCTTGCCCACAATACCGCAGATAACAATGATGCCGATGGAGCAGATTAAAAGGATACCGAATACCGGCACAATCATTGACAGAAGTCCGGAAGGTGAAAGGGTTGCAAGGCTTCCGGGCAGCATCAGCAGCAGACCGAAAGTGATGATACCTGAAGAATTTGCTTTTGCAAAGATATCCTTTTCCAAAAATCCGATTCTGGCAAAGATAAGTCCAAACAGCAGGTAGGCAATGTTCGGATTAAGAATATAGTTGGCCGGAGAGGATCCCGGAATCAGTGTTGCCTTTCCCACAAAATCAGCGATACAGGCCACCAGGGCCACTTTACAGATATAGATGGTATTGCTTCTCAGGTTTTTAGGCGTCTCTTTAAAAATGCGCATGCTGGGCAGCTTAAGGCTGGATTTTTCTTCCACCGTATTGCTCTTAAAGAATCCGCTGCCGCGCTTGATTCTTAACTCCTTGCGGATACAGAATGTGGAAATCGGGATACCGAAAAATTTCTGTACGGACAGTACCAGCACTGCAAATGCCGCCAGCTCCGGACGGTTGGCAGCTTCCGCCGCACTTGTAACTATGATGCCTGCAACCGTGGAACCTGCCACAGGAGGCGCTGCAATCAACGCATACTCTCTTCCGAACAGCAGGGAACCCACTGTGAAACAAATCAGAGCAATCGCCGCAATGGCAAACAGTGAAATAACCACGGTTTTCCATTCCCGAATAAGGTCTTCCAGATTAATCAGCGTACCGATATTGGTAATCATGAATGCCGTACCAAAATTCGCCATAACCGCCACCAGACCGGACTGGGTGGTAATGTCCTTGGGCAGCAGGCCGCTCCAGAACCCTATGAGGAACAATACACAGGCAAACAACAGTGATGAAACAGCCCCCTTGGTCTTTTTAGACAAAAATTCACCAACCGAATAAACTACCAGGCATCCCGTAATACAGGTCAACGGATTCCAAAAACTCATTCCCATTTCCTCCTAATCATCTTTTGCTTTTTCACTTTTTACCTGTGCGCACATGTTCCATACGCATATTTAAGGACGTTTTGTCCTTAAAACTCTTTTGAATTAAGGACGATTTTATGCGTATTTTTTATTGCTTCAATAATATTATTTACCATAATTATATCCATATGTCTATATTTTGTCAATTATTATTTTATTTTTTGGGCATTTTCACTATTATTCGTCTTTTATTTTGTCTAATATAATGTCCTTAAATATGTCCTTATTTTGTGGGGCCGGATTTTCCAGTTGAAATCACTAAGGCCCCCATTCCTCCCACTCACTCCGTATCCCCGCTCCTGCACCGCTTATCTCCAAACAAAAAAAAATGGCATGCCCGGACTGCCGGCATACCAATAACATATATGAGTCCGCATCAATATGGCGTCATCTTAACAACATATTGACACGGTATATTTTTTTCTTTCCCAGATGGTGAAGAGACAGCGGACGCGTTGGAAATGCAGCGGGTGAGTGGCGGATGAGCGGCGGGAGGAGCCGCCTCCCGGACTGCGTTTGCGCCTGTCACGGGCGCAGCTCCTCCCGCGGGTCCGGAGCCCCTCCCCCGGCACGCATCCTCACCTCATTCAACACCGTAAAACCAAGTATCATTCCTCCTCCCACCACCTGAAACACAGTGATGGTCTCATGCAGAAAGGTCACGGATACCAGGATGGCCACCAGGGGATCTATGTAGCTGAGGATAGAAGCCTCCTGGCCCTTCAGATAACGCAGGGATGAAAAATACATGCAATAGCATATGCCTGTGTGGAACACACCCACCACCAGAAGATTTATCACCCCAAGGGCATCCATATCCAAAAGATGGGAGCCTCCGGTCAGACACACATAGGGTGTGAGAACCAGAATAGCTGCCAGGAACTGGAAAAATGTCCGGTTGATACCCGATACATGGCGAATGCTTTTATTGAGCAGTACCACCGACGCATAAAATACGGCAGCACCCAGGCCGAACAAAATCCCAATCAAATCACTGCTGCTCCCTCCCCTGCTGACGCCTATCACCAGCACCAGTCCCAGTGTGGACATGATAAAACAGAACACCTGGCGGGCGGTAAGCTTTTCCTTAAAGAGGAAGGGACTTGCCACGGTTACGATGACAGGGGCGAAATAATAGCTAAGGGTAGCCATTGCAACCGTGGTATACCGGTATGCCTCAAAAAACAGTATCCAGTTGATTCCAATGGCCGCCCCTGACAGAATCAGAAGGTGCAGCTCTGCCTTTGCATCCTTTATCCCTGTCCCCTGGACGGTGCACAGCTGCCAGAGGAAAATGGCGCCGGCAGCAATCAGGGCCCGGTACAGGGCCAGCTCTCCTGACGGCAGGGGTATGTGTCTCACAAAGGCTCCTATGGTGCCAAAGGCTGCCATGGACCCTATGATTTCCAGTTTTGCTTTCATTTGTTCTCTCCTTCCGGGACTCGTCCCATTACTATATCAGGCCCAGGGTACGGATGAGGTCCAGCCACAGCGTCAGGGTGAAGGCACTGCCGCAGGTTGTGATTGCCACCACACTGGAGCTCAGCACGCCTTCATGTCCCATGTTCCGCGCCATCACAAAGCAGCTGACGGTTGCGGCAGACCCCAGCATCACAAGAATCGCCACCAGCTGCTGCTCCCGGAACCCAAGGTATACTGCGGCCGGAAGGAATACGGCGCAGAGAAGCACCAGCTTTATGGCGCTGGCTCCCGCAGCTGCCCCGACTCTCTGTGATGCCTGCCTGAAGTCAAAGGACGCACCCATGGCCATCAGGCCCAGGGGCGTGGCCACTCCTGCCAGGCTGGACACGGTTTTTTCCATGATTTGGGGCTGTTTCAGTCCCAGCAGTGACCAGGCCATACCGGTCAGGATTCCCAGTATGATGGGATTCTTAAGTATGCCCGCCGCGGTTTTCCCCAGCATCCGGCGGTCAAGGACAGCCCCTTCCGGATTTGTAAAGGACAGAATTACCACAGCCATCACATTGTACAGCGGGACGCTGCCTATTATCATGAGAGGCGCCATCCCCACATCCCCATATATGTTCTTAATGAAGGCAATCCCCAGCAGGGCCGCGCTGCTGCGGTAGGAAGCCTGTATGAATTCCCCTCTGAGCCTCCTGTCTTTAAGTGCCATGGACAGAAGAACTGCCAGCAGGATTCCTCCCAGGGTAGAGACAAAGCAGAACATCACAAACCTGGTATCCCACACCTTCAAAAAATCAGAATTTGACAGGTCCTCAAACAGCAGGACCGGAAGAGCCACCTTAAACACGAACTGATTGGCCTTGTCCGCAAAGACGCCTTCCATAATTCCTGCTTTTTTGAAACACGCCCCCAATACCATAAGGAAAAAGATGGGCATGGTCGCATTGAGACTGAATATGAGATGTTCCACCGCAGTCTGCCTCCTGTCTTTTTGCACATTTTCCCTGTAACAATATACGCTGGCTGTTTCTTTGTCAAGTCTTTCAAGAGCCTTTAAGGATTTTCTTATTGACATTTTATCCGTCAAGTGATTAAATAGAATTGACTTATTAATATTATTTTAAAAAGTTTTTTAATAACAATGTAAAAGGAGAGAATTTTTCATGGCCCAGGAAGAACCGGTCACTGTAAAACAACTGAATAAAGAGCATATACGAGCTTACATGGGTAAACATACATCTGCTTCCAAAAGCCAGATTGCCAGGGAGCTGGGATTAAGTTTTCCTACGGTCGGACGCCTGATTGACGAACTGTGCTCTGACGGGGAACTGACCGGGCAAGGGGCCGGCTCTTCCACCGGGGGCAGGTGCGCCTGCATTTATGAACTGAATCCCCTTTTCAGCCTGTATCTTTTAGTACAGGTTGAGTCGGACCGGGTATGCTGGAACCTGAAGGATTTAAGGGAGAACACCGTGGAGCAAGGGTGCCTGCCCTTTGAAATCCTGTCCCTGGAACAGCTGGATGCCCTGATTTTAGATATCCATCACCGCTATCCCCGCCTGAAGGCTGCCGCTGCAGGGATTGCTGCCCTGGTAAATCACGGAGTGGTGGAGGAGACCAATCAATACATCGGACTCAAAGGCTTTAACCTGGAAGAGCATTTCCGGCACCTGGTTCCCATTCCCATGACAGTGGGAAATGATATGGATTTCCTGACCATGGGATGCTGGGCTCAGAAGCATCCCGACGCATGCTCCCTGGTCACACTCTTTATGGGCGGAAACGGTATCGGAGGCGGAATGGTCATTAACGGCCGGCTGTGGACCGGCGCCTCAGGCTATTGCAGCGAGGTCGGCTTCCTGCCTGTCTATGAACGGTTAAATAAGGGCAGCCTGGGCCTTCCCCCCGCCGAGCATATAAGCGAGCTGTACGCCCGCCTGATACAAGTTTATGCCGTGACGGTAAATCCCCACATGATGGTGCTCTACCGCCACCCCCTGTTGGAGGGAAGGTTAGACGAGATCCGCCGCCTCTGTGCTTCTTATCTGCCATCCAAAGCAATCCCGTCCATTGAGCTGTCCTATGATTACCAGCAGGATTATGAAAAAGGCCTGTTCACCGTGGCAAAGTCCCTGGAGCAGGCTGTAAGCGAAGGAGGTTTATGATGCACTACACCCATTTTGTGTTTGATATTGACAATACGCTGATTAATACCACAGGGGCCGTGCTCCACGGACTCCAGAGAGCCCTCAGGGATATAACCGGGGAACACTGGGACTTAAGCCGGCTTACGCCGGTTCTGGGCATACCGGGGCTGGATGCATTTGAACGTCTGGGCATATATTCCCCCGAACAGATATTCCAGATTTATCCCCGGTGGGAACAGTATGAACAGGAGTATCAGTACACCGCCTATCTGTATGAGGGCATTGTAC
>OKSH01002691.1_pt1 | contig 12708 bp, 10 predicted proteins | sample 1601231 | NCBI WGS metagenome assembly OKSH01 (sample SAMEA3541596, study PRJEB24748) | human gut metagenome | biome: human gut; feature: human-associated habitat; material: faeces | place: China | collected 2012 | reverse complement strand
ATACAGCAGGTCTTGGAATCACTCACAGCATGGCTCATCAGCTGGGAGCAATGTTCCATATTCCGCATGGAAGGGCAAATGCTATGCTGCTTCCGCATATCGTAGAATTTAATTCTGATATCAATAAGCACAGTAAGAGCCAGAAAGAGTATCTTCCGGCTGTAAAGAGATACGCCAATGTTGCGCACATTCTCGGACTGAGCAATTATAATAAAGTAATGACGGTCCGTTCTCTGGTAAACTGGATTCAGTTTATGCAGAAAGAGATGAATATTCCGCTGACGATTCAGGAACTGGGAACAATTGCACCGGAAGAATATTTTGCAGCAATTGACAAGATGGCAGACGCAGCACTTGCAGATGCCTGCACAGTGAATAATCCGAGAGTTCCGACTAAGGAAGATATTATAAAGATTTATACGAAATTATGGTCATTCTGAAAATGAAGACAATAATTTCCGGCAGATGCTGACTGCCGCTGAAATCAGATACAGGAGATGGAGAAGAGATGAGTATTTATACAAAAAGAGGAGACAGAGGAATTACAGATATGGCTCATGCCGGTAATATTTCCAAGTCTGATGACCGTATCCGTCTTATGGGTGAGGCTGATGAACTGAATAGTCATATTGAACTTGTAAAAAGTATGCTCCGTCAGTCAGAAATACTTCAGTTTCTTGAACGTATTCAAAAGAATCTTGATCTGATCGCAGCGGGAGTCAGTAACCCATATGATCGTGACTGTAAAGTCAGTGAAAAGGAAACAGCAGTGTTGGAGGCGGAAACAGATAAACTGGAAGCACTGTGCGAAAAGCCTGTTCCGGAGAAGTTTACAGGAAAGAGCCGACTGGCTGCAGAGATAGATATTGCACGTACTGTTGCCAGAAGAACAGAGCGCTGCCTTGCACAGGTCAGCGTGAAGTTTGGCGCAGATACAGAGAGTAAGAAATTTCTTAACCGCCTTTCGGATTATCTGTATATTTTGGCGAGATATATAGAGTATTACTCTGATCTTTCAGTGGAACTGTCTGATGATCATGCGGGTGCATTGGCGAAAACGTCTGATAATAATACAGATGCATTGCCGGAACCGTCCGACAGTAATACAGATGTATTAAAAAAGACGGCAGATATCAATGAAGCCGTCATCCAGGAGGTTCTTAAACGAATGGGAATTCAGAGAAGGATAACATTGGATACAGCGAAGAAACTGATCGAGAGACTGGAGCAGGAAGCTGTGCGCAGAGGGCAGCGTGCGGTAATCGCGGTCTGCAATCCGGAAGGAAATCCGGTTGCGGTCCATGTGATGGATGGAGCATTCCTTGTAAGCTTCGATGTGGCAATGAAGAAAGCCTATACTGCAGTGGCAGTGAAGATGTCTACAATGGAACTTTCGAAGATCGCACAGCCCGGAGGAACCTTTTATGGCGTTGACAAGCTGGATGGTGGAAAAATCGTTATTTTCGGCGGCGGTATTCCGCTGAAGTCCGGAAATACAATTATCGGTGGACTTGGAATCAGCGGCGGTACAGGAGAAGAAGACCATAGTCTGGCAGAGTATGGTCAGTCTGTGTTAAATGAAATATTGTAAGATGGATGACAACTATTTGGCAGTCCGCTGTTGAAGGCACCAGACAGTTGCGAAGGAGTATTAAAAAGATCAGAACAGTTCCGAAGAGAGCTGTTCTGGTCTTTTTGCGATGTACTGATTTATCTTCGCTTATATTTCCCGGGAGTCATGCCCTTATATTTCTTAAAGGTACGTATAAAATAACTCAGATCATTAAATCCGTTCCTGTAAGCAATTTCTGTGATTGAATCATCAGTAGCCGCCAGTTGTAAACAGGCTTCTTCAATTCTCTGTCTGTTCAGATAATCCACAGGAGTCTGATGGGTCATTTCCGAAAAGAACCTGCAGAAATATTTCGGTGACATAGAGACAGAAGCAGACAGTTCCTGAAGTGTGATAGGATTGGCATAATTTTTTTCGATAAATTCCAGAACCTGCTTCAACTGTAAAATACGTTTATAGTCTCTGCGCGTTCGGGTAGGATTTTCGATAAAGTAATGATTACTGAAAACCAAACCAAAAAAGTGGTAAAATTGTCCAAATACAGTCAGCTCATATCCGGTATCTTTTTCATACATGGCATCAAACAGAACAGAAATACAGTTCAGAATCTGTGGATGCTCATCTGAAAAATGTGGAAAAAGCATTGTTTCCTGATGCAGGATTTTCTGGATATATTCTCCGCATACAGGATTGTTTTTCAAAAAAGTGTTCATATCAAAAACAATGCACTGATATACACAATCATGGGGAATTCCTGAATGAAGGATTCCACTATGTACAAAAATGACATCATTCTTAACTGCTGTAAAACTTTTTTCGTCTAAAGTGACAGTAAGAGAACCTTCCAGAATACGAATTATTTCATATTCCACATGCCAGTGATAAGACATAACATATCTGGGATGTGTATGATCGATGTGATGAAACTCAAATGGAAACTCATAAGTGCCTCTTGGACGGTCTTCATTATGGTCTAAATCATGCAAAAGAACTTTCCTCCTTACAAAATTTACAGAAATTTTATGATTAAAACAGAAAAAGTGAATATTGTACTGTTTTTTGCTATTATAACACAAGTAATTTTCTGAATGCAATTATATAATAGATATCAGTAACAAAGTTGAGTGGTCAGGCTGCTGTGAACGGAGTGAACAGTGGTTATCGGGCTACTTGGCACAACAGGTGTAGAGGTTATTATTTTTGTTATATTTGCAGTCAGAAGATGCTGCGAAAAGTGAAAATGTAATCTTGGGGGTTAGAGCGTGTCTGAAAAATCATTCCCGCAATCTGCACGCCCCACTTTGCGGGATATTTCACCCGAATTCAGTTGCCGTAGCCCGCTACGGCGCCCTCATCCGGGCAAAATATCCCACAAATTGTGACGCACATCTTGCAGAAAGCCTTTTTCAGACACGCTCTAGCAGGAAATGATCCTGCGGGAATATTACAATAATTTATCAGGAGGTATTTTATTATGGCAAAGAGCAGATTAATTGGCAGCTATCCGGTAATTGGTATCAGACCTACTATCGATGGTCGTAGAGGAGCACTGGATGTTCGTGGATCTCTGGAAGATCAGACAATGAATATGGCGAAATCAGCTGCTAAATTATTTGAAGAGAATTTAAGATATTCCAACGGTGAACCGGTTAAAGTTGTAATCGCTGATACAACCATCGGACGTGTTGGCGAGAGCGCTGCATGTGCAGATAAATTCCGTAAAGAAGGCGTAGATATCACTCTTACAGTTACACCATGCTGGTGCTACGGTGCTGAGACAATGGATATGGATCCACAGACGATCAAAGCTGTATGGGGATTCAACGGAACAGAAAGACCTGGTGCTGTATACCTTGCATCTGTACTTGCAACACATGCACAGAAAGGACTTCCGGCATTCGGTATCTATGGACATGATGTTCAGGAAGCTGATGACACATCTATTCCGGAAGACGTTAAAGAAAAACTGTTAAGATTCGGCCGCGCAGCAGTTGCAGCAGCATCCATGAGAGGAAAATCCTATCTGCAGATCGGTTCTGTAACAATGGGTATCGGCGGATCTATCATTGATTCCGATTTCATCGAATCTTATCTTGGAATGAGAGTTGAGTCTGTTGATGAGGTAGAGATTATCCGTCGTATGACAGAAGGTATCTATGATCACGCAGAATTTGAGAAAGCTCTGAAATGGGCAAAAGAAACCTGTAAGATTGGCTGGGATAAGAACCCTGAAGAACTTCAGTTCTCAGCTGAAAAGAAAGAAGAGCAGTTCGAGTTTGTTGTTAAGATGGCAGTTATCATCAAAGAACTGATGAACGGCTGTGACAACCTTGATCCTAAATTCTCCGAAGAAGCAATCGGACACAATGCTCTGGCAGCCGGTTTCCAGGGACAGAGACAGTGGACAGATTTCTATCCGAACGGTGACTTTGCAGAAGCTATGCTGAACACCTCCTTTGACTGGAACGGAGCACGTGAACCATACATCCTGGCTACAGAGAACGATGTTCTTAACGGACTTGGAATGCTGTTCATGAAACTTCTTACAAACAGAGCACAGATTTTCGCTGATGTTCGTACATACTGGAGCCCGGAGGCTGTTAAGAAAGCTACAGGATATGACCTTGAGGGCGTAGCAAAAGAAGCCGGCGGTTTCCTTCACCTGATCAACTCCGGTGCTGCCTGCCTTGATGCTAACGGAGAAGCAAAAGAAGCTGATGGAACAGCTGTTATGAAACAGTGGTGGGATATCACAGAAGAAGACCAGAAAGCAATCATGGAAAACACAGAATGGTGTATGGCTGACAACGGATATTTCCGTGGAGGCGGATACTCCAGCCGTTATGAAACACGTGCCCAGATGCCTGCAACAATGATCCGTCTGAACCTTGTAAAAGGACTTGGACCGGTTCTGCAGATTGCTGAAGGATGGACAGTAGCTCTTCCTGAAGAAGTATCTGACAAGCTGTGGAAACGTACAGACTATACATGGCCATGTACATGGTTTGCTCCAAGATGCGATGGCAAAGAAGGACCGTTCAAGACAGCTTATGATGTAATGAACAACTGGGGTGCAAACCATGGAGCAATCTCCTACGGACACATTGGTGCAGATCTTATCACAATGTGCTCTATGCTGAGAATTCCTGTATCCATGCACAATGTTCCTGAGAAAGATATCTATCGTCCGGCAGCATGGAATGCATTTGGAATGGATAAAGAAGGTGCAGATTTCAGAGCTTGCAAGAACTATGGACCTCTTTATAAATAATTAGCTTTTTATAATTTAACTGCTTTCTTTCACTCCCCCAGGACAATGAAGGAAAGCTGAGAGAGCGGGACTTTTGTCTCGCTCTTTTATTGTCTGGGGCTCTTTATCGGACATACATTCGCATGATTTCACGCCCGGATTCCCGATTTTTCTGTGAAATTGTTTATAAAAACACCTCGCGGAACATTACCGGTGAATAGTAACTGTTGCTGTAAAATAATGGGAAAATATGAGAAAAATGGTTGCAAGTTTTTCCTGGTGTGTTACAATGAAAAACAGAAAATGTATATAAGAGGGAAAAGAGGATATATATGAAGAAAAAGCTGGGAATGTTGCTGGCTGTGCTTCTTACTTTTTGCATGACTGTGGGAGTTTTTGCAGATGCAGGAAAGACACAGCAGGTTGATTATAAAACAGATTACTATATGATTGTAGAATCGCCTGATGGCGGTGTTGACATGTATTCAGAGGCAGATGCTTCCAGCCCGAAGCTGAATGATGAGCTGATTCCTAATGGAACTGCGATCCATGTAGAAGGAGAGACCACAGATGAAGCTGGAAAGGTATGGGTATATGCTCAGCTTCATGGCATGTTTGGTTTCCTGGAAGAGAATTATCTGAAGCCGGCTACTCTTGCCGAGGCAGTGGCATCAGAGCTTGCCTTATACGGAAGCAAGGATGCGAATTACAGTATTACAGTCAATGCTAAGGAAGACGGTTCCGTTTGCCTGTATAAAGGACCTGGAAAAAAGTACGGCACAGTTTCCGGAGGCTGTAATATAGCGAATGGTGAGAAGTTATATATTGATACAGAAGTAGATACTGGTAAAGATGGTATCTGGGGACACACAGAGGCTGGTGATGTTTCTGGCTGGGTAAATATTGCAGAAGCCACCAATACGGAAGAGAGTACAGTAGAACTTGTTCCTGAAACTGAGAAAGAAGCGGAAGACGGTTCCCAATCTGTTCAGGCTGGAGAGAATACTTCTGAAGTTGGAAAAGCAGGTACCGAAGGCAAAGATATCGGTGATGCGGAGGCAGAGCTAACAGGCACTCCTACCCCGAAGCCTGAGAAGACAAGTACTCCTACTCCGAAGCCAACCGAGACGAGTACTCCTGTACCAGAACCTACTAAGAAAGCAACTGCAGCTTCAGAACCGACTGAGACAAGTACGCCTGCCCCGGAGCCAACTGAGACAAGTACGCCTACCCCGGAGCCGACTGAGACAAGCACGCCTGCCCCGGAGCCGACTGAGACAAGTACGCCTATCCCGGAGCCAAGTGAGACTATTGCGCCTACAGAAGAGGCAGCAGTAACAACTGCTCCTTCAGAAAGTGCAGAACAGGAAGCGTCCAGCGAAAATGTGGAGAGCACAGATAAAGGAATGAATTCTGTTATCTGGATTCTGGTTGTAGTTATTATCATTGGCATCGCAGTGGTAATCTGGCTCCTTAAGAAAAAAGGAAAAAATAGTGAATCATAATAAACATGAATAATAAAAGCTCCGCCGGGAATCCGACGGAGCTTTTTAGCTGAAATAAAAAATTATTTGTTGATAACAACACCTTTCTGAAGCATAACGTTTGCGTAAACAGCTTTCTCACCTGTAGCGATAATACAATATGCTTTCTTTGCCTCTTCATAAAATGCGAAACGCTCGATATTTCCAACTGCCTCGGCGCCACGTTCATCATGTTTGGAAACAATCTCTTTGTATGTATCCCAGATTGGAGTTTTTACCGGATCGCCAGGCATAACTTCCATCAGGGTAACTGGTTTCTCTACATAAGAATCAAGAGGGATAACAGTAAGGATAGCGTCCAGAAGTTCTGGAACTCCATGTCCGTCGCAGCGAACAACAATTGCATCTTTACCCATTGATTCTACTGGGAAGTTGCCGTCCGCGATAACGATGCGGTCGCTGTGTCCCATCTCGCATAAAACTTTTAAAAGCTGTGGTGAAAGTATTTCTGGAATTCCTTTTAACATAATATATTCTCCCTTCGTTCTTTCTCAGAAATCTGGCACAGTAATCTATAAAAACTGATACCGGTTCCGAAAGTATTCTACTCTATAAGTTACCTTTCTTTGCTGGATTTTTCAAGGTAAAATTTTACGCAAAAAGATGAAATATTTACTGTTGACAGAAATTTGGAAAAGAGTTAATATGAACTAAAACAGAAACGTTTCGGTTTCTTGAAAACAGAAGATTCACGGCCTGTATCAGCAGGCAGAAGGAGGAGAATATGCCACTTGTTACATCTAAGGAAATGTTGTTGAAAGCTCAGCAGGGCGGTTACGCAGTGGGTGCATTTAATGCAGAGAATATGGAGATGGTGAAAGCGATCATTCAGGCAGCTGAGGAGTTGAAAGCACCTGTTATGATCCAGACTACTCCATCTACTATTAAATATGGCACTCTTGAGACCTATCAGGCAATCGTTGCAGCAGAAGCTGCAAAGGCTTCCGTTCCGGTTTGCCTGCACCTTGACCACGGCAGTAGCTTTGATCTCGCCATGAAGGCTCTGAAGGCTGGATATACTTCCGTGATGATTGACGGTTCTAAGCTGGATTATGAAGGAAACATTGAGGTGAGCAAGAAGGTGGCTGACGTAGCAGCTTCTATGGGAATCCCATGCGAGGCAGAACTTGGTAAGGTAGGTGGTAAGGAAGACGACCTGGTTGCAGTTGCAGATACCAATACCGATCCACAGGAAGCCAGAGAATTTGTAGAGCGCACCGGCGTTACTTCTCTTGCGGTAGCAATCGGCACAGCACATGGCTTCTATGTGGGAACTCCTGTTCTTGATAAGGAGCGTTTAAGTGAAATTCGTGAAGTTGTAGATATTCCTCTGGTTCTTCATGGCGCTTCCGGCCTTAGCGATGAGGATGTTATGGATTGCGTAAAGAGAGGAATCTGTAAGGTTAATTTTGCCACCGAGCTTCGTGCAGCATACTCCAAGGCTGTCAGAGAGACACTTGAGGATGAGAAGGTATTTGATCCTAAGGCATATGGCAAGGCTGGAATTGCAGCTGTGAAAGAGCTTGTAATGGCCCGTATGAAAGTTTGCGGCTGTGACGGAAAGGCTGAGTAAGAGGCTGATTTATGGCAGCGACGATGAAAGATATTGCCAGACGGACAGGACTTGGTCTGGCAACGATTTCCTCTTATTTCAATGGGGGGAATGTAAGAGAGAAGAACCGTATCAAGATCGAAGAAGCCATCGAAGAATTACATTACGAAGTAAATGAAGTTGCCCGCGGTCTGAAGACCAATGCGACCAAGACAGTGGGGGTTGTGATTCCAGAGCTGAACAATGTTTTCTGCGCAGAAATCATCAGTGGAATGGAGGATATCCTCCGAAGCCATGGATATGCAGCGATTGTCTGTGACTGCAGAACAGATAAGAAGCTTGAAAAAGAAGCAGTGGATTTCCTTACCCGGAAACGTGTGGATGGAATTATCAATATGCCGGTAGATATGACTGGAGCCCATCTGAATGAATTTCAGAAAACAGGTAAACCCATTGTGCTTATCGACCGTATGATCCAGGGAATATCCTGCGACTGTGTGCTGGTGGATAATGTAAATGCAGCTGAGAAGGCTGTTGGCATGCTGGTAGAAGAACAGCATCAGAAGATTGGTCTGATCGGTGGACCGGATGAGGTATTCACTGCCAGACAGCGTATGTTAGGATATATGAAAGCACTTAAGGCTCATGGAATTGCGGTTGATGAAAAGCTGATCTGTCATGGTGATTACACGATCCAGGGAGGGGTTCAGGCAGTAGAAGAGCTGGTGAAAGAGAATCCGGATATGACAGCTGTTTTTGTGACGAACTATGAGATGACTATGGGGGCAGTGATCGGGCTTAACGAGATGGGGGTATCCATGCCAGAGGAGATTTCCCTGGTGGGATTTGACAATCTGCCTTTTGCCCGTGCATGCAGACCTGCACTTACCATTGTTTCACAGCCCACAGAGAAAATTGCAAGGGAAACAGCACAGATCATGCTGGAACGGCTTGAAGGAAGAGATGAGCTTCCTGACCATATTGTACGGAAACTTCAGACTGATATTTTTATGGGGAAATCCATAAGGAGACAAGGATGAGCAAAGACTATTTATTAGGAATTGATATTGGAACCAGCGCGTGCAAGGTTGCCATATTTAACAAGAACGGAAAGGTGATGGCTTCCGCCAATGGGGATTACCCTGTTTATTATCCTCATGAGGGATGGGCGCAGCAGAAGCCGGATGAATGGTGGCATGCGGTTTGCGGCGCTATTTGCGAATGCCTGGAGACAGGTAATATTTCAGGAGAGCAGATTGCCGGAGTGGGAATTGATGGGCAGAGCTGGTCGGCTATTGCCATTGACCATGAGGGAAATGTTCTGACAGATACACCTATCTGGATGGATACAAGAGCCCAGGAAATCTGCGACAGACTCAATAATGAAATCGGCAGTGAGAATATTTTCAATGTTGCAGGTAATTCTCTTCAGCCTTCTTATACCACAGCGAAGATTCTCTGGTATAAGGAGAATATGCCTGAAGTATATAATAAGATTTACAAGATCCTTCAATCAAACAGCTTTATTGCTTACAGACTGACTGGTGCCATCACACAGGATCTTTCACAGGGATATGGCCTGCATTGCTTTGATATGCGTACTGGTACCTGGGATGAAGTGATGTGTGAGAAACTGGGAATTCCTGTGGATTTTCTTCCGGAGATTGTTGCGTGCGATAAGGTAGTGGGAACTGTGACGGAAGAGGCGGCAGCCCAGAGTGGACTGACTGTCGGAACTCCTGTAGTGGCCGGCGGTCTGGATGCAGCCTGTGGGACACTTGGTGCAGGTGTGATCCATCCGGGGGAGACCCAGGAGCAGGGTGGACAGGCTGGTGGCATGAGCATCTGCACAGATACATACAAAGCAGATCCAAGTCTGATCTTAGGATATCACGTAGTGCCAGGCAAGTGGCTTCTTCAGGGAGGAACTACCGGAGGCGGCGGTGTCATGCGCTGGTTTGAGAGAGAATTTGCAGCTTATGAGAGGAGCCGCAAGGCGGATACCGGGAAATCCTCTCTGGAACAACTGAATGAAATTGCCGAGGCAGTACCAGCCGGAAGTGAAGGCGTTGTGTTCCTTCCATATATGTCCGGGGAGAGATCCCCTGTCTGGAATCCATACGCCAAAGGCGTTTTCTATGGACTTGATTTTGCTAAGACCAAGGGACACATAGTAAGAGCCTGTATGGAGGGCGTAGCATTTTCCCTGCGCCATAATCTGGAGGTGGCTGAAGCAGCAGGTGCTAAAGCAGAAGTTCTTCGTGCTATGGGAGGTTCAGCCAATTCCCTTCTCTGGACTCAGATTAAGGCTGATGTGACAGGCAAGGCAGTGGTGGTCCCTGCTTCCGATACAGCAACCACATTAGGTGCTGCAATCCTGGCTGGCGTAGGAGTTGGATTTTATAAAGATTACGAGGAAGCGGTTTCCATGACAGTGAAAGAGACAAGACGCCATGAGCCCAATCCTGAGAATAAAGAAGTTTATAATAAGACATACCGTACATATAGGGATTTATATGAATCTCTGAAAGCTATGATGGTACGGAAGTAAGGAGGTATTTCAAGATGAAAGCAGCAGTTGTAGTTGCAAACGAGGATGTACAGTACCAGGAAATCGAAGAACCGCAGGCAAAACCAGGCTGGGTAAAGATTAAAGTAAAAGCTTCCGGCATTTGTGGCTCTGATGTTCCGCGAGTATTGAATCATGGTGTTCATTTTTATCCTATCGTTCTTGGACATGAGTTTTCTGGTGATGTAGTAGAAGTTGGCGAAGGGGTCACTAAGGTGAAAGTTGGCGACCGCGTTTCCGGGGCTCCGCTTCTTCCGTGCATGAAGTGTGATGATTGTCAGAATGGAAACTTCTCCTTATGTAAGCATTACAGTTTTATCGGTTCCAGGCAGCAGGGAAGTAATGCGGATTATGTAGTAATTCCAGAGCAGAATGCGATTCCTTTTGATCCGTCTATTTCCTATGAACAGGGTGCAATGTTCGAGCCATCCACAGTTGCTCTTCATGGACTCCTTCAGAATGATTATCAGGGCGGTCGCTGCGTAGCAATTTTAGGATGTGGAACAATTGGCATATTCACAATGCAGTGGGCAAAGATCTTTGGTTCCAAGAAGGTTGTCGTATTTGATATTAGTGAGGAACGCCTGGATCTTGCCATGAGAATGGGCGCAGATGCAGTTATCAATACAACCAAAGAGAATTATATGGAAGAGGCTATGGCAATTACCGGTGGTAAGGGCTATGAATATGTGTTTGAAACAGCCGGACAGGTTCCCACTATGCATATGGCATTTGAACTTGCTGCGAATAAGGCACACGTATGCTTCATTGGAACACCTCATGCAGATCTTACATTTACACCAAAGCAGTGGGAGAATATGAATCGTAAAGAATTTAAACTTACAGGCTCCTGGATGTCCTATAGTTCCCCGTTCCCAGGCAAAGAGTGGGATCTTACAGCTCATTATTTTGCAACCGGTCAGCTGAAATTTGATCCGGGATTTATTTATCGCAAAATGCCAATGAGTCAGGCTCAGGAAGCATTCCAGCTCTATAAGACACCTGGTCTTGTAAAGGGGAAGATTCTTCTGATGAATGAGGATTGAGCATATGATACTGACAGTAACATTAAATGCAGCCATTGATAAGCGGTATGTGGTAAATAACTTTAAGACTGGAGAAGTGAATCGTGTAAAGGAATGTACTTATGTTCCTGGTGGAAAAGGTCTGAATGTATCCAAGCCGGCTTCAATTTACGGAGCAGAGGTGACTGCCACAGGTTTTGTAGGTGGTTATGCAGGAGCTTATATTGAGAATGCATTGAAACCGTTTGGTATTAAAAGTGCTTTTTATCATGTAGCTGCAGAAAGCAGATCCTGTATTAATATCTGGGATGAAGTTAATAAAGTTCAGACAGAATTTCTGGAACCTGGGTTTACCCTTACAGAAGAGGATTTTGCCGGATTTGAGGAAAAATTCTGTAATCTTGTAAAAGAAGCGAAAGTAGTTGCAATGTCAGGAAGTGTTCCGAAAGGACTTGATGGAACTGCTTATCAGCGACTTATAAAGATTGTAAAAGAGGCAGGAATTCCGGTTATTCTGGATACCAGTGGCAAACTTCTTGAAATGGGAATTGAAGCAGCACCTACTATGATCAAGCCCAATATTGATGAAATCCGTATGCTCACAGGCAAGAAATGTGATAATATTCAGGATATTATAGATGCGGCGAAAGAGATTCATGCAAAAGGTGTGGAAATCGTAGCTGTTTCCCTGGGAGCTGACGGTTCTCTTGCAGTAGGTAATGAAGGAATTTTCCGTGCACTGGTTCCGAGAATAAATGCAGTGAACACAGTTGGGTGTGGAGATTCTATGATCGCAGGATTCGCACTGGGTTTATCCAGGAGACTTTCACTTCCTGAGACAATGAAACTGGCAAGTGCTATTTCAGCGGCAGCAGCCATGCGCGAGGAGACTGGATTTTTTGTGATGGAAGATATGGAAAAACTGCTTCCACAGATTGAGGTTACTAAATTATAAGAAAATGTAGTAAAAGATATTAAGCGAAAGTAAATTGCGTTGTAATTGAAAGCCATAGTGCAAAAGAAATGTTAAGGAGGATAAGAAAATGACAATGATTGATCCGGCAATTGTTCCGCAGAGAACACTTTATACTGGCGCTAAGATGCCAGCTGTTGGAATGGGTACTTTTGGAAGTGACCATGCAGATGCAGACGCAGTTTCTGCTTCTGTTGCAGGTGCACTTCGCGTAGGTTACCG
>OKSH01002674.1_pt1 | contig 12755 bp, 10 predicted proteins | sample 1601231 | NCBI WGS metagenome assembly OKSH01 (sample SAMEA3541596, study PRJEB24748) | human gut metagenome | biome: human gut; feature: human-associated habitat; material: faeces | place: China | collected 2012 | reverse complement strand
CCACCAGCGCGTCGGCATCGGTCAGCAGCTCTTCAGCTCCCGCCACGCCGGCCAGCGCCTGACGCAGGGCCGCCACCTGTTCGCGGCGAACTTCCGGCGTCGCCTCGGCGTGCAGCGCCGCGTTCAGCTCTGCCGGCAGCTTGTCGGCGAATTCGCTCAGCAGGCGCATCACGCGCTGGCGATGCTGGTCGACGGTCAAGCGGAAGCCGAGCCCGAATTCGGCGTTATCCTCAAACAGCGAGTTGGCCCACGCCGGGCCGCGGCCGTTGGCGTCGGTAGTGTACGGTGTCGAGGGCAGGTTGCCGCCGTAAATGGAGGAGCAGCCGGTGGCGTTGGCAATCAGCATTCGGTCGCCGTAGAGCTGGGTCAGCAGTTTGATATACGGCGTTTCGCCACAGCCCGAGCAGGCGCCGGAGTATTCAAACAGCGGGCTGATCAGCTGTGAGGTGCGAATATCAATGCGCTCCAGTTTGCTGCGGTCGATTTCCGGCAGGTTGAGGAAGTACTCGTAATTGACCTTCTCCTCTTCCACATGCTCCAGGCGGGACATCATATTGATGGCCTTGATCTCCGGGTTCTGGCGGTCTTTCGCCGGACACACTTCGACGCACAGGTTGCAGCCGGTGCAGTCTTCCGGGGCGACCTGCAGAACGTATTTCTGCCCGCGCATATCGCGGGATTTCACATCCAGCGAATGCAGGCTGGCAGGGGCGTTCTCCATCTCTTCCGGGGCGACCACTTTGGCGCGGATCGCCGAGTGCGGGCAGGCGGCGACGCAGTGGTTGCACTGAGTACACAGCGCTTCCTTCCAGATGGGGATCTCTTCGGCGATGTTGCGTTTCTCCCAGCGGGTGGTGCCCATGGGCCAGGTGCCGTCCGGCGGCAGGGCAGAGACCGGCAGCGCATCGCCGAGCCCGGCCAGCATCGCGGCGGTGACCGTTTTGACGAAATCCGGCGCGGCGTCGGAGACCACCGGCGGGCGGTTCGGACTGCTGGCGTTCACCGGCTGGAGCGGTACTTCCGCCAGTGATTCACGGGCCAGGGCCAGCGCCTGCCAGTTGCGCTCCACCAGCTCCTGACCTTTGCTGCTGTAGCTTTTGGCGATGGCTGCCTGCAGTTCCGCCAGCGCGCTATCACCCGGCAGGATCTGGGTTAAATGGAAAAAGGCCATCTGCATCACGGTATTAATGCGCGCCCCGAGGCTGCATTCGCGGGCGATCTTTGCCGCGTTGACCACGTAAAAACGCGCTTTTTTCTGATTCAGGGTGGCCTGGACTTCCTGGGGCAGGCGGGACCAGACCTCATCGGCGCTGTACGGCGTGTTGAGCAGGAAAATGCCGCCGGGCTTCAGCCGCTCGGCCATCTGGTATTTATCGATAAACTGCAGCTGGTGGCAGCCGACGAAATCAGCCTGCGAAATCAGATACGATGAACGAATCGGTTTTTCGCTGATCCGCAGATGCGAGACGGTGAGGCCGCCCGCTTTCTTCGAGTCATAGACAAAATAGCCCTGGGAGAACCATGGGGTCGAGTTGCCGATGATTTTGATGTTGTTTTTGGTGGCTGACACGCTGCCGTCGCTGCCGAGGCCGTAGAACAGGGCCTCGAGCTTGGCCTCTGCCGGCAGGGTATTTTCGCCCAACGGCAGCGACAGGTTGGTCACGTCATCATAGATCCCGACGGTAAAGCGCGGCTTCGGCTGGGCGGCCTGCAGTTCACTGAATATCGCCAGCACGCATTCCGGACCAAACTCCTTGGAGGAGAGACCGTAGCGGCCGCCGATAGTGCGCGGTAGCGTCTCGCGCTCGCCGCGGTTAAAGGCTTCCGCCAGGGCGGTCATCACGTCGAGGTAAAGCGGTTCGGCAAGCGCGCCGGGTTCTTTGGTGCGATCCAGTACGGCAACCGCGCGGGCGCTTTCCGGCAGCGCCGCCAGCAGGTGGGCGGCGGAGAACGGGCGATAGAGGCGGACTTTTAGCACGCCGACTTTCTCGCCGCGACTCAGCAACTCATCGACCACCTCTTCGCAGGTGCCGATGGCCGAGCCCATAATGACGATCACGCGCTCTGCCTGCGGGTGGCCGTAAAACTCAAACGGTTTGTACTGACGGCCGGTGGCGGCAGCGAAGTCGTCCATCGCTTTCTCGACATGGTCATACACCGCGTCGTACCACGGATTGGTGGCCTCCCGGGACTGGAAGTAAGTGTCGGGGTTGGCCGAGGTTCCGCGGATCACCGGGTGTTCCGGATTGAGCGCGCGCTGGCGATGCTCAGCGATCTTATCCTGCGGCAGCAGGGCGCGAATGGTGTCATCCGCCAGCGGGGCGATTTTGTTGATTTCGTGCGAAGTACGGAAACCATCAAAGAAATGAATAAACGGCACCCGGCTTTGCAGGGTGGCGATATGCGAGATCAGCGCGAAATCCTGCGCTTCCTGGACGCTGCTGGCGCACAGCATGGCGCACCCGGTCTGGCGGACGGCCATGACATCGGAATGGTCGCCGAAGATCGACAACGCATGGGTAGCGACAGTGCGGGCGGCGACGTGCAGCACAAACGGCATCAGCTGGCCGGCCAGTTTGTACAGGGTGGGGATCATCAGCAGCAGGCCCTGCGATGAGGTAAAGGAGGTGGAGAGGGCGCCGGTCTGCAGCGCGCCATGTACGGCGCCAATGGCGCCCGCCTCCGACTGCATTTCGACCACGCGGGGAACATCGCCCCAGACGTTTTTCAGCCCATTGCCGGCCCAGGCGTCAGCCTGTTCCGCCATCGTTGAACTGGGCGTGATCGGGTAGATGGCGATAACTTCACTGGTGCGAAACGCGACGGAAGCGACCGCGCCATTACCATCAATCGTAATCATATGAAGACACCCTTACATTGCGCAAAAGAATGGACGCGTGAAACCGCGACGCGCCCTGTAATTATATAAGGGGTAGTTTAGCAAACCGCTGACCCCGCCATTTTTGCATTTGTGTCCTCAATGCGCCGGGTACCCGTGACCAGATCAATATTTTGCGTGGTTCGCGGAGAAAATGGCTGCCTGCCGGGAGATGAACCACCTGCGCCGGGCGACATGGCCGAGGCAGATCAAGCTTTAGGCGAAAATTTGCTAGAAAATGTTAATGAGGCGCATAAATACGTACTTCCCCTCTCGACGCCGCCCGCCACGCTGCCTATTATTCTGGGGTTTGCTTTTTTAAGACGTTTCCGAGGGGAGAGAGAATGCGAGCTGCGATGTTAGTAGGATGTGCGGCGCTGTTGCTGTCCGCGTGCAGTAGTGAACCCGTTCAGCAGGCCACGGCGGCGCACGTCACGCCGGGAATGCGGGCGGCGATGAGCGACGCCGGTCAGGCCAACTGCGCCATGATAGGCGGCTCGTTATCGGTGGCTCGTCAGCTCGATGGTTCGGCGATTGGCATGTGCGCGCTGCCGAACGGCAAACGCTGCAGCGAGCAGGCGCTGGCGGGCGGCAGCTGCGGCTACTAACAGCGGCCCCGTCGCGGGGCAGCGTCAGCGGCACCTCAACGCCGGCTAGTGCATCAGGTCGGCGAGCTTATAGACCAGCGTCTGGTCGGCGGTCGCCAGCGTCAACTGGTTTTCCGTCAGATCGACCTGCGCACCCTCGCGCAGCATCTTGTCGATCGTCGCATCCAGGGTATTGAGCTGGGCGTCGTGGCACAGCATCCGGGTCATCGCCAGCGATTTGACCTTCAGCTCGCCGTCCGACACTTTACCTTCCCCGCTAAAGCCGTTGCACATATTGCCGGATACATACATCTTGCCGGTAATAGCCATCTTCTCACCGAAGCTCAGCTCCAGCGGCCGGTCGCTGGCGTTGACCGCCTGGCCGTTGACGCTGGTCAGCACGAAACGATGATGCTGCAGCTGTTCCGCACCGGTGGACACTTTACTGTTATAGACACAGCCGGACAGCAGCATACCTGCCGCCAGAAGCGCCGCAAATTTGTTCATTTTCACTCCAAAACATTCACATAACTAATAAAACCAAGCCAGTGTAACGGTATCGCAGCGGGGATCTGTGGGGATTATCTGAATGTGCTCCCCCCGGGAGAGGAGCACAAAAGGGAAAGGCATTAGACGATGGCGTTCGGACAGGTTTCGCCGTTGGCGACCTGCTGCAGGTTACCCAGAGTGGTCTCCGAAATGCTGATCAGCGCCTCGGCGGTGAGGAACGCCTGGTGGCCGGTAAACAGCACGTTATGGCAGGCGGAGAGGCGGCGGAAGACATCGTCCTGGATCACGTCGTTGGATTTGTCTTCAAAGAACAGATCGCGTTCGTTCTCATAAACGTCCAGCCCCAGCGCGCCAATTTTCTGGTGCTTCAGGGCGTCGATGGCCGCCTGAGAGTCGATCAGGGCGCCGCGGCTGGTGTTGATCACCATCACCCCGTCTTTCATCTGATCGAAGGCTTCGCGATTGAGCAGGTGGTAGTTTTCGTCGGTCAGCGGACAGTGCAGGGAGATCACGTCCGATTCCTTGTACAGCGTGGCGAGGTCAACATATTCCACCCCCAGCTCCAGCGCGGCGGCGCTTGGGTACGGGTCGAACGCCAGCAGGCGCATGCCGAAGCCTTTGAGGATCCGCAACATCGCTACGCCAATTTTCCCGGTGCCGATCACCCCGGCGGTTTTGCCGTACATGGTGAAGCCGGTGAGGCCTTCGAGGGAGAAATTGGCATCGCGGGTACGCTGGTAAGCGCGGTGGATGCGGCGGTTGAGCGACATCATCATACCGATCGCATGCTCAGCGACCGCTTCCGGAGAGTAAGCTGGAACGCGCACGACGCGCAGGCCAAGCTCCTTTGCCGCCTCAAGGTCGACGTTGTTAAACCCGGCGCAGCGCAGGGCGATATATTTCACCCCGTGGGCCTTCAGCTCTTCCAGCACCGGGCGGCTGCCGTCGTCATTGACGAAGATACATACCGCTTCGCAACCGTTGGCGGTTTTGGCAGTCTTCGCTGTCAGCAGGAAATCGAAGAATTCCAGTTCAAAGCCGTATGCATCATTAACGTGCTGCAGGTACTTTTTATCGTACTGCTTCGTACTATAAACCGCGATTTTCATAAGACTTTTCTCCAGTGATTATACCGTCACGGTAGCATATTTAAAATAATCGTACAATTATTAAAAAATAGTTTAATGAGAGGGTGCTAATCCTAATTCTAGAGCATATCGCGGGCTTGCGGAATCTCTTTGAAAGACAAAGTTTTTTCACCACAAACTGAGGCTGAAAGCGCCGGGGGCGAGCAGCAGAAGCGGCCACAGCAGACCGGAGCTGACGTTAGCCAGCTGAAACGACCACAGCGGCAGACTGCTGGCGCCGCTAACGAAGGGCAGCGTAGCCCTCAGGGGAGAGAGAAAGCGGCTGAAAAAGATAGCCCACGGGCCATAGCGCTGAAAGAAGAGGCGGCTGCGGGCCAGACGCTCGGCGGTCAGCCAGCGTAGATGGGTGAGGCGATGACGGTAGCGAATGCCTAGCCGCCACGATAGCCAGAATCCGCCGATGGCGCCGAGGCTGGCGCTGGACCACATTAACAGGAAATGTCCGAGGCTGGCGGAAGCGAATGTCCCCAGCAGCAGCAGGCCGGAGGTGCCGGGGATTGCCAGCGAGACCAATGCGCAGGATTTAGTGAAGGTAAGCAGAAAAACAATCAGCAATACCCATGGATAGTGGTCCTGTGCGCTCTCTATGAGCGAGATAATTAACGACACCGCCTCTCCCGCAAGCTATTCCCGTCTGGCTGGAGTGTGGCAGGGGCGACTTAAACAACAGTTAAATGATAATGGCCGAACGTCGCGCCGCGAGTCCGGCTGGCAACTATGCTTTAACAGGCCGTAAACTTTCACTCACTGGTCGAACGTGTCACAATGGACGCCTTTCGGCTTTTACTTATGTTGAATCAGGATATTAACTGCCCATGAAGGGTAAATATAAAGCCGCCATCGCGCTGGTGTTAGTTCTGGTGTTATTGCCGCTAACCCTGCTGTTGACGCTAACCCACTGGGTGCCGACGCTGGCGGGCATCTGGCTGCCCGTGGGCACGCGTATCTCTTTGCAGGAGAGCCCGCGCCTGACGCGGTCGGCCCTGCTGATCCCCGATCTGCGTTATCTGGTGGGCGACTGTGAAATCGCCCGGGTGACCGATGCCCGTCTCTCGCGTCCCAGCCGCTGGCGGCTGCATATTGGCCAGCTGGAGATCAACAGCGCCTGCCTGAGCAAACTGCCGGCCAGCGATCCCTCTCCCGGTTCACCGCGCACGCTTGCCGAATGGCAATCGATGTTGCCCTATAGCTGGTTAACCATTGACAATCTGCGGCTGTCGCCGTGGGAGAAATGGCAGGGGCGGCTGGTAATGTCATTAACGCCTGCGCAGCAGGATATCGGCTTTGCCGGGAAGGAACTGAGTCTGCAGGCGCGCCTGCGCGGCCAGGCGCTCACCGTCAGCCAGTTCAGCGCCCGGCTGACTGACGATCAGCCGCCGGTGAAGTTGGTGGGGACCTTCCATCTGCCGCTGGTGCCGGATGGTCTGCCGGTCGACGGCCAGATGCAGGGCACCTTCGAATTCCCGCAGACTGCGGAATGGATCGATGCTGAGCTCGAGTGGCAGCACAATCGCGGCCAGCTGCTGGTCACCCCGCGGGGTGAGGTAGAGCCTATTCTGGACCTGCCGTGGGAGATCACCCCGGAGCGGATCACCATCAGCGACGGCCGTTGGCGCACCCGTTACGAGGCGTATCCGCTGCGCGGGCGGGTGGCGCTGTCGGTGGGTAACTGGCAGCAGGGCACCGAACAGATGATCGTCAGCGGTCGCCTGAATGTTCTCACCGAGGGGCATGCCGGGAAGGGCAATGCGGTACTGAATATTGGTCCGGGCAAGCTGAGCATGGATAACAGCGATCTGCCGCTGCGGCTCACCGGCGAGGCCAAGCTGGGGGAGATGATACTATACGCGGCGCTGCCGGCTCAGCTCAGCGGGCCGCTGATCAGCCCGCAGCTGGCTTTTCACCCCGGTGCGTTGCTGCGCTCGCGCGGGCGGGTGATCGACGCGCTGAATATTGACGAAATCCGCTGGCCGCTGGCCGGGGTTAAGGTCACTCAGCAGGGCGTCGATGGCCGCCTGCAGGCGATCCTTCGCGCCCATGAGCAGCAGATGGGCGACTTTACGCTGCATCTGGACGGTCAGGCGAGCGATTTTCTGCCCGACAGCGGCCGCTGGCAGTGGCGCTACTGGGGCGAGGGACATTTTACCCCGATGCAGGCGCGCTGGGATGTGAAGGGCAGCGGGGAGTGGCGCGACAATGCTATTACCCTGAGCAGCCTTTCCACCGGCTTCGATAAGCTTGAGTACGGCACAATGCGGGTCAGCACCCCGCGTCTGACCCTCGAGCAGCCGATCCGCTGGCTGCGCGATGCTGAGCATCCGCGGTTGACCGGCGCGCTGTCGCTGGACGCCGCCAAAACCACCTTCTCCGGCGGCAGCTATCTCCCGGCCTCAACGCTGAAATTCGCTCTCGACGGTCGGGACCCGACGTGGTTCCAGTTCACCGGCGCCCTGCATGCCGAGGCTATCGGTCCGGTGCGTCTGTCCGGGCGCTGGGATGGCGAACGGCTGCGCGGCCAGGCGTGGTGGCCAAAACAGTCGCTAACGGTGTTCCAGCCGCTGGTGCCGCCGGACTGGAAGATGAACCTGCGCGAAGGCAGTCTCTACGCGCAGGTGGCCTTCTCGGCGGCAGCCGGGCAGGGATTTGAGGCGGGCGGCCATGGCGTCCTGAAGGGCGGCAGCGCCTGGATGCCGGATAACCAGATCAACGGCGTCGATTTCGTCCTGCCGTTCCGCTTCAGCGACGGTCACTGGCAGCTGGGCATCCGCCGCCCGGTCTCCCTGCGCATTGGCGAAATCGTCAACCAGGTCACCGCGCGTAATCTGACGGCGGACCTGCAGGGCACCTGGCCGTGGAGCGAGGCCAATCCGCTGCAGCTCAGCGACGTCAGCGTCGATCTGTTAGGCGGGAAACTGACGTTGCTGCAGCTGCGTATGCCGCAGCGCGACCCGGCGTTGATCCGCCTGCAGCATATCTCCAGCAGCGAAGTGACCAGCGCCGTCAAGGTGAAACAGTTCGCCATGTCCGGCGCGGTGAGCGGCGCGCTGCCGCTGTGGCTGGAGAATAATCAATGGATCATCCACGACGGCTGGCTGCGCAATGACGGACCGATGACCCTGCGGCTGGATAAAGACACCGCCGATGCGCTGGTGGCGGATAACGTCTCCGCCGGGGCGGCGATTAACTGGCTGCGCTATATGGAAATCTCCCGCTCGTGGACGCAGATTAACCTCGATAATCTGGGCGTGTTGACGCTTAAGGCCAGCATCAACGGCACCAGCCGGGTGGAAGGGAAAAGTAGTACCGTGCATTTAAACTACGCTCATGAAGAGAATATTTTCGACCTGTGGCGCAGTTTGCGCTTCGGCGACAATTTACAGGCGTGGCTCGAGCAGAATGCTACGCTGCCCGTACGGCGCTGTACGGACGGTAAGACATGTAAGGAACCTAAATGAAGAAGCTGTTACTGGCCATGGTGGCGTCGATGCTGCTCGCCGGCTGTACGCCGCGCATCGAAATCGCGGCGTCGAAAGAGCCCATCACCATCAATATGAATGTCAAAATTGAGCATGAGATCCATATCAAGGTCGATAAGGATGTGGAAAACCTGCTCAAATCCCGCAGCGATTTGTTCTGAGGCGACGATGAGAAAACGACTGTTAACCGCGGCGCTGACGCTGGCTTTACTCAGCGCGCCCGCGCTGGCGTTGACCCTGAGCGAAGCGCGCCAGCAGGGACGAGTGGGGGAGACGCTGAACGGCTATCTCGCGCCGCTGCGTCAGGATAAAGAGACGCTGGCGCTGGTAAAGCAGATTAACGCCGCGCGCAGCGAAAGCTACCAGCAGCTGGCGGATGACAACAATCTGCCGGTGGATGAAGTGGCGAAAATGGCCGGGCAGAAGCTGGTGGCCCGCGCGCAGCCCGGGGAGTACGTCCAGGGATTGAACGGCCAGTGGCTGCGCAAATAATTAGCGACAGCGCTTGCGGTATTCCCCCGGGGTGACGCCAAAGCGCTGCTTAAAGGCGGTGGAGAAATGGCTGTGGTCGCTGAAGCCCCAGCGGTAGCCGATCCCCGCCAGCTTTTCATCGTCATGAACATTCTGTAACGCCTGGGCACACAGATCCAACCGCCGGTTCTTAATATACTGCGCCACCACCAGCCCCTGATCGGCAAACAGCCGGTACAGGCTGCGTACCGACATGCCCGTCTCGCTGGCCAGCCACTCCGGACGCAGATGCTCCGACTGAATGGACGCATCGATTAACGCAATAATCTTCTGAAACTGCTTTTCCCGCCGGGAAGGGGCAGGATCGCGCTGATGCAGCACCGGGCGCAACAGGCAGGCGATCGCCTCCAGCGCGGCTTCGCTCTCGCTGGCGGAGAGCGTCGTGCCGCCCATGCTTTCCAGCAGCAGTCGCTGGCTGAGCTGGACCATTGGCAGAGATTTGTCCAGCCGGCAGGCGGTAGTGATGTCCCCTGTGGGCGCCACCCGCTGGCGCGGCAGCAGCAGCGAGGCCTGACGCGAGGTCTGCTGCCAGACGATGGAGCATGGGCGGGCGGCGTCGATTAACGTGATATCGCCTGCCGCCAGCGTCACCTGGCGATCGTCCTGTTCGATGATGGCTTCGCCGGCGAGCTGAAACACGGTATAGAACCAGGCGTCGTTATCGCGTTTTATCTCATTGCGCGTGCGGTAGAGATTGACGCCGGCGGCGGTGACGGTACTGACCTTGAGGCTGCCGGCGTAGCGGGCGTCAATCTCGCCGTGGAAACTCTCCTCCAACGGCCGGGCGGCGAAATGGCCGCAGACCTGATTGATCGTCGCCAGCCAGCGCTGATACGCCAGCCCCCCCTCTGCCGTGGTCATCATTCGCCCTTCTCCTGTAATAACAATGTTTCCGCATTGTTGCATTTGTGTCGCCTCAGGCAAGGGCGCGATGGCGGGTATATGAAAGAACTATTACCCGCGGCACATTTCTGCGAGGGCAGACGACGGAATTGCGGCGACTGTCACAGCGGCGCAAACGAATGTCACAGAGAAAAAAGCGCCAACCGCCAACCAGACATAGACTGAAAGCACTATCCGCGATGAATAAGGAAAGGGTATGTCCACCTCACAGATAGCGCTGCTTGCCAGCGTCCAGCAGTTTTTAGACCGTCAGCATGGCCTGTATATCGACGGCGCCCCCTGCGCCGCGCAGAGCGAAAACCGGTTAACCGTCTGGGATCCGGCCACCGGGCAGGCGATTGCCACCACCGCCGACGCCAGCCCGGCGGATGTCGACCGGGCGGTGATGTCCGCCTGGCGCGCTTTTGTCGATCGCCGCTGGGCCGGGCGCACCCCGGCTGACCGTGAACGCATCCTGCTGCGTTTTGCCGATCTGGTGGAGCAGCACGGCGAAGAGCTGGCGCAACTGGAAACCCTCGAGCAGGGGAAATCCATTGCCATCTCCCGCGCCTTTGAGGTCGGCTGCACCCTGAACTGGATGCGCTACACCGCGGGGCTGACCACCAAGATCAGCGGCCGGACGCTGGACGTTTCGATCCCGTTCCCGCAAGGGGCGCGTTACCAGGCGTGGACCAAAAAAGAGCCGGTCGGGGTGGTGGCGGGCATCGTCCCGTGGAATTTCCCGCTGATGATCGGCATGTGGAAGGTCATGCCGGCCCTGGCGGCGGGCTGTTCGATCGTCATCAAACCCTCGGAAACCACCCCGCTGACCCTGCTGCGGGTGGCGGAGCTGGCGACCCAGGCGGGCATTCCTGGCGGGGTGTTCAACGTGGTCACCGGCAGCGGCGCCGGCTGCGGCGCGGCGCTGACCGCCCATCCGCAGGTGGCGAAGGTTAGCTTTACCGGCTCGACGGCGACCGGGAAACAGATTGCCCGCGTGGCTGCCGACCGCCTGACCCGCGTGACGCTGGAGCTGGGTGGCAAGAATCCGGCGATTGTGCTCAAAGACGCCGACCCCCAGTGGGTTATTGAGGGGCTGATGACCGGAAGCTTCCTCAATCAGGGGCAGGTCTGCGCCGCCAGCTCGCGGATCTACATCGAAGCGCCGCTGTTTGACACCCTGGTCAGCGGCTTCGAGCAGGCGGTGAAATCGCTGCAGGTGGGGCCGGGGATGCAGGAGACGGCGCAGATCAACCCGGTGGTCTCCCGGGCCCACTGCGACAAGGTGGCGGCCTACCTCGAAGAGGCTCGCCAGCAGAAGGCAGAGCTTATCAGCGGCAGCGCCGGACCAGATGCGGGAGGGTACTATATTCCGCCAACGCTGGTGGTAAACCCCGACGCCGGACTGCGTCTCAGCCGTGAGGAGGTTTTTGGCCCGGTGGTGAACCTGGTGCGAGTGGCCGATGGCGAGGAGGCGCTGCGCCTGGCCAACGACAGCGATTTTGGTCTGACCGCCAGCGTCTGGACCCGCGATCTGACCCAGGCCCTGAACTACACCGACCGTCTGCAGGCGGGAACGGTATGGGTCAACAGCCATACCCTGATTGACGCCAACCTGCCTTTCGGCGGCATGAAGCAGTCTGGAACCGGCCGCGATTTCGGCCCTGACTGGCTCGACGGCTGGTGCGAAACCAAATCCGTCTGCGTGCGCTACTAGCCCTCCGTCGGGGAAGGCGAAAGGCTTTTCCCGACGCGCCGCTTGCCGACCTCCGGTCTTTCTCGCTACTGTGGAGGGCAATCTTTGCCTAATCTGGGCGGTGAATCATCAGGAGGTCTTCGGCATGACAGCATTTCCTAAGGTTGCGCTAATTGGTCCCGGCGCCATCGGCACCACGATTGCCGCCGCCCTGTTTGAGAGGGGGAGGGCGCCGATGGTCTGCGGGCGTACCGCCCATTCGGCGCTGGTGCTGCGCACTGACGAGGGTGAGATCGTGGTGCCCGGCCCGGTGCACACCGACCCGATGGCGATAGCCGCCCCCTTCGACCTGGTCTTTGTCGCGGTGAAAACCACCCAGACGGAGGCCATCGCCCCCTGGCTGACGGCCCTGTGTTCCCCTGACACCGTGGTGTGCGTGCTGCAAAACGGCGTTGAGCAGCGCCAGCAGTTTGCCCCCTTGACCGGCGGCGCGACGGTGCTGCCGTCGGTGGTCTGGTTCCCGGCGCAGCGCGATGCCGATGCCTCTGTCTGGTTGCGCGCCACGCCGCGCCTGACGCTGCCGGATCTGCCGGGGGCAGAGCGGGTGCAGCAGGCGCTGGCGGGAACCCGCTGCGCGGTGGACCTGGCGGCTGATTTTACCACCGTTGCCTGGCGCAAACTGTTGCAGAACGCGGTTGCCGGACTGATGGTGCTGACCGGACGACGCGCCGGGATGTTCGCCCGGGAGGACATCACTGCCCTCGGACTGGCTTATCTGCGCGAATGCCTGCAGGTGGCGCGGGCGGAAGGGGCCGCCCTGAGCGACAACGTGCCGGAGGAGATTATCGCCGGCTTTCATCGGGCGCCTGCCGACTTAAGCACCTCTATTCTGATCGATCGCCTCAATGGCCGACCGCTGGAGTGGGATATTCGTAACGGCGTGGTGCAGCGTCGCGGGCGTCAGCACGGCATTCCGACGCCGCTCAGCGATATCATCGTGCCGCTGCTGGCGGCGGCCAGCGACGGCCCGGGCTGACCCCGGGCTGG
>OKSH01002670.1_pt1 | contig 12762 bp, 14 predicted proteins | sample 1601231 | NCBI WGS metagenome assembly OKSH01 (sample SAMEA3541596, study PRJEB24748) | human gut metagenome | biome: human gut; feature: human-associated habitat; material: faeces | place: China | collected 2012 | reverse complement strand
GTACGGTGGTGTGAGAGGTCGATAATTGAACTAATCAATTATCTCCTACTCGATTGCATTTCACTTGGTAATTTAATTAGTATTCAACGTGCCATTTAATGGTGTATGTTTTTTCTTCTCCCGGATGTAAAGTAATATCACCAAATTCTGGATGGTGAGGCGCATCTGAAAGATTCTGCGCTTCCATTGCTAAACCAAGATGGGGATGAACTTGTCCGTGATTGTAAACCGCTGCATCATCTGAGTTCATCGTATACATAACTAATCCGTTACGATCGGAGTAAAGACTCATCTTTCGGCCGCTTTCTGGATCTTCAAGTGTGGCAACTGGTTTTGTGAGACTAGGAGTAACTTCCCAAATATCGTCAAAACCGTTTTCCTTAGTTGAACTCATTTTTTCTAGCGCATCGCCCATTGTAGTTGGAGTACTAAAGTCAAATGGAGTTCCTTCGTTAGCGATCTTTTCGCCAGTTGGAATCTTGCCGTCATCAACGGCTAAGTGATTTTCGGAGTTGACATAAAGCTTTAATTGATCAACCGTTGGAACATTTGCTGCTGCCATATTCCAGTAAGTGTGGTTGGTAGGATTGAACAACGTATCTGCATCAGTAGTAGCCGCCATCTTAAGTGAAAGGAAGTCGTCATTAGTTAAAGTGTAGGTTGCAGTGACATGCATCTTACCAGGATACGTATCAACTTCAGGACTTAAGGTTAAACTAAGCGTGATGGAAACAGAATCATCAGTTGCTTCTGTGCTGTCAACGTGCCAAATATGATTGTAAAAACCATTAGTTCCACCATGAAGAGCATTTTTACCTTCGTTTTGTTCGATTTGGTAATCGTTACCGTTAATGCTGAACTTACCATCTGCAATTCGTCCAGCAACCCGGCCAATTAAACGGTTGGTACAAAAGCCATTATTAGTAAATTCATCGAGGTTTTCAGAGGTCAAAATCATATCGGCCTTACCACCATCTTTTGTTGGAACCTTAAAAGATTGAAGTAGACCGGCAAAATCAAGAATTCCTACTTGCACACCGTTATCGTTCGTTAAAATGTATTTTGTTACTGGATCGCCTTTGTAGGTTCCAAATGGTACTTTAGATATTTCCATAAAATATTTCCTCCTTGAAGTAAGCGCTTTTACAAATTCTATTTTACCACAATTTTATTTTAAAATTACGCAATCGTTTGCGCAAAAATAAATATGCTAGAATAAATAAAAGCAAAGATAGATGATATTTATGAGGTACATAAAATGGTCAAAAATAAATGGGACAAATTTAAAAAGAATTTTAGTGAAAATTTTATCGACTTTTTAATGATTTTTGCTGCTGAACAGGATTTTATTAATAAGCATCGGCGTAAAAGCAGTGTAATCAAGGAACAAGACCGTTATGGAAGTGATCAGCGAAAAAATTCTGAAAAATAGTATTAAAGAAGGACTTGCAAAGCGATGAATGCAAGTCCTTTTTTAATACAGTTAATTTATTAGTTTTCCTTTAGCAATTGCCAATTTGAATTGTCCATAGTCTGCTGTGACCTGATCTACATACTTTAAAGCCCAATTTGGTAAAAGAGTATCTAATATCTTTTGGTGTTTTAAATAACCACGGATCATCGGTGCGGTGGGACTTTGGAAATGAGCCATCGCTAGCAAGTAAGCACACGTTTGGCAGTAGAATTGGAAACTTTCAAAGTCAAGCTTATTAACATTAATTGATTCTTTCATATCCCGGAACTGTCGAATGTAATAACTGCGACCGCCGAAAGTAGTGCTTCCTAAAAAGCGATCGGATGAGGATTGAAGAACCCGTTGTGCTGTTACAATTCTTTGACCAGCGATTCCTCCATTTCTAATCGCTTGCTGTACAGGGAGGGAAAGTAAGTTATAACGCAATGGCATAGCTTCTTTGACTTGTAGAACGATGTGACTATTATCGTTGCCAGTAAGCATGATTAAGTAACATCGTGTTCCGAAACTGCCAACCCCGACACTGTAGCGGATAATATCAGAAATGTGAAAATTTGCTAAAAGGACTCGAACATCTTGCCGAACATTTTCGCGATATTTGTTATATCCTTTAACAATCTGTTGATAACGCACAGCACTAAGATGACGTGCGCGTGGTGGATTATCCCGAAAGACAAGGTGCCCTTGGTTATTGATAGTTGCCATTTTTTGGATTATTTCTTCTGAATTGCTACGCTGACTCTTTTTAAGAACCTTATTAAGGACTGTTTGCATTTGCGTTGAAATATCACCAAAAGACTCAATCGCTTTCCCCATGTCTTCATAGGCAAATGAAAAATAAAACAGTTGGGAAAGGCTCATCTTATTGGCGCTTTTGATAGTATGGCGGTAGGTCTTAGTGGTTAATTGAAGGAGGTGGTAAAGGTCATTGCGATCAAAACCGTTCTCTTCGCCCGCTAGTTCAGCACTAACTAATAACCGTTTCAAATCACTTTCCCAATTTCCGATTCGAGCTTCATCAAAGTCATTAAGGCCAAAAAGAAGTTTGCGTTCAGGGGAGGCGTAAAAGCCAAAATTATTTACATGAGCATCCCCGCAGATAATTATGGGAAGATTGCTTTGAGCCTGTCGTTTAAGGTCATGTTCCATTAATTCGGCAGTTCCACGGAAAAATGAAAAGCGACTGGCAATCATTCTTTGGTGACGCAATGGAAGCAGCTCGGGGATCATGTTGGCTTCAGTGATCTGAATTATTTTAACGGGGTCCCGATCAACTGGCGTGAAGGTTCCTAACATGTCACTAGAGATCTCTTTTTGCTGCCGTTTACCATTATTTTCCAATTCAGCTTTGGTTTTATTGATTTGAATTTTTCGTAAGTCAAAGATATCGAGATTTTGATTAATCAAAAGTTGCGCACCCTTTCAGAGACAATACTTATATCTTATTTTAAATCTTCTATTTTATTTGTAAATATGGTTTGATTAAGTTGATAAATAATGCTTTTCAAAATAAAATTAATATAAGCGAAATTATAGGAGGAGTTGATAGAGTGATTATTGCAGTGGAAAATTCACTTGCCCAACATTTGCATATTAATTCACAGGTGATTGCTCCCTCTGATCTATTAGAGACAAATGTTTGGACAATTCGTGTTACTGGGGAATTCATGATTATTATGAATAACTTAATGTCGTTGCCAATTATTGTACGCTATCCTCAACGCTTTAATGACTCACGCTCTTTTATTGCGGCATTTAAGCGTGAATTCTTAAGTTTATTAGAAGTTTCGCCAATTCCCCATGCAAAAATTAGGATGATTCGTGACGCCCAATTTAGCAAAGTAGTATTTACACGCCAAATTCAGCCAGAAACTCAACAGCAATTGCAGATGTATGAGAACCTTATGATGGGGCCTAATTCAATTATTGATTGGGAAAAAGACCCAACCAATGCTGAAATTGCACTTCAATTAGCGGAACAGACACGGATTACTAATAAGACAACGGACGAAGAATATGTTGTAATGGATATTTTTGAAGACTATTCAATTACGGACTTTAAGGTGGCTACTCATCCTAAACTTAATGAACATAACCGTCGCTATCTTTACCGCTCACTTTCAATTAACGATATCATGAATGCAACAGCGGTGGGAGAAAAGATTTTAGATGATTATCAAGGTTATTTAGAAAGTCGTGGAAAAAGCGAGAGCATCGTTGATCGGGATTTGGATTGTGCCGCAGATTACATCGGTTACTGTGAAGCTCTGGGCGAATCTGTTCTTGATGATATTACCTTGGTCTATCACTATTTAATTAACTATGAAAAACTACATAATGATCGTCCTAGTGATACCGGCTTTCATTCTAAAAGTGATGCCTTTCGCGAATTTGGGAAGTTTTTACGGGCAGAAGATCTCTTCTCTAGTGAAGATTACGATTTGTTTGTTCAAGCAATTAGTCAGGGGATAAAAGATCTTGGTTCTAAACAGCGGATGTACCACCTGCAACGTATAATTCGTGATATGCAGCGGCAAGTAAGGAATCAACGCGAGCATGCAATCCAATATGTTAATAAGCAATATACTATTTATGTTGAGCTTAGTGATTATCATCCTAAAATGTGGCGGCGATTTACTGTCAGTGGTGATACGCGTCTGGATATGTTGTGCTTTGCAATTTTAGCAGCATTTAACGCGGACGGGCACCACTTATTTGAATTGCATCAGGGAAATACTCACTATCAGTTGCCGATTCTTGATAGCGGCTTTGGTCAATCAAAAGATATTACTCAAAGTTGGGTAGGCGATTGTAATCTTGACCATGAATATAACCTAATATATGACTTTGGTGATATGTGGAACTTTAAAATTAAGTTTGAGGAAATAAAGCCGAAACGACTTCCAGCTCATACTAGTCCCAAAATTGTCGGCGGGTTTGGAACTGGAATCTTGGATGATATCGGAGGAGTAGAAGGACTGAGTCAAGCGGCAAAAGATGATCCAGCTATTAATGAGCCGTTAAACATTCCAAAATTTAAGGATCAATGGTCTCGTCAAATTGAAAAAATACGCCGCTCTTATGAATAAAAAGCACTACAATAGAGAATGAAATATTTAATTAATCGAGGTCTTTAAGGATGGAAAAACGCGAAAATGCTATTCCGAAAACAATGAAGGCTTGGGCAGTCACAACTCCTGGGCCGATTGATGGTAAGGAATCACCAATCGAATTTACCGAAAAGCCCGTGCCGACTCCTAAACGGGGAGAAGTCCTTGTTAAGGTATTGACGTGTGGAGTATGTCATACGGATTTGCACGTGACTGAAGGAGACTTGCCGGTTCACCACGAACACGTTACTCCTGGTCATGAGATTGTTGGTAAGGTTGTCGGCTTTGGACCAGAGACACAACGATTTAAGCTTGGTGAGCGAATTGGGATTCCATGGTTTCGGCATGCTTGTGGTGTATGCAAGTTTTGCCGGTCAGGTCATGAGAATCTTTGTCCTCATTCACTTTATACCGGTTGGGATCATGATGGCGGTTATGCAGAATATGTCACGGTTCCAGAAGGATTTGCATATCGGCTTCCGGAAAAGTTTGATTCTTTAGAGGCAGCTCCATTATTATGTGCAGGGATTATTGGTTATCGGGCCTTTGAACGTGCCAATGTTCCCGCTGGTGGCCGCTTAGGGTTATATGGCTTCGGTGGCTCAGCGCACATTACGGCCCAGATTGCACTTGCCCAGGGAATTGAAGTGCATGTCTTTACACGTGGTGAGGCCGCAAAGAAATTCGCCCTAGAATTAGGTTGTGCTTCTGTTCAAGGCTCCTATGACCCCGCGCCAGTTCCTTTGGATTCGTCAATCATTTTTGCGCCAGTTGGTGATATGGTATTACCAGCCTTAGCTAGTTTAGTTCCAGGTGGGACTTTGGCCTTAGCTGGCATTCATATGACTGATATTCCAACGATGAATTACCAAAAAGAAATATTCCACGAGAAGACATTAACGAGTGTTGAGAGCAATACCCGTCGTGATGGGGAAGAATTCTTAACATTAGCTGACCGTCTCAATATCCATCCTGAAGTACACGAATATCCACTAGCAAAGGCTGACGAAGCATTACGCTATGTTAAGCACGGTGATATTAAGGGAGCTTGTGTATTACGTGTTAGTGAGGACTAATAATTGTCTTTTCCTTCTGATTCCTGCTAAGATGGTTAGAGAGGTTTAGAAGAGAAAAGAGGAGGCTTTATTTATGAAATATCCCCAATTATCATTGGATGAAGTTGAAGGACCAAAAGCAGTAATTGAAACTACAATGGGAACAATTACGGCCCAGCTTTTTCCAAAATACGCACCTAAAACAGTTGAAAACTTTGTTAAATTAGCAGAGAAAAATTATTATGACGATGTAATTTTTCACCGGGTTATTCCGGATTTTATGATTCAAGGTGGCGACCCAACTGGAACCGGCCGTGGTGGCGAAAGTATTTATGGTCACCCGTTTGAAGACGAGTTTTCTGAAGAACTATTTAACTTTACTGGTGCTCTTTCAATGGCTAATGCTGGTCCGAACACAAATGGCAGTCAATTCTTTATTGTCACTAATGAACATGTTCCAGAAAATATGATTGATCAAATGAAGGCTGTTGGATACCCGCAGGAGATTATTGATTATTACGAAAAACATGGTGGTACACCGTGGCTTGACTTCCATCACACCGTATTTGGCCAAGTATTATCCGGAATGGATGTTGTCGAAAAGATCAGCAAGGTTAAGCGGGATGCGATGGATAAGCCTGAAAAAGACGTTATTATAAAAACAATTAAGATTGAAAAAGAGAAATAATAAAAAGGAATGAGGCTGGAAGAAAACTTTTGTTTTCTCCCAGCCTCAACTCACTTAATATTTTTATATCAACGGTAACCATGGTGAAATAATTAAGCTACCAATATATATAATTAAAGCATAATATGCCGAATACCGCCAAAATACTGGCCAGTAACGGCGATAAATGAATTCATGATTGTGAATAATTTGTAAAGCAATTAATAACAGAGCTAGAATCATCCATAAGGCAATAGGATAAGCTGGCCAATAAAATCCAATATTAAAGATTATCAGAATCCAGAAAATAATTGTCCATCCCCACCATAAATGCTTTGTTTTTTTAGGATGATGAAATATTCGTACTAATAATCGTTCTACTACCCCAATCACTAATAATAAAATAATCTCTAAAATTATAACTTGAATACTAACCATCAACCTTTTCAGTCCCCTTCTCTTCAAATAAGTAATTTAAGTTTAACATAATCTAAAACTAGATTTGAAAAAGGCATTAAAGATGCGTTACACTACTATTATTGATAAAAATGGAAGGATGGTTAATAATGCAGCGAAAAAAGAAAACTCGTTTCCAAAAAATTACCATGGTTGCTATTTGGCTCATGTTAATTGCAATGCTTGGTTCTTTAATCTTTGGAGCAGTTGCATCCTTAAACCTAATTTAGCCTATTAAACATCCATGTAGTCGGAATAAAAAAGATCGGAGAAAAATCTCTCCGGTCTTTTTTATTCCTCACTTTTTTGCTTATAAACTTCCCGTGGTTTTGAGCCATTAGCTGGTCCGATAAAACCGCGCTGTTCCATATCATCAATAATTCTTGCTGCACGATTATAACCAATTCTAAATCGCCGCTGAATTAGCGAAGTTGATGCTTTTTGTTGATCAACCACAAAATCTAATGCTTCGGGGAATAATTCATCTTCCTCCTCAGCTTGCTCTTCTTGCTCAATTTCATTGTCAGTTACAACCATATTATCGTCATACTCAGCTGCTCGCTCGTTTTTTATAAAGTCTACTACTGATTCAACATCATGATCAGAAATAAATGCACCTTGAATCCGGACTGGCTTATTTTGATCAATTGGTTCAAATAACATATCACCTCGGCCAAGGAGCTTTTCTGCCCCATTAGTATCGATAATAGTTCGCGAATCAACCCCACTAGAAACCGCAAAGGCAATTCGAGAAGGAACGTTAGCCTTAATAAGCCCTGTAATAACATCGACAGAAGGCCGCTGAGTTGCCAAAATCATATGAATACCAGCAGCCCGCCCCATTTGTGCAATCCGGACAATTGCATCTTCAACATCATGAGAAACGGTCATCATTAAGTCGGCTAATTCATCAACAATAACTAAAATTAATGGTAGGTTAGCTTGAACTTCATCAGGATGGTCATCATTTTGTTGTTTGACCAACTTATTATACCCATCCAAGTTACGAACACCGAATTTTGCAAACAATTCATAACGACGCTCCATTTCTGCAACCACTTTTCCTAATGCCCGAGCTGCTTTTTTGGGTTCAGAAACTACCGGACTGAGCAGATGAGGAATACCATTATAAACACTTAATTCAACTTTTTTAGGGTCAATCATTAGCATCTTTACCTGATGCGGTTTAGCCTTTAATAAAATGCTTGTAATGATAACATTGATTGCAACAGACTTACCACTACCAGTTGCCCCAGCGATAAGAAGGTGTGGCATCTTAGTTAGATCAGCCATTTTGATATCCCCAGTGACACTGCGACCAAGCGGAACTTCCATGGGATTATCATTACTAGGAGCATTTTCGACCATATCGCGAAAACCAACTGTTGCAATTTGCTGGTTCGGAACTTCAATCCCAATTAATGATTTCCCTGGGATCGGCGCTTCAATCCGGATATCTTTAGCTGCAAGTGCAAGTGCCAAATCATCAGCCAAATGGGTTATTCGACTAACCTTTACCCCTACTGCTGGGCGTAACTCATATTTGGTAACGGAAGGACCTAAATTAACATTTTCAACTGTCGCATCCACACCAAAAGATTTTAGAGTTTGTTGGAGCGTTTTGGTGTTCTTTTTGATATTATTCAAATCTTCCTGCTGATCTGTTGCTTTTACTTGACTTAGCAGGCTGACTGGCGGCAATTGATAATCATTGTCTTCTTTAGCGTCAATTCCTGCAAGTTTAATTTCCGTATCATCATGTTGGTTCGAGTCCTGATCATCCTTGCGTCCACTCTGAGTTTCTTCCACCTGACTTTCACTTGCGACCCTAATAGTTGGTTCAACAGGATCTTGAGCAGGCATCGCTGGAGAAACTGGCGGCGTTGACGTTGGCTCTGCTGATTCTTGGTCAGCAAAAAAATCTTTAACCTGCCTTGATGCTTTAGCAAGGGGCACGCTAATCGATGGTACCGTAGTTGTCTTGGTTGCTCTCTCCGTTCTCTTTTTCATTAATTGATCGTGAGCATTAGCCATTGCTGCTCCAGATTTTTTAATACCAATTCCACATTTTACTAGAAATTCGCGCCACGGTAATGCAAAAAAGACAATAATTCCGATAATCATTAACAACCATGATAATACCGCTGTTCCAACTTCTGAAATTAAAATATTACTTCCATTATATAGGTAAGCACCAATCATCCCTCCACCAACCGGAACAGTTGAATCACCGTTAAAAATGACCTTACTAAGACTATTCCAAGTAGTTTCGATTACCTTTGCATGAAGATTCAGACGCTGAAACATTACTGTCTGAAGCCACATTAATAAACCAATATAGGCAATAATAGTTCCTGCAATTCAACGTTTTTTGAAATGCGGACGATGCCCATACAATGCAAAACATAATCCATAAAGAAAAACAATAATCATTGCAATTGGAAAGGATGACCCTACAAAAATCTTAAAACAGTTATCGAGAAAGGTTCCTAATACTCCTAAATTAAATAAGCCAACTAACATTAAGAGGCAAACAATTATTCCTAATAGATTATCCATTAATCGATACTGTTGTTTTTTCCCTCTTGTCCGGCGGGATGATGCCTTTTTTCTTCTCGCCATCGCATTATTGCCTCCTTAAGGTTACTTTAATTTATCAAATTCATATTTATGAACGCGTGCTAAATTAGGAAAATTCTGTTGCCGCAATGCCTCATAAATAACAATCGCTGCACTATTTGATAAATTCAGGGCCCGAATATTATTATCATTTTGTGGAATCCGGATAGCATTTTCTGGATATTTTTGCATAAAACGTTCGGGCAAGCCAGTTGTTTCTTTTCCAAATAGGAAATAATGATCGCCTTCACCCGTATAATCAACATCACTATAATCATGGGTAGCAAACTTAGAAACAATATATAAACGGTTAATATCAGGAATAGTCTTCATAAATGAAGGTAAATCCTCATGATACGTGATCTTTACTTTATCCCAGTAGTCTAATCCAGCCCGTTTCATATGCTTATCATCAGTTGAAAATCCTAATGGCTTAATTAAATGTAATTCAGTATTTGTCCCCGCACAAGTTCGTGCAATATTTCCCGTATTTGCTGGAAATAATGGTTCAAACAAGACAATATGGTTTGTCATAATAAAATCTCCTTAATAAAATAAAAAAAGCAGGGTCTCGGTGTGGGCACGGCGAAACGCTGCTTTAATGAAGTACTCCTTGATAATTACCAACGAAACACTTATATTCGATGTCAATTATCAAACGATTTCTTATAATAATTTAGCACTAATTTAGTAATGTTGCAATAATTAATTAGCTTTTTTCGCAATTAATAAGCTGACATCCACCGTAATTGTTTTTAATTGGGTTAATTCTTCTTTAGATAATCTTTTAGCGTTTGCTCCCCAGTGTAAAGGCGTCATTTCCAGCATCGCTTGTTGTAAGCCATCTGGAATTCTAAATTGATAGGTTACTGTTTCAACTTTACTATGAGGATAATGTTGTTTAAATAACTCGATTACTCGTGAATTATCATAGTGGTAATTACGTTCTCCTGTTTCATATAAGAGGTGACGTAATTCGACTAAGTAGTTAGCGTTAGGAATTACCTTAATAAGGGTCCCATCTTTTGTTAGAACCCGTTTAAACTCTTGATAATCAGATGGAGAGAACAACTCTAATATACAATCAAAACTCTCATCATTAAAAGGTAATTTACGTAAATCAGCTACACAAAAAAATGCCTTTAACGGTAATTGAGTAGCAAGTGTTATCCCTGGTTTCGAAATATCAAAGCCAATCATCGTATCATTATAATTAGCACGGATTGTTCCTAATTGTAATAATGGGGTTCCTTCTCCAGTTCCTACATCTAAGATCTTTAAAGATTTTGAAGGTAAGAATTTACTGATGTTTTCAATAATTGGCTTAAAGAGTCCTGCATTTAATAGCTGACGACGAGATTCAAACATTGAGCGATCATATTCAGTATTAGCAGCCCCATTAAGAAAGTGAAGATAACCATGCCGATTAAAGTCAAATCGGTGGTTATTTCCGCAAATAATACTGTTTCCTTCAACTCTCTCCATTGGCTGTTCACAAACAGGACATTGAAAAAGGGCAAGATTATTTTTTACCATTTCTCGTTGACGTTCAACTTTTTTCAACTTTTCTCCTCCATTAACAACTAAAAATTCCTAATAACAGTGTATCACAGCTAGAATTACGATGGGCAAATTGCTATTATATAGGTAAGCATTTTCAAAAAGGAGGAAATTGCCTTGATTGAACAATTTCTAATTGGAACTTATACTAAAAAAACAAGTAAAGGGATCTACAAAGTTACCCTCGATACTGACCAAGAAAAAATAACGAACGTTGAATTAGCAATTCCATCTCAAAAGCCAGCTTACTTACAAGTTGGTCAGGATGGTCGTATTTACGCAATCAAACAAGTAGATGATAAGGGAGGAGTTGCTTCTTACTCATTAAGTGACGATAACGCTAAGATGCTAAGCGATGTCTTAGCTGCCGGTGCTCCTCCTGCATATGTAGGCGTTGATAACAAACGGCATTTATTATTCAGTGCTAATTATCATACAGCAAAAATAGATGTTTTTAAGATCAACGAAGATGGAACGTTGACACAAACTGATTCTGTCCTTCATGAAGGAGCAACTGGTCCTGAACCTGAACAAGAGGCTCCACATGTTCATTATGCCGATCTAACTCCTGACAATCGTCTAGTTGTATGTGACTTAGGAATGGATCTTGTTGTGGTTTACGATGTCTCTGATGATGGTAAATTAACTGCTGTCTCTCGCTATAAGTGTGAAGATGGCTTTGGTACCCGTCATATAGCTTTCCATCCAAATGGCAATTATGCTTATCTTTTAGGTGAACTAAGCAGTAAACTAGAAGTACTCAAGTATAATAGTAAGGATGCATCATTTAAGCACCTTCAAACGCTCAAAACAATTCCTGAAGACTGGACAGCTCACAATGGAGCAGCTGCTATTCGACTTTCAAATGATGGTAAGTTTGTCTATACTTCAAATCGTGGTGAAAATACTATTGCTGTCTTTGAAGTACAACCAGACTTTACCGTTAAACATATCCAATCTATTTCAACTGAAGGAGATTTTCCACGTGATTTCAATCTAAATCAAGATGAAAATTATCTTTTAGCTTCAAATCAGAACTCTGATAACCTTACTCTTTATAGGCGAAACCCATCAACTGGTAAGTTAACTCTTCTTCAAAAAGATGTTAGTTGTCCAGAACCAGTATGTGTAATGAAGTGGAAATAAATTAAATACCGACAGTGGGAGTGAGCCAGGAAGCACCCGTTACTTCGTTTTTCGACGCGAAAGTTAGCTTCTGAGAGCCCCCGCAAGTAACAATGACCTTCAATGTTCGGTAAAATGAACTGGGTCCTGTCAAGTAGACAATAAATTATACAAAGCTTCTTAGGCAGCTTGATGCCGGTATTGTACCGGTGTTAAGCTGTCTAATTTTTCTTGATAACGTTTGTGGTTATAGAAATAGATATATTGATCGATTGAGGCTTTCAATGTTTCAAAGGTATTAAAACTTTCGCCATAGGATGTTTCATCTTTATAATGTTCCCAAAAACTTTCCACCGGGGTATTATCCAGGCAACGATCACCTCTAAAGATGCCCATGTTAGCCATAAATTGGATAAGTATATTGGAAGTCACGATCACTACAGGGTAATGGTTGAGCTTACAATTTTTACCAGGTTCTGCTTAATTGTATCCATGACTGAAGAATTGTCATTACGTCGGCCAAAGATATCAGCAATAGTTGCAGAATGCTTATTAAAAGTACTTAGTTTATTTTTGAAAACCGGGGGAATAATTTCATTTTGTTCTGTCATACATAAAAATCTCCTTACTGATGATAGTCTCAGTATAGGAGATCCAGGGTAGCTAGTGCTAGACGTCCTGTTATTGACTGCTTAC
>OKSH01002663.1_pt1 | contig 12791 bp, 8 predicted proteins | sample 1601231 | NCBI WGS metagenome assembly OKSH01 (sample SAMEA3541596, study PRJEB24748) | human gut metagenome | biome: human gut; feature: human-associated habitat; material: faeces | place: China | collected 2012 | reverse complement strand
ATGCCAAAGTAAGAGTAATTCTGTTTGTAATAAATTGCGTGATGTACCATATGATTACCCCAGGAGCGCATGCGGCCCCAGCAGTTTAACACAGCAACACGTTTCACGCAGTATGGAGTCACACCCTGGATATTATCATAAAGGGTGCGGAATTCCTGGCAGACCTCTTTAATGTACTGGACAAAATCCGGGAACTGAAGAGCCAGCTTCAGATATCCGCCATAACCAATTCTCTGGATGGGGCTTCTGAGAATGGCACGCCTTGCAGTTACCCAGTTTACCTTCGCCTCTTTCACCGGGTCTCCACCTTCGTGGAAGGTGTCCGGGAAAAAGTATGGAAGAAATCGTCCTTCCGTGTATTTTACATTTTTAATATCGCTGAACAGACGCAGGGTTGCACCATTTCCTACACTTCCAACCACAGCATCAAGACCGATGGAAGCAAACTCATCCATAAATGGCTCCATGCCGATCCAGTGGTCACCCATGAACATCATGGCTTCTTTGCCATATTCATGGACAATGTCTACCATTTCCTTTGCAAGCTTCGCGACCTCGCGGCGCTGGAATGCCTGGAAGTCCTTGAATTCCTTAGATGGAATGCGATAGGTATTGTTCATGTAGCCCTGGTCGATAATGTATTCTGGTCGGAAGGGATAGCCAACCTCTTTTTCGAACTGCTTCAGCACATATGGACTGACAGATGCGGAATAACCGAACCAGTCCACATATTTCTCCCTTGCCAGCTCATCAAAGATCAGGGTGAACTGATGGAAAAAGGTGGTGAAGCGTACCACATCCACATACTGGTGGGTATCAAGGAATCTGCGGAGGCGCTCCAGAGAATGAGCTCTTGTTTTTGGCTGGCGCACATCAAAGGTGATCTGCGGCTCTACATCTTTCCAGTCGTTTACCACTGCATTGTACATATGTACCGGATCCCACATAATATAAGCCAGGAAGCTGACGGTATACTCATGGAACGGTTTTACAGGTGTAATTACCACATTTCCGCTCGTTTCATCATAATGCCACTGACTTGCCGGAACCACTGCTCCTGTGGTACGGTCGATTACTTCCCACCACTTTGTGATATCATCGCGTGTGTTCACCTTCAGCATATCCGGGTACAGGTGGTCCATAAGGTGGATTTCCAGTTTGTCTGATGTTGCGGTGTGGAAAGAACTCATAATGTACATTTGCTGGATCTCATCCGGATTAGCCTTTGCCCAGGCATTGTCCTTTCGGGTGGTGTAGTAGGTAGCGTAGATTTTCGCACCAGTGTCCTTCAGCTCCTGTGGGAATTCGGTTCCATCACAGTCACGGATGGCATCTGCGCCCCACTCATTCATAATATCCAGTGTTTCCTTTACCACATCCAGGTTGGTAGGAATAGTAACTCTGCCTTTTTTCTGTTCCATTTTGCGACCTCGCTTTTCTTTTTTTTATTTACAAGGGTTGTTAACATTGTTTGATAGTTGTTTTTTTCTGTAATATAAGAATACGTTTTTGACAGCTGTTTTTCAACAGAGTTGTTGCTAAGGTTTTTAGAAATATTGCTGTATTTTCCGTTCTATGGTACTCTAAGTGTGCGAGTGTTTATTCCCTGTTGTTTGAAAACGCTGTATTCGGAATATCGGGAGCTGACAGCGCAGACAACAAACTATAGTTTATGATACATAAGGAGAATCTATGAGTACACGTTCCTTTTCTTTTTCCAATGATAATCCACTTTCTACAGAAGCAGTTCTGGTGAATGCCTCATCCTCCAGATACGAAGAGGACTGGCCCAGCATTCCCCATACCCACGCTTTTACGGAGCTTTTTTATGTTTCCAGAGGAAGCGGCGAATTTCTTATAGAAAATCAGCGGTTTTCCATTGCCAGGGACGATCTGGTCATTATCAATCCACATATCCTGCACACGGAAACTTCTCAGAGCGCTGCGCCCCTTTCTTATTATACTGTAGGAGTGGATGGAATTAGTTTTTCTTTCCGGGATCAGAAGGAATTCCAGATTTTCAACTGCCGGAAGATTAATACAGATCTTTTGTTTTATTTCCACTCCCTTTTTCAGGAATTAGATGAGAAAAAAGAGGGTTATGAAGAGATTTGCAGACATACGCTCTCCATTCTTATTGCCCAGCTTCGCAGGATAACAGATTCCGGCTTCCAGCTGGTGCCTTCTTTTCATCCAAGTAAGGAGTGTGCACAGGTCAAGCGCTATCTGGATTCTAACTATGGGGAAGATATCAATCTGGATCAGCTGGCGGCATTAAGTCATCTGAACAAATATTATCTAAGCCACGAGTTTACACGATATTATGGGATTTCTCCCATTAATTATCTGAACCGGCGCAGGATTGAGGTTTGCAAAAATCTTCTGGAAAATACAGATCATGATATTTCTGACATTGCCCATCTTGCAGGCTTTTCTTCCCAGAGCTATCTGGCGCAGAGTTTTCGGAAATCTTGCGGTATGACTGCTATGGAGTACAGACGAAGCAGGCGTGAATAAACAGAGATATTATTTCCGGAGGATTTTTTGAGGAAACGTTACCAGTGACCAGTCACATTTTGGTTAAAATGCCAAAAAATAGTTGAAGACACAGGTGAAAAATTGTATAATTGACTATAGTAAAAAGTGAAATCGTATTAAAATCATATACAGGAGGAAACTATTATGAAAGAAGCGAATGACAAAAAAGAGAGCATGAAGCCTGTGAGTCAGGCAGTTGTTGAGTTGGATGATGAAGCATTGGATCAGGTCAGCGGAGGCCTGAAGAGGCTGGACAGCGATTGGAAGCCGGAAATAACAGAGATTTGCAAGTTATGCGGCTCCACCAGAAACGTCCGTGGTGGTTTATGCCTGGCATGCAAAAACAAATGTTAACAGCAAAAGAAAGGATAAATTTAAAACGGTATTATGCTTTCACGAGAAAAAACAAAGACAGACGATCAAAGGCAGGATGTAAATGATTATCCGGTGAAAGAACAATATGTTTTAAGCAGATTATTGCCCGAGTATGTATCCTTATACCGGATAGAGCTTAATTCCGGCAAATATGAAATACTGAGACTGGATGCGAATACCAATGCCAGGCAGCTGGCGGAGACAGATCCCCATCCGCCTGAAAATTTTGATGAATATACGAGAAGATATGCAGACAATTTTATTCTGGATGAAGAGAAAGAAGAGTTTATAGACTGGCATCTTTGCGCAAATATGAAAAGAAGGCTTTTACATGAAGAGAAGCTTACTTACCATTACCACAGTGTTTCAAAGGAGGGGAAAGATAGCTATTATGAAGCCTATGTAGTGAAGGGAAAGACAGATGATGAGACCTTTGATGCTTTTCTTGGATATCGCAATATAGACAGTATCCTTTACAAAGAGAAGGAAATCCAGGAGAAACTGCGAAAAACTCTGGATGAGGCCAGATTGGGAAATGAGATCATTTCCTCCATTGCCAGAACGTACCAGTATATTTCCAGAATTGATATCCAGGCAGATTATTTTGAAGAAATTTCCAACAGGGATGTGGAGCATCTGAAATATATTCATTCAGGTACTCTGTCTGAAAACAACAGAAGAGTTTGCCGTGAACAGGTGGCAGAAGAGTATCAGGACGCCTTCTGCAGATTTACAGATATCTCTACACTACCGGAACGAATGAAAGACGAAGAATCTGTCGTTTTGGAATACCGGATGAAGGATGGAAGCTGGCATAGTCTGCGCTTTATTGAAAAGAAAAGGGATGAAACCGGTCGCCTGACCCATGTTCTTTGTGCAATCCGAAGTATCAGTGATGCGAAGAGAAGAGAGCAGACTCTTATATACCAGGCTGCAGAAGCAAAGAAGGATGCGGCGGTTAAAACCAGGTTTTTGTCTAATATGAGCCATGATATCCGAACTCCTATGAATGGGATCATAGGCATGGTTGAACTGGCAAACCGTTATCCCAATGACCCTGAAATACAGCAGAAATGCAGGGATAAGATCATGGAATCCTCCAGATATCTGGTTTCCCTTGTAAACGATATACTGGATATGAATAAACTGGAGTCGGGAGATATTGTTGACCAGGAGCTTACTTTTGATCTGACAGAAATTCTGAGCAGGACCAACACAGAAAAGCAGCTTCAGGCAGCTGAGAAAAATATAGAATACATCGTGGATTGGGAAAGGTCAGAGCTAAGTCATATATTATTAACCGGAAATCCTGTTTATCTGGAACGGCTTCTGAATGCGATTTCTGATAATGCGGTGAAATTTACAGAACCAGGCGGAAGAATCCATGTATGGTGTAAAGAGAAGTTTGCGGATGAAAAGCGGGTAGTGTATGAGTTTGGCTGTGCAGATAATGGTCCTGGTATGAGCCAGGAGTTTGTGGCGCATGCGTTTGACCTTTTTACCCAGGAGAAGGAAACCAGCCGGTCGAAATATGAAGGCACCGGACTGGGACTTTCCATTGCAAAGAAGCTGACAGACAGAATGGGCGGCACCATCCGGATCGAAAGTAAAGAGGGAACCGGCACAACTGTGGTCATGACAATTCCGTTCAAAATCGGAGAAGCAGAAAAAGCCCGGAAGCTGGAGGATTTTGTAAAGGATCCGAATACGATTTCCCTTGAAGGTCTGCGTGCACTGGTAGTTGAGGATAATGAACTGAACATGGAAATCGCCAGCTTTATGCTGGAAGATAATGGAATAATTGTGGATTGCGCCAAAGACGGACTGGAGGCAATTGGAAAATTTGAAAAGTCCGAGCCAGGCTATTATGACGTGATTTTAATGGATATCATGATGCCAAACTTAAACGGCTGGGATACTACCCGGAGAATTCGTTCCATGAAAAGATCAGATGCAGAGCGTGTACCGGTTATTGCCATGAGTGCCAATGCATTTGCAGAAGACATTATAAACAGCCGGATATCCGGCATGGATGAGCATCTTACCAAACCCCTTGAACCGGCGAGGCTTGTAAATGTACTTAAGGATTGTATCTGGAGGAGAAAACATAAGCTGTAAACAGGCTGTTGATCAGTGGAGGAAGGATGCGTGCAATGAGCAACAGCCGCATCCTTGATCGTTGCAAAATCAGAAAAGAAGCTTGATATTGACAAATATATGAGTTAAAATCAGAAGACATAATTCGTTTATATTTTATTGGTTTATGTCAAAAAATTTGTCAGGAGAAAACAGATATGAGTAGTAAATCTAATACACAGGCAATGGAAACGGAAAAAATCCCACGTCTTTTGGCGCAGCTTGCAATTCCTGCTGTTGTGGCACAGATCATTAACCTTTTGTACAACATTGTAGACCGTATTTATATTGGACATATTCCCGGTGTTGGTGCGGCAGCATTAACCGGCGTGGGGTTATTTACGCCAATTCTTATGCTGATCAATGCCTTTGCCATGCTCGCAGGTTCAGGAGGTGCTCCCCGAGCCGCAATTTCCATGGGGAAAAAGGACAATGCGACAGCGGAAAAGATTCTTGGAAACTGTTTCTCGCTTCTTATTCTTATGGCTGTGGCTCTTACGGTGATTTTTTTCGCTTTTGCTCCACAGCTTCTGACAATATTTGGTGCTAGTGATAAGACCCTTCCTTATGGAGTGTCATACGCAAGAATCTATATACTGGGAAGTATTTTTGTCCTGATCGTAATGGGAATGAATCCATTTATCACCACACAGGGATTTGCAAAGATCAGTATGATGACCACTGTGATCGGTGCGGTGATCAACATTATTCTGGATCCTGTTTTTATTTTTGTATTTGATCTGGGCGTAAGCGGTGCTGCAATTGCTACTGTTTTGAGTCAGGCTGTTGGTGCCATCTGGATTCTTCGTTTCCTGTCAGGAAAAAAGACCATTCTCCATCTCAGGAAAGAGAATTTCAAATTACAAAAAAATATTATCTTACCATGCCTGGGGCTTGGAATATCCACTTTTGTCATGTTGTCTACAGAAAGTATTCTGTCCATCAGTTTCACCTCCAGCCTTTCAAGATATGGCGGAGATCTTGCGGTTGGAGCCATGACCATTATCACAAGTGTCAGCCAGCTTGCAACCTTACCGCTGCAGGGAATATGCCAGGGCGGACAGCCGATCATGAGTTATAATTTCGGTGCCGGCAATAAAGAGCGTGTTAAAAAAGCATTTTTTACGCAGTTTACAGTCTGCACGGTTTTTACCGGCTGCTTCTGGCTGATCATGCTTCTGTTTCCCAGGCTCTTTGCAGGTATTTTCTCCAATGATACGGATCTGATCACGTATACCGCATGGGCACTGAGAATCTATATGGCTGGTATTTTTTCACTGGGATTCCAGGTTTCCTGTCAGCAGAGCTTTATGGCACTGGGACAGGCGAAAGTCAGTCTGCTGCTTGCATGCTTAAGAAAACTGATCCTGTTGATTCCGCTGATCTTTATTCTGCCGCTTTTCATTCAGAATAAGGTATTTGCCGTTTTTCTGGCTGAACCAATCAGCGATATACTGGCAGCAATCATTACAACTTCAACTTTCTTCAGGCGATTTGATAAAATACTGGATAGAAGATAAGAATAAAAGCCATTTGGTTGGATATGTTTCTGACTGAATGGCTTATTTTTTTGCTACGGCAACCGAATTCAGGCAAAATGTAACGCAAAGTGGGGCGTGCAGATTGCGATGTCACAGTCTTAATTCGACGAATCCTCCCGGATCAGCTTTCTCACAGCTTCAACAGCCACCTGGATTGCCATATCTGTATCATGCACAACCGGATTATCCAGTCCCAGCTTCTCTCTTTCCTGATTTGCAAGCACAAGGAAACAGGAGCCAGCTCTGGCACGAAGCTTGCCAGCTGCAATAAAAAGCGCTGCAGATTCCATCTCGGAAGCAAGACAGCCCATTTTCTTCCAGGCCTCCCATTTGTTGAGCAGCTCATAACCAACTGGCATTGCTTCAGGCTCATGCTGTCCGTAAAAAGCGTCTTTGCACTGGACAACACCTGTATGACAGGAAAGTCCTTTTTCTTTCGCAGCTGCCACAAGGGCGTTTGTCACGTCCAGATTAGCTACTGCCGGATACTCGATGGGGGCATATTCCCGGCTGGTTCCCTCCATACGGATGGCACCTGTGGCAATTACGATATCTCCGCTTTTTACCTCAGGCTGCATACCGCCGCAGGTTCCAATGCGGACAAAAGTATCTGCACCACAGCGGGAAAGCTCTTCCATGGCAATGGAGGCAGATGGTCCGCCGATTCCGGTGGATGTCACGCTGACTTTCACGCCATCCAGGGTTCCTGTATATGTGATATATTCTCTGTTGTCTGCAATGAGAACCGGGTTATCGAAATACTGGGCGATTTTCACACAACGTTTCGGATCTCCCGGCATGATCACATACCGTCCCACTTCCCCCTTTGCAACCTGGATATGATACTGTCTGCTGGCATCTTCAGAATAGTTTTTCATAGTATATCACCTCTGTCCTTTATCGTACGGAATACCTTCCGCTTTCGGTGCCCTGGAGTTCTTGGATACAAACACCAGAACGATCAGGGAAATAATGTACGGGAACATGTTGTATAATGTGCTGGGAAGCTTCAGTGCTACCAGCGCATCAAATCCGGTGTAAACGTTTGACAGCGCACGGAAAAGACCGAACAGAAGGGCTGCCAGTCCGATGTTTACCGGCTTCCACTGTCCGAAGATCATAACAGCAAGGGCAAGGAAACCAAAGCCGGCAACTCCGTTCTCAAATTTCCACTCACTTACACCGGCAGTGATATAAACCAGTCCCCCAAGACCGCCAATTGCACCGGAAATCAAAACGCCAGCGTAACGCATTTTAAAAACATTGATACCTACTGAATCGGCTGCCTGTGGATGCTCACCACATGCCATCAGACGAAGTCCGAATCTGGTCTTATAAAGTACCACATAAGAAGCAATGAGGATCAGCAGTGCAAAAAGCATGAACCAGCTGAATTCAAATTTTCCAATTCTTATCAGGAACGCTTTCTTGGCCACCTTGTAAGCAACTGTGGAAGAAACGTTGTCTGGGTTTTCTGCCATGTTGATGGCTCTTACGATAACAACGGCTGCTGCCGGTCCAAGAAGATTCAGGGCCGTACCAACCAGTGTCTGGTCTGCATTGAAATGAATGGCAGCCACACCAAGGAGCAGGGAAAATATCATTCCCACAAGCACACTGGCCAGAACCACCAGAAGGATCACAACTGGTGCCGGAGCGGAATCCGGAAGATATTTCATCATCAGGGCACCGCCAAGTGCACCCATAACCATAATTCCCTCAAGACCGATGTTGATGACACCGCTGTGCTCAGAAAAACAGCCGCCAAGTGCTACGAGAATCAATACAGAAGCAAATATTAATGTATACTGAATCAATAATAACATTATTTTTCTCCTCCTTTTGCAGCTTTTTTCTCATCTCTCCTGTCGAGATAACGGTTTAACCAGAGTTTGAAGAAGAATACAAATCCACACAGATAAATGATAAACGCGGAGATCAGATCAGAGATCTGTGCACAATACATGGTCTTATCCACATAGCTTCCACCACTTGTAATATGCTGGATAAAATAAGAGGAAAAAATTGCTCCGATGGGGTGAAGGCCGCCAAGGAAGGCTGCTGCAATTCCATTAAAGCCCATGCCCGGAACGGTTGTCTGCTGAACCATCCAGGTCTCAATTCCGCTGAGATAGAAAACAGCTGCGCCAAGTCCTGCAAGGCCGCCAGCGATCATCATGGTTACAATGGTATTTCTCTTCTCTTTCATGCCAGTATTTTGCAGCATTTTTGTTCATACCTGTTGCGCGAAGCTCAAAACCGAATTTTGTTTTTTCCAGAAGTACCCACACTACGATTGCCATTACCACAGAAATAATAAGACCGATGGATACGAATTTGTTTCCGGAAAAGATCTCGTCCAGTCCACAGTTGGGAAGAAGAGCACTCTTATTGCCGCTGGAAAGATCTACAGTGTATGGAGTAGACTCGGATTTCACCTGGGTAAGAAGCATATTCACCACATACAGGGAAATCCAGTTCAGCATGATACAGGAAATAACCTCGTTTACATTGAAGTAAGCCTTCAGTGCACCGGAGATGCCGCCTACCAGGGCTGCGATCACGATTGCTGCGATCATGCATACATACCAGGGCATGTCAAGTTTCAACGCAAAATACAGAGAAGCTCCGGCTCCAACTACATACTGTCCTGCTGCTCCAATGTTAAAAAGTCCAACCTTGTAAGCAAACAGAACGGACAGGGAACACATCAGAAGTGCGGAAGCCTTTACCAGTGTGGTTCCCATATACTTCATCATAGCCTTCTGGCTTGGATAGTAAAAATAATTCTTGATAATTGCAGTAATCGCACCCGCAGCTCCTGCAGGATTGATAATAAGAAGTACCAGATAACCGATGAGAAGACCGATCACAATGCATAAAAGAGAGGCAATGATGGTCTGAACCGCATTGTTTCTCAGAATGCTTTCTTTCTTTTTGGATTCATTATTCATTGCTCTTCGTCTCCTTTCTCTTCGATCCTGCCATGTAAAGGCCAAGTTCCTCTACGGTTACTTTTTTCGGATCAAATTCTCCTACGATTTCACCTTCGTACATTACCAGAATCCGGTCTGATACATTCATAACCTCATCCAGCTCCAGGCTGATCAGAAGAACGCCTTTGCCTGCATCCCTTGCCTGTACCAGCTGTTTGTGAACATGCTCGATTGCTCCAACATCCAGACCACGGGTAGGCTGAACTGCGATCAAAAGCTCCGGATTCTTGTCAATCTCACGGGCAATGATTGCTTTCTGCTGGTTTCCACCAGACATGGATCTCGCCTTGGTGATGGCACCCTGACCGGAACGGATATCGTACTGTTCAATCAGGCGGTTGGCATATTTGCGAATCTCTTTGCGTTTCAAAAAGCCCAATTTATTGGTAAACTGTGGTTCGAAATATCTCTGAAGGACGATGTTGTCTTCCAGGGAATAATCAAGTACCAGGCCGTGTTTGTGACGGTCTTCCGGGATATGGCTCATGCCGGAGGTAAGGCGCTCACGGATTGGCATGTGAGTAATGTCTTTTCCATTCATAGTAATGGTGCCGCTCTTCAGTGGCTCCAGACCGGAAAGTCCGTAAACAAATTCGGTCTGGCCATTTCCGTCGATTCCGGCGATACATACGATCTCACCTCTGTGGACCTGAAGGGAAACGCCGTTGACTGCGTTATTCTTATGATGCTTGGAAGCAACCACCATATCCTTGATATCCAGAACAACTTCACCGGGCTTTGCTTCTTCTTTCTCTACAACAAAGTTTACGTCTCGTCCAACCATCATGGCGGAAAGCTTCTCCGGGTTGGTATCCCTGATGTCTACGGTTCCGATGCATTTTCCCTTACGAAGAACGGTACAGCGGTCTGCAACCTGCATGATCTCACCAAGCTTGTGGGTAATGAATAGAATGCTTTTGCCCTCGGCTGCCAGATTTTTCATGATCTGCATAAGCTCCTGGATTTCCTGCGGAGTAAGTACTGCGGTAGGCTCATCAAAGATCAGGATCTCGTTGTCACGGTAAAGCATTTTCAGGATCTCGGTTCTCTGCTGCATACCTACTGTGGTATCCTCGATAATGGCATCCGGATCTACAGAAAGACCATATTTTTCGGAAAGGGCCATAACTTTTTTACGTGCGCCCTCTTTCTGAAGGAAACCATTTTTTGTGGTCTCAACACCAAGGATAATATTATCCAGAACGCTGAAGCATTCTACTAATTTGAAATGCTGATGTACCATTCCAATTCCCAGGTCATTTGCATCGTTTGGATCTTTGATCTCAACTTTCTTTCCATCTTTGTGAATCTCACCCTCTTCCGGCTGATACAGACCGAACAGAACACTCATCAGAGTGGATTTACCTGCTCCATTTTCGCCAAGCAGAGCGTGAATCTCACCTTTTTTTAACTGAAGTGTGATATTGTCATTTGCGATGATTCCGGGAAAACGCTTGGTTATTCCCAGCATTTCAATTGCATATTCACTCATCTTCGCTTTCTCCTTTTTTCATGGCAGAGTCACAGCCAGAAAACACAGGTACTTACAAATGTAAAAAAGGGAAGTGGCCACTGCTCACTCCCCTTTTTATCACTGCATGGCCATTCTTCATGTTAAGACCAGTCTGCTTTCCTGTCGGAACCCTACCCGTGATTTATAATTGCATTTACTATGCGGAGTAGTTGGTTGTCTTATTTGATGCTGCCGTAATCATTTACTGTGATCTCAGTCTCTGGCATTGCTGTGATGTCGCTGCTTACTTCAATCTCGCCATTGTATAATTTCTTTACAAGATCTTTGTAATCATCTACAGTGAAATTGTCATCCCACTGGGTTGTCTCCATTGGGAGCTGTACATAGTTGTCTTCCGGGTTCTCAGATACAAGACCAAGATTGTCGATCTTTCCAGCGTAATCAGATTCCCAATTGCCATCCTTGATCGCATCAAGTGCAGTCTTTACTGTCGGTGCAAGACCCTTCATAGCGGAGGTAACAGTGATGTCCTCACCGATGATTCCGGACTGGTCAGAGTCAACACCGATTACCTTGCCGTCAACCTTCGCTGCTGCTTCTGCTGCAGATGTGTAGATTCCACCGCCGCATGCGAATACAACTTCAACGCCCTTGCTTCCGTACCAGGTATCCATGTAAGCTGTGATGTCTGCATCGCCGTAGAACTGTCCGCCGCATACATACTCAAGCTCAACGTCACTTGTGATTCCAAGCTCTTTGGCGGCTTCGTCTACGCCCTGAACATATCCATATCCAAAACGGGTAACAGCCGGTACAGACATACCGCCGAGGAATCCAAGATGCTTGTATCCAAGCTTCACAGCTGCATATCCAGCCATGTATCCGGAAATCTCTTCCTGATAGGTACAGCAGTAAACATTGTCTGCATTGTAGTAATCGGTCACTTCATAATCATCCGGATTGTAGGTGTATCCTTCGCCAACACCCTTCTCACAGATATCGCCTGCACTTACGTCAGGTGCAATAAACTTCACGTCCGGATACATCTCAGACTGCTCTACGATAGTAGCTGCGAACATATATCCCGGAAGTACGATCACGTTAGCTCCATCTGCTACAGCCTGGTCAACACTTGCGTTACGTGCCTCATCAGAGTCGCTCTCTGGTTTATAATAGTTGAACTCAGAACCATTCTCTTCGGACCACGCCTTACATGCCTCGTAAGTGGTCTGGTTAAAGCTCTGGTCTGTAATATCACCGGAGTCAGTTACCATGGCGATCTTCATATCTCCAGCCTCAGCCTTCACCTCTGTCACTCCGTAAGCTGGTGCAAGGGAAAGTGCCATTGCACCTGCAAGAACCATAGCTGCAATTCTTTTCTTCATATTATTTTTCCTCCTTTTTTAAAATTGGCTTTGTTATCTCTACAATGACATATGTCTCACTTTTAAAACAGGACACATGTCCCTTTTTCTATATTTATTTTCATTTTCGTACAAAAAGGATATTTTTTCAAGTGTTTTTTAGTATATTTTTTTACATTTGATTTTTTGCAAAAAGACATATGTCCTTTTTATCTTTCATGTCCTATATTTTTCCTTAATGATATTTATGCATCCGCACATAATAGCTGATGCATAAGATCACAGTAGCTCCGCTCCATGCTGCAATCTCTGCAAAGAAAATACCGTCCTGCCCGATAAAATGGGGAAGAATCAGCGCAGCACTGAT
>OKSH01002661.1_pt1 | contig 12794 bp, 9 predicted proteins | sample 1601231 | NCBI WGS metagenome assembly OKSH01 (sample SAMEA3541596, study PRJEB24748) | human gut metagenome | biome: human gut; feature: human-associated habitat; material: faeces | place: China | collected 2012 | reverse complement strand
GGCGGTCGATGCGCAGTTTGGCCCTGCCGGCCTGCTGCGCGAGCGGATCGAGGCCGGGACCCCGTGCGCGGTTTTTGCTTCCGCCAACGCGGCGCACCCGCAGGCGCTGCTGCAGGCGGGTCTGGCGCAGGAATGCCAGGGATTTGCCAGCAACCAGCTGATGCTGACCGCCCGGCGGTCGCCGGATAACGATGGCCTGGACTGGCTGGCGCTGCTCAGCACGACCCGCCTGCGGTTGGCGACCTCCACGCCGGGCTGCGATCCGTCGGGAGATTATACCTGGCAGCTGTTCGCCCGAATTGAGGCACGCTATCCAGGGTTGGGCAACGCGATGGCCGGGCGGGCGCAGCAGCTGGTCGGCGGCAGAGACTCACTGAGCGTGCCGCCGGGAGAGATAGCCGGCGCGTGGCTTATTCGCCAGAATCTGGCGGATCTGTTTATCGGCTATGCTCACTATGGCCCCGCGCTGGCCACCTGCGACGTTCTGCGTACCCTGACCATCCCGGCGCCGTGGAATATTCGCTGCGATTACCAGCTGGCGCGTCTCAGGGCCGATCCCGCCGCGCTGGCCCTGTATCGCTTTATCCTCGGCGACGTTGGTCAGGGGTATCTCCGGCAGGCGGGTTTTATGCCGTTCAGCGACGCAGCGTAAACCCCGGCGCCAGCAGAGGGAACGCGGAGGCGGCATGGCGGATCAGGCGTACCGGCAGGCCGTACGCTTGCCGGAGATGCGTTTCGCTCAGCACGTCGGCGGTCTCACCCGCCAGCCACCGGCCCTCCGGCAGCAGAAGCAGCGTATGGCTGGCCACCTGTAGGGCGTGGTTGGGATCATGGGTGGTGAACAGGACGGTGCGCGCCTGGCGGTGGGCGAGGTCGCCGATCAGCTGCAATACCACCTGCTGGTTACCAAGGTCCAGCGCCGAGCATGGCTCATCCAGCAGGATATTCTGGCTGGCGCTGACCAGCGCGCGGGCAATCAACACCAGCTGCTGCTGGCCGCCGGAGAGGGCGCCGAAGTCATCTTCGGCCAGGGCGGCAATCCCCAGCTGCGCCAGCGCCTGCTCAACCCGCCGGGCATCCTCCTCGTCCGGCTGGGCAAAGAGATCCACGTGACGGGCCCGGCCCATCAGCACCACATCGCTCACGCGCCAGCGAAAAGCGGGACGAAACGACTGCGGAACCAGGGCCACGCCGCCCTCGCACTGCATCTCGCCGCCCAGCGGCGGCAACACGCCGGTCAGGGTATCCAGCAGGGTACTTTTTCCCCGGCCATTGGCGCCCAGCACCGCCCAGATCTCACCGGGCCGGCAGGCCAGCGTGAGCGGGGCGAAGAGCGGCTGACGGTGGCCGTAGCGTAGCGCTTGCAGCGATAATGAGCTGTTCATCAGGTCGTACTCCGGCGTCGGGATTGCACCAGCAACACGGTAAACAGCGGCGCCCCGAGCAGGGCGGTGATGATCCCGATCGGGATCTCCGCCTGGGTCAGCGTGCGCGCCAGATCGTCCACCACCAGCATCAGCGCGGCGCCGAGCCAGAAGGCGGTGGGCAGCAGGCGACGATGGTCAGCCCCTACCAGCAGACGGGCGAGGTGCGGGACCACCAGACCCATCCAGGCGATGCTGCCGCTGACCGCCACCTGGGCTGCCACCAGCACAGCGCAGCAAACCAGCACGCCGCGACGCAGCGCGGCCACCGGAACGCCAAGACTGCGGGCATCGCGTTCCTCCAGGGCCAGCAGGTTGATACGCCAGCGCAGCTTCCACAGCGCCCCGGCAGCCACCGCCAGGGGCAGGGACATAAGCAGTACCTTATGCCAGCTGGCGGTCGCGAAGCTGCCGAGCAGCCAGAAAACGATGTTCGGTAACGTCTCTTCGCTGTCGGCGAGGTACTGCATCAGGCTGACCAGCGCGGCGAAGAAGCCGCTGAGAATGATCCCGGACAGAATCAGCCCCAGCGTGCTGTCCCGCCCCTGCAGGGCGGCGAGGGCGTAAATCAGCCCCAGCGCGACGAGGCCGAAGAAAAAGGTCGAGGCCATCATCAGCAGACTGCCGACGCCCAACAGGATCGCCAGCGTGCCGCCAAAGGCGGAGCCGGCGGTCACCCCGATGATGTGCGGGTCCACCAGCGGGTTCTGGAACACGCCCTGCAAGGTGGCGCCGCACAGCCCCAGCGCGCCCCCGGCCAGCAGGGCCATCACCACGCGCGGCAGGCGAACCGACCAGACGATCTGCCCGATCACCCCTTCACCTGGCGGCAGATGGACCAGGGTGTGGCCAACGGCGCTCAGGCTTAACGGGTACTGGCCGAAACAGAGCGAGGCGACCGCGATCCCCAGGGTCACCAGCGCCAGGCTACCCTGCACCAGCCAGGGATGATGGTTAGCGGGCATCTGGCGTCCACGTCACACGGTAAAAACGCTGATAGTAATCGCTGGCTTTACTGTCCACATCGATGCTCTGGTAGCGCGCAGGATAGAGTTTTTTCGCCATCCACAGCTCGCCCAGCGCCAGGGCCTCCGGCATCGGGTAACCCCAGGCTTTGGCATACTCCGGCATCAGCCACACGCGGTGATGTTTCACCGCATCGATCGTCTGCCACTGCGGGTCGTTCTCTATCTGTTTGACCACCTGCGGATAACGGTCCTGGACGAAGATCACCTGGGGGTTCCACTCCAGCACCTGCTCCAGCGACACCTGGCGGGCGCCTTTTACGCTGGCGGCCGCCACGTTCAGCGCCCCGGCGTGCGCCATCATCAGCCCGGTGTATTTGCCAGCGCCATAGGTATTCAGATCGGGGTTGGCCATGTACACCCGCACCCGCTGGTTCGGTGGAATATCGGCCACCGGCGCATTGGCTTGCTTGCGCGCCTCGAAGGTGTAGTGAATCAGCGCCTCGGCCTCGGGCTGGCGCTCGACCACCTCGCCGATAAGGCGGATCCCCTCCATCAGCCCGGCGTTATAGGCCTGCTCTTCGTCAGCCATGGTGGGGTTCATTTTATTTTTTTCCCCGGCGGCATCATGGCGCAGCGAGATGGCCACCACCGGGATCCCGGCCTGTTGGATCTGCGCGATCATCGCCGGCGGCGCATAGTTGGCGACGAAAACCACCTGCGGACGCAGCGCCAGCAGGCTTTCAATATTGACCTGGGTGAGATCGCCCGGGGTCGCCAGTTGCCCGATCTCGGGCATAAAGCGGGCGAACTGCGGCCCGAGCTGTTTCTGCCAGCTGCTTAAGACGCCGACGATATCCTCGGCGGCATGCAGTTGTACCAGCAGGTTGAGCGTCTGATGCTGCAGAACCACAACGCGGGTGACGTGGTCGGGGAGGGTGACCTGGCGACCCAGCTGGTCGGTGACGGTGCGGTCGGCGAAGGCCTGGCCGGTGAACAGGCTGGCGCTGAGCAGCGTCAGGCCCAGCAGTAAGGGGTGTTTTGACATGGTGTGGCCCGAATGGCGTGAAAATTCGTTGTGTATTAAATTATATAACGAAGCCGGGCGCAATGGTTGATCGCGGTTACCCTCATCACGATCAGGGCATTTCGTACCACACTTCTTCATCCTCCATGCGGGCTTCTATCTGCCTCGCCACCCTCTGCAGCGCAGGGAGATGCTTCTGCGCCGCCTGCTCAATGGTCATCCCGGAGCTGTCTAACAGAACGGCATCCTCGGCCTGCCTGAGCGGGGAGTGCTCACGGTTCATATCCCGGTAATCGCGCTCCCTGATGTCCTCCTCAATCTCCTTCAGGGTGCACCCCACGCCCTTTTCCGTCAGTTCCTTGAACCGGCGGCCTGCCCGTACCTCCACCGAGGCGGTCAGATAAATCTTGGCAGGTGCATCCGGAAGCACGCAGGTACCGATATCCCTGCCATCCATGATCACATCCGTCTTTCTTGCCAGCTCCTGCTGGAGTTCCACCAGCTTCTTCCTTACCGGCGCATAAACGGAGGTGGCCGAAGCCATGCCGCCCACCTCCTCGGTGCGGATAAGGCCGGTGACATTTTCCCCGTTCAGCATGACCTGCTGTGCCCCGTCCTTGTAACAGATGGTCACATCCACATCCCGGCACGCGCGGGCAATGGCTTCTTCATCCCCAGGGCTGATTCCCAGCCGGATAAAATGTAATGCCATGGTTCGGTACATGGCGCCTGTGTCCACATACACGAATCCAAGTTTTTCTGCCACCATCCTGGCTATCGTACTTTTGCCGGCTCCTGCCGGACCATCCACTGCTATGTTAAAATGTCCCATGTATCCAGTTCCTCTCCTGTCTTTTTGTATCTAGAGCGTGTTTGAAAATTGCTTCCCGCCCGCTGCACGCCTCAAGCCGTGTCTGAAGCTTCATTCCCTGGCAGCCCCCTTGCCGGCAGCCCAGCCCGTGGACCATGCAATCTGCAGGTTATACCCGCCTGTAACCGCATCCAGATCCAGTATCTCCCCTGCAAAGTACAGCCCCCGGACATGCTTGGATTCCATGGTCCCAGGATTCACGTCCCGGACCGATATGCCGCCCTGGGTAATGATTGCCTCTTTGTAATCCCTGAGGCCTGTGAGGGTAAACTCCAGTTCCTTGGTGGTCCGCACCAGTCCGGACCGTTCCTCTTTCGTGATTTCATTTCTTAAACGGAAATAACTGTGGATGTAATCTTCCGCAGAAAAAGTCGTTCCATCCATAATACTGTCAATTACTTCCATTTTGTTTTCTTCAAACGACCAGACATCATACCAATCGCAAAACCCTCCCGTACCATCGTGGTATCCACAGAAACAGAGTTTTTCGAGTGTCTCGCTATAATAAGGCTCATAACTATCTACAACACCAAATGAAGAAAGATAATCCCGTATTGTATGCGGAATTTCTACGATTTCTTGATCAATTATACGATATACTGAGATTTTGTTTAAACTGCTCCATTTATCTTGCATAAATAACTCCGGCACGCCATTACCTGTGACATCCCATAAAAAATAATTCTTATTATTTTGTACCAAACCAGAACTGCCTAGATATGTGTTGCCATTATCTTCCAATATGTTGTCGAATAAAAAATCGATATACAATTTTTTCCAGGAGTCTTCTTCCTCTCCTGCCATGTCATTTTTCGCATGGTCACCGGCAACAATCATAAACGGCGCGATTACCACTTTTTTTGCCCTGCATTTTCCAAGCTGTTTCATGACCTGGTTGATTTCAGGATAACCTTCCACAGTTCCTACGATCACATTTTCGTATCCCATATCCTCAAACCTGTAATCCAGTGCGGCATAAACGGCATTTGCGTAGTGCTCGGTTCCATGCCCCATAAGCACAAGTGCCGTCTCCTTATCTTTAATTACAGAAAACTCATCTGCAACCGCTTTCACCACGTACTCATTGTCTTCTTCTGTTGTAAGCAGAGGAGCTCCGAATTTCACAGACTGAAAATGATCTGCATACGCCAGAACATCCTTTTTCATAAGATCATTTTCCACACCGTTCATTACATGAGTAGGCTGAATGATCACCTCTGTAATTCCATCCTTTTTCATACGCTCCATTGCTTCTGTCACATTGTCATAGTGAATATGATCTCTCTTTTCAATTCTGGCGAGAATCATTTTGCTGGTCCATGCGCGATAAATTTTACAATCTGTAAAAGCAGCTCCAATTTCTTTTTCAATCGCATCAATAGTCACTGCTCTGGTATCTTCATGACTGGTACCAAAGCTGACTACAAGGATCCCTTTTTTTGCTGTATCGCTCATTCAGATTTCCTCCACTTTTCCTTTATTTTTTCACATGCAAAGGATGGTATGTAACATTCAGCATGCCGTATTCATCCTTTTTTACAGTTGCATCTACTTCATACAACATATGTATAAAATCTTCTGTAATGACTTCTTCCGGAGTTCCGCAAGCCACCAGACGACCGTTCTTCATGGCATAGATCCGGTCGCAATATGCTGCTGCAATATTCAGATCATGCAAAGCACCGATCACGGTAATCCCGAGACTTTTTACAATATCCAGAAGCTGAAGCTGGTATTTGATGTCAAGATGGTTGGTAGGCTCATCCAGGATCAGACAGTCAGTTTTTTGCGCCAGAGCTCTTGCCAGAATGATTCGCTGCTGCTCACCGCCAGACAGACTGGAAAAAACACGGTGCCGATAGGGAAGCATTCCCACTTTTTCCAGACACTCTTCCACGATCTTATAATCCTCGGCATTATCCCGTTCCATGGTTTTCTTATGAGGAGCCCTTCCCATCATTACAATTTCCTGTACGGAAAATTCAAAATTATAGTAGTTGTGCTGGGACACCACTGCCAGTGCTTTTGCAGAATCCTTTACCTTATATTCGTTCAGCGGTTTTCCATCCAACATGATCACACCGGTATCTGGCTTCAGTACACGGTAAATACATTTCAGCAATGTACTTTTTCCACTTCCGTTTGGTCCTATAATTCCTACAAATTCCTTTTCCTTTATGGCTGCGTCAATTCCCTTAAGAATCTCATTTCCACCAAGCTCCACATGGATATCAGAAGCTGTCAGTTTCATGATTTCTCACCTCCGAATCCATAAGATCTGCGTACCAGCAGATAAATAAAGCAAGGTGCTCCGATCATGGATACCAGGATTCCGATTGGGACTTCACTCTTGGGAATAATGATCCTGGAAGCAACATCTGCCCAGATCAGGAAAATGGAACCGCTAAGTGCTGACAGTGGAAGCATTTTCTTATGATCTGTTCCAAAGAACATTCTTACCACATGAGGAATAATGAGTCCTACAAATCCAATGATACCTGCGGAATATACCACAAAACCGATCAACAGTGCTGTCACTACAAGATACACCTGACGATATCTGTGCAGGTCAGTTCCTAATGTGATGGATACCTCATCTCCAAGCAGCATCATATTGAGAATACGGCTCTGGGTGCAGAAAAACAGGGTTGCTATAAAAACGCAGGGAATAATCACAGCCAGATTTTCCCATTTCGCACCTGCCAGACTTCCCATCAGCCAGAAAGTAACTGTCTGGATTCCATCTCTGTCGCCCGCAATATAGACAACAAAGTTTGAAAATGCACTGCACACACTTCCAAGTGCTGTACCTGCAAGCAGAAGTCGGACCGAATTTGCCCGGCCTCCTATATTTGCAGTGATCTGTACCAGTACAGAAATAAGGAAGGCTCCGATAAATGCGCAGATTCCAATAGAGTTGGAGCCAAATACGGCTCCAACTCCAAGAAAGATTGCCACTGTTGCACCAAGAGATGCACCAGAGGAAATACCAAGAATATACGGATCTGCGATCGGATTTTTCACAATGGCCTGCATTACCACACCTGCAACTGCCAGACCCATGCCAACGGCTGTTGCAAGAAGAATACGGGGAAGGCGGATAAACCATACAATATCGGACATGGCTCCTACACCATAAACCTCCGGATCCCCGATTCCAAATACTTTATACAAAATTACACTATACACATCTTTCACAGAAAGATCTACAGAACCAATGGTAACTGCAGTCAAAATGGATATCACCAGAAGCACAGTCAGTAATATCACCGCCAGCACATAAATCGGCTTTCCATGAAAAATTCCATTTTTAAAATCCGGTTTTCTTTTCATTTTATTCGTACAGATCCGGATATAATGCTTTTGCAAATGTCATAATTCCATCATAGGTTCTGACACCGCTGCAGTATACCTCGTTCAGGTTTACAGAAAATACTTTGTTGTTCTTAACTGCAGAAAGGCTTGCATATGCAGGGTTATCTGTAATATCAGCGATTGCCTCATCAGCTGTCATAAATCCATCATAATTAATCATGAATAATACATCCGGATCAGCTGCAATCAGATCCTCTGCACCAACGTTTTCAGAGTTCTCTGCACCAAGCTTCAGCTCTGCACCAAGTGTCTCCGGAATATTTCCGCCAAGTGTCTCTGTTCCATATACGCGGAAGGAATCTCCCTCATCCTCAAGAACTGCTACGGATAACGGGTCTGTTCCTTCTACATGCTCTTTTACTTTATCAATCTCACCCTTCATCTGATCAACGATTTCCTCTGCCTTGTCTTCGCAATCAAAGATCTTGCCAAGGTTCAGGATATCCTCATATTCGTCTTCAATTGTACGTGGGAACTCAGAAGCCGGTCCCTTTGCAGCACTGTTCAGGGACATGTATGTATTTACATCTCTCTCCTGCCAGAAGCTTACATCCGAAAGCCAGTCATCACTGAAAGAAGAATACCATGCCGCAATAAAATCAGGCTCCATTGCAACAACTTCCTCTTTGGATGGCTTGGTATCCATATACTGAATCTTGTCAAATTCATCTTTTAAATCCTCACGCACATCACCGTCCAGACCGTAAGCAGCTACGATCTTATCACCGAGACCAAGTGCCAGAAGCTCTTCGATATTGGAGTTTGCATATGCAAATACTTTCTCCGGAGCTTTCTCAAAAGTCATTTCAACCGGTTCGTTCTCATAATTGTAGGTTGTGATTGTTACGGGATAATGGCTGTCTCCATCCTCCGCAAATACAGTTGTTCCCATTCCCAGGCTGAGAATTCCTGCCAGACATAACATTCCTGCTGCTGTTTTCATGTTTTTCATGCTTTTTCTCCTTATTTTTTCTTTTGTTTTTTTGTTTTTAAAAGAAAAAAGTCCGCTTCCATGAAAAAGCGGGCATCACAAAAAAACATGATACGAAAGACAGCACTTTACACGGAAGTTTCTTTCTATGAACCAAGCAGGTTTCCTGGCTTACAGCTTAAATCCCCATTCCCTTCTCACATAAAAATGCAATGGATATGAATGTGGCATAACTGAATACAGTGACCGGATCGTTCAGGATTCTCACCTGATTCCCTCTTCTGAAAATAGCACAAATTTTATATATTTTTCAGCACTTGGCACATTTATTCTTTTAAGCATTGCTATTATAACTTGCCTCTTAAATAAAGTAAAGATATTTCTTTAACAATGTTTTTGATTTTGAATATAATATAGGCATCCCCTTACTTACTTATACATCTATTTCCCATACGGTGCCGTGTCTTCAGCAACCATACCCAATTCCGTTTTCGGAGAATAGGTATACACCTTGCTATTCTCAGCGTAATTCTCCATATCATTATTATCTGTCCATAGCTCACACTGTGTCATCACGGTCTGCACTGCATCATCCATTCCTTCCGGCGGATAGCGATGCTTTTTGAGCAACCGCTTAATCATCATACGCATTTTCGCTCTGGCAGAATCCCGTTTCTGCCAATCTATTGTTCTGTTCTTACGCAGTGTATCTGCCAGTTCCTTTGTAATGGCAATCAGTTCTTCGTTTTCATAGAAATCCTTAATGGCCTCCGGCTTTGTCAGCGCATCATAAAATGCCAGTTCATCAGCAGTCAGTCCAAGCTTGTCTCCCTCTTTATGAGCTGTCGCAATCTGTTTTGCCAGATTCAGCAATTCTTCAATAACCTGTTCATTGGTCAACATTCCATTCAAATACGCATTCATAGCACGCTGTATAATTTCACTGAATTTCTGCGATTTTACCACATTTGTATGACGGTAAATCTGCACCTGTTCCGCAATCAGCCTTTTTAACAGCTCTACAGCAAGGTTTTTCTCCTTCATTTTAGAGATTTCCTCAAGGAACTTTGGATCAAAGAGCGAAAATTCCTGATTTATATCTGAGAAAAGGTTAATGACGCCTTCGCTCTGAACACTGGCTTTCAGAAGCTCGTTAATGCGAGCATTCATTTCTGGCAGAGAAATTTTCTTCCCCTCTCCCTGATTCATCAATCTTGTAACAAGCACACGAACAGATTCAAAGAATGCCGCTTCCACACGCAGCTCTTTTTCTGCCAGAGAAGAACACAGCGACAATGCTTGCCTGAGCAGCAATGCCTCTTTCAGGAAATCCTCTCGTTCCTGTTCTTTATTCACAGCGACAATAAAGTTGACCGCACCGCTGATTGCCTTGGAACGCTCCAAATCCGTACCTGTCATAAACTTGGAATAATCATAACCGTGGAACAAATCCCGACAGATAGACAGTTTCTCAAGGAACTTCGGATATGCAACCTTGGCAACATCGGTATCACCGTAATTCTTCCTATCGCGAGTAGTGTAGTCATTCATTGCCTGCTTCAATGCAGAAGCAATGCCAACATAATCGACAATCAGACCGCCTTCCTTATCTCCAAATACACGGTTTACTCTGGCAATAGCCTGCATCAGATTATACCCCTGCATCGGCTTGTACACATACATGGTTGCAAGAGATGGCACATCAAATCCTGTAAGCCACATATCCACGACAATGGCAAGCGGACTATCATTATCCTTAAACTCCTTTGCCAGCTCATCCTTATGGTGTTTATTGCCGATGATTTTATTCCATTCTTCTGGATCTTTGTTACTACCTGTCATAACAACAGCAACCTTATCCGTCCATCCGGGACGAAGTTGCAAGATACGCTCATATATCTTCATGGCAATAGGGCGTGAGTATGCTACGATCATTGCCTTACCTGTGAGCAGATTCGCACGATAATTTTCATAATGATTCAAAATATCGTCCACAAGGGAGTTGATAGTTTTCTCATTGCCAAGAATGGCTTCCATCTTCCCCAGTTCTTTTTTGCTCCTTTCGATAACCTCTGGATCAGCATTTTTTGCCATAATGTCATATTCTTGGTCAATGAGCTTCAAAGTCTGCTCATCCAGTTTCAGCTTGATAACACGGCTTTCGTAATATACCGGACGAGTAGCACCATCTTCAACTGCCTGTGTCATGTCGTAAATATCTATGTAGTCACCAAACACTTCACGAGTATTGCGGTCTTTCATAGAAATCGGTGTTCCGGTAAATCCGATAAAAGTTGCATTCGGCAGAGCATTGCGGATAATACGAGCAGAACCGATTTTGATTTCACCTGTCTTGACATCGACCTTTTCTTTCAAACCGTACTGCCCACGATGAGCTTCATCCGCCATAACCACAATATTTCTGCGCTCAGAAAGGCAATCAAAGGATTCCTCAAATTTCTGCATCGTGGTAAAAATAATGCCGTTTGCTTTTCTACCGTCCAGTAATTCTTTCAAATGCACCCGGCTTTCGGCATGAACTGGGTCTTGACGCAGAAAATCCTTGCACTTGGCAAATTGCCTGTAAAGCTGGTCATCCAGGTCGTTGCGATCTGTGATAACTACGATGGTCGGGCTATCCAAAGCATCTTGCAGACAATGGGCATAAAACACCATCGACAGCGATTTGCCGCTGCCTTGTGTATGCCAGAATACACCACCCTTGCCGTCTGTCTCCGTTGCGTGTTTCGTGGAAAGTACTGCCTTATTGACAGCAAAATACTGGTGATAACCTGCTAATATCTTGAACTGTTTGGTTCCTTCATTGGAGAAACAGATAAAGTTCTTGATAATATCCAGTAAACGTTCTTTTTCAAAAATACCCTCAAAAAATGTATCGAACTGAGCATACTGTGTATTTTCATAGCCGCCGTCCTTCGTTTTCCATTCCATGAAGCGATCTTCGCCAGAAGTGATTGTACCAGCTTTCGATGTCATAAGGTCACTCATAACACAGATACAGTTATAAATAAACATGGAAGGAATCTCATGCATATAGTTGCGAATCTGTGTGTATGCTTCGGATGCATCCGTTTCCTCACGAGAGGGAGATTTCAGTTCCACCAGGACTACCGGCATACCATTCAAAAATAGCAGTACGTCAGGGCGTTTGGTGCTGTTCTCAATAAATGTCCACTGGTTCGCCACAATAAAGGAGTTGTTGTCCGGATTCTTGTAATCAACAAGATATACCAAGCCGGAGCGTTCCTCACCCTTGACAAAATAACGCACTTCTACACCGTGCTGAATGTAATCCATAAAAAGAGCGTTTTTCTGCACAATTTCCGCATTTTCAAAATTTCTCAGCTTATACAAAGCATCGTGAATTGCGTCCTCCGGCATATCCGGATTCAAACGATGCAGTGTTTCGTCTAATTTATCTTCATACAGGGGGCTTTTGAAGTCCCGCTCCAAATCAGGAGCATAGACATGCCGATACCCCATATTCTGAAATAGCTCTATAACAGAATTTTCATAGTCTGCTTCGGTATAAAAGCCAGCCATAGGTTAATCACTCCTTTTTTCGTTACATTTTTCGTGGTAAACAAGAATTTAGCGGCTTAAAGATCGATGTCAGAGACATCAAGCTCGCCGGGCATAAGTTTTGGCAGAAGTGCATCACGAGTATTGGCAAGAATCTTGGATTCTTTTGTGTTTTCCTGCATTGCACTATACATTGGCGAAACTATATTCTCAAACTTTTCTAATGTTTTTTCGTCAGGAATATATAGTTGCATTGCGTTAAGAATATTGGTTGTCATGCTCGGTACAGCAGAGCCAGCATTCAGTGAAGCCAGATCTTTGCTTTTTACAAAATGGTATACAAATTTTGCAATATTAGGACGCAGCATCTCGGTATAGAACATGGTGTCTACCGACCAGAACGCTTCATTGACATACATGACATTGTTGAGAGTTCCTTTACGGGGAATTAGAACAGATTCGCCAGTATAGAGAGGCTTTTCTACATATCGCATTATTCCGCCTGATCCATATACTGGATAGTTTCCGTCAGCCAGTTTTTTATGATCTTTTCCATACTTAACTGAGATTAAGTCAGACAGCTGCCCTGTGCTCCAACTTTCTTGTCGGTGCTCAATAAACATACGGCTGTAAATTGCCTGAGCTTGTTGCTCTAAAT
>OKSH01002656.1_pt1 | contig 12816 bp, 9 predicted proteins | sample 1601231 | NCBI WGS metagenome assembly OKSH01 (sample SAMEA3541596, study PRJEB24748) | human gut metagenome | biome: human gut; feature: human-associated habitat; material: faeces | place: China | collected 2012 | reverse complement strand
TCTTCCTCCCACCGGATATCCCCCGTAAGGGCCGGTTTTGCCTGTCTGATTGTATCTTCCTCCAAACCAAACAGTACGTAAACAGCTTCTCCCGGTTCCAAATCCATGTATATCAGGACACCGCTGCCGGACGGACGGCCTCCGCACATTTGGGCGGTGCCCGCCTGAGTGTATACAGCCTGCACCATGTCCCCTTTTTCAATATCCAAAAGGACCGGTGTAGAAGCATGGCTGAAAGACAGCACCAGGTTTCGCCTCTCATCGCTGCTGTTGGCCACCAGATAATAGTCAACATTCCCTGCCGTTCTATGATTCAAAAAGATGTCTCCGGGATTTCCGTAAATCACGGATGCGGACGGCGCAGCCAGTCCGGCTGCTGCTTCCGGAATACGGCTGATGCTGTGTACATTTCCCCTGAGGACCGTGTCCCAGTATCCGTTTACGCTGCATCCGTTCGCCCTGTCCCCGCCAGGCCAGTTCCTGTCAGACCTGTTTTCGCCGGACCGGTCCCCGCCAGCCTTGTCCCCGCCAGCCCTGTCCCCGCCGGACCGGTATTCGTCAGCCAGACCGGTCCTGTAAAACAGGACGCTGCCTCCGGCCTTTGTCCATGCTTCCAGCTTTTCCACGGTTTCTTCCATCAGGCTTCCCCCTTCCGGAAGGAGGAGCACTTTAAAACGCTGCTGCCCCAGGCACAGCTTTCCGTCACATATATGAGCATTTAAAATGGATTCCTCGTCCACCATATCCGTGTCCAGCTGGTGCTCAATCATACAGTTGAGGGCCTGGTGGAATCCGTTGTTTATGGCCTGGCCTGAGGGATTTTCCTCTCCGTTCTCCATATTTTCATCCATGTCCCCTATGGGATACAGGATGGCATAATCCACCACAGGATTTCCCTGGCTGTTCATGAAGGATAGACGCCTTATGTAATCGGCAAATATCTTAAAATAGTCCCAGTAAGGATTCTGATAGAAAAAACTGGTGGGCCAGTCACTCTGGGAACCCTGGTGCTCACACTCGTAGTAGAATCCATGGAGGATGAACATTCCGGTTCCCATGGCGGCCAGAGTATTGATTCCCTTTTTAAATTCCTCCATGGTGCAGTTCCATCCCGCGCCTCCCAGGGCTTCCGACATAGCCCTCTCTTTTCCATATATTCTGGCCACGGACACAGAATACTTGGGCTCGCAGTATGTAATCCTTCTGGGATACCGGTACCGGTAATCGTGACAGTCAGAGCCCGGCACCATGAGATGGCGCATGGTCTTAAAATAATCACCCTGCCTTCTGGGATGTTCCCACAAAAACTCCTCTGTGTGGCCTGTCAGCTTAAGACCGTATTTCCCGCACCAGTCTGATATCTGCCTGAAAAATGCTTCCTCATACATGGCGGTTACGAGGGAGAAATAATCCTTTCGCACCTGTTTGTCCCGCTCAGACGCGCCGTCCACAAGAGAGGGAAGCTCGTCCAGGATGTCATAACCATATGTCTCCCGGAACCGTCCTGGCAGCCGGTCCGTCCAGGGCAGGGGATTTCCCATCATGTAGATTTCGTCAAAAAAGATACCCGGTATCAGTTTACCAAAATCCTCCCCCCACCGCTTTCTGTATTCCTCATGGGTCAGTTTTATGAAGGAAGCAATGGTTTCGGGATTCAGATAGTCCACGGCCTTTTCAAATACTTTTTCATAAAACTCATAGATAAAACCATCTCTTTTCACCACGCGGTACGGCATTGATGACGGGGCGGCGCCGCTTTGTCCCTTATCCTCCGGGTTGGCGGCATCCGGGTTGGCGGCGCCCTGATTTCCGCCGCCCTGACTTCCGCCGCCCTCATTTCCGGCACCTTCATTTCCGGCACCTTCATTTCCGCATTCCCTATTCCCGGCATCTTTTTTCACCGCCCAGAGTCCCTTTGCCATGTTGTCCCTTCCCCAGGACAGTATCCTGGAAGGCTTTTGGAATCCATATTCAAAGGTACTACCTGCGGTGCCGCTGGGCCAGGCATACTCGTCGTAGAGCCAGGGGGCAAATCCCTGTTTCCTGGACTCCTCCACACAAACCCCGACAGCGTCCCACCACTCATCCTCCAGATAAGGAGTCTTAAGGTAGGCCCTGGGGTGCATAAAGCCCCCGTACACGCCTTTTTCCACCATCTGGCCAATCTGCCAGGCCAGACGTTCCTTTTTCAGTTCCCCGTTTAAGAACCAGAAGGCCAGCACGCTGTATTCCCTTCCCGGGTCCTTAAAATCACGAATCAAATCCATACCCTTCCTCCTATCCCTTCACCGCACCGGCGGCAATGGACTTAACAAAATTCTTCTGCATACACAGGTATACCACCACTATCACAAGAGCGCTGATGGACAGGGCTGCAAACACAGGAGTATAACCCACTGTCTCCGTTTTCTTATTGAACAGGGCCACACCCACAGAAAGCGTATATTTGCTCTCGTCCGTAATGGAGGTCAGAGCCCACAGGTATTCATTCCACACCTGCATGGCCGAGAGAATGGCCATGGTGGCCAGGATGGGCTTTGCCAGGGGCAGCATGATTTTGCGGAACACCTGCATGTTGCTGCATCCGTCCAGCTTCCCCGCCTCCATTAACTCATCAGGCAGATCCTCAAAATAGTTCCGGCAGATAATCAGTCCCATGGGAGCAAACCCCTGGAAATAAGGGAATACCAGGGCCGGAAGGGTATTGACCAGATGCATCCGGTTCACCATGGTAAACATGGGAAGCAGGATAATAGCCGTGGGTATCAGCAGATTGAAGATGATCATGTAATAAAAGAAGGTCTTGCCCGGGAATTTAAGCTTTGCAAAGGCATATCCGGCGCAGGTGACAAACACCAGGTTCACGGCAGTGGTTACCAGGGTAACCACCACGCTGTTCATGAAATACCGTGACATACCGGCATCGTTCCAGGCCGTGGCATAGTTTTGGAAATTGAGCCTGGCCGGCAGGGTCCAGATACTCTCCAGAAACTCAGTCTCTGTCTTAAGGGACTGGATGACCACCCACAAAAGGGGATATACGGATATAAAAAATGCCAGCAGCATAAAAAGAAACAGAAATAATTTATATACATTTTTCTTATTCATCATGAAGCCCTCCCTGCCCTTTTCTTCTGGACAATGGTTTTAACCGCCATAATCGCCACCATAATAAGCATCAGTATGACGGAGGCAGCCGTACCAGCACCGAAGTCCCGGTTTGTAAATGCCTTTGTGTAAATATAGGATGTCATGACGTCGGAGGCGCCTCCCGGTCCGCCCTGGGTCATGACCCATATCAGGTCAAAGAGCCTGAGTCCGTTGGTTACGGTCAGCATGGCCAGCACCGCGAAGGTGGGCTTTAAATAGGGGATGATAATGTAAAACAGCTTCTGCCGGAAATTAGCGCCGTCAATCTGGGCCGCCTCCAGGAAATCCTCAGGCATTTTTGTGATATTGGCATACATAATCAGCATATTAAATGGCTGGGAGCGCCATATCCAGGTAACCGCAATGGCCCAGAGGGCTGTCTCAGGACGGCTGAGCCAGGCCTTTGCATACTTTCCCAGTCCTGCCATCTTAAGGAACTGGTCCACCGGTCCGATGGTTGGGTCATAGATGATTCTCCATATACATCCCACCACCACCATGGATATCAGATAGGGGATAAACAGACCCGCATTGAAGATTTTCTTGCCCGGTACGCCCACATACAGGATATAGGCAAACACAAAACCGATGGGAATGGCAAGAAAGCTGACCATGATAAGGTAAAATGTGTTCCACAGGGAACGGACAAACTTGGGGTCCGCCAGTACCTTGGCATAATTCTTAAGCCCCACAAAATGTTCCAGGGCTCCCAGACCATTGTACTTGTAAAAACTGGTCTGCAGCGCGTTAACAAAGGGTATGTAAAGGAAAATGACCATGACAATGATGGTGGGGGCAATCAGGGCCAGCGCTGTCATCATTTCCTTTCTTTCTTTTAATGTTTGGGATGATTTCATTGTTATATCTCCTCCTATTGGGACGGGCATTGCCAGATACGGCGCAGGAACCTGTGCCTGTTCCTGCGCCGCCTTGCCTTACAGCCTGATATCCGGGCTATGTCTGGTGAAACTGCCTGTGATGATGCTGCCTGCGGTTATGCTGCCTGCGGTTATACTGCCTGCGGTTATGCTGCCTGCGGTTATACTGCCTGCAGTTATACCCTGTGTCAGTTCAGGTTAGACAGATAGGTCTCCTCATAGAGCTGGTTCAGCTGATCCATCACATAATCTATGTCATAGGTGCCTAATAGGTAATTGGGCTCCAGATCCGTCAGGAACGTGTTCTGGATTTCCGTGGTTATGTTCACAGGCACATAGATGTCGGGGATGAAACCGTTTTTGCCTGCATCAATATATCCCTGCATGGCCTCGTTGTCGCTGGTCAGCTCAAAATTGGTAAGTCCGGGGTTGATGAACTTTGCGTAATCTTCCGAAAACGCAGTCTTGGATGTCATGAACTTCACGAACTCGATGGCCTCCTCCTGGTGCTTAGAGGAATTGGTCACCGCCCAGATACTGCTGGATCCGCCCAGACATCTGGCAGGCTTTCCCTCCACGCCCGGCAGGGCATAGGAAGCCAGTTCCACTCCCTCAGGCACATTTTCCGTCAGGTAGGAAAGGTAGTTCGGCTGCAGCATAACCTGCACCAGTTCCTTCTGCACAAAGAGCTGCTGCATGGTCTCCCTGTTGCCGGTAAGGCCTGACTCCGGGAACCATCCCTGGTCCCACATATATTTGAACTTTTCAAGGCCTTTTTTCACGCTCTCAGAAGAAAAGGTCATGGAACCGTCCTCAAAGGCGTTGGGATTGGCGTCCAGCTCCTCACGGCAGTACTGGTCCCAGAAGATTCTCGGCCACCAGTCCATGTTCTGCTGCTGCATGGATACAGGAATCTTGCCTGCTGCCTTTATGGCCTCGCAGTTTTTCTCAAACTCTTCCCATGTGGACGGCACATTCAGTCCCAATTCTTTATATACATTCTTATCGTAGATAACAGCCACCGTCGTCATGGTAAAGGGCACACCGTACAGCTTGTCCGCATAGTCGGAACCAATTGCCTTAAGGGTAGCCTTACAGTTGCTTAAAAGAGTGGGGTTGATCGTCTCTCCCCAGTTTGCGTCCTTCTCATAATTCTGTCCCTTTTCCACTGCGTCAGTCAGGTCCACCAGCAGGCCGCTCTGCACCTGGTCCCCGATGAACTGGGAGTTGGTCATGACCACATCCGGCAGTTCGTTTGCCACATTCAGCGCCGTAAATTTAGAATAGTAGGAGTCCGATGGAACATACTCATACTCAATGTTTACTTCCGGGTTGAGTTTTTCATATACGGAAATCATCTCCTCCACCATTCCGCCGTAATTGTCCAGTACCTTTATGGTAACCTTTCCGCTGCCGTCCCCTGCTGCCGCTGTATTTCCTTCACCGGATGCTCCTGCATTTGAAGAAGCGCATCCTGTCATGGCTGACGCGGACATGGCCGCACAGGTTAAAAGCGCAATCATTTTCTTATTCATCATAATCCTCCTATACACTATGTATTCTCTCTGTTTATCCTGCTTTTCTACCATTTCACATATGCTGCAAGCTTGCATGTTCAATTTGTACAGCCCAATCATACAATACCGCAGGGTTTTTAGTCAATTTGCAATCAATGCCGGAGGAATACTTTCGTGTTTTTCTGAGTTGTACTTTCATTCCGGGATGGTACTTTCTTGTTATTAGGCGGTTTTTTCCTTTTTTTACGTGCAAAAAGGAAGAACAGAAAACATCTGTCTGCTTTCTGCTCTTCCCGGATTACTTTCCGCTATTTACGTTTTCCCGATAATGGTCCGGACCCTATTCCATATAATCTAAGGGGTCCACCGTCTTATCCTGATGCTTCAGCTCAAAGAATACATTGACGCCTTCCACGGAATAATATTTTGTAGGCTCTGACACGTAGCCCAGGGTCTGTCCCTTTTTCAGATACTCGCCCTCTGCCGCGCAGACTTCCTTTAACTGGCCGCAGGTGGCTGTGTACTCATTGCCAAGGTCCATGACAACGTAATTTCCGATTTCCTCATTGGAGCCCACTTCCAGTATCCTGGCATTGGCCGGGGCACCCACCGGAGTACTCACATCAGACTGGATTACAAGGCCGGGATTGCATTTGTACTGGTCCAGGGTAGGGAAATAAATGGTCTGGTCCATGCTGTAGTCCAGAAGCACATTTCCCTTTACAGGCCATTCCATTTTGCTGGTATCTGTAAAATTCAGCACCAGCGCATCGGCTGCATCCTTTCCCGCTCCAGCTTCCGCCGCCAGATCATTTCCCTGGTTGGCGTTCTGGGCCACGGCTGCCTTGGTAGGAGCCGGCTCGCTCTTTTGTGTCTCTTTTGCCGCATCAGAGGCACCTGCCACCTGCGGCATTTCCGGTGCGGTCTCCTGGGCAATCATTTCTGGCTGGGGCACTTCAAGGTATGGATTCGTCTCATTACCTTTTCCTCTTTGTACGGTAATCACTCCTGCTGCGGCTACTATAGTCAGCAGGCCTAACACTAGCATGACAAGAAACAGCTTATCCTTGAACATCTGGTTTACTTTCTCTTTCACGTTTATCACCTCGGTACTATTCTTACCAAACCAAGGCTACTTATTCAGAAATGAAAGCAATATTTTTATAAAAATATCCAAGGATATCTTCGGCCTTCCATCCCTCCTTTGCTTTCTCGTTGGCAGTGGCCTGACTCAGCCCGTAGCCGTGCCCGATACCCTTCACCACTGCCCTGATTCCGTCCTCATAGGGCTCCAGCACAAAGCAGGAGGAAGCCAGGCCCAGGGCATACTGTACCTCCTCGCCTGTATAGCCCGCGCTGCCAATCTGCACGGTATCCACATACCCGGCGTCATCCCTGGACACAATCTGTATGGTGTCCGGCACCTGGGAAGCCTCAATGGTCCTGGAGCCGGATTCCCCGGCCGGTATGCTGTTGATATCCGACACAAACGACTCCCTGGAAAAGGAAAGCATCTGCATGTATCCCTCTGCCTCCACGTCCCCGGGACAGTCCACGGTCTGGAGATAGGGATGAGTAAAATCCCCCTGCCTGGTCATGCCCGCTGTGGCCCTGCAATACATGGGGTCAATGCATTTTCCCTCGTAGGTCATGACAATGCCGGAGGTGGCCTTGACCGCGTCCTCCAGTTTTTTGTAATATTCCGGGAACCGGCTGGAGCCCCACAGCTTTTTTAACTGGTCCGCCTCCAGATAATCCATATCCAGGGCGGATTCCGCTATCTCCTCCCCATTCCCGGCGCCCTCCATCTGCCTGCATATGTATGTTCTGGCAATAATGGCCTGGGCTTTCAGTGCTTCCGGCTCGTACTCCACCGGTATCTGCCTGGCAATAACTCCGGGAAGGTATTCCTCCATATCCATATAGTAGGAGCCGCTGGTCCGGTCCAAAAGAATCCGCCGTCTGCCGGATATTTCCTTCTGCTGCTCATAGCGCAGCTCCTCTCCCCGGATTGTGCCTGTCCATGCAAGGGTTCCTACATAAGGCACCATGAGCCCGGTAAGGGCCGCCCATATGATGCGTTTATTCACAAAATCCAATCCCCTCCTTCCTGTATGCTGACATGGGAAGCTTACCTGTGTCACGGCACTCCCCTATCATTAATATATGAACAGAAGGACATACCTATGTGCCATGCCTTTTACAGCACAAAAAATATCGCCGCACCGTGCTCGCGCCGGCAGGCGATATTTAGGTTTTTATATAATATTCAGGAGATTTTTATTGGACTCCTGCATGCATGCGGATACGCAAATGCAGCCCTTCAGCCGGCGCCGGTGCAAAACGGCTGCAAGGCCTACTCTCCTGCTTCTGTGTAATGATGTACATAGTATATAGCCCCATTGACTGCGTTTGTGACCGCATTGGACGTAATGGTTGCCCCGCTGATGGCGTCTATCTGCGAATCCCCGGGATTCCCGGAATCCGTCACGGTCAAAGCCTCTCCGCCCTTTCCTTCAAACTGTTCCTTAAAGACATCCTCACTGGCTCTCATGCCCAGTCCGGGCGTATCCTCCAGCACCAGAAACTCCAGGCCGCGGATGGTGCCGCCGCTCTCAAACGCCACGGAGACAGCCACATTTCCCATATAGCTGTCCTTTGAATGGGCATTCACCACCCAGCCCCTCAATGCGCCGTCCCTGTCCTTTGCAGCTGCCGCCGCGTCCACGCCCACATCGCCGAAGTCTGAGGAAGCCAGCTCCTTATTGCAGTCCTGAGCAAGGTTAAAATCCATGCCCTTAAAGCTGTCTGCCTCCGGAAATGACTTTCTGAATCCCTCCTGCAGCTCATTGGCCCGTTCCTCATCCGTGGTATTCAGATCCTTTTCCACACGCTTTAGCTCATCAATGGTCACCACCCACCGCAACTCATTATAGCCGTAAAAACCGCCCACCAGGTCAATAGCCGCCTCCCCCTTGAAGTTACTCCCCAAATGGTTGTCGGATTCAAGATAGAGTCTGGCAGTCCACTGTCCGCCCGGCAGGTTGGTCCTCCCGCTCTCATCCTTCAGATTTGTGCCGCCGGACAAAATATCCACTGTAAAGTGAATACCCGTGGGATGAGCCGGCTCCCCGGTCTCAAAGGTATTGGGACCGGTTTTGATGAAAGTCTCCGTGTATTCGTACACAGGATCATTTTCCAGCTTCCAGCGGTACTTGGTGAGATCCATTTCCTGGGTTACGTCCTCTGTCCGGCGCTCCACATTCCAGCTGCCCTCAGAGGGGTTATATTCACAGGTCTGGATCAGCTTTCCGGACACAGTGTAGGGAATCACCGCCCTGTCCATGGCCAGAACAAAATCATAGACCTCCTCATAGACATGTCCGTCCTCATCCTTCATGCCTCCCTCCAGCCACTCCGCTTCAAAGCTGCTGTGGGGAATCTCAAAAAATGCCTCTTCAGGTTCAAACACCCGCTCAGGAGCCTTCACACGGCTCCCGGAACATCCGGTGGACACCAGCACACCTGCAATCAGCACACATATCAAAATACCTTTTTTCATAATCCTCCTGCGCTCCATGCTTATTTGATGATTTCATTTTACCATAGTCTGTCCCCTTCCGGGTAACGTGTTCCAAAATCTGTTCTGCCAAGCTTTCCCCATTCCCCGGTTCTCCGCTAATAGGCATACGGCTCAGGAAGCATCCGCTAACATACAGGAGCCTATTAAGAATCTTGTTATAAGTTCTCCCCAGGAGAAAAAAGACTATCTGTTAAAACGAAGCAACACCGCTGAGAAAGCCTTACAGAATGAGGCCTCCAGCGGTGTTTGCTTCTTTTTCACTGTCAAAGATGGGATTCCATAATATGTTCCCAGACTTACCCGATATATGCCTGAATCAGTCTGAACGTATTCTCAGCACCGTCCCTGTGGCTTCTCTCATATCCATGGGATGCGTAGACGCCCGGCCCAATCAGAGCATGGCGCACGTCATGGCCTGCTTTCAGGGTAGTTTCAACATCAGAGCCGTAATGTGGATACACGTCCACGGCATAGCCGATTCCATGCTCCTTGGCCAGCTCCACCAGACGGCACAGGATATCGTAGTTATAGGGTCCGCCGCTGTCCTTTGCACAGATGGATACCTCACGCTCCGTACACTGAAGGCCCTCTCCCACGCAGCCCATGTCCACGGACCAGGCTTCGGTTACGCCCTCCGGAACAGAGGCAGAACCGCCGTGCCCCACTTCCTCATAGATGGTAAAGTGGGCATACACCCGGCGCTCAGGGGTCACGGACTCATCCTTAAGATACTTGGCATAACCCATCAAAATAGCTGCGGACAGCTTATCATCCAGGAAACGGCTCTTGATGTATCCGGATGGGGTAATCCTTGTCCTGGGTTCAAAGCACACATAGTCGCCGGGCATGATGCCAAGTTTCACTGCATCCTCCCTGCACGTAACGTCCTCGTCCACCAGCACTTCCACCGTATCCCATGTGCGCTCGGTCTTTTCATAGCTGCCGTTTACATGTACGGAGGCATCCACCAGCTGACAGGTTCCCTCATAGATTCCGTCCGCCTTGGTAATAATACGCACATTCTCAGCCTCGGCATTGGCCGGCTTCATGCCTCCTATATTAGTCAGCTTCAGCCTGCCGTTTTCCTTAATCTGGGCAACCATGCCTCCCAGGGTGTCGCAGTGGGCCTCCAGCAGGATTCCGTCTTCCTTATTCCTGCCGCCAAAATCAGCGATAACGCCTCCCTTAACCGTGCGCCGGGCCTGAACCCCCAATGCCTCCAATTCCTTTAACAGGTACTCCGTCACTTCCCTGCCGTATCCGGAAGGACTGTCAATGGCTAACAGGTTCTTGGCCTGCTCCATTATATAATCCACATACTTCCTACAGTCAGACATATCCGTTCTCCTTTGTTGTTGGTATTTCTTACTCAGAGTCATTCTACCATACAGGGACGGTTTAATACAAGGGACAACCTGCTTCTATCTAAATTATTCCATACTTATAAGATGGTTCTATCCACACATGGCATGTTATGATATAATTTTACAAAACCCATAATTTCATATGGCATCAATTAATACATACTGGAGGACCTGCTGGTGAGAGCAAATGATACAAAGATAATTTCCGTTACGGATTTACCTGCATACGAAGATGAATTTGATATCAAGCATTATATAAACGGACTTGCCAACTTTATAAAAAGTTGTGAAACCCCATTGACAATTGCCATCCAGGGAGAATGGGGCAGCGGCAAAACGAGTATCATGAACATGGTACGGGAGCAGCTTGACCATACCAAAAATTTTAAATATAAATCCATATGGTTTAACACCTGGCAATACGCCCAGTTTGATTCCGCCTCACGCTTAAACATAATGTTCATTACAGATTTAATAGAACAGGTTTTTGAAGGAGAGGATGTATGCAGCAGTCAATCTCTCAATAAAGCGGACCCGGTAAAAGACATATATAAGTTTTTAAAGGTAATATCTTCCAATTATATAGACAGAGTGTTCCAAGAAAAAACAGGAGTTAATAATATCACAAATATAATTGCAAATACACTCAGCAAAGACAATGAATGGGATTACCAAAAATATTTGAATACGGAATCTCAATCCATCCGAAAATTTAAGGATACGTTCGAATCATTTGTTGATTACATCTGTTATCAAAATAAATATGACAGAATTGTCTTTTTCATTGATGATCTGGACCGGATCGATCCCTGCCGGGCAGTTGAACTAATGGAAATCATAAAAAATTATCTGGATTGTAAGAAATGTATCTTCGTTCTTGCCATTGATTACGACGTGGTAATCAGGGGGGTAAAGGCTAAATTTGGAGAGACCCGGGAAAGTAAGGCCCGAAGCTTTTTTGAAAAAATAATACAATTGCCTTTCATGGTGCCCACTAATTATTATAATGTGGAAAAATATGTAACAAACATGCTGGGGAGATTTGATTCTGAATTAAGTGATAATTTATTTAAACTAATGAAAACATGTACTGCAAACAACCCGCGCGCAATAAAAAGGCTCCTTAATGTTTACGCTTTAAACAGCATGGTTAATTGTACGCAGGGCATCAACAGCACACCCGATTTTAAAAACATTTTACTTTTAGGTGTATTGGGAATTCAACTTTCATATCCAAAACTTTACCAATTTGTTTTGATAAATGCCAAATATCTTTCTATGACCGTTGAAGGTAAACAGGTCTGCCTTTTGGAATATATAACCAATCCAGAGTATCAAGATGAGTTGGCGAATACAGATGCAGATATTTACCTATATAAAGCCCCCAAAAATATACCTGAATTATATTCATTAAAAGAACAATTAGAGGAAGCCGGTATATCCGATGAGTGGGATGAATTATGGGGAGTACTGGAAACCTATACAAAACTTCTGAAAGACAGCAAAAATTCTATTCCCACAGGCACATTAGAGATATTTATAAATATATTGAATTTATCAGAGCTTTCTTCTTATGGCTCACAAAAAAAGGACGTTTTAAAGAGAAGCATTCCCTTGGACTATGAAATATACGGCGAAAAGAGACATGCTGATTCCGCTATTGAAATGTATCTGTATGTCATGGAAAAAATTCTGACGAAAAATGCCGCCCCTTTAGATAGACAACAAATACGGGACTTATATACTACTGTAGACTGCTTTTACGATTGCAGCAAATTAATCGCCAATGGTAACTTTGACGGTAATACTGAGGAAATGGTTCAGTTCATCAAAAAAAAGGCAAAAGACGGCAGTCTTCCTCCCAGTTTGGAAGGACAAACCGTCTCAAAATTCCGCCAGGGAAAATTTGTAGAAATCGGAAATATAAGTGCCTTTATAGGTGCTTCACTGAGCCTGTCGCTTATGCGCAATTATATTAAATCACTTTTGGAATACTTTGGCGATAGCGATCTTTTTGAGTGTCGCTACTCATAGGACTCTAATACAAATAAATAGCGCTGATTTATTTAATACTAATTTTAAATAGACCAGCGCTTTCTTATATATTGATTATTCCCGGTTTATATTCTTTATATTTAGCCCTTGCTCTCCAGCCCGTATAACCTGGAGTACTTCTCCTTCAAATACCTGACATAATATTCCGGCTTAAAATCCTCCCCTGTCACATCCTTCAGTATCTGACGGCTGTCTTTTAACTTACCATACTGATGAATGTGTTCCCTGAGGTAATCCCGTATCACATCCACCCTGCCATCCTTAAGCAG
>OKSH01002646.1_pt1 | contig 12842 bp, 12 predicted proteins | sample 1601231 | NCBI WGS metagenome assembly OKSH01 (sample SAMEA3541596, study PRJEB24748) | human gut metagenome | biome: human gut; feature: human-associated habitat; material: faeces | place: China | collected 2012 | reverse complement strand
CGCGTGGCTGTGGGCGAAACCCTGCTGGCCTGCAAGCTGCCTGAGGTTCTGCGCCGTTTCCGGGCCCGCGCCCCGGAAGCGCGCCTGCACCTGCAATCGCTCAACTGTTACGTGATCCGGGATGCGCTGCTCAACGGCGCGGCGGACGTGGGGGTGTTTTACAGCCAGGGACCGGACGCCTCGCTGGCGCAGGAATCTCTGGGGGATTTTCCCCTGGCTCTGGTAGCCGCGCCGCAGTCGGCGGACATGGATTTCACCCGCCCGGACCAGAAGTTGCCCACCAGCCTGATCATCAACGAACCCCAGTGCATGTTCCGGCTGTTCTTTGAAAACACGCTGCGCCGCCGCAACATCAGCCTGAACGGAACCATTGAGCTGCTGAGTATTGAAAGCATCAAAAGCTGCGTGGCCGCCGATCTGGGGATTTCCTATTTGCCCCGCTTCTGCGTGGAGCGGGAATTGCGCGAAGGCCTGCTCCGCGAGCTGCCCTTTGTCGAACCGGCCCACACCCTGCACGCCGTCTGCGCCCGTCACGTCAATAAGGCCCAGAGCCCGGCCCTGCGTCTCTTCACGACACTGGCAGAGGAATGTATCGGCGGCGTTTTGCCTGGCGGCGCGGGCCCTGACAGCCGGCTGGCGGACCGCATGCAAAAAACTCCGCCGCAAGACTTGACGGCGGCCAGCCGATAGGATAGAAGCCATCTTCGTTAACAGCGCCCTTGTAGCTCAGTCGGTAGAGTGCATCCTTGGTAAGGATGAGGTCATCAGTTCAATCCTGATCAAGGGCTCCAGAAAAAGTACCCGCGTCTATATGGCATAGGCGTCAGATTATGATGACAAAGGCCCGGTTTCGTGGAAACCGGGCCTTTGCGCCGCCTGGGGCGGTAAAATCATCGGGCGGAGAGGCATAAAAGCCGGTAACGCCCGCATACTTTCCCATGGGCATTTTTCGCGCAAGGCAGGCGGCCATGCAGATTCCCGTTCCCCTTGTCACCGTGGGCCTGCTCACGCTGTCCAATATCTTCATGACCTTCGCCTGGTACGGGCATCTGCGTTACAAGGGCGCGGCCCTGCCGCTGGTAATCCTCACCAGCTGGGGCATCGCCTTTTTCGAATATCTGTTGCAGGTACCGGCCAACCGCATCGGTTACGGTTATTTTTCCGCCGCTGAGCTGAAAACCATTCAGGAAGTCATCTCCCTGAGCGTCTTCATGCTTTTTTCAACATTCTGGCTGCATGAATCCCTGCGCTGGAACCATATTCTGGGCTTCGCGCTGATCGTGCTGGCGGCCTGGGTCATCTTCAAGGAGTGGTAGGGCCGCATGTTCACCCTCACGCTGAGCACCATCCTGATCTGCACCGGCGCGGCCCTGCTGGGCGGCTTTATTGACGCCATCGCCGGGGGCGGCGGCCTGATCACCATGCCCGCCCTGCTGCTCACCGGCGTGCCGCCGCATCTGGCCCTGGGTACCAACAAGGTCAGTTCCTGCGTGGGCACCAGCGTGGCCCTGGGCAATTTCGCCCGCAGCCATCTGGTGCTCTGGCGTCTGGCCCTGGCGGGGCTGGTCTTTTCCCTGTTGGGGGCTTACGCCGGTTCCATCCTGGCTCTTTATGTGAACAGCGAAATTCTGGGCAAAATCCTGGTGGGCCTGCTGCCTGTGGGCATGTGCGCCACCCTGCTGCCCAAAAAGGAGCGTGAATGCGCGCCCCGCCCGCTGGAAGGCGCGCGCTTCTGGACGCTGGTGCCCCTGGTCTGCCTGTTGATCGGCGCGTATGACGGCTTTTTCGGGCCGGGTACGGGCAGTTTTCTGATCCTGGCCTTTCACTGGATTCTGCGTGTGGGGCTCATCGAGGCCTCGGCCACCTCCAAGGTGCTCAACCTGGCTTCCAATTTCGGCGCGGTGGTGGCTTTCATCTGGCACGGCAAGGTGCTCTGGCCCTTGGCCCTGGCCATGACCGGGGGGTCCGTAATCGGCAACTGGCTGGGCAGCCGCACGGCCATCCGGGTGGGCGCCAAGGCCGTGCGGCGCTTCCTGACTGTCTCGCTGTCCCTGCTGTTGCTTACCCTGATCTGGCAATACTTTCTGGCTCCGGCCCGTTGAGCCTGGGACCACAGCTTGCCTTGCCGTTTCGGCGCATGTTACCATAATGCCGCTTCAGCGGAGCCGCCGCACGGCGGTCCGCCCCCACCCTTTACAAGGAGCAGCGTTATGCGTCGCATTCTTCCCCTTGCTCTGATGCTTCTTCTGCTGGCCGCCACGGTTCAGGCCGCCGGTCCTCAAAAACAACTGCCCGGCGATCTGACCTTGGCCCAGGCCCAGGAAGTGCTCAAGGCCGCCCTGGTCAAAGCCGAAGCCCAGGGCGTGCCCATGAATATCGCCGTGGTGGACGCGGGCGGCAACCTCAAAGCCTTTGCGCGCGAGGACGGCGCGTTTCTGGGCAGCATCGACGTCGCCACCAAAAAAGCCCGCACGGCCCGTTTCTTCAATATGTCCACAGCCCAGTTGGGCGCGGCCTCCCAGCCCGGCAAAGAGCTGTACGGCATTGAAGTCACCAATGACGGGCTGGTCATTTTCGGCGGCGGCGAGCTGCTGATCAAGGACGGCGTCATTGTGGGCGCCATCGGCGTGAGCGGCGGCTCGGTGGCCGAGGACACAAATGTGGCCAAGGCAGGCGCGGCGGCCTTTGACTCCACGGCCGGAAAGAGCAAATAACGGATAATTGACATTCCATGAGAAAGCCCGGCGCAAGCCGGGCTTTCTCATTCAGACGCGCTTTTCCGTGCCGTTGTACGGCGCGGCGCGCTTCGGGATGCGACTTTGGACGTCGCCTTGGGCGCGGGATCCGTGAGGCCCGGAACGGCCCCGCCGGCCACGGCCCAGAGGTACAGACTGGCTACTGTGGCATGGGGCGCGTAACGCCGCCGGTATTTGTCGAAGAGTTTGCGGTCGACACGACGGTGGCGGTAAAGCATGCGCAGGCCGCGCTGAATAGCCAGATCGCCGTAACTGATAACGTCGGGCCGCTGCAGCGAGAAAGTCATCAGCATTTCGGCCGTCCAGACGCCCACGCCGGGCAGGCGCGCCAGTTCGGCGCAGAGCGCGTCGTCGGGCAGGGTCCGCAGGGCCTCCACATCGAATTCGCCGGAAAGCACCCTCTCGGCGGCCGCCTTCATATAGCCCACTTTGCGGAAAGACAGGCCGAAAGCCTGCAAGCCAGTCTCGGACGTTCCCCGGATGACGCCGGGCGTGATCGCGCCCAGGCCCGCGCGCATGCGCGCCCAGATGGTCTGCTGAGCCCTGGTGGCGATCTGCTGGCCCACAATGGCGTGAATCAGAGCCTCAAAGAGGTCCGGCACGACCTCACGGCGCACCGGGCCGATCAGCTCGATGATTTCGGCCATGCGCTTGTCCCGCGCCTTGAGGTGGGTGATTTCCTGTTCGCCGTATGTAAAGTACTGCGCCATGGCAATGCCGACCGGGGCAACTCCCCTTGGTCCACTCCCAGAGCAATTCAAAGTGAAATTGCTCTAAAGGTAAAGTTTGAGAAAAAAAAAGGGGGCGTGTGGGAGAGAGACTTTGTTCACCAAAGTTTCTCTCCCACACGAAACGTCAGTTTTTCAGGCTGTGGATGGGCGCGGGAATCCGCCCGCCCAGACCGATGAAGCCTGAAGCGTCGCCCGGCGTCACCGGAATGATGGCGGCCTTGCCCAGCAGGCCGCCGAAGGAAACCTCGTCGCCCACGCCTTTGCCGGGCACAGGAATCACGCGCACGGCCGTGGTCTTGTGGTTGATCATGCCGATAGCCATTTCGTCGGCGATGATGCCGGAAATGGTGGCGGCGGGCGTGTCGCCGGGGATGGCGATCATGTCGAGGCCGACGGAGCACACGCTGGTCATGGCTTCAAGCTTTTCGAGGGACAGCGCGCCGGAACGGGTGGCCGCCTCAATGCTGGAGTCCTCGGAAACCGGGATGAACGCGCCGGACAAACCGCCCACATGGGACGAGGCGAACGCGCCGCCCTTTTTGACGGCGTCGTTGAGCATGGCAAGCACGGCGGTGGTGCCGGGCGCGCCGATGGAGGACAGGCCCACGCTCTGGAAGATTTCGCCCACGGAGTCCCCCACGGCGGGCGTCGGGGCAAGGGACAGGTCCGCGACGCCGAAGGGCAGGTCGAGGCGCTGGGCCACTTCCTTGCCGATGATCTCGCCGACGCGCGTTACCTTATAAGCTGTGCGTTTGATGACTTCGGCCACTTCGCCGAGCGTGAATTCGCCGGGCTTGTGGCTTTCCATCGCGCGGTCGATGGCTTTCTTGACCACGCCGGGGCCGGAAACGCCCACGTTGATCACCACATCTGGCTCGCCCACGCCGAGGTACGCGCCCGCCATGAAGGGCACGTCCTGCGGAATGTTGGCGAACACCACCAGCTTGGCGCAGCCGAGGCCGTCACGGTCGCGGGTGGCTTCGGCGACATCAAGGATGCGCTGGCCGAGCAGGGCCACGGCATCCATATTGATGCCGGAGCGCGTCGAGGCCACGTTGATGGAGGAGCAGATGCGGTCCGTGGTGGCGAGGGCTTCCGGCAGGGCATCGATAAGATTGCGCTCGCCGGGCGTGATGCCTTTTTCCACCAGCGCGCCGAAGCCGCCGAGGAAGTCGACGCCCGCGTCCTTGGCGGATTCGTCGAGCACCTGGCAAGCCCGCACCATCTGATCGCGGGAGAAGGACGCGCCCACCACCCCGATGGGGCTGACGCTGATGCGCTTGTTGACGACGGGGATGCCGAACTTGTCGCCCACTTCGTTGCAGGTGGCGACGAGTTTGGCGGCGTATTTGGCGATCTTGGCGCGCACCCGGTAGGCGAACACGTCGAAATCGTGGCTGGCGCAGTCGAAAAGGCTGATGCCGAGCGTCACGGTACGCACATCGAGGTGTTCGTTGCGCAGCATGTTCAGGGTGCTGAGGACTTCACGATCTGTAAGCATGGAAACTTCCTCCGGGAAGTTTGTTTTGACACGGATGGGAACAGCCCGCCTCCTTGAGGGGAACCTGCGGAAAGGGGAGAGGATTGACCTCGACCTCCGGGAAACCCCGCGTATGCCGCTTAAACCGGCTGCACGCGGTGCAGGGCCTCGAAGATGTCGCGGTGCTGCATACTGAGCTGGAGGCCCAGGGTGCGGGCTTTGTCCTTGAGGGTGCGGCGCAGGGCGTTGCGGTCGATTTCCATCGGCAGGGAGATCTCGAATACCAGCAAGGCGCGCTTTTCTTCCTCAGGCATGAGAGCCTTGAGGTTTTCGATGTTTACCTTCTGATCCGCGAAAATCTTGGAGAACGCGGCGATGATTTCAAAACGGTCTTCGCCGTCCACCGTCACGACGAAAGGTTCGCTCTCGGCGGAACCGGACGTATCGCCTTCTTCAAAATCGCGGATTGTAACTGAAAGGTGCATCCCGCGGGATTCAATGGCTTTGGAAAGCTGGGTGTGGATGGTGCCGTTGTCCAGGCTTTCCTGTTTGTTGGCCACGAAAATGGCTGCAAACTGGTTCTTGAGAATGGTCTGGCTCACTTCTTCGATATTGCATTCAAGGGCCGAAAGGGTGCTGGATACGGCGTAGACGACGCCGGGGCAATCCAGACCGATGACCGAAACAACGATTTTGCTCACAGATACCTCTCGCGGCAGGTCTTTGGCTTTCCCAAAATAGGGGCTCAACAGCAGGGAAATCAGGCGGAAACATTCCGTCAGTCTCTTTTGCCAGCCCTCACCCGCTGTTAGCAAGCAAAAAGTTTGGTAACGACCGGCAGTTCCGTTTCAGCCCCCCTGGGAAACATTTTGACTGTATAAAAATTCCGCTGGAAAGTTTTCGAAAAAGGTTATATGGGGAGTCAATCTTGTCGATGCCGACAGACTTTTTTTGATTTTCTTATTAAAAGAAAAAGGAGGCACTCATGGTGCTCGATCCGAAAAAACACGCTGACTGGGAAATCGCTCAGGATGCCGAAACCCGTATGAAAACCGTGCAGCAGCTTGGTCGTGATATGGGCCTCCTTGATAAAGAGCTCCTGCCTTACGGCCATGTGATGGGCAAGGTCGACTACCGTGCCGTGCTCGAGCGCCTCGGGGACAAGCCCAACGGCAAGTATGTCGACGTGACCGCCATTACGCCCACGCCCCTCGGCGAGGGCAAATCCACGACCACCATCGGCCTCGTACAAGGCCTCGGACGCCGCAACAAGCGCGCTTCCGCCGCCATCCGCCAGCCTTCGGGCGGCCCCACGATGGGCGTGAAGGGCTCGGCCGCGGGCGGCGGGCTTTCCCAGTGCATCCCTTTGACGCAATATTCCCTGGGTTTTACCGGCGATATCAACGCGGTGATGAACGCCCATAACCTCGCCATGGTGGCGCTGACTTCCCGTATGCAGCATGAGCGGAATTATAATGATGAAAAGCTGCTCAAGCTGTCGGGGATGCCCCGCCTGAACATCGACCCCACCAATGTGAACATGGGCTGGGTCATGGATTTCTGCTGCCAGTCCCTGCGCAACATCATCATCGGCATGGACGGCACCAACGGGCGCTCCGACGGGTTCATGATGCGTTCCCGCTTTGACATCGCCGTGTCTTCCGAAGTCATGGCCATTCTCGCCATCGCCAAGGATTTGAAGGACCTCCGGCAGCGCATGGGCAAGATCATCGTGGCCTACGACCGCGACGGCAAACCCGTGACCACCGCCGATCTCGAAGTGGACGGCGCGATGACCGCGTGGATGGTGGAAGCCATCAACCCGAACCTTATCCAGACCATCGAAGGCCAGCCCGTGTTCGTACACGCCGGGCCGTTCGCCAACATCGCCATCGGGCAGAGTTCGGTCATCGCGGACCGCATCGGCCTCAAGCTGAACGAATACCATGTTACGGAGTCCGGTTTCGGCGCGGACATCGGCTACGAGAAGTTCTGGAACCTCAAATGCCACTACAGCGGCCTGACTCCGGACGCCGCCGTGGTCGTGGCGACCGTCCGCGCGCTCAAGAGCCACGGCGGCGCGCCCGTGCCCGTGCCGGGGCGTCCTCTGCCTGAGGAATACCGTACCGAGAACGTGGGCTTCGTGGAGGCAGGCTGCTGCAACCTGCTGCACCACATCAATACGGTGAAGCGTTCCGGCGTGTCGCCCGTGGTGTGCATCAACGCTTTTGTGACCGACACCAAGGCGGAAATCGCCAAAGTCCGTGAGCTGTGCGAAGCGGTCGGGGCGCGCGTGGCCCTGTCCACGCACTGGGAACACGGCGGCGAAGGCGCGCTGGAACTGGCGGATGCCGTCATGGACGCCTGCAACGACAAGACCGAGTTCAAGCCGCTGTACTCGTGGGATATGCCGTTTAAGGAACGTATCGAGCTGGTGGCCCGCGAAGTGTACGGCGCGGACGGCGTGGACTTCTCCGCCGAGGCGTCCCGCAAGCTGGCCGACATCCAGAAACGCGACGACGCCAACGAGCTTGGCCTGTGCATGGTGAAGACGCACCTGTCCCTGTCCGACGATCCGGGCGTGAAAGGCGCTCCCAAGGGATGGAAGCTGCGTATCCGCGACGTGCTCACCTTCGGCGGCGCGGGCTTTGTGGTCCCGGTTTCCGGTTCCATCACGCTCATGCCCGGAACGGGCTCCAATCCTTCTTTCCGCAGGGTCGACGTGGACGTCGATACCGGCAGGGTGAAGGGGATCTTCTAATCTGCGTGAGAATTGGAGGAAAGCCTTCGAGCGGGCTTTCCTCCTCATTTTTCTAGCTTATTCAAGGTTTCAAAAGTCCTTCCTGCCATAGGGCGGCGATGCGTCGCGGATATGTTTTTCCCCATCCTGCTTTTGTGACCTATCAGTACGCTTGCTTTTTCCCCTCCTGATTCTATATGAGAGGCATTCCGGGTGCCGCCGCCAGGGGCGAGCGCTGCGGAGTTCATCCATCTTTACTTCAGGAATTCATTTTCCGGGCAACATATGGTCGCTGACCCATCAATCCGATTGCGCCCGCTGGAGCGGGAAGATCTGCCGTTTATCCATCAGCTGGACAACAATGCCAGCGTGATGCGTTACTGGTTTGAGGAGCCTTATGAGGCGTTTGTGGAACTGACGGATTTGTACGACAAGCACATCCACGATCAGAGCGAGCGCCGTTTTATCGTTGAGCACGACAGGGCCAAGGTCGGGCTGGTCGAGCTTGTCGAGATCGATTACGTCCACCGCAGGGCCGAATTTCAGATCATCATCGCACCCGCGCATCAAGGGCTCGGCTACGCGGCGAAGGCCGTTCTGCTCGTCATGGACTATGCGTTTACGGTGCTCAATCTCTATAAACTGTACCTCGTCGTGGACACGGAAAACAAAAAAGCCATTCACGTTTATAAGAAACTCGGGTTTGAGGTAGAGGGCGAATTGAAGCACGAATTCTTCAGCAATGGAGAATACCGAAACGCCTTGCGGATGTGCACGTTCCAGACCGATTATCTTATGAAAAAGAAAGAACAGGCTGCACAGTGGGCCTGACGGACACTCTGACCCAAGGATATTCTATGGCGGACATCATCAGCGGCACGGAGATGAGGGCGGCGATTCTTGACGAATTGCGTCAGGAAGTTGAGGCCATTCGGGAAAAGCACGGCACGGTTCCGGGGCTTGTGACCATTTTGGTCGGAGAAAATCCGGCTTCCATCAGTTATGTGACCTTGAAGGTGAAGACGGCGTTGTCGCTCGGCTTTCATGAGATTCAAGACAACCAGCCCGCGGACGTCAGCGAAGAGGCGCTTCTCGCGCTGATCGACAAGTACAACCGGGATCCGTCCATCCACGGTATCCTTGTCCAGCTTCCGCTCCCCAAGCATATCGACGAAAACAAGGTCATTTACGCCATCGATCCGGACAAGGACGTCGACGGATTCCACCCCGTCAATCTGGGCCGTATGGTTATCGGCGGCGATGCCGTACGCTTCCTGCCCTGTACGCCTGCGGGCATTCAGGAAATGCTGGTGCGCTCGGGCGTCGAAATGGCCGGGGCCGAAGTCGTGGTCGTTGGCCGTTCCAATATCGTCGGCAAGCCCATTTCCGTCATGCTCGGCCAGAAGGGGCCCGGTGCCAACGCCACGGTGACGATGGTTCATACCCGCACCAAAGACTTGGCGGAACATTGCCGCCGGGCCGACATCCTGATCGTCGCGGCTGGCGTTCCCGGTCTGGTGAAGCCGGACTGGATCAAGCCCGGCGCAACGGTTATCGACGTGGGCGTCAACCGGGTGGGTTTTAACGAGAAGACGGGCAAGCCCATTCTTTCCGGGGACGTGGATTTTGCCGAGGCCAGCAAGGTAGCCGGGAAGATCACCCCCGTACCCGGCGGCGTGGGCCCCATGACCATTGCCATGCTCATGAAGAATACTGTCCGTTCCGCGTGGTATCACTTGGGGCGGTAGCGCTTGAGATGAAGGCACGGGGAGGGGGCTTTTTGCAAAAAGCTCCCTCGGACCCCCACCCGCAAAAATCTTGACTGGTGGGGAGGCGGCGCGACGGAAGTTCCGTTGTGCCGTTTTTTTGCTGGAAGGGCTCTTGCCTGAATCCTTCACAGCTCATTTTTTCTCGGGAAGGCTGGCAACAGGGACCCGATAAACACGAAAGTCTTTGAAGAGGAGGGGGGTGGGGTTTGGGGAGGGGGAGAAGAAACGTGGGGCCCCCTTCTCCAGAAAGGTTCTCCTCCCCTTCCCCAATATCTTCACATTATGTTAAAGCCAATCCGTTCTATAAGCGCAGCAGTTTCTGTACAAGTTTCCTTTCGGTCACATGAAGGCGCGAAAGCCCTTCGGCATCAAGGCCCGCACCGAGGGCGGCGGTCTTGCGCAGTGCCTGCGTGACGTCGGGGGATTCAAAGTCGGCTGAACTGGAAGCGTCAGAGTTGAGCAGCAGTTCGCAGCCGAAGCGTTCTGCCATGCGGACGATATGTCCGTTGGCGAGACAGTGCCGGGGGGCCGTGTTCAGCTCCAGCAATACGCCCTTCTCGGCGGCGAGTTGGGCATCTTCCACCGTAATCAGGCCGGGATGCGCTAAAATATCCACGCCCGCATTGATGGCGGCGAGGTTGGTCCCTGTCTCCACCACATCGGCAAGCTGACGGGGGATGCTTTCGCCGTGCGCAAGGATCAGCGCGGCACCTTGCTCCCGCGCCTGCCCCACGGCATCAGGCAGCAGGGGGGGGGGACATGCACCAACTCCACCCCGGCGAAAGCCTCGATGTCCGCGTACAGGGAACAGGTCTTCACCAGCGTTTTGAGCGTGGGCAGCAGGATCGGCAGGGTCGAGGGATCGGCCCGGACGATCAGGCCGACGGCCCGGAATCCCGCGCATTTCGCCAGACGCATGGCCTCCGAGGGCAGCAGTCCGTCGCGCCCGCCCGAGCAGTTCACATGAATATGAAAGTCGAACATGGTGTTCCTTTTCCCTGAAGTGTTATCCCCGCAACTCGCCTATCAAAGAATGTTTCTTTGCGGTCACAATAGTGACGGGCACAATGAGGCCGGCTTTGCCGATTCCGGCAGGCAAGGAGACGTTGACGGCGTCGCCCCACGGGTCGCGTCCTTGCCAGCTTTCAGTGGCGGCATCTTCGCCGTCCTTTTTGCGGCTTGCCCCTTCAAGCAGAATATCCGTTTTACAGCCCACGCGGGCCTTGAGCCAGTCGGAGGAAAGAGCCTCCTGCAAAGCCTGCAAGCGTTCGAGGCGACGCAGCTTTTCGGCGGGTTCGACCTTGTCGGTGTGGCGGCTGGCGGCGGTTCCGGGGCGGTCGGAATAACAGAAGGAGAAGCTCGACATGAAGTTGACCGCACGTACGGCGTCCAGCGTTTCTTGAAATTGCTCTTCCGTTTCGCCGGGAAAACCGACGATGAGGTCCGTGGACAGGGCAATGTCGGGGCGGGCGGCGCGGAGGCCTTCCACAAGCGTCATGTAGCGGGCCATGTCGTACTTGCGGTTCATGCGGGCCAGCACGCGATCCGATCCGGCTTGGAGCGGCAAGTGCAGGCGCGGGCAGAGGTTCGGAACTTCCCCGAACATGGCGATGACCTCTGGGGAGAGATCTTTAGGATGCGGAGTCACGAAACGCAGCCGGGCGAGCCCGGGCAGTTCCGACACCTTACGCAGCAGGCGTGCGAACGACGTGTCGCCGGAAGCGTGCTTATCGAGGCCATAGGAGTTCACATTCTGGCCGAGCAGGGTGATTTCCTTCGCGCCGTTGTCGATGAGCGCCCGGCATTCGTCAAGGATGGCTCCGGCGTCGCGGGATTTCTGACGGCCCCGCGTGAAGGGGACGATGCAGTAGGTGCAGAAGTTGTCACAGCCCTGCATGATGTTGACGAAGGCCACTGGAGGGATCTCGCCTTCACCTTGCGCGGGCAGGGCGGGATCGCGTTCGGGGTAGATTTCGGAAAAGTCGGTGAGGTTCAGGCGCAGGGAAGGATCTCCATGCAGCCTTTCGATGGCGTCGGGAGCCATGGCGAGCCCGTCGCCGCCCACGACCAGCCGTACCTGCGGGAAACGCTCAAAGAAGCCCGCGCCGATCTGCTGGGCCACGCATCCCGCGACCACGGCAAACGAGCCGGGCACGCGGCGGGTTTCATATTTGATGCGCCCAAGCGCGGCATAGACTTTTTGTTCCGGTTTGTCGCGCACCGAGCAGGTGTTGAGGATGACGACTTCCGCCTTTTCAAGGGGCGATTCGACGAACCCCCGGCGTTGCAGGGATCTGGCGAGCCAAAACGAGTCGTTGACGTTCATCTGGCAGCCAAACGTGATGATATGGAAAGTGCCTTGCGCCATCGGGAGATGCTCCATGTGTCGCGGTAAACGCGGGAATGTTGAGGGATTCGGGAAGGAATAAGGCATCCCGGCATCCGGCGCAACCCCGTTTCGTTGCGTTCGGGCGTGCGCTGGCGTATCCTATGACGGCTTTAAAAGGCAAACAAGGAGCGTTCCATGCGGATCATACGGGTCGAACACGGCGGCACATCGTATTACGGCATCCTTGAGGACGGGTTGGTGTTCCGTCTTCACCAGCAGCCGGGGCACATGGAACCCATACCGCTTTCCGAAGCGAAGGTGCTTCCGCTGGTAACGCCTTCCAAGGTCGTTTGTGTCGGGCTCAACTACAAGGCGCACGCTGAGGAGCTCGGGTATCCCCTGCCCAACATGCCGAGTTTTTTCCTCAAGCCGCCGAGCAGCATTATCGGTAACGGCGAACCGATCGTATTGCCGTCGGGCATGGGCCGCATCGAGCATGAGGCGGAGCTGGCGATGGTCGTGGGCAAGGTATGCCGCAACCTGACGCCGGAGGAGGCGGAGGAAAGCCTGTTCGGGTTCACCTGTGCCAACGATGTGACGGCCCGCGAGGTACAGAAGGTCGATCCGCTCATCGGCCACTGCAAGTCCTACGATACGTTTTGTCCCATCGGCCCGTGGATTGAGACCGAGCTTGAGGATATCAACGATCTTTCCATCCGTTGCCTTGTAAACGGCGAAGTCCGTCAATCCGCGAATACCGGGGACATGATTTTCCGTCCTCTGGATTTGCTCTGTTTCCTTTCCCGCGTCATGACGCTGATGCCCGGAGACGTCATCCTTACAGGGACGCCGCCCGGCATTTCGCCCATTCAGGCGGATGACGTCGTGCAGGTGTCCATCGAAGGCATAGGTACCCTCTCCAACCCCGTCGAAGGCCCCGGTCCTGAAGAGAAGATTTTGCAGTAGGTGTGGGGAAGAAAAGGAAGAAGCTTGGAGGGGGCGGGGAACCTTTCTAGAGAAAGGTTCTCCTCCCCCTC
>OKSH01002639.1_pt1 | contig 12874 bp, 13 predicted proteins | sample 1601231 | NCBI WGS metagenome assembly OKSH01 (sample SAMEA3541596, study PRJEB24748) | human gut metagenome | biome: human gut; feature: human-associated habitat; material: faeces | place: China | collected 2012 | reverse complement strand
TACTTGTATTGACTTTAAAGGCGTAATCACCGATAATTAAATCATCGGGAGGCAATACCGCCACCCGAAAAATTGCCGGTATCGGATCACTAAGGAGTAAGCATGACCACTGTTACCACCCCTTCCCAGCTGAAAAAAGAAGTCGAATCTCAGAAAGAATTATTGCTGCGCGCCTGCCTCGAAGCGTTCAACCAGCTGCCTAATCAGCGCCTGCAAGGCGCTTTCACATCGACGTATGCACTGGCGGCAAAATTAGACCAGCTGCTGCAACAAACTAAATAGCACTGACGACCCGGCCAAGCCGGGTCTTTAACAGAAAGATCGAGGACAAACGACATGACCACACAAACCCTTGAGCAGACTCTTGAAGATTTTCGTCGCCAGTGTGAGAGTTTTGCGCGCGAACAGCAGCCCCGCTGCGGCCTGATTTATGAACTGTATCAGCGCCGCCTGAGCGCGGTTATTGACGGCTATCTTGCTGGCGTTCCGGCCGAGTATCGGGAAGAACTGATCGCGGTAGCGCGGCGTGAATTTGACTATCTGACCCAAGACGAGATCGCGGAAGAAATCCGGCAGGATCGGGAAAACGATTATTGCAGCCACGGTATTGAGCGTAATTGTTGCCCGCTGGGCTGCGGAGATCTAGACGATTACTGAGCCGCCGAAAGAAAAAAACCCGGATTGACCGGGCTTTTTTCTTTCCGCTGCGCGGCCGTTTCAGTTATTACTCCGCGCTGCTTTTGGCAATTTCTGTATAGCACAATACACTACACATTAAGCTCGTTTGCTTCGACGGCTAGCCAGCAGTTAAAGGTTTCGCTCTGCCGTTCGCCGCCGCAACCTCCCTCCGCTTTCAGCTTTCCGCAAGCCTGGCATTTCCCCAGCTGCGCCTTTTGCTCCTGCCACTGTTGCCAGTTTCGGATCAGCAGCAGTTGGAAAAACTCATTCGTGGAATAGGCTGTTCGTCCTGGACGACGAACCCGGCAAAGCTCCTGTAACATTGCTTCTTCCTGTTTTGTTAGCGTGACTGTCACGCTAGCGCCTTCCTCTTTGAGTCGCGCGCGGCGCCGGGCCTGGCGAATACGGGCTTGTTCACGCTGTCGGTCATTCATATTTTTCCTCCACGTGACTGTCACGTTGAATTAAACCGGGCATTACCCCTGCGGGGCCGTTCTGCCGTGCTGCGCATCGAGCCGCTACGCGTCTCGCCCCTTCGGGCGGCGGCCACTAATGCCTCCGGCCTGCGGCCTCCGCGCTTCGCTTGAAAAAAAACCGGGACATGCCCGGTTTACATTATCTCAGTAGAATTATGGCTATCGCGGCACCCACGGCGGCGCCCACAATAGTGCAGCCAGCTGTAATAAAAAGGATCTGACGGGTTAACGTCTCAGCTCTGGACGCCTGCGCGCGGCGGAACTTCGTCAGAAATTCCTCACGCGCCTTAGCATCATCACTAATTGCCAGGCTAATTGAACGCTGGTTTTCTACTAAAGTCCGTTTAAGAGAGTCTGCCGTCTCTCCTAAACTTTCGGTGTCTTTTGCCAGCTTTTCCGAAAGCGCAGAAAGTATCTCAGTCATTTCTTTCTGACTTGCGGTGATTTCCTTCGCGTCACCTAAAAACCAATCCATCAGAACTTCAAATTTATCTGGCTGCTTTTCCATTTTATTCTCCCATTAAAGCCGCATATGCTTTATCGAGATTAGCTTTAACAGGAATTGCCTGTTTCATGTAGGTATAACGGCGGGCCAGTTTTTTGCGCTCGTCAGCATCCGTTGTTTGTTTAGCGCGGGCTTTAAATTCTTCTGGATCTTCAGCGGTCAATGCTTCGAATGAGATACGGTGATACGCGAGATATTCGAAAACTTCACTGTTATAAATAACAGATTTCTTGCTGATTTTGCCAACTTTCGTTCGTTTGACAAATTCAAATACCGGCGCCAGTACATCCTCTACTTCACTATCTGGACTAATGCGGTTTGGAACAAAGATGATTTTATCGCTGCTTACACCTGCCTTACTTAACGTATGTGCTGTTTTCAGGCTTTCATCAATGGCCTTATTATCAGGCGTAACCGGGATTACATACTTATCAAATTCATTCGCGCCACTGTCAAAGCGGGACATTGCCATCAGGAACGCTTCTACGTTTGACGCACCAATATCAATAATCCCGGCATCTTCAAAAACAATATCTTCAATCAACCGTGAAAAGTCATCACCTTTAAAAATGGAAACATTCTCAATCCCCAGATCGGAAGCAGACTGGTTGATAGTTTCAACCGCATAGAATTTTGCTCCAGTCAGACGCGGGGCTAACAGGTAGGATGAAATTAAGGTTTTACCAACGCTGCCACTGTAATTAATTACCGCTACTTTCATAAATCACCTCAGAATTTTTTATTGAACATCTTAGGGTCGAAATCTTCACTGATTTTATTGAAGAACTCTTTATCAATAATGCCGGGACTTTCTTTTTTTTCACTTCCTTGCGGTTCAGGCTCAGGCGGCGTTTGTGTATTGTGCAATACACTTTCCTCTGCACCTTTCTCGCTACCTCCTTTTTGTGTATTGTGCAATACACTATCATCATTGTTCGGCATCCTTTCATGTGTATTGTGCATTCCATTTTTCCGGATTTGCCGCGCTCTATATAGGGACGTATCAAAGCTACGAACGTTCACACCTTCCAGGCCGAAGCGTTCAGAAACTGCCTTATAAATTTCCTCCCTGGAAACTCCCAGTGACAGCATTTCTTCTATTTCCGGCAACATCAACTGAAGTGCCGCCCTGATACTTTTGGGCTTCATAGTACCCTCATTTAGAATGATGTAATTTTGATGTAATTTTGATGTACTTTTGATGTACTTTTGTTGTACTGGCTACCTCATGACCAAAGAATGATGTAATTTTGTTGTACTGTCAACCTTCAAGTGATGTAATTTTGATGTAATTTTGATGTACTTTTGTTGTACTGGTATTCATGCAAGCATGAATACGGAATATTGAACGCTTTTTAGCCAGTTAGTCCTTAACCTACGTAGATCGCCCCTACCAAAAAAGATGATTTTTTATCCCTTAACCTGCTATACACCTAACGCAGCGCGATAAATCACGCTATCATACTGATTTAAAAGATAAAAAAATAAATAGCAACAATATTCGGTAATAATTAGGTATTAAAAACACCCAATAACTCATTGTTTTATAATGAGTTTGCTTTATTACTTTGGTAATACTAAGATTTCAGCTTGTTAGATCCCAATTTTTTGTTTAAAAAATGCACAATGTGAGGACTGAATGCCAATAATAACCGCAAAAGTATCAGATGAACTTTTGGCCTATATAGACCTGGTTTCAGGAGGTAATCGGTCAGATTATCTGCGGCGCTGCATTGAAGCTGGCCCAGGTGATCGGGAGTCCGGGTTGAAAATAGTTGCCGACCGGCTGAGCGACGTAAATCGCAAACTGGATTATCTTTTTGACCGTGCTTCAGATGCGGATTTTGGCCCACTGCGCGATGAGCTGAAGGCAATAACCGAAACGCTATCTGGCGTAAAATTCCCACCGGCAGGACAGATGATGTTGCATGAATCACTCGCTATTGAAACGCTAATCCTCCTGCGCTCGATAGCAGAACCGGGCAAAACCAAAGCGGCAAAAGCAGAGGTTGAACGTAACGGCTACAAAGTCTGGGAACCAAAAAAGGAGCGCTGAAATGGACGATAGAGAAAGAGGCTTAGCATTTTTATTTGCAATTACTTTGCCTCCAGTGATGGTATGGTTTCTAGTTGCAAAATTTACCTACGGTATTGATCCATCCACGGCTAAATACCTGATTCCGTATCTGGTTAAGAATACTTTTTCGCTATGGCCTTTATGGTCAGCTTTAATTGCTGGCTGGTTTATTGGTGTTGGCGGTCTGATCGCTTTTATCATTTATGATAAATCACGCGTGTTTAAAGGCGAAAGATTCAAAAAGATTTATCGTGGTACAGAGCTTGTTAGCGCCAGAACACTCGCTGATAAAACACGCGAAAGAGGTGTCAACCAGTTAACCGTGGCTAATATCCCCATACCTACATACGCTGAGAACTTGCATTTTTCGATTGCCGGTACAACCGGTACTGGTAAAACCACAATTTTCAATGAACTGTTATTTAAGAGCATCATTAGAGGCGGCAAAAATATTGCTTTAGATCCAAATGGGGGGTTCTTAAAGAATTTCTATCGTCCCGGCGATGTTATTTTAAACGCCTATGATAAACGCACTGAAGGCTGGGTGTTTTTCAATGAAATTCGCCGTTCATATGATTACGAGCGCTTAGTGAACTCTATTGTTCAGGAAAGCCCTGATATGGCTACTGAAGAATGGTTCGGCTATGGCCGTCTTATTTTTAGTGAAGTTTCGAAAAAACTTCACAGCCTATACAGCACAGTAACTATGGAAGAAGTTATTCACTGGGCCTGTAACGTTGACCAGAAAAAATTAAAAGAATTTTTAATGGGGACGCCTGCCGAAGCTATTTTTTCCGGGTCTGAAAAAGCAGTTGGAAGCGCGCGATTTGTTCTCAGTAAGAATCTTGCCCCACATTTGAAAATGCCGGAAGGTAATTTTTCCCTGCGTGACTGGCTTGATGATGGAAAGCCGGGAACCTTGTTTATCACCTGGCAGGAAGAAATGAAAAGGTCACTTAATCCGCTAATTTCCTGCTGGCTGGATTCGATTTTTTCTATCGTGCTGGGTATGGGTGAAAAAGAAAGCCGCATTAATGTATTTATTGACGAGCTGGAATCACTCCAGTTTCTGCCAAACCTCAACGATGCACTGACCAAAGGGCGTAAAAGCGGTCTGTGTGTTTATGCTGGCTATCAAACCTATTCTCAGCTGGTTAAGGTTTATGGTCGGGATATGGCTCAGACAATTCTGGCTAACATGCGTTCTAACATCGTGCTGGGCGGCAGCCGTCTCGGTGATGAAACGTTGGATCAAATGTCGCGCTCACTCGGTGAGATAGAAGGCGAAGTTGAGCGTAAAGAATCCGATCCTCAGAAGCCCTGGATTGTCCGTAAACGCCGCGACGTTAAAGTTGTTCGTGCCGTAACGCCTACCGAAATATCAATGTTGCCAAACCTCACCGGCTATCTGGCGTTGCCTGGTGATATGCCCGTCGCTAAGTTCAAGGCTAAACACGTTAAATACCATCGCAAAAACCCTGTTCCTGGCATTGAACTGAGGGATATCTGATGCTTGATATAACCACGATTACCCGCCAGAACGTCACTAGCGTTGTGGGCTACTACTCTGATGCAAAGGATGATTACTACAGTAAGGATTCATCATTCACGTCCTGGCAGGGAACCGGAGCTGAAGCCCTCGGCTTATCCGGGGACGTTGAATCAGCCCGGTTTAAAGAGCTGCTTGTCGGTGAGATAGATACCTTCACGCATATGCAGCGACACGTGGGTGATGCCAAAAAAGAGCGTCTGGGCTACGACCTGACGTTTTCAGCGCCTAAAGGGGTATCCATGCAGGCGCTGATACACGGCGATAAAACCATTATCGAGGCTCATGAAAAAGCTGTTGCCGCTGCTGTGCGTGAAGCTGAAAAACTCGCGCAGGCCCGGACGACTCGCCAGGGGAAATCAGTAACCCAGAATACCAATAACCTTGTCGTCGCTACTTTCCGCCACGAAACGTCCAGGGCGCTAGATCCTGATTTGCACACACACGCTTTTGTCATGAACATGACCCAGCGCGAGGACGGCCAGTGGCGCGCGCTCAAAAATGATGAGCTGATGCGTAATAAAATGCACCTGGGCGATGTTTACAAACAGGAGCTGGCGTTGGAGTTGACCAAAGCCGGTTATGAGCTGCGTTACAACAGCAAAAATAACACGTTCGATATGGCCCATTTTTCAGATGAACAGATTCGCGCTTTTTCCCGCCGGTCGGAGCAAATTGAAAAGGGACTCGCTGCAATGGGGCTGACGCGGGAAACCGCCGATGCTCAGACGAAAAGCCGCGTCTCGATGGCTACGCGTGAAAAGAAAACAGAGCATTCCCGTGAAGAAATTCACCAGGAATGGGCCAGCCGCGCCAAAACGCTCGGCATTGATTTTGATAACCGTGAATGGCAGGGACACGGTAAACCTCTGGAGGCTGATATAGCGCGCAACATGGCCCCGGATTTTACCAGCCCGGAGGTTAAAGCTGACCGGGCTATCCAGTTTGCAGTTAAGTCGCTGTCAGAGCGCGATGCCAGCTTTGAACGCCAGAAGCTGATTCAAATCGCTAATAAGCAGGTGCTGGGCCATGCCACAATAGCCGATGTTGAAAAAGCGTACCTGAAGGCGGTACAGAAGGGCGCCATCATCGAGGGCGAAGCCCGGTATCAATCAACTCTGAAGGTCGGTGCTTCAGTTATGGCCGAAACTCTGACGCGCAAAGAGTGGATCGACTCGCTGACGAATAGCGGGATGCGTGCGGATAAAGCCCGTTTTGCGGTAGATGATGGTATTAAAAACGGCAGGCTTAAAAAGACCAGCCACCGCGTCACTACCGTGGAGGGTATTCGCCTTGAGCGTTCCATTCTGACTATCGAATCACGCGGCCGGGGGCAGATGCCGCGACAGCTGACCGCAGAGATTGCAGGCCAGCTGCTTGCCGGGAAAACCCTCAAGAAGGAGCAGATGCGCGCGGTTACAGAAATTGTGACGAGCAAAGATCGGTTTGTGGCCGCACATGGTTACGCCGGTACCGGTAAAAGCTATATGACGATGGCCGCTAAAGAGCTGCTGGAGTCACAAGGGCTGAAGGTCACGGCGCTGGCCCCCTATGGGACACAGAAAAAAGCGCTTGAAGATGATGGATTACCGGCCCGCACCGTTGCCGCTTTCCTCAAAGCGAAGGATAAAAAGCTGGATGAAAAATCAGTCGTATTCATTGATGAAGCCGGGGTTATACCCGCCCGACAGATGAAACAGCTGATGGAGGTGATCGAGAAGCATAACGCTCGCGCGGTATTCCTGGGGGATACGTCACAGACGAAAGCGGTAGAAGCCGGTAAGCCTTTTGAGCAGCTGATTAAAGCAGGTATGCAGACCAGCTACATGAAAGACATTCAGCGACAGAAGAATGAAGTTTTGCTTGAGGCGGTTAAGTATGCCGCTGAAGGTAATGCCGCGCGCGCCCTGAAAAATATCACCGGCGTGAACGAACTGAAGGAAGAAGCGCCCCGACTCTCTCAACTAGCCGATCGCTACCTGTCTCTGTCCTCAGAACAACAGGATGCCACCCTGATAATCTCTGGTACGAACGCCTCACGCAAAACCCTCAATGACTACATCCGGGGCAATCTGGGGCTTGCCGGAACCGGCGAAACGTTCACGCTACTTGACCGCGTGGATTCGACACAGGCGGAACGCCGCGACAGCCGTTATTTCAGTAAAGGGCAAATCATTATCCCCGAACAGGATTACAAAAATGGTATGAAGCGGGGCGAGTCTTACCAGGTTCTTGATACCGGGCCGGGCAACAAATTGACGGTTGAAAGCAGCAGCGGTGAGCAGATCGCTTTCAGCCCGCGTACACACACCAAGCTGTCTGTATACCAGGCAGTCAGCGCCGAACTGGCGCCGGGCGATAAGGTTATGGTAACGCGTAACGATAAAACGCTGGACGTTGCCAACGGCGACCGCTTCACGGTGAAAACCGTGGAGGGTGAAAAACTGACGCTTGAGGACAAAAAAGGGCGCACGGTTGAGCTGGACAAAAAACAGGCTTCTTATCTTTCCTATGCTTATGCAACCACCGTCCACAAATCCCAGGGGCTTACCTGTGATCGCGTGTTGTTCAACATAGATACCAAATCGCTTACCACTTCTAAGGACGTTTTTTATGTTGGTATTTCGCGTGCGCGTCATGAGGTGGAAATTTTTACCGACGATAAAAAATCTTTGGCATCGAGCGTGAGCCGCGACAGCCCGAAAACCACGGCCGCAGAAATTGACCGTTTCTTTGGGCTTGAGGCCAGGTTTAAGGATATTGGCCGCGATACCAGTTTAGAAACCCGATCAGCTGAAAAAGGTCTGCCAGAAGCCACGGGGGAAAGCATGGCGTTTAACCAGAAACCCGATGAACATAACATGACAACCGGCACTGATTATCAGCCGGTGAGCAACGCAGAGGACGCCTTTCATCTTAAGCAGAACCCTATGGATGATTCCGTTGGCCTGCGGCGTCATGAAGCACAGCAAAATGATGCAGAACTGGCCCATGATTATGCTGCTGCCGACGATCAGCAGTGGAGCGCGCAGGAGTATGCCGATTACGAGCATTATGCCGAAGCATCAGACTACGACTTTGACAGCAGCATTTACGACGATTACGCCATGCCGCAGACGTCTCAGGCGGAACAGAGCCATACCGGAAAAGAACACACCCATGAGCATGAGCATGAGCATGAAGAAGGGGGCCATGAAATCTGATGGAGCAGACCGACAAGCGCAAGCAGGATAAACTGAAGTTCGACCGGGTAATTAATCTGGCGCGCAGACTGCCGCAACCGGCGATCCATGACTTACTACGCGCGCTGATACTGCCAATTCAGGCCGATTACTTGCTGGGGTCGTCTCAGAATTCGGAAAATAAAGCACGCTAGCGGTTGATCTGTCAGGTTGAAGCCTGAGAGGCCGAGCGCAGATCGTCAGAAAAGGCGAAAAACGATCCTAATCTGACGCAACATAGGTGGGGTGCCTGACGCCCGGTTGAGGCGTACTTCAACTGGACACCATTCCAGAAAGACCAAGCATGGCATGGCCTGCCGCTGTCTTACCGTGCTTTATTTCCCGTTTTCTCTATCGACCCCTTTCGGTCTACCGCCTGCCGGGCGGGGTCGCGGCGACGGTAGGCGCTGTGCAGCCGCTGATGGTCGTGTTCATCTCTGCCGCTCTGCTAGGTAGCCCGATACGATTGATGGCGGTCCTGGGGGCTATTTGCGGAACTGCGGGCGTGGCGCTGTTGGTGTTGACACCAAACGCAGCGCTAGATCCTGTCGGCGTCGCAGCGGGCCTGGCGGGGGCGGTTTCCATGGCGTTCGGAACCGTGCTGACCCGCAAGTGGCAACCTCCCGTGCCTCTGCTCACCTTTACCGCCTGGCAACTGGCGGCCGGAGGACTTCTGCTCGTTCCAGTAGCTTTAGTGTTTGATCCGCCAATCCCGATGCCTACAGGAACCAATGTTCTCGGCCTGGCGTGGCTCGGCCTGATCGGAGCGGGTTTAACCTACTTCCTTTGGTTCCGGGGGATCTCGCGACTCGAACCTACAGTTGTTTCCTTACTGGGCTTTCTCAGCCCGGGGACCGCCGTGTTGCTAGGATGGTTGTTCTTGGATCAGACGCTGAGTGCGCTTCAAATCATCGGCGTCCTGCTCGTGATCGGGAGTATCTGGCTGGGCCAACGTTCCAACCGCACTCCTAGGGCGCGTATAGCTTGCCGGAAGTCGCCTTGACCCGCATGGCATAGGCCTATCGTTTCCACGATCAGCGATCGGCTCGTTGCCCTGCGCCGCTCCAAAGCCCGCGACGCAGCGCCGGCAGGCAGAGCAAGTAGAGGGCAGCGCCTGCAATCCATGCCCACCCGTTCCACGTTGTTATAGAAGCCGCATAGATCGCCGTGAAGAGGAGGGGTCCGACGATCGAGGTCAGGCTGGTGAGCGCCGCCAGTGAGCCTTGCAGCTGCCCCTGACGTTCCTCATCCACCTGCCTGGACAACATTGCTTGCAGCGCCGGCATTCCGATGCCACCCGAAGCAAGCAGGACCATGATCGGGAACGCCATCCATCCCCGTGTCGCGAAGGCAAGCAGGATGTAGCCTGTGCCGTCGGCAATCATTCCGAGCATGAGTGCCCGCCTTTCGCCGAGCCGGGCGGCTACAGGGCCGGTGATCATTGCCTGGGCGAGTGAATGCAGAATGCCAAATGCGGCAAGCGAAATGCCGATCGTGGTCGCGTCCCAGTGAAAGCGATCCTCGCCGAAAATGACCCAAAGCGCGGCCGGCACCTGTCCGACAAGTTGCATGATGAAGAAGACCGCCATCAGGGCGGCGACGACGGTCATGCCCCGGGCCCACCGGAACGAAGCGAGCGGGTTGAGAGCCTCCCGGCGTAACGGCCGGCGTTCGCCTTTGTGCGACTCCGGCAAAAGGAAACAGCCCGTCAGGAAATTGAGGCCGTTCAAGGCTGCCGCGGCGAAGAACGGAGCGTGGGGGGAGAAACCGCCCATCAGCCCACCGAGCACAGGTCCCGCGACCATCCCGAACCCGAAACAGGCGCTCATGAAGCCGAAGTGCCGCGCGCGCTCATCGCCATCAGTGATATCGGCAATATAAGCGCCGGCTACCGCCCCAGTCGCCCCGGTGATGCCGGCCACGATCCGCCCGATATAGAGAACCCAAAGGAAAGGCGCCGTCGCCATGATGGCGTAGTCGACAGCAGCGCCGGCCAGCGAGACGAGCAAGACCGGCCGCCGCCCGAAACGATCCGACAGCGCGCCCAGCACAGGTGCGCAGGCAAATTGCATCAACGCATACAGCGCCAGCAGAATGCCATAGTGGGCGGTGACGTCGTTCGAGTGAACCAGATCGCGCAGGAGGCCCGGCAGCACCGGCATAATCAGGCCGATGCCGACAGCGTCGAGCGCGACAGTGCTCAGAATTACGATCAGGGGTCTGTTGGGTTTCACGTCTGGCCTCCGGACCAGCCTCCGCTGGTCCGATTGAACGCGCGGATTCTTTATCACTGATAAGTTGGTGGACATATTATGTTTATCAGTGATAAAGTGTCAAGCATGACAAAGTTGCAGCCGAATACAGTGATCCGTGCCGCCCTGGACCTGTTGAACGAGGTCGGCGTAGACGGTCTGACGACACGCAAACTGGCGGAACGGTTGGGGGTTCAGCAGCCGGCGCTTTACTGGCACTTCAGGAACAAGCGGGCGCTGCTCGACGCACTGGCCGAAGCCATGCTGGCGGAGAATCATACGCATTCGGTGCCGAGAGCCGACGACGACTGGCGCTCATTTCTGATCGGGAATGCCCGCAGCTTCAGGCAGGCGCTGCTCGCCTACCGCGATGGCGCGCGCATCCATGCCGGCACGCGACCGGGCGCACCGCAGATGGAAACGGCCGACGCGCAGCTTCGCTTCCTCTGCGAGGCGGGTTTTTCGGCCGGGGACGCCGTCAATGCGCTGATGACAATCAGCTACTTCACTGTTGGGGCCGTGCTTGAGGAGCAGGCCGGCGGCACCGTTGAACAGGCTCCGCTCTCGCCGCTGTTGCGGGCCGCGATAGACGCCTTCGACGAAGCCGGTCCGGACGCAGCGTTCGAGCAGGGACTCGCGGTGATTGTCGATGGATTGGCGAAAAGGAGGCTCGTTGTCAGGAACGTTGAAGGACCGAGAAAGGGTGACGATTGATCAGGACCGCTGCCGGAGCGCAACCCACTCACTACAGCAGAGCCATGTAGACAACATCCCCTCCCCCTTTCCACCGCGTCAGACGCCCGTAGCAGCCCGCTACGGGCTTTTTCATGCCCTGCCCTAGCGTCCAAGCCTCACGGCCGCGCTCGGCCTCTCTGGCGGCCTTCTGGCGTCCTGCGTGTCCGTGATGGTCCGTTGCGCGCCGGCGATGTCGATGCGCTCCCAGGACGTGTAGGCGAGCTGGTTGGCCAGTTCGAGTTCGCGGTGGAGGTTATCGGACTGTGTTTTGGCGGCCGTGTAGTCGGTGTCGGCTTGGCTGAGCGCGTTGCGGGCGGCGTCGACCTGCGCTGCGAGCGCGTTGAGGTAGGTTTCGTTGACGAATCCGATGACCTGGGCGCGGTCTTTGGTGCCGTGCTGGCCGCGTGCGCCGGATTTGATCTGACCGTCGGCCTGCACCTGACGGTTGGTGCGGTCGGTGTCGTCGATGGCGGTGACGCATAGGGCGTCGAATCGTTCGTCCTGGGTCTGCGAGCGCAGCCAGTCGGCGAAGGGCGAGTCGTCGCGGTAGCGCAGTTTGCCGGACAGCCAGTCGCCGTCCTGTTCTCCGGTGAGTATGTTCGCGTGCGCGCCGGTGTCGTCGTAGTGGCGTGCGGTGTCCACGAACTGCCAGGTGCGTCGGGGCATGGTGCGCGGGTCGATGGTGCTGACTTTGGCGGCGAAGCCCTGTTCGTGGCGCTTGTCGACGAGGATGGTCTGGGCGATGGGCGCGTAGGCGACGTTCATGGCGAGACGCCAGTCTTCCTCGTGTTCGTTCACGTCCATGAGTTCGGCCACGTACGGCAGTTCGGCGGGGGTGAGTCCGGTGGCGCGGCAGAGCATGGCGCGGGTTTCGTCCATCTGCTGGGAGATGCGGGTGCGCTGGGAGCGTTGCCGGTCGAAGTCGCGTTGCAGTCGTTCGAGGTCGCCGCGTGCGCCGGCCCGCGCGTTGATGGCGGCGGTGAGGGCTTCCTCGCATTCGCCGTCTCGTTTGTTGTATTCGCGTTTGAAGTTCACGGCGTTGATGCGGCGTTCGTTCCAGGCTTGTTCGTCGCCGGGCAGCGTCTCGCCGATGGATGCGAACGTTTGTTCGATTCGTGTTCGGTTGGCTTGCACGTCTTCGAGGGTGCGGCGGGCCTGGTCGAGTTCGAGTTCGAGTCGGGTCAGGTTGCCGCCGTCCAGACCCTGCATCTGGCCGCGGATCATGTCGAGACGGGTGCGCAGGTCTTCGGTTCGGCGGCGCAGCAGCTTGGCTTCCGCCTCGCTGTTCTGTTGTTCGGCGCGGTCGGCGGGCAGTTGGACGGCGACTTCGCCGCGCATGCGGGCCAATGCCCAGTCGCGCAGCACGGCCGGTACCGTGCCG
>OKSH01002637.1_pt1 | contig 12887 bp, 10 predicted proteins | sample 1601231 | NCBI WGS metagenome assembly OKSH01 (sample SAMEA3541596, study PRJEB24748) | human gut metagenome | biome: human gut; feature: human-associated habitat; material: faeces | place: China | collected 2012 | reverse complement strand
CCACCCACCACAACGGCGGGCGGGCCTTCGTCGCGCGGCGCGCCGTCCGCCGGAGCATTCTGCGGCACATCCTCGGGCATGTTCCGGGGCGCATGATAGTCCTTGAGCACGAGCCGGGTTCCGTCAATACGGGAGAAAACCAGATCGTTGTTTTCCCTGCCCACGAAAACCCCGCGTGCTGGAAAATCCAGCACCAGCCGCGACTGCGGGGAAAGTCCCGCGAGAACCGTTTCACGTCCTGCCGACGGCAGATGCAATATATGTGTTGTAGGCATGACAGCGCCTTATGGTAAAATTATTAACGTTCTCTCAGGGCATTCTGACGTGCCTTGAGGATGGGTTTCAGCAAATAATCGAGGATGGATTTCTTGCCCGAGATAATATCCACGCTCGCCACCATGCCGGGAATAATCGGCAACTGTTCGTTGCGGTAGTTGATGGCGTTCTTTTGCGTGCGCAATTTGACGAGATAGTAATACTCGCCTTTCCTGTCTTCGATGGTGTCGGCGCTGATCTGCTCCACACGCGCTTCAAGGCCGCCGTAAATGGAAAAATCATAGGCCGAAATTTTGACCATGGCTTTCTGATCGGCATGGATAAAGGCAATATCCGCCGGACGGATGCGCGCCTCCACCAGCAGCGTGTCGTCCAGAGGCACCACTTCCATGACCGGATCGCCGGGGCGCACCACGCCGCCCAGAGTATTGACGACCACCCGCTTGACCGTGCCGCGTACCGGCGAGCGCAGCTCCGTGCGCGTTACCCGGTCGCCTCCGGCGGAAAGCACTTCCTGCAGGGAGGTCAGCTCTGTGCGGCGTTTGTTGATTTCCTCGGAAATCTGCGCCTCCATCTCGGCCTTGCGCAGGGCGAGCTTGCGCCGGGCCTCCTCGGCCGCTTCTTTCGCTTTGGACATGGTGGAGGAAAGAGCTTCGATATCTCCGCCCAAGGTCACCACCCTCTGTTCCAGGTCCAGATAATCCACCTTGGAAAAGAGCTTACGATCCACCAGAGGCTTGGCGATGTCGCGGCGCTCTTCGGCCAGAGCCAGGGTTTTCTCCAATTGCACCTTGCGGCCCTGCTGCTCATCCACGTCTTCCAGGCGCTGCTTGTACTGTGACTCGAGCAATTGCGTTTCCGAAGTGGACTTGTCGCGGCGGGTCTGGAACATTTCTTCCTGGTCGGTCACAATCTGCGGCGCTTTTTCCCTCAGTTCCGCGCTGAACACAGGTTCTGTTCCGTTTTTTTCAGCTTCCAGACGGACCAGGGCCACCTGATTTTCAAGGGCTTTGTTCATGGCGTCGCGGTACTGGCTGGCCGCGCCCAGGTTGTCCAGACGGGCCAGGAGCTGGTTTTTCTCCACCACATCGCCTTCCCTGACCAGTATCTCGCGCAGGATGCCGCCTTCCAGGTTCTGAATGACCTGGGTGCGCTGCGCTGCCACCACCTGCCCCTGGCCGTGCGTCACCTCGTCCAGTTCCGCCCAGGCCGCCCAGGCAACCAGAAGCGCAACCAAACCCACAGTGCCCAGCGAAAGAAAAACCGCTCCGATTCCGCCCCGGCGCTGCAGGGCCGCGTCCACCCGGTTCATATAGGGCAGGTCTTCCTGTTTGCCGCCCTGGTCTGTCCGGCTTCGGAAAGAGTGCAGGAGTTTTTTCATGCCTGGCCTCCGGGGGCCGGGGAAAGCTGCCCGCTTTCCGGCTTCGGGACGGACGGCGGCCCGTTCAGGGCGCGCAAAACAGCCTCCCGGGGCCCGTCGGCGATAATTTTGCCGTCTTCAACGACGATCAGCCTGTCCACCAGGTCCAACAGGCCGGGCCGGTGGGTAATGAGCACCAGGGTCTTGTTGGCTGTGATTTTCGCCAGGCGGTCCCGGATCAGCCGTTCCGTGCCCTTGTCCATATTGCTGGTGGGCTCGTCGAGAATCAGCACTTCCGGATCATGCAGCAGGGCCCTGGCCAGAGCCACGGACTGGCGCTGCCCGCCGGAAAGGGACATGCCCCGTTCCCCGACCTGGGCCCCCAGGCCGCCGGGCAGGGCGCGGATGAAATCCGAAGCTCCGGCCAGATACGCGGCCCGCAGCACCATCTGATCCTCAATGCCGGGATCGTCGAGGGCGATATTATCGCGGATATTGCCGTAAAAAAGCGTCACATCCTGGGGCAGAAAACCGATGCGCCCCCGCAGGTTGGCCGGGTCCATCTGGCGGATGTCCACGCCGCCGTAACGCACCGTTCCGGCCTGGGGCGCGTAGAGCCCGGCCATGAGGCGGCCCAGGGTGGACTTGCCCGACCCCATTCTGCCGACAATGCCCACCTTCTCGTGGGGCCGGATGCTGAAGGAAATATCCTCAAGCGCCTTTTTCTTGGCGTTGGGATAGCTGAATTCCGCGTTTTCAAAGGAAAAGGCAGGCTGCAACAGGCCAAAGTCCACATGCTCCTCGTCCCCGTCGTCCTCAGTGGGCAGTTCCATGATGGCATTCAGGGCGCTCAGGGACAGGCGCGACTGCTGCAGGCGCGAAATCATGCCCGCCAGCTGCATGAGCGGAGCCATGGCCCTGCCCGCGAGGATATTACAGGCGATGAGCCCGCCCATGGTCAGGGAACCGGCTATAATCAGATACACGCCCCAGACGATGACCCCCACGGAAACCAGCTGGCTGATGCCGCCGGACACGCTCAGCGTCAGCGTGGCATAGCGGCGGGACTGGCGCGTGGTTTCGGCGGACATGTCCGAAAGCTGCTCCCAGAGATACAGCAGGCGGCTTTCCGCACCGGTGATCTTGACGGTTTCCAGGCCGTGGACGATCTCCACCAGAAGCGCGTGCTTCTGCATATTCAAGAGATAATTCTGTGCCGCCGAACGCCGGGCCGCCAGTTGCAGCAGCAGCCCGAGGCCGATCATCAGGGGTACGGCCGCCAGAGGCACGATGGCAAGCGGCCCTCCGATGAAGGCGATGAGCCAGAGAAAAATGATCAGAAACGGCATGTCCGCGAGGGCCACCAGGCTGCCGGAGCTGAAAAATTCCCGCAGGGCCTCGAACCCGCTCAGATTGTTGACGAGCCCGCCCGTGGAATCGGGTTTGGCCTCCATGCGCAGGCTGAGCACCTTGCTCATCAGCTTGCTGGAAAGCACCACGTCCGCGTTGCGTCCCGCCATATCCACGAAATAGCCGCGCACATTGCGCAGGATGAAGTCCACCAGGTAGGCGAACAGTACGCCCGTGGCCAGAACCCAGAGCGTTTCCTCGGCCTGGTTGGGCACCACCCGGTCATAGACGTTCATGGCGAACAGGGAACTGGCCACGCCCAGCAGGTTGATAATCACGGTGGCGATGATGACGTGCTTATACAGGGGCAGGTAATGGGCGATGACGTCCCAGAACCAGCGCCTGGTCACGGGAAGGCGCAGATTGGCGCGGGCGTCCAGCCGCCCGGCGAGGCTGCCGAAGGCCGTGTAGCCCGTATATTCCGCCTCAAGGTCGGCCAAGGGCACGCGCTTGGCATGTTCGCCCTCTTCGGGCAGGACCACTTCCGCCGCCTCCGCGTCGCGGCTCAGAAGCACGCAACTGCGGCCGCCGGCCAGCAGCAGAATGCAGGGCAGCACCAGAGAGGAAATATCACTCAGGGATTTGCGGTGAACAATGCGGCCGTCCAGCCCCCAACGCCGGGCCGCGCGCAGGCAGGCTTCCGGCGAGTTGACGCTGGGACCGCCCAGAATGCCGCTCAGCAGCAAGGGCATGGAGACGGGACGGCCCAAAAGACGCAGCAATGTGCCCAAGGAACGGGCGAACGGCGGGACATGGTCCGCGCGTTCAGGAATAGTTTCGGGCAGGATGTCCTGATCAGCCCCAGCCAAGAGACTTGTTGTCTGGCTCATGCGCGCTCAATAGAAACACCCTGCCCTCTACCCCATTAGAAAATTCTATACTCTATGGGACCGATACGCAAGCATCCCTGATGGGAACGGTAAAAAGTTCTTTCCCTTTTGCGCAGCTTTTTGAAGATATCTACCGCCTTCGGACGGGATTTAATCTTAGTAAAAAAATCAGTTGCCAGATTGACACCATGAAGAGAATAGGCATAAGCCGATATACGTTGCTGCTGTACTATGGTAGTTACAGCGTCTGGACTTCACACTTCAAAAATCCCTCGGCACGCCTTCCAAAAGCCTCTGTTCGGATTTCCCCAAGCCTAAAGTTCAACGCCTTCCCTACCAAAAATCAGCAAGAGACAGGAGAATGCGCGTCCGGCCCTTCGCGGTTGCGGCGCTGTCTCCGCAACTCTATTGCGTAGTTCCGAGTTGTTGCAAGGTGGTTTGTTTTTCGAGGGGTGACGTTAACCCCAATATATGGAGTCATGTATGTCGAAAGATACGCTTGAAAGATCGCGCAGAGATTTTCTGATAAAGAGCATAGCCGTTGCTCCCGTTCTGGCGCTTGGCGGCATTGCGCTTGACGCCAGGGCCGCGTCCTCATCGCAGGCCGTGGCTGAGAGCGCGGGCGGCTATCAGCCGACGTTCTTTAACCAAGAGGAATTTGAATTCATCAAGGCGGCTGTCGCTCGGCTTATACCCGAGGACACGCTGGGCCCCGGCGCGCTGGAAGCCGGTGTTCCGGAATTTATTGACCGCCAGATGCAGACGCCGTATGGCGTCGGCGCCAAAATGTATATGCAGGGCCCCTTCCGGCCGGATGCATCCCCGGATCTCGGCTACCAGCTGCCGCTCACGCCACAGGAGATTTACCGCCTCGGCATTGCGGAAGCGAACAATTTCGCCCGCAAAAGGCACAATACCCCCTTCAACAAGCTGTCAGCCGCGCAGCAGGATGCCCTGCTTGAGCAGATGGAATCAGGAAAGGCGGAGTTTGAAAAACTGCCTTCCAACGTCTTTTTTGCCGCCCTGCTCCAGAACACCCGCGAAGGTTTCTTCAGCGATCCCGTTCATGGGGGCAATCAGCGGTTGACCGGCTGGAAGCTCATCGGTTTTCCCGGGGCAAGGGCCGACTTTATGGATTGGGTGGAAAGAAACGAGAAATATCCTTTCCCGCCGGTGTCCATCAGCGGAGAAAGGGGGTAGGTTATGGCAAAAGTAATGAAAAAAGTGGATGCTGTTGTGATCGGCTTTGGCTGGACCGGAGCCATTATGTCCAAAGAGCTGATCGAAGCCGGACTGAGCGTGGTCGCCCTTGAGCGGGGACCGGCCCATGATACCTATCCCCTGGGTTCCTACCCCCAGAGCATTGACGAGCTGACCTACAACACTCGTCATAAAATATTTCAGAACCTTTCCAAGAGTACAGTAACATTCAGGCATGCCAAGGATCAGACAGCCGTGCCGTACCGCAAACTCGCGGCATTTTTGCCCGGGACAGGCACCGGCGGCGCGGGGCTGCACTGGTCGGGCGTCCATTTTCGCGTCGCTCCCATGGAATTGCGCATGCGCAGCCATTATGAGGAACGCTACGGCAAAGACTTCATCCCTGAAGGAATGACCATTCAGGATTTCGGCGTCACCTACGACGAACTGGAGCCTTTTTTCGACAAGGCGGAAAAGGTCTTCGGAACATCCGGCACAGCCTGGAGCGTCAACGGTAAAATCGTCGGCAAGGGCAAGGGCGGCAACTTCTTCGCTCCGGATCGCTCAAATCCCTTTCCGCTCCCGGCGCAAAAGCGCACCTATTCGGCCCGGCTCTATTACAAGGCGGCTGAATCCGCCGGCTTTCACCCCTATGACCTGCCTTCGGCCAACACCTCGCAAACCTATACCAATACCTACGGCGCCCAGATGGGGCCGTGCAATTTCTGCGGCTTTTGCAGCGGGTACGCCTGTTACATGTACTCCAAGGCGTCTCCCAATGTGAACATCCTGCCCGCGCTGCGCCGGGAACCGGGGTTCGAGCTGCGCAACGACTCCTGGGTTCTCAAGGTCAACCTCAGCAAAGACAAAAAAACGGCCACGGGCGTCACCTATGTGGACTCACAGGGCAACGAGGTCGAACAGCCCGCGGATATCGTCGTCATTTCGGCTTTCCAGTTCCATAACGTGCACCTGATGCTGTTGTCCGGCATCGGCAAGCCGTATGATCCCGCCACCAATACGGGCGTCGTGGGCCGGAACTTTTCGTATCAGAACATGACCACCATAAAAGCCTTCTTTGACAAGAATGTTCATACCAATCCCTTTATCGGCGCGGGCGGCGCGGGTGTCGCCATAGACGACTTCAACGCCGACAACTTCGACCACGCCCCGTACGGCTTTGTGGGCGGCGCGCCGTTCTGGGTAAATCAGGCCGGAACAAAGCCGATCTCCGGCCTGCCCACAGCGCCGGGCACTCCCAACTGGGGCAGCAAATGGAAAGCCGACGTGGCGGAAAACTATACCCACCATCTTTCCATGGACGTGCACGGCGCGCATCAGTCCTACAGGGTCAACTATCTGGATCTGGACCCGACGTACAAATCGGTCCATGGCCAGCCTCTCCTGCGCATGACCTTTGACTGGCAGGACAACGACATCAAAATGAACCAGTTCATGTTCAAGAAGCTGGAAATCATTGCCAGGGCGCTGCATCCCAAATTCATTACCGGCAGCCCCAAACATCCCGGAGAACATTTCAATCTCGGCACATACCAGACGACGCATTTGAACGGCGGAGCCGTCATGGGCACTGATCCGAATACCAGCGCCGTCAACCGCTTTCTGCAGAACTGGGATGTGCACAATGTTTTCGTTCCCGGCGCATCCGCTTTTCCGCAGGGCCTGGGCTATAATCCCACCGGGCTGGTGGCGGCCCTGACCTACTGGTCCGCCAAAGCCATTCGCGAAAATTATCTCAAAAAGCCCGGACCGTTGGCGTAAGGAGCAACCATGAAAAAACTACTTATCGTTCTGACGTTGGGTGTTTTTGCCGTGGCCGCAACGGCGCGGGCAGCCACAAGCGATCTTGAGCAGAGCGTCAGGCGCGGCGAATATGTCGCCCGCGCGTCAAACTGCATTGCCTGTCACACCTATCACAAGGGCCCCTATGCCGGAGGCGTTCCTTTCGGCATCGTCAACAGCCCCAATATTACCCCGGACAAGGAAACAGGCATCGGCAGATTCGACTTCGCCGCCTTTGACAAGACGGTGCGGCAGGGCATCTCGCCAAGAGGCCCCATGTCGGTCATGATGCCTCCCTCGTATGCGATCATGACCGATGAAGACGTGCATGACCTGTATAACTTCTTCATGCACGGCGTTCAGCCCATCGACAATAAGGTCAGTCAGCCCGACAAGCCGGTGAGCGAAGCGGCTCCACGAGAGGTCAGGCCCTTTGCCCCCGCCCCCGGCGAAAACCCGGTGGTGGCGCGCGGCCGTTACCTGGTGGAAGGATTGGGCCACTGCGGCTTCTGCCATACGCCCAGAAATGCGCAGGGGGTCGAAAAGGCCCAATGGGCGAGCCAGGGCAAGGACTTTTTGTCCGGCGGCGGCAATTATGCCGGTTGGATAGCCATCAATCTGCGGGGAGACAATCAGGACGGGCTGGCCGGACGCAGCGTGGAGGACCTGACGGAGTTCTTCCTGACCGGGCGCAATGATCCTACAGCCGCCTTCGGCAAGATGATCGAGGTGGTTGAAACCAGCACGCGCTATCTGACCCGCGACGATGCCGTTGCCATGGCGCGTTTTCTGAAATCCCTTCCCGCCAAGGATCCGTCCCAAGCGCCTTTCAGGGAAGACAAGACGGTCGCCCGGCAATTGTGGAAAGGCGATGACAGCAAGCCAGGGGCAGCCACCTATGTGGACAGCTGCGCAAGCTGCCATAGAACCGATGGAAGCGGCTATGCCCGTTTCTTCCCGGAACTGCGCGGCAACCCGGTTCTGCTGAGCGGGGATCCCGTCTCGCTCATTCACATTGTTCTTCAGGGGCAAACGCTGCCCGGTTTCAAGGCCGCCCCTTCCTCCATAACCATGCCGCCCTTCGGCTGGCGGCTTGATGACCAACAGCTTGCCGATGTGGTGACATTTATCCGCGGCAGCTGGGGGAATCATGCTCCCGCTGTAAGCGCTGAAGACGTGCGCAAAGTTCGTGAGGACAAGTCCCTTTTCCCGGACCCGCGCGTTTTCGGAAACAGCAGCGTGGACAAGCTGCTGAATACCCAACCGTAAGCAAAACAACAGGCTGACCGCCGGGTGCGCGTTTCATGGAGCCGTACCCGGCGGTCAGGCCGCGATACTTCGCCCCCAGCGGGTTTTCAACCTGTTGACCCGGGCTTGTCTCTAAATAGGATTTTTGTTCTCTGCCGAAGGCGCCGGCCCTTGCCGCGTCAGCGGCTTACAGGCGCCCGCCCCGCCGGAACAGGGCTCTGCAAACCGCCCTGCCGCTGGCAGGCGCGAAAATAATTCCGGCCGGACACGGTGCTGCCCTCGCGCAGACATTGCCGGGAGAGACGAATCCGTTTATAAGAAATCAGCACGGGTGATCCCGCGCCCGCCCACGGGCGAAATGTTTGCCCGGAAGAGCGCAAACCGTGCATCAATGCGTAGATTCGGACCAGGTTGACGTTACACCCGAATATATAGCCCAATTTCATATAGGAGTTTGACATGCGTAATCTAATCGTCGTGGTTTACGACACGGAATTCAAGGCCGAGGAAGTTCGTCTCGACTTCATTAAAATGCAGAAATCCTATCTTGTTTCGCTTGAGGATGCCGTCATTGCTGAAAAAAAGCCGAACGGCAAAATCAAATTGCACCAGATGTACAATTTGACGGCGAGCGGCGCGGTCGGCGGCGGCTTCTGGGGAACGCTCATCGGCCTGATCTTTATGAATCCCCTGCTCGGCCTTGTGGTCGGGGCCGGGGCCGGCGCGGTTGCCGGGGCCTTGAGCGACGTGGGCATCAATGACAACTTCATGAAACAGCTTGCGGAAAAGCTGACCCCCGGCACGTCCGCCCTGTTTGTGCTGGTCGATTCCACCCTGACGGACAAGGTGCTCGACGAACTGCGCGGCACCGGCGGCACTATCCTGCAATCTTCGCTTTCGCATGAAGACCAGGCCAAATTGCAGGCCGTTCTGGACAGCGCCCGCACGGCTCAGCAAGACGCCGAACCGGCCCAGGAAAACAAGTAGAACGTTCCCGTCAAAGGCCGCTCTCCCCAAAGGAGGGCGGCCTTTGATTCCACAATACGCTGCATTCATTTTCCGGAAGCAATTTCAGAACTGTCCATGGCCGTGATCGCTGACAACAGCGCGCGGCCATTTTTCATGGAGCGGTTTTTCTCAGCTTCGGGCACGACACGGCCCGCATTGCGCCGGGAGATTTCCCGGCCGCCTCTCCCGAACCTTTCGCGCGCAAAATCCTTGAACAAGGGCGGCACGCCGTTCTTCCCGGCCACGGGGTCTTCTGCCAGACAGCTTGCTTTTACAATGAAGGCGGGTATGGTAAGGCAGGATAGGTAAAAAGCCGGACCGGTTCCGGCCCCGCGTCGCTTGTACCCCAAAAAGGAAGTCCCGCCATGTTGGATTTATTCAGTATACCGCATCTGCTCATGGTTCTGCTGGTTGTAATGCTGCTGTTCGGCACGAAAAAGCTGCCTGAAATCAGTGCCGGGCTCGGCAAGGCCATCAAAAACTTCAAACAGGCCGTCAACGAACCGGATGAAATAGATATCAGCCACAAAAAAAGCGATACGAACAAGTCGGACAGCTAAACGCATGCGAAGAGCGCCGGGATTCAAAACATCCCGGCGCTCTTGGTCCTTACCGCCGCCGGCTGAGTGCTCTACTTGTCTTCCGGTTCCGGCTCCTGGAAATCCGCCACCAGCGAACAAAGCCGGTTCAGCATGTCCAAGGGCTGGGCCATCAGGTTTTCAACAATCTGGTTGAGAAAAAAGCCGTCCACCTCTTCTTCCTCATCAAAGTGGCGCATCAGGCAGGAAAGAATTTCAAGTTTGCCCCGCACCATATGCAGGGCTTCCTGCCAGTCTCCGGCGCCGCACTCCTCCAACAGGCACTTTTCCTCTTTCACGGCGAAGTCCGGAAGAAGGTAGGTACGGATCACGCCGGACGCCCCTCCCGGCATGGGGGAAGACGTGTCCGCCGCATTGCCGCCGTCCCGGCCTGCCGGGCAAAAGGCCAGCAGGGCCTGGGCGGTTTGTCGCAGTGTTTCGGCCAGGGCAACCAGATCAGGGAGGGACCGCGCCGAAGGCGCGTCCGTGAGGGGATGGGACATAAGGCACTCCATTGGTTTTAGTATCGGCATTTGGCGATGAGAAATGCCGGGACTCAACTGCGCCCAATGGAACGCTGCTCGTATTCCCCCGAAGGGTCTTGTATTCGGAGCTATCGACCCGGCAATGCATGCTGTGGGCATGGATGCCCGAAAAGAAACCCAGCAGTGTATGCCGGGCAGATTGCGCGACGCGTTTATCCAGCCGCGCCCGCTGCCATTGGAAGTAGTGGAAAAAGGATAAACCGCCCCTCGGCGGGCGTCAAGCCGTCGGGGAGGGATGCCCGGCAAGGGCATCCCTCCCCGGGTGGGGAAAGTGTTCCATGTCCTCAGCGCAAGTACCTAAAAAGCCGTATTTCCGCCGATGACGCCCGCGTAGCTGGAGCGGAACTGCGTGCCCCAATGCCCGTTCATCCTGGTGAGGATGTAGAAGGATTCAAAGGCGACGATTTTTTCATGCGCGGACGTGTAGCGCGAGAACTGCACGGCCATGTGGATTTTATCCTCATCGGCCTGGATCATCTTGCGCCGGTCCCACTTTGTGTAGCCCCAGCCGGAGGCTTCGCGCAGGCGGCTGACGTCATTGTCCCGGGCGTAATCTTCGGGCGTGTTCCAGATCTGGACCGCGAGGCCGCCCAGGCGCATGTGCGGATAGTGCAGGCTTTGCGCCCAGCGCAGGGGCGAGCCGCTGTTGAAGGTTTCCATGAATTCGTCCAGCGCGGCCATGCCTGCGCGTTCCAGTTCGATCCATTGCGGCGTTCCGGGGGTGGCTGTCATATGATCCTCCTTGTATCCGGGGTTGCGGGTATGGGGATTGCCGTGCGGCGGGCTCAGGCCGCGCCGGTGAGCTTCCAGAAGGGATAGAAGACGAGGATGAGCACGATCAGCGCCATAAGCGCCCGCCAGGCGAAGACCATGACCATGTCCTTGAAGTTGATGTAGCCCGTGGAGAACATGTACAGAAAGGCCGCGTATTCGTAGGGCAGCACGTACTGGTCCAGGCCGAGCATGAAGGCGTAGGCCGGGGCCAGGGGATTGATGCCCAGGGCCTTGGCGATTTCCGCCAGCGGTACGGTGAAGGTGCTTACGGCGGCCACCGGCGTGAGCAGGAAGTTGAGCCCCGCCCCGGAGAAGAAGGAGGCGATGACCGTGCCCAGCTCTCCCTTGCCCTGCAGCAGGGGCAGCACTGCCCGGGCGATGCTCTTGTCCATGCCCGTGGCCTGGGCCGCCGCGCCGATGGACATGCAGCCCACGATGAACAGCACGGAGGTCAGGTTCAGCGTGGCGAACTTTTTGCCGTCCACCAGGTCAAAGCCCGGCAGAAAACCGACAAAGCCCACCACCATCATGATCCAGCCGATGTTGATGCCGTGCCACTTGTCCGTCATCATCAGGACGGCCAGCACAGCGAAGAGCGCCAGGGCCTTCTTTTCGCGCAGGCTCATGGGGCCCAGCCCGGCGTACTGCTCTTCCACCCAGACGCGGGCGTCAACAGTGCTCTTGGGCCGCATGACCAGCCGCAGCACCACAATGGACAACACGCTGTAGACCACGCTGGGCGCGAAATTCTGCAGAAAATACTCCAGCCATGACACGTGCACCCCGGCCGTGGCGAGCATTTGCAGATTCAGGGTCACTTCGCCCGCGCCCGTGTACAGGCCCATGCGGGGCCCGGCCACGGCCAGGTAACCGGCCATCAGCAGGGTGGATGCCTCGCGCGAGCGGGCCTTGAAGCCCATGGCGTCGCAGATGCCGATGCAGATGATGCCCAGCAGGATGCACTTCCCTGTGGATGTGGGCATGAGCGGCGCAATGATGAAGCCCGCCAGCAGAATGCCCCAGAGCAGGCGGCGGAAGGAGCTGCCCGTGACGTGCAGGGCCCAGAGGGCGATGCGCCGGGCAAGCCCCGTATGTTGAAGCACCAGGCCGGTCATCAGCCCGCCGAGGATCATCCAGCCCATGGGCTTGGTCCACGGTGAAAGCACCTGAGCGGGCGTGCCCACCCCCGAGAGAATATAGCCCATGGGCAGCATGACAGCCACGAGCCCGTCGGGCAGCAGGGAAAAGCCCCAGAGACAGATGGCCAGCACTGTGAGGCTGAAAAACCAGCAGGCGGGCCGGGGCAGGCCGGCGACGACGCAGACGGCCAGAATGACCGCCGCGCACAGCAGGGAAAAAATCCATTTCAGATGTTCGTTGCGGGGGGGAGGGATCGCGGCCGCGCCGCCCATGCCGGTGGCTGCGGTTTCCGTGGCGTGTGTGACGTTCATGCCCGACCTCCATCATGGTTTCCGGTGCGGTGGCGCTTCCCGACTCTCCGAAAGCGGCGTGGGAAGCTGGAACGGAAAGAGCAAGAGCGGTGCCAATATGGATATTTATTTTTTATTGTGTATAATCAGTGTGTTGTTGTTCTCCATTCCAAATACGCTTTTTTTCGGGCTTGTTTGTTACATGGATTTTGTCCAATATCTGGATTAAATCTGAAAACAGGACCAACAAATGATCCATGATCCGCAAGAATCCCTGCCGCAGGCTCTGGCCGCGCTGCTGGCCGTGGATAAAATCCGCTACACGCGGCAGGCGCTGATTCAATTGGGGCCCTGGCCGCCCTCGGCCGTGGACGAAGTTTTGCGTCTTTTCGCCGCGCGGGGCCTGGCGCGGCCGTCGCGCTCGG
>OKSH01002635.1_pt1 | contig 12895 bp, 8 predicted proteins | sample 1601231 | NCBI WGS metagenome assembly OKSH01 (sample SAMEA3541596, study PRJEB24748) | human gut metagenome | biome: human gut; feature: human-associated habitat; material: faeces | place: China | collected 2012 | reverse complement strand
GTTTTGCGCAGCCGGGCGAGCCAATGCAGGAAATGACAGTTATCATGGAGCTGAAGCTCCTGGCAGACGTTGGTCTGGTAGGTTTTCCGAATGCGGGAAAGTCTACGCTTCTTTCCGCTATTTCGGCTGCGAAACCGAAGATTGCCGACTATCCGTTTACTACGCTCGAACCGAACTTGGGCATCGTTTCCTATCGTGACGGTAAATCATTCGTAATGGCGGATATACCGGGGATTATCGAAGGAGCGAGTCAGGGTAAGGGACTGGGATTACGTTTTTTGCGCCATATCGAACGAAACTCATTATTGCTGTTTATGGTTCCTGCGGATAGTGATGATATCCGCAAGGAATATGAAATCCTACTGAATGAGTTGAGTACTTTTAATCCCGAAATGCTGGATAAACAACGTGTGCTGGCTATCACAAAGAGCGATATGCTCGACCAGGAGCTAATGGACGAGATAGAACCGACATTGCCCGCGGGTGTTCCGCACGTGTTCATCTCTTCTGTTTCCGGTTTGGGAATCTCCGTATTGAAAGATATTCTGTGGGAGGAACTGAATAAGGAAAGCAACAAGATAGAAGACATTGTTCACCGTCCGAAAGATGTAACCCGTCTGCAACAGGAACTCAAAGACATGGGTGAAGATGAAGACATCATCTATGAATATGAGGAGGAAGCGGATGATGACGATGAGGACATTGATTACGAATACGAAGAAGAGGATTGGGAGGAAAAATGATTTCACTCACAAAAGATAAAGAGCTGAAGGGGTATAAGTCATTGACGGTATACCCCGAAGTAGCTCATTTTGTTACAACACGTCATGGAGGTGTCAGTGAGGGAACATATGGCTCATTTAATTGCTCGCCTTATACCAAGGATTCATGTATCAATGTGAATTGTAATCAGAATAAGTTATTTCAGATAACGGGACATCAAATTAAAGAATTAGTTATTCCGGAGCAAAAGCATGGTAGTGCGAGTCTGGTCGTTGACGAATCGTTCTTTAAGGAGTCATTAGAAGTGAGACGAACACTTTTGAGAGGCATTGATGCCTTGATTACCAATGTGCCGGGATATTGTGTTTGTGTTACGACTGCGGATTGTGTACCCGTGTTACTATATGACAGAAGGCTGCAAGTGGTGGCTGCCGTTCACGCCGGTTGGAAAGGCACGGTGCAGCATATTGTCAGTAGTGTAATGGAACACATGAGCCGGAATTTCGGAACCCGGGGTGCTGACGTAGTGGCCTGTATCGGTCCGAGTATTTCACTCGAATCATTTGAAGTAGGTGATGAGGTTTATGAAGCATTCAAAGAAAGTGGTTTTGATATGTCCATTATCTCTACAAAAAAGAGGAAGACAGGCAAACACCATATTGATCTGTGGGAAGCCAACCGGAGTGAATTGCTTTATGCCGGAATTCCTGCCGGGCAGATTGAAGTAGCCGGTATCTGTACCTATATTCATCAAGATGATTTTTTCTCTGCGCGTAGACTGGGGATTGACTCCGGCCGTATTTTGTCGGGAATAATGATTAGAAAGTAATAATCGGCATTTGTAATTGTTGGGATGCCGATGATTGGTTTATAACAAGTTATGTTTGAAATAAAAGTATCACAGGAGATCAAAGATGCTTGTCCGGTCTTTGCCGGAGCAGCCGTATATGCCGCAGTGAAGAATACTGCTTACTGCGAAGGACTTTGGAAGGAAATCAATGCTTTCACCGAAGAACTGACTACTACTACACAGATAGAAGACATCAAACATCAGCCTGTCATAGCTGCCACCCGCGAAGCCTACAAACGTTGTGGTAAAGATCCCGGACGTTACCGTCCGTCGGCGGAAGCTTTGCGTCGTCGCCTGATGCGCGGAATTCCTCTGTACCAGATTGATACTCTGGTAGATCTCATCAACTTAGTTTCTCTTCGGACGGGACATTCTATCGGTGGTTTTGACGCGGATAAAATACAAGGCGCATATCTTGAATTGGGTATCGGCAAAGCAGGGGAACCGTTTGAAGGTATCGGAAAGGGTGTGTTGAATATCGAAGGATTGCCCGTTTATCGTGATGCGTCGGGTGGTATCGGTACGCCTACCAGTGATAACGAACGGACTAAAATGAATCTCGGTACTACCCATATTTTAGCAATCATCAATGGTTATAATGGAAAAAAAGGCCTGAAAGAAGCTGCTGAGATGATTCAGTCATTGCTGAACGAATATGCAGAATCAGATAGCAGCGAACTTATCTTTTTTGAATAATCAGGGGAGTATTCTGATTGAAAACGAAAAAATACATGAAAGACATTCTCATACTATTATTCGTCTTATTCTTTCCGATGATTGCGAACGCACAAGACAAATCCTCTTTTTCTTTCAGGGAGGTAAACCATATCCGTGTGGCTACTCCCGGATTGTTTGCTAAAGGTAATCATATATACCTGCATTTGGACTCGTTGAAGGAGCATGAATATGCTTTCCCTCTGCCGGGTGGTAAGGTCATTTCTGCTTATGGTACTCGTGGGGGACATTCAGGGGCAGATATCAAGACTTGTGCTAATGATACGATTCGTGCTGCTTTTGACGGGGTGGTACGGATGTCGAAACCTTATTATGCATACGGAAATTTGGTAGTAATCCGTCATGCGAACGGGCTGGAAACCATTTATAGCCATAACTGTAAGAATCTGGTTCGGAGCGGTGATGTCGTAAAAGCCGGGCAACCTATCGGTCTGACCGGTCGTACCGGTCGTGCTACCACCGAACACGTGCATTTTGAAACCCGTATCAACGGACAACACTTTAATCCGAATCTGATCTTTGACCTGAAAGAAAGGAAATTGCGGAAGGAATGTATTAAATGTAGCAAGAACGGAAGTGGAATAATTGTGAAGTCGCAGGCCGGCAATAACCGTATTGCTCAAAATAAGAAATAAAAGAATGGTAGCCGACCTATTTCAATTAAGTAAGTCCATTACTCCCAGGAGGGCGATCAGGTATTCCAGCCGAGATTTAATGTGCCGGATAGCTCTGGCTATATGAACCTCTACTGTTCGCTCGCTGATATTCAGCAATTCGGCAATCTCTTTATGACTTAGGTTTTCTTTTCTGCTCAAAATAAATATCTCCTGTTGCTTCGGTGGAAGTTCTTCAATAATCTTGTCAATATAATTGTTTAATTCTTTAGCCTGCAATTCTTCTTCTATATTGTAGGAATCAATGTTCGACTGCTCGTAAGCACTTAAAACAGACAGTTTATAGAAGTTTTCATTAAATGTTTTTTTCTGGCGGTTAAAGATAAGATTCCGGGTGACGATAAATAAAAATCCTCTGAAGTTCTCATCTTCTCTTAGAAAAGAACGTGCTTCCCATAGCTTGACAAACACTTCCTGTACTACTTCTTTAATATCTTCAGATGAATTGATATATAGTTTACTAAAATTATATACTTGTCCGCCATATACTTTATACAAGTACTCAAAAGCTTCGTGGCTGTCTGATTTTAGTAATACTATTGCTTCTTGGTCATTCATCTTATGATTTAATGAGGATTTCAAAGAGCGAAGATATGAAGAATAATTCAAAAACACATCTTTTCGAAAAAAAAATAATAAAATGCAGATTTGAGTAAGGGGTAGAAATGGGTTAGATGTATTTAATATATAATGCATGAATCCCGAATTGGCGTAAAGTTAAGGAAAATGAAAGAGCCGGTTTGAGTATATTGTATTATAAACTAGAGAATTTATTGATTTTGCAAAATCTATGTGTATGAAAAACTTTGTTTAATTTTAAATTGTAATCATGAAAGAAAGTATGTGTAGTCGATGGCATTTGAGGCTTATCGTGTTATTAATCTTATTTTTCCCTTTGACGTTGAGTGCTGCGCAAGGGAGAGTGACAGTAAAAGGACAGTCGATAACTTTGAGACAAGCCATTAAGATTATCGAATCCAGTTCTAATTTTAAGTTTTTCTTCAATCCGAGTGACCTTGATGCATTACCGGGTAAAAATCTGGATTGTGAAGGAGAAATCTCGGATGTGTTGAAAGAAGTATTTGCCGGAAGTGGTATCAGTTATGTAATTATGGGAGATGATATCATCTTGAAATTGGAAAAGAAGGCAGCAAGCACACAGCAGAAAAAAGTAGAGATTGTAGGAGGTGTAGTAGATGCGAGGTCCGGAGAATCGGTGGTAGGAGCAACTGTACGGGTAAAAGACGTGAACAGCGGAGTGATTACCGATATGGACGGAAAGTTTACGATTAAGGCCACTCCCGGAGATGTGCTTGTCATTTCATATATCGGATATGAAACCAAGGAAGTGAAAGTGGTCAACGGCAAGGTACTTCTTGTAGAACTTGTGGAAGATGCAAAGCAGTTGGAAGAAGTGGTGGTCACTGCTTATGGCAGCGGACAAAAAAAGGCTAGTATGGTAGGTTCAGTGCAATCTATACGACCAGCCGATCTGAAAGTTCCTGCGTCTAATCTTTCCACTTCCTTTGCCGGACGTTTGGCCGGTGTGATTGCTGTGCAACGTAGTGGTGAACCGGGAGCTGATGGCGCTAACTTTTGGATTCGTGGTGTCTCTACACTTGGTAGTGCAAGTACTTCTCCACTGATCATTATTGATGGTATTGAATCAACTACAACTGACTTGAATGCTCTTGACCCGGAAGTTATTGATGGGTTCTCGATTCTGAAGGATGCAACAGCAACTGCAATGTATGGTATGCGTGGAGCTAATGGTGTGATGATTGTGACAACCAAGTCCGGTGCTGCCTTGGATAAACCGATTATTAATTTTCGTATGGAAGCCAGTATGTCTACGCCTACCAATATACCTGAGTTTGTGGATGGTGTTACCTTTATGGAACTTTATAATGAGGCTGTACGTAACCAACCGGCAGGTAAAGAGGCTTATACGCAAGAACGTATTAATGGAACCCGCCAGGGACTGAATCCTTATATTTTCCCGGATGTTGACTGGTATGGTGAAATGTTTAAGGACCGTTCATTCAGTGAAACATTTAACTTTAATATTCGAGGTGGTGGTAAAAAAGTTGATTATTTTTCCAGCGTCTCTGTAGGTCATGAGAGTGGTATGTTGAAAAGTCGTTCTAAAGATTTCTTTTCATTCGATAACAATATTAGTCGAATGCGCTATTCTTTTCAGAACAATATCAATGCACGTTTGGGTAAAACATCCAAATTATCTTTGAGATTGAACGTAATGTTGGTGGATAAACGTGGCCCGAATGAAAGTACAAGTAGTTTGTTCTCTAGCGTAATGAATACAAATCCTGTAGATGCTCCGATTATGTTTCCGGATGATGGAACAACTTCTTATATTAAATGGGGGGTACCTACAAATACAACAGTGAATCCATTAGCAACAATGGTAAATGGATATGATGATACGTTTCAGAGTACGGTAACAGCTTCATTGAATTTTGACCAAAAATTGGATTTCTTGGTGGATGGTTTGACTTTTAAGGCTATGGCTTCTTTAAAGAATTTCAGCCAATCTGTTCAGACCCGATATTCTGATTGGAATAAGTTTACCGTTAATAACTGGTCTCTCAATGATGATGGTACTTATAATATGGAGGTGATTCAGGAAGGTGCTGAAGTAGGAACTGAGCTTAAAACAAAAAGTAGTAATACCGGTGATCGGCGTATTTACTTACAAGCGATGTTAGAATACAATCGTACATTCGGAAAGCATGATGTGGGGGCTTTGCTGATTTATAATCAGGATGAATATATGGATAATAACCCGGGGACAGACTTATTAGTAGCTCTTCCGACTCGTCGTCAGGGAATTGCAGCCAGAGCATCGTATGCATACGACGGGCGTTATCTGGCTGAGGTAAACTTGGGATACAACGGCTCTGAGAATTTTGCAAAGGGGAATCGTTTCGGGCTTTTTCCTTCTATAGCTGTCGGATATAATATTAGCGAAGAAAAATTCTTTGAACCATTAAGAAACATAATTTCTAGAATGAAAGTCAGAGCTTCGTACGGATTAGTTGGTAATGGCAATATTGGCGGACAACGTTTTACTTATTTGGCAGATGTTGATCTAACGGGAAGTCCTGCTTTTACGACTGGTATTAATATGGACAGAACATTGAAAGGACCTTCATATAAGCGTTTTGCTAATTATGATTTAGGATGGGAAGTAGGAAAAAAATATAATATCGGGCTAGATATGATGTTTTTTAATAATCTGAGCCTGACGGTAGATGTATTTCGCGAAGACCGGACAGATATTTTTCAGGAGAAAGCAACTATTCCTTCTTATTTAGGAGTATATGGGACTAGCTATTATGTCAATAGTGCGGCTGTACGCAATCAAGGTATTGATGCTTCTGTTGATTTCGGTCATCAGTTCAACAAAGATTTCAGTATGACATTTAAAGGAACATTCACCTATGCTCACAATGAGATTAGGGCATACGAGGAATCAGTAGGAGATCGTACTAATCTTTCTAGAATTGGTTATAGTACTTCTCAACAATGGGGATATGTTTCTGATTATTTGTTTGCCGACCAGGCTGAAATAAATAATCATCCGACTCAGTTGATTGGAGGTACTGTTGGACCGGGTGATATTAAATATGTTAACCAACCTAATGTGTATGGAGTGTATGATGATGTTATTGATACTAATGACAGGGTTCCTATTGGTAATCCTACTACTCCGGAAATTGTCTATGGCTTTGGTCCATCGTTCCATTATAAAGGGTTCGATTTCTCATTTTTCTTTCAGGGAATTGCCAAAACTTCTTTATTTATGAGTGGCCTGCAGCCTTTCGGTACCACAATGGATAACAAGAATGTACAGACTTTTATAGCAGAAGATCATTGGAGTCCTGATAACCAAAATATATTTGCGAAATATCCGCGTTTGACTATTGAAAGAAGTGCAAATAATGCTACAACTTCCACTTATTGGGAAAGAGATGGTGCTTTTCTTAAATTGAAAAATGCAGAAATTGGATATACCTTTAAGTCTATGCGTTTTTATTTACGGGGATCTAATCTACTGACTTTTTCTAAGTTTAAATTGTGGGATCCTGAACAAGGAGGTGGAAACGGATTGAAATACCCAACACAACGTGTGTTTAATATAGGTTTTCAGATGACTATTAAATAAACTTTAAATATAATAATATGAAACTGATTAATAAATACCTGATTTTTCTCTGTGTCTTTGTATATTCTTCTTGTGATTATTTAGACATTGTACCAGATGAGAAGCCTACCGAGGAAGATGCGTTTAAGAATCCTCAATTGGTAGAACGTTATCTTTATTCCTGCTATGCTTATATTCCAAATCCCAGACATGGAACTGCCAGTTTGGATTTTCTTACAGGTGATGAGGTTGTTACTCCTTGGGAACACGAAACTTTTGGAAAGTTCGCTCAGGGTAATTATACTCCAAGTAATCCTTATATAAATTATTGGCATGATTTATTTAAAGGTATCCGGCAATGTTATTTGTTGAAACAAAACTTAAGTAATGTACCGGGACTTAGTGATGAGTTAAAGACTGCGTATGATGCGGAAGCTGATTTTTTGATTGCTTTTTATCATTTTTATTTATTACGTACTTATGGTCCGGCTGTTTTGGTGAAAGAACTTCCTAATGTATCTTCTGCTGATTCCCCTGAAACTATGCTGGGACGAAATTCGTATGATGAATGTGTTGCATGGGTAGCAGAACAATTAAAGAACGTTGCAAGTCGTCTGCCTGCGCGTCGTACTGGGGTCGATTATGGAAGAGCTACTGGTGTAGCTGCCATGGCCATTCGTGCACGGTTGTTGTTATATGCTGCTTCTCCGCAATTTAATGGGGGAGAAAAATTTAAGTCTTTATATGAGAATTTTAAAAATCCGGATGGCACACAGTTGATTAGTACCACCTATGATCCAACTAAATGGATAACAGCTGCTCAGGCATGTAAAGAAGCTATTAATTGGGCAAAGGAAGCTAATTATGATCTGTATACAGCTAATGCTAACTCTTTGCCTAATTATCCTGAGCCTGTAGATTTGATACAGCGTTCTTTACGTTTGACATTTATAGATAAGGATAATACTCCTGAAGTGATTTGGGCATTTTGTACTAGAGAGTCGTCCAATAGCGACCTCCAAGGGAAGACTATTCCTCGCTTAAGTACTACAGCTTATGGGGGAGTGGCTCCAACGTTGAAACAAGTAGAACGTTTTTATACAGAAAATGGGCTTCCGATTGAAGTGGATCCTACTTATGATTTTCCTAACCGATATAATATAGCTACCTTTCCTGTTGAAGAAAATGATAAGAATGGAGAAGGAGAAAGTCTTAAGTTACATATGAACAGAGAACCACGTTTTTATGCTTGGATTGCTTTTCATAACGGCTATTATGAAGTATCGGGAGAAGATGATAGAAAAGAGTTTTCATATGCTCCGGTATGGAAAAGAGGAAAAGATAAAAAGTATAAGCAATTGGTGCAATTTATGAAGACACAGAACATGGGAATAACCAATGATAATAAATATGGAACTAAAACGGGTTATCTAAATAAAAAAGGTGCTCATCCGGGAACAAGTGCTTCTAAATCTACTGGCTTTAAAGTGATAAATTATCCGTGGCCTATGGTCCGCTTGGCAGAGCTTTATCTGAACTATGCAGAAGCTTGTGTAGAATGTAATGATTTACCGGAAGCTAAGAAGTATTTGAATTATGTTCGTGGGAGAGCTGGAATACCTACTGTGGAAGAATCCTGGGATGGAATAGCAGAACTTACACAGAATAAACTAAGAGAGATTGTTCGTCAGGAACGTCTGATAGAACTTTATATGGAAAATCATAATTTTTGGGATATACGTCGCTGGGGAATAGCAGAGACGTTAGGTGAGCAGCCGAAAGGACTTTCTGTTCAGGCAACAACTATAACAGAATTTGCCAAACCTGTATCAGTAGATGTACAACGTCGTTTTATTCCGGCTCATTATTTAATGCCGCTTCCTATCAGCGAAATAAACAAGAATCCCAATATGGTACAAAATCCGGGATATGATCAATAATTGTTATACAAAAAGATTCTATAAAATGAAAGTAATAAAATATATACTACCCCTCCTCTGTTTAGGGGTGATTATTACAGCTTGTAATTCTGACGATGAAGAAAGTATTGCCGCTACTGAAGTCCAGAACTTAACAACACAAAGTGCTCCCGGTTCCATTACGTTGACATGGGAGTATGCTGTCGAAGAAGATGCTAATACTACTCGTTTGGTTGAGATACGTTATTATGATCCTGCTGTAAAGAAAAATGTTAAGAAAACGATAAGTAGATTCAGCAACTCATTTACGATAGATAATGCGCTCAAAAGATATGGCGAATATGAGTTCGAGGTACAACCTTTTAGTACAACTTTTACGCCGGGAGTGATACAACGGATAACTGGCGTTGCAGAACGAGCTCCGGTTATTGATGAAAAAACATCTACGGAGTTGGCTATAACCATTGATAATTTGACCTTGGGAGGGTTTAAGCCCGATGGCGTTACTACTATTCCGCAGTCTAGCTGTATTGGTGACGGTAATGGTCCGGAACGCTTACTTGATAACAATGCTAGTACTTTCTTAAATACTGCATATTCCGGAGTACCTGCAGGGACAACCTACTATTTGGATATTGTATACCCGAAGTCTCAGAAGTATTTGAAGTTCTCGTATATAAATAGAAGTGCTGGTAGTTTTCCGGCAGCAATAGAATGCTCTGTTAAGGTAAATGAGAATGATGAATGGACTCAGGTAAAAACATTGACAACAGTGTCCGATGGGTTACCTGAAGCTGCATCAGCGGCATATTCTTCTGAAGTATATGAAGCTCCTTTCGAGTTCAATTATCTTCGTTTTCATGTAAAGAAGACTCATACGGGTAACGTGAATTTTTCAATGGCGGAATTTCGTATTTACAATGTGGAACGCTATTTTTATGACCCGGAAGCAACCGAAGAATAAATGAGCTTATAGCATATCTTTAAGGAGGGTGCATTAAAGGCATTCTCCTTTTCAAAACGTTCATATTATATCTATATCATGAAAAAAAGAATATTATTTTTTTTTATGCTGTTCTTTTTATGCACAGTGGTAAGTGCCTGCTCCGATGAAAATGGTAAAGGAGTTAATACTACTACATTAGAAATAGCCGAACAGTTTGTAGATTTCAAGGAGAATGGAGAATCGCAAACGCTTGCAATTACAACCAATCAAGAGGAGTGGAGCGCTACTGTAGAAAGTAATGGTAAGGGCTGGTGCAGCATTCTTCCTGATATTAATCCGGGGAATCATAAACTTACTATCTCTGTTACTCCCAATACGGGAAAGGAACAGCGGAGTACTATTATTACTGTGAAAGCAGCAGAGCTATCGAAGAAAATAACTGTGCGTCAGTTGGGGACGGATAAAGGTATTTTAATCTCTCCTATGATGAAAACTTTAACTGCGGAAGGAGGGAAAATAGAGTTTACAGTAACTGCAAATGTAGAGTTTGAAATAATACCGACTGTTGATTGGATCACGTTGCCGGTCACCACCCGCACGGCAGAATATGTGACTACAGGCCATACATATTTTATTCAACGTAATAAAGGGGAAAAGCGTACGGGAACTATTACGGTAAAAGATAAAGCAAGTGATTTATTCTCAGAGCTAATTATTTCTCAAGAGGCCTTAGGAGAGTATGAAAGTGGTGAATCTGGTATTCAAGGTGATCTATTAGTTCCGGTTTCCACAGGTAGTGCAGTAAATTCTTTGGGTAAAGTATTTCAATTGGGGTCTTCAGGATTTCATAGGACTTATGATGGAAGTAAAGAGACCGGATATCATTCTAATACATCAGAAGATGCTTTTCCTAATAATTGGCCGTTGACATTAACTTTTGAATTTACGGAACAGCCTAGAATTGATTATTGCGTTTGTCATTCAACAAGTAGTAATGTATTAAAAAAAGCAGAGATATTTGTATCTACTGAGGCAGAACCGGAATACACAAAGTTAATGGATGTCGATTTATCCGGAAGTACTACGGCGCTTATTAGATTTTCTAGCCCGGTTATTAATCCGAAAGGGATTAAATTTGAAGTTACAGAGTCGTCAGGTAAATATCTTGTAATAAAAGAAATGGAGTTTTATCGTCAGAATCCGGATAATTATGATCCTCTTAATTTGTTTACGGATATTACGTGTTCTGAGTTAAAACCGGGAATTACTGAAAAGGACATAGATGCATGCCCTGACCCGCTTTTCCGTAATGTAGCTTTTTATCTCTCTATCAATAAATATCCGCGTGATTTTCGTATCCAGGAGTATAAAGCTTATCCACATCCGGAATTATTCCGTAAAGCAAACAAGACAAGTGCTGGACACGATTTACTGGATAATCCGACCGGCATATTTGTAAATAAAGGAAGAGAAGTCGTAGTGCTGGTGGAAGACACTCATGGATATCAGCTTTCGGCTCGCATCTTAAATCTGAATGTACCCGGAGGGGATGGGTTTAATAATAACTATTCTTATCCTTTGTCAGAAGGGATTAATCGTTTTATAGCGGATACAGACGGATTGATCTATATTTATTACCATACTCCTGAATATAGAGAGGCATTACCGATAAAAATACATATTCCGTCAGGACAAGTAAACGGATATTTTGACTCTAGAAAACATCAACCTTCTGATTGGAACCGTTTGTTAAATGCTGCAGTAGGACCTCATTTTGATGTGCTTGGGGAGAAAGCTCATTTGATCTTTCCGGTAGACAAGTTCAAGGCAAACACTCCGGATGGTAAGGCTTTAATAGATGCTTATGATAGACTGGTATTACTTGAGCAACAATTTATGGGGTTAGAAAAATATGATCGAATGGATCCGAATCATGTTTGTTTTTCTGTCATGTATAATGATAGTTATATGTATTCTGCCGGTAATCATACGGGGTATGCTGTCGGTACGATGAATGACTTGTGTAATTTGGAGAAATTGTCTACTACTTCAATTTGGGGACCGGCACATGAAGTAGGACATTCTTATCAAACTAAGCCGGGACTTTGTTGGTTGGGAATGACTGAAGTGACTAATAATATTCATTCTTTATATGTTCAGACTTCGTTTGGAAATCAATCACGTCTATTAGATAAACAGGGTGATTATACTAACATTTATGAGAAGTCTATGTGTATGTATTTTATACGTAAACGTGCTCATATCATTACAGATTCGGATGTGAATGTCTTTAACCAGTTAGTTCCATTCTGGCAATTATATCTATATACTAAGGCTATTGGACAAGAAGATTTTTATAAAGACTTATATGAACTCATACGTATTAATACGGATCAGGACACTCCTGGTAAAAGTCAATTAGAGTTTACATTTTTGGCAAGTAAGGCGTTGGGACTAGATTTAACGGAATTCTTCGTGAAATGGGGATTTTTTGAACCAATAGATATTGAAAAATCAGATTATAGTAAAGGACAGTTTGTGGTTACCGAGGCAATGATTAATGAAACTAAACAACGTATTACTGATTTAGGATTACCAAAACCAAAAGGAATTATAGAGTATATCTGCGATAGTAATATTGATTGTTATAAGACCTTTAGTTCTATTCTAAAAGGTACTGCTCAAAGAGAAGGTCAAAAAATTATAATGATCAATTGGAGGAATGTAGCAGTTTACGAAGTTTATTCGGACGGTAAATTATGTTTTGTATCTCCAGCCTCCTCTTTTACTGTAAATGGAAACTTAGGAACTAAAGTTCAAGTCTTTGCAGTGTCTGCAACTGGAGAAAAAGTAGAAGTAACATTTTAATAATTATATTAATTA
>OKSH01002633.1_pt1 | contig 12906 bp, 10 predicted proteins | sample 1601231 | NCBI WGS metagenome assembly OKSH01 (sample SAMEA3541596, study PRJEB24748) | human gut metagenome | biome: human gut; feature: human-associated habitat; material: faeces | place: China | collected 2012 | reverse complement strand
ATCAAGGCGGATTATGCGGAATTACAGGCAGAAGTCGGCACGAAAAAGGCGAATTTGATTAAGCGCCTATCTTAAAATCAAGCATTCAATCGACAATAAAGCATAAATTATATATAATAAGACTAATGAAAAGACAATTTGCAACGTTTTTGATTCGGCTGATTCTTAACTCGGTAGGCATTTGGGTTGCGGTGCGGCTGCTTGGAAATGAAACTCCGGGCGCAACTTCTGCGTGGACGTTTATGATAGCGGGGCTGATATTTTCGGTAGTGAATAGCGTATTGAAACCAATTGTTACAATTCTAGCCCTGCCAGCAATCCTGTTGACCTTAGGACTGTTTACCTTAATTGTAAATGGCTTTATGGTTTACATTTCGTTAGCTTTGGCGCCAGGGATTTCTATGACTTTTGCGCATTCAATTATTGCCGGGATTATATTGAGTTTGGTAAACTATATTATAAGTAGCGCGCTGGTTTTGCAGCGGGAAGAAAAGGAGTAATATGTCAATTGATACAATTTTACCGTACGTGACACTTGGATCTGCCGTACTGATGATTATCGCAATTTTGTTGCAGCAACGAGGCGCAAGCTTGGGCGCAGGATTCGGCTCGTCTGGGGAATTATTCACTACTCGTCGCGGATTTGATAAAAACTTGTTTGATGTAACTATTGTTTTTGCGGTGATTTTTGTGCTATCGATTTTGGCAAGTATGATTTTGCCGGGATTGCAAAAATAGGAGAATAGATTTGAGCTCGGATAATTTGTCATGGAATCGTTTTGCGCGGCTAAAAGTTTCCAGTAAAGATGTCAATAAGCGTCTGCGTAAGATTGAAAAGGGAAGCTTGCGCCATGCGCATAAATTCGTGACATCCAGGCTGGATCGCTTATCTAATGTGCGACGTCGGGTTTCTGTCTGGATTATTCTAGTATTGGTGATGATTGGCGCCAGTGCGGTGCAGTGGCATATTTCTCGCAATTCTTTCACGACAATGGCGTACACTTCTGGCGGATCATACTCTGAGGGCGTGTTGGGTCCTTTGGAAAACTTAAATCCGATTTTCGCAAAAACCAATGCTGAAAAATCTGCCGCGAAGTTGCTGTTTTCAAGTTTGTATCGATATGACTCAACGGGCAATATAAAGGCTGATATGGCGGATAGCATCAGTGTGAACGACAAAGAAACCGAATATATAGTCAAACTGAAGAAAGGTCTGAAGTGGTCGGACGGACAAGATTTAACGGCGGACGATGTAATTTTTACATTGAAGCTATTAGCGAATCCAGAAGTTGGAGCTGAGATATCTGGCTGGAAATCCATAAAATTCGAGAAAGTGTCTGACGATTCGGTGAAATTTATCTTGCCGTCGTCATATTCGCCGTTTGTCCACGCTTTGACATTCCCGATTATTCCTAAGCATATATTAAAAGACGTTAAACCGTCGAATTTACGTGAACATGATTTTAATAAGTCGCCTATATCCAGCGGTCCATTCGCCTTTAGATTGCTGCAGAACGTAACGAGCGATGGCAGTAAAAAAGTGCTATATTTGCAGTCGAATAGTAATTATTATGGCGGCACGCCTAAGTTGGAGCGATTCCAGTTGTACGCGTATCCGACGCAGGATGATATTGCGAAAAGTTTGCGTACGCGAGAAATTACAGGAACTCCAGAACTGATTTATAACGATCAATCAGCCGAGGTAAAATCTATGTATGCTGCAGAAGCGCATTCTTTGAATAACGGAGTTTACGCGCTGTTTAATAACAGCAGTCAGTTCTTGCGATCAAAAGCAGTTCGCCAGGCTTTGTCGCTCAGCGTTGATACATCCAAGCTGCGCCAATCTTTGTCGTTGTCTACGGAAGAATTATCTGGTCCAACGCTTAACAAATTCCTAGGAAAGAGCTCAAATTCTTCTAGCTATGATGTTAAAAAAGCGAAATCTTTACTCGACACTGAGGGCTGGAAGAGTGTAAATAATGTTCGCCAGAAGGGAAATGATAAATTAAAGCTCAACGTGGTCGTTTTGAAGAATAGCAATTACGAAAAGGTCGCCAGGTACTTGGCTCAAGTTTGGTATGACGAGCTGAACATAGAATCGGATATTAAAGTTGTCGATCCGAACGACGCCACTCAAAATATTCTTCAGACAGTTTTGCAGCCGCGCAATTTTGATGTGTTGGTTTATGAGCTCTCCTTGGGTGGTGACCCTGATGTTTACGCCTATTGGCATTCTTCACAGGCAACTAATAATGGTTTGAATTTCTCCAATTACAATAACGCGATAGCGGACGATGCTTTGGAAAGCGGCCGATCTAAAATATCGGCGAAGCAACGCGCTGATCGCTATGCGAAGTTCACTGCCATTTGGCAAGCGGACGCTCCAGCGATTGCCCTGTATCAGCCAAAATTTGACTATATCCATATTCGTAACGTTAAGGCTCTCGACGCAAGCACTGAAGTTGTCAATCCCGTCGATCGCTATGTTGATGTTCAATATTGGGCGACAGAGAAAAAGTCCGTTTACAAAACCCCGTAATCGGGTATAATGGTAAGTGGTTATGCGGGCGTGGCGGAATTGGTAGACGCGCTAGCTTGAGGGGCTAGTGAGCATTGCGCTCGTGGAAGTTCAAGTCTTCTCGCTCGCACCAAACATATTGCAACTATTAGACGATCTGTTCGTGATATGTTTTGCAAAATCTGATATAATAAAAGTGGTGGCGCGTTGGCGGAGCGGTTACGCAGAGGTCTGCAAAACCTTTTAGACGAGTTCGACTCTCGTACGTGCCTCCAATTTTTGATAAATAGTCCTGAGTATTGGGCTATTTTTTATTTTGCGAAATTGTATAATTTACTTAGCGAATATAGTATAATACAAGCAGTCTGGCGCGTAGGCGTCTGGATTGTATATAAATAAGCGCGAGTGGCGGAATTGGTAGACGCGAGGGACTTAAAATCCCTTGACCAAAAGTCGTGCGGGTTCGATTCCCGCCTTGCGCACCAAAGTTGTAAAGAAAATAATATTGAATAGGAAAGGGACAAAGGTAAGAAATGAGTCCATTGGTAATTGTACTTATTGTTACAGTGGTAGTTTTATTGGTACTCGTAGGAGTTGTAATCGGTGCGTACAATGGTTTAGTTGTGTTGCGCAACCGCGTAGAAGAGGCATGGAGCGACATTACTGTTCAGCTAAAGCGCCGAACTGATTTGATTCCAAATTTGGTCAACTCGGTAAAAGGCTACGCTACACACGAAAAAGAAGTGTTTGAGAAGGTCGCAGAAGCTCGTTCAGCAATTATGAATGCTGGCAGCGTGGCTGAGACTGCTAAGGCTGAAAACGCTTTGGAGGGCGCTTTGAAGAGCTTGTTTGCTGTATCTGAGGCTTACCCAGAATTGAAAGCAAACCAGAACTTCTTGCAATTGCAGCAGGAATTGGTTGATACTGAGGATAAAATCCAAGCAGCTCGCCGATTCTACAACGGTGGCGTTCGCGACTTAAATACGAAGATCCAGACTTTCCCAACAAACATCATCGCGGGAATGTTTGGCTTCCAAGCTAAGGAATTCTTCGACGTTGAGGATCGCGCAAGTGTTGAAAATCCAGTTGAAGTAAAGTTCTAATTGAACTCTGAAATGAAAATCGCTCGTCTATTTTTAGCGGGCGATTTTTGGTATAATTAACATATGTACAATGCAGTTTCTCAAAACAAACGCAACACAATATTAATTATGTCTGTGTTTGTGATAATTATTGGAATTATCGGTTTGTTTATTGGAGCGGCAACTGATAGCTATTCACTAGCGCTCATCATTTTTATATGTGCGATATTGTATGCTTGGTTGCAATATTTTATAGCTGGCAAGTTGGCTATGATGATGACTGGCGCTCAGGAAATTAGTAAAAATGACGCTCCTGAACTTTGGCGAGTGGTGGAGAATTTGTCTATCGCTTCTGGTATGTCGATGCCGAAAGTCTATATTATTGATGACCCAGCTCCAAACGCTTTTGCGACTGGTCGCGATCCGAATCATGCCATCGTTGGCGCAACTACAGGTCTCCTGAATATTATGGACAAGCGTGAGCTGGAGGCGGTTATGGCGCATGAAATGAGCCACGTGCGAAATTACGACATCCGTGTGAGTATGATTGCTTTTGGTTTGGTTAGTGCAATTGGGTTATTTGCGGACTTGGCACTTAGAATGATGTTTTATAGTGATGACCGCGATAGGGATGTTAATCCTATCATCTACGCTTTCGGGTTGATTGTGGGTATATTGGCGCCGCTTTTGGCAACGATAACTCAGCTGGCAGTTAGTAGGCAGCGTGAATATCTGGCGGATGCTTCAGGGGTGCTATTGACACGAGACACTGAAGGGCTAGCAAGCGCGCTGGAAAAATTGCGTCAATACGGCAGACCAATGCAAAAACAAAGCTCTTCCACTGCCAATTTGTTCATGAATAATCCTTTGAAACCCGGATTTTTCTCAAAACTATTTAGTACTCATCCACCGCTAGAAGACAGAATTGCAAGGTTGAGAAATAACGCAACAAAGATGTAATTATGACAACGAAAACCTCCAAAAAACGAGTAGTCAAGAACCCTAAGAAGTCAAATGCTGATCATAAAAAAGGTGCATGGCCCGGTATTAAACGTGACTTTAGTAAATTGAATCAGCAGCGGCGTAATTTTATGCAGCGCCGACCTCATCGTAGTTTTCGGCTAACTAAGCGACGAGATTACCAGCGAGATCTTAAAATTCCAGGATATTGGTCGCTGACTAGTGAGGCTTGTCGTCTGGTATGGCGAAATAAGAAGACTTTTTTGGCGTTAATCGTCGTCATGTCGATATTAACGTTTGCTTTAGCCAGCGTCATGTCGCAAGACACATACCAACAACTTAAAGATGTGATGAATCAGGCTGAGTCAAATGGATTCGGCGGAATTTATACAACAATTAGCCTATTCTCTGGCGTTGCGGTTAGCTATATTTCTGGTAGCGGAACGGCTGGTGGAAATGTTCAGCAAGCGGCGGGAATTTTTCTGGGACTATTAACTTGGCTGTCATCCGTTTGGCTAACGCGAGCTATTTTAATTGGTAAAAAACCGAAAATGCGCGATGGCTTATATAGTTCTGGGTCGCCCATAATTGCGCTGATAATTGTCATCGGAGTTTTCCTAATTCAAATGGTGCCGGCGGCAGTGGCGGTGATTATTTATAGCGCGCTTAATGCTTCGGGAGTGTTAAATCAAACGCCGATTCTGATGGCGGCTGGCGGTGCGGCGATTCTAATAGTGGCGATGTCTGTCTATTGGGCGACTTCTACTGTTTTTGCAATGATCATCATAACACTGCCGGGGATGTATCCGTTTCACGCGCTGCGTCTGTCGGGCGATATTGTGACGGGGCGAAGACTAAGGATTTTGCTGAGATTTGCGTGGGCTGTTGTTCTGTCAGTGCTTTTGTGGGCTGTTGTTTTGATTCCGGTAATTCTTCTTGACGGCGCGCTGAAGGGATGGATTAGTGGTATTGATTGGCTACCAATTGTCCCGACAACTGGTCTGATTTTACTTTACGTAACGATAATTATGATTTCTGTGTATGTTTATTTGTTCTACAGAAAGGTGGTTGAAAGTGACACCAAAAAAACCAAGAATTGACGAAATCAAAGACCTGTTAAATCGTTATAGCTACGAATATTACACCTTAGACAAGCCGAGTGTGAGCGATGCGGTTTATGACAGTCTGATGGACGAGCTGAAGAAGATTGAATCGGATCATCCGGAACTGATTACTATTGATAGTCCTACGCAGCGAGTTGGGAATAAGCTGCTCGACGGTTTTCAAAAAGTCGAGCACGCGCGCCGAATGGTCAGTTTGAATGACGTTTTCGATAAAAGTGAAGTCGAGGCGTGGATTGAGCGAACTGATAAATTGATACCGGGTCAGCGACATGAATTTTTTACGGATATAAAAATGGATGGCTTGGCATGCGCGTTGATTTATGTCGATGGCGTATTGTCGCAAGCTGTGACACGTGGCGATAGTTTTGTTGGCGAAGACGTAACGAATAATGTTCGGACCATTAAAAACGTACCGCTTCGTCTGCGTGAAGCGGCGGGGTTTGAGAATTTTTTGCACGGTCGGACAGAGATTCGTGGCGAAATTGTTATGCTGAAACGGGATTTTGAGGAGCTTAATGAAAAGCAGAAATCTCTAGGGCTGCCTACATTTGCTAATCCGCGCAATTTGGCTGCGGGGACAATTCGTCAATTAGATCCTGCGCTGGTGGCGGCGCGCCCGTTGCATTTTCGCGGATATGATGTGATTCGCGATGATGATTCGGAAGTTCCGACGAATAGTTTTGCTTACGAGGCTTTGACGGCGCTGGGGATTTCTCGCAATCAGCAAGCCAGTGTTTTTGACAATTTGTCCGACGTGATGAAATTTGTTGACGAATGGAGCGATAAGCGTCATGACTTGCCGTTTAATACGGACGGGCTGGTTATTAAGATTAATGATCGAGAGATATACGACAATCTCGGGATGGTGGGCAAAAATCCGCGTGGGGCGGTGGCTTATAAGTACGCGGCCGAAGAGGCTACGACGATCGTTCGGGATATAGTCATTTCTATTGGGCGAACTGGCGCGGCGACTCCGGTGGCTGTGTTTGATCCAGTAGTAGTGGCGGGAACTACGGTGCAGCACGCCAGTTTGCATAACGCCGATGAAATTGAGCGTTTGGATATTCGGCGAGGCGACACTGTGGTGATTTTTAAAGCGGGTGATATTATTCCGCAAGTTGAGAATGTTTTGAAGGAATTACGACCTGCAGATTCTGAACCAATTGATTATAAAGCAGAATTAAAACGGCAATATCCGGAGTTGGAATTTGTGCGACCGGAAGGTGAAGCTGTTTACCGAGTTAAGGGTTCTAGTGGTCCGCTGATTTTGAAGCGAGCTCTGGCACACTTCGCGTCTAAGGGTGCGCTTGATATTGATACACTTGGTGAAAAGAACGTGGAAGTTTTAATTGATAATGGTTTGGTCGGTGATTTGGCGGATATTTTTACGCTTACTAAAGACGATTTGTTGAAGTTGGATCGGTTTGCTAATATTTCTGCGCAAAAGTTAATCTCGGCAATTGCTGATAAAAAAAGCCCAGAATTAGAGCGATTTTTGTATGGTCTGGGAATTCGTCATATTGGTGCGCAAACGGCGATTGATTTGACGAATCATTTTGAGAGCATGGAAAATTTGGCGAAAGCGACAATTGATGATTTGCGACAAGTTGATGGTGTGGGTGAAATTGTCGCTGAATCTGTAGTGGCGTGGTTTGCTGATGAGGATAATGTAAAATTGCTCAATAAATTCACAGAATTGGGAGCTATTCCTCGGTTTAATAAAAAGTCTGGCGGGTTGAGTGGAAAAAGTTTTGTCATCACGGGTACTCTGAAATCTATGGGACGCGACGCTGCTGCGGACAAAATTCGTAATCTCGGTGGGGTTTTTCAAACCGCAGTTTCTAAAGACACGACGTATTTGGTGGCTGGCGGTAAGGTTGGTGCTAGCAAATTGAAAAAGGCTGAGCAATACGGCACAAAAATTATTGACGAAGAAGAACTATTGAAAATAATAAGCGACGGAGATCAATAGTCGCAGTGAGATATAAAGCTTGTGTTTTTTTGGGCGATAATGCATAATTAAACATGAGCTGGTACGCATAGGGGCATTCTCCTATGCTTGCCAATTGAAAGACAAACACATATTCAAATATGCCCCGGGTGGGCGCGTAGCAGCTCTTCTATAATGCTTATGGTATGATATAGTTATGGTTACTGTTTCAAAAAAAAGGGAAGAAAAACTAGCAAAATTAGTGCGAGAATTTTTTGCCGTTCATCCAGATGTGAAGCTTGTGGCGATAACTGGTAGCGCCGGAAAGGCTAGTGCAAAAATAGCTATCGGTACGGTTTTAGCGCAACAATTTGATATTCAGCTTCGCAATGAAGAGCCGAAGACGAAAGCTGATGTTTTCTTTCAGATGATGGGCGTGAAAATGCCTGAAAAAGGCTTGTTCAAATGGTGGAAAGTGATGCGCGCCGTAAAGAAGAGAATTAAGGCCGAAAAACCGGAAGTTCAGGTAATTGTTCAGGAATTTAACCCAAAGGAACTTGGCTATAACGACTGGTTTAAGGCTTATGTTGTGCCGGATATTACGGTTGTAACTTCTGTGACGAATGGTCGAATGCAGGTTGAATATTCTTTGGAGGAAGTGGCGAATGAGATGATTTCGCTGGCGAATTTCTCGCGAATGGCGATGATAAATCGCGATGATATAGATGGGCGTTTTGCTAGTTTTTTGACGAATCCTAATATCACTACTTACGGAAGTGATCCCGTGGCGGAGTATAATTTTGACGATCGTAATTTTTCCCTGAAAGACGGACATCACGGCTTTATTATGTCGCCAGAAAATCCTAATGGATTAGAAGTCAACGTTAAGCTAATCGGCGAGCATAATATTCGTCCAGCAATCGTGGCGGCAGCTATTGGGTATGCGTTTGGTGAAACTGAGGAGAATATAAAAAAAGGTATAGAGAATTTGCGTCCACTGCCTGGCAGGATGAATTTGCTGAAGGGCGCGGATAATACTTGGCTGATTGATGATAGCTATAGTTCGACGCCGTTGACTGCTTTGGCTGCTTTGCAGTCTTTGTATCGAATTGAGACTCCGCAGCGAATTGCTGTACTTGGCAATATGAATGGCTTAAAGGGAATTTTCGAGCAAGCTCACGCCGAACTTGGTTCTCATTGTAGCCCGGATTTGTTGGATTGGGTTGTGACGGTTGGTGAGAAAGCTAATCAATATTTAGCGCCAGCTGCACGCCAAAGAGGTTGCCAGGTGAAGGAATGTAAGAATGCCATCGAGGCTGGGTCTTTCGTGCGCGACAAATTGAAATCTGAAGGCGTTGCTCTGTTTAAGGGTTCGAGTGGCGGCGTATGGCTGGAGGAATCTATAAAAATCAACCTTCATAGCACTGAGGACGATAAATACTTAGTCAGGCAAACGCCGGAGTGGATTGCTAGGAAAAACCAATTTTTCTCACAATTTAAAGATTAATGTGATATATTAAATTCAAGTTATACAAAACAAGGGGGAATTATGGATCAAGGTAATCAACCTGCACCGCAGCCACAATATAATGGCGTACCGATGCAACCAAAAAAGAAGAAAACGGGATTGATAATTGGCATAGTGCTGGGAGTTATAGCTCTTATTGCTATTATTTCTGCTGTGCTAGTTTATTTCTTGTGGTGGCAGAATCCAGAAAAGATGGTTACGGATGCTGTGTCTAATGCTATCATGGCAAAGAAGATGACTGCCGACGGTAAGGTAGTTATTGACATGCGCGACCAGGGGAAGATAGAGCTAAACGTAAAGACTGCTACTGATTCGGGAAAATCAAAGGCTAATATTGACGCTAAGCTTAATGTTAAGGGAGTTGAGAAAAATATCCCTCTTAAGGGTGATGTGGTTCTTGATAGTGACGGAACGATATATGTGAAGATAAATAACTTTAAGGATTTGTATGGCACTTTGCTTGAGATAGTTATGGAGTCTTCGTCTGGCGGAAATCTATCAAGATCTCAAATAGAAACTTACCGTGATCAGACATTGGAGAAGATGGGTTCTGATATAGATAAAATGAGCGACACGTGGATGAAGATTTCTCCAGATGAAATCGGTAGCGAATACAAGTGTGGAATTAACGCTCTGAAGAAAATCCAAAGTGACGAAAGTGCACGTAAGGAATTGGCTCAGATTTATCAAAAGAATAGTTTATTCACTATAAAAGATTCAAAGATTAGTGATCGTAATGGTGGGCGTGGTTTTGAATTGCAAGGTAATAATAAATCTAATTCGTCAAAATTTGAGGAAGAGTTTAAGAATTCATCAGTCGGTAAGGCGCTCGGTAAGTGTGGAAAATCGAATAGCTACAAGAGTAGTGAATCATCATCTATCGACGAATCTTCATTGAAGGTGTGGGTTGATAGGTCATCTCATGAGCTGAAGGCTGTAGAGCTTAAGGGTAATGATAAGAAGGCTTCTGTAGAAATTTCATTTGACATCAATGTGAATAAATCTGAAGAAATCAAGGTTCCTTCGAGTGCTGAGAGCTTGAAAGAGTTTATAGAAGGTTTTATGGAAGGGTATTCGAGCGGATTGTCATCAACCTCGACTAGGTAAATAGCTTAATTGCCTAATAATAATCCCGTTCGTAATGAGCGGGATTATTTGCTATAATTACAGATATGAGACGCTATAATCCGACAGAAATTGAACAAAAATGGCAAAACAAATGGGAGGCTGACGGCACTTACGCGGTTGATTTTAATGACACGACCCGACAGAAATATTACAGCTTGAGTATGCTTCCGGGGATTACAGGGGCGGGAATTCACATTGGTCACGGTCGTACTTTTCAATTTGCCGACATCAAGGCACGATTCAAGCGTCAGCAGGGCTATAATGTCTATCATCCAATCGGCTGGGATAGCTTTGGTCTGCCGGTTGAAAATTACGCTATTAAAGTCGGGAAAACGCCACGCGTAGCGCACGATGAGGCGAAAGTTCACTTTAAGGAGCAATTGAAGCGGCTTGGGTTTAGCTATGATTGGACAAAAGAAATTTCTACAGCTGATCCAGAATATTACAAATGGACTCAGTGGATTTTTACGCAATTGTATAAGCACGATTTGGCATATCAAAAAGAGCAGCCGCAATGGTGGTGCGAAACTGATAATACGGTGCTTGCTAACGAACAGGTTGAAGGTGGCAAATGTTGGCGCTGTGGTAATCCTGTAACCAAGCGAAATCTTAAGCAGTGGTTCTTCCGAATTACGGCGTATGCAGATGAAATTTTAGAGGCAACCGATGCGCTTGATTGGACGGAAATGGTTAAAACCATGCAGAAGAATTGGATTGGTCGATCAGTTGGTGCGGAAGTTGAGTTTGTAGTCAGTGGTCAAGATTCCAAGATTACAGTTTTCACAACTCGTCCTGACACGTTATTTGGTGCGACGTATATAGCTTTGGCGCCGGAGCATCCTCTGGTTTCTCGGTTGGTCAATTCTGATACGCGCGAAAAGGTTGAAGCGTATGTCCAAGCTTCGCAACAAAAATCTGATGTTGAACGTCAAGAGAATAAAGAGAAAACAGGCGTATTTACTGGCAGTTATGTCATAAACCCAGTTAATGGTCAAAAATTGCCAATCTGGGTGGCGGATTATGTTTTGGGCGGTTATGGAACCGGCGCAGTCATGGCGGTGCCAGCGCACGACGAGCGCGATTTTGCGTTTGCTGAGAAGTTTGACTTGCCGATTATCCAGGTTATTGATAAGCCTGAACATTCAGCCGATGTTGGCTGTTATTCTGGTGAGGGCGAGCTGATAAATTCCGGTCAATTCAACGGGATCAGGAGCGAGGATGCTCGCGAGCAAATTGTTGCGTGGCTGGAGCAGCAGAATTCCGGACGAAGCAAAACCACGTATAAAATGCGCGATTGGTTAATTTCTCGTCAGCGCTATTGGGGCGCTCCAATTCCAATTGTCCATGTTGATGGTCGTGCGCCAATTGCCGTGGCTGATGAATGCTTGCCGGTGATTTTGCCAGAGGTGGAGAATTTTAAGCCAACGGGTGGAAATACTTCCGTTTTGGCCCAGGTTGATGATTGGGTGCGAGTCTGGGTGGATGTTGAAACTGGAAAAACTGTACCGATTACAGAAAGTAAGCCTGACGGCGACAATTGGGTAGAAGGTCGTCGCGAGACTGACACTTTGGATGGCTATGCTTGTTCTAGCTGGTATTTCTTACGATATCTCGACCCGCACAATGATAATGAAGCGTGGAATCCTGAGAGAATTAACCATTGGATGCCGGTTGATTATTACAATGGTGCCGACCACGCCGTGGCTCACTTGCTATACAGTCGTTTCTGGATGCGATTTTTCTATAAGCTCGGTCTCGTTCCGACCCCAGAACCTTTTAAGCGAATGATGTACAATGCTTACATTATGGCGCCAGACGGTCAGAAAATGTCCAAGTCTAAGGGCAATGTCATTGATCCAATGGAAATTATGGATAGTGGATATGGCGCTGATGCGCTGCGAGTTTACGAAATGTTCATCGCGCCTTATGATATGGATGCGCCATGGGATCCTCGTGGCGTTCCGGGAACTTATCGATTCTTAAACCGAGCATGGAATCTGGTTCAGGAGCTCGTTGATAAGAATAATAGTCCAAGTAGTTCTCCCGAGATGGATGAAAAAACAACTCAAGAACTATTGCGATTAACTCACTCGACGATTAAAAAGGTTACTCGCGACATTGAAGATGAGAAGTTTAATACAGCCGTGGCTTCGATGATGGAAATGGTCAATGGCCTGTATAAGATAAAAGAGTCGCACGGAATTGACATGTCGGACGAGTGGCGATTTGCATTAGAAAGCTTGACTCAGATTTTGGCACCTTTTGCTCCACATATCACAGAGGAATTATGGCGCGAGATGGGGTATAATGACACAGTTCACGTTGGTCACTGGCCGAAGTGGGATGAAAAATATCTAAAGAGCGATACGATGACTATTATAGTTCAAGTGAACGGCAAGCTTCGTGCGAAACTTGAACTGCCGAGTGATATGGACAAGCAGGGCGTTGAAGAAGCGGCTCTAGCTGACGAGAATGTCCAGAAATTCACAAACAATAAACCACCTAAAAAGATGGTTTATGTTCCGGGTAAGTTGGTGAATATTGTTAGCTAAGTTGACTTAGCGTTCCACCTCTACTACTACTACGTCTCGTATGCCGTCTTCTTCTTGTAAATATTCCCATTCAATCTGTTTAGT
>OKSH01002607.1_pt1 | contig 13041 bp, 10 predicted proteins | sample 1601231 | NCBI WGS metagenome assembly OKSH01 (sample SAMEA3541596, study PRJEB24748) | human gut metagenome | biome: human gut; feature: human-associated habitat; material: faeces | place: China | collected 2012 | reverse complement strand
CCTCCTCATTTCCGCATACTCCATATATGTATCTGCTGTGCCTCGTCTTTGACAGGAAGAATATACCTGCCGCAAATGACAGAACAAGTATGATGACCGGTATGGGGACTGCTCCCACATAGCCCTGACCAATGACAGCATACCGTGAATCGAATCCAAATACAGGAGTTCCTCCCGTAATCAGATACGCCACGCCGCGTAAGGAAGTCATGGTTCCCATAGTTGCTACCATAGGAGGTATCCCTATGTGACTGATAACAAGCCCGGTTGCAAACCCTATAAGGGTACATAAGGCTAGGGAAATCAGGGATGCAATAATTGGATTAACATTGTTTATCATCATCATTGCTGTCAGGACGCCGCTTACCCCAATGATAGCCCCTACCGATAGGTCGATACCCCCTGTCAGGATGACAAACGTCATGCCAATAGCGCAGATTCCATTGATAGATACCTGCCTTAACACATTGGCAATATTGCTGCCCGTTAAAAAATTAGGTGCAAATATGCTCATAGCCGCAAAAAGCACAATAAAAATGATTATTATGGCATATTCTGCAATAAATGTATTAATATTCATTTTATTCTTCATATGAATACCCCTTCTATAAAGCTGCATAATTCAGAATTAATTCCTGGGAATATTCTTCAGGCATCAATTCCTTTACAACCTGCCCCTCCTTCATCACGATAATCCTATCCGACATTCCAATCAGCTCTGACATCTCCGACGATACCATTATGATGCTGGTGCCGTTGTCAGCCAGTTGTCGCATGATTTTATAGATCTCCTGTTTGGCTCCAACATCTATCCCTCTGGTTGGTTCATCAATAAATAGCACATTGCATTCCGTTGCAAGGCATTTGGCGAGAACAACCTTCTGCTGGTTTCCTCCAGACAAATTCATTACTGGCTGCAGAAGTGAGCTTATTTTTATGGAAAGGTCAGCAACCAGCTTATTGCAGATATCCTTTTCCTGCCTCTTCTTAATTACGGCAAAGCGGGATAATCTGTCCAGAATGGCAAATGATATATTATGTTCTATGCACATCCCCATAATTACACCCTGCTGTTTCCTGTCCTCCGGCAAAAGAGCAATACTGTTTTTCAGGGCCACTGCCGGCGAGGTAATGTTTATTTTTTTTCCCTTTAGAATGATTTCACCTTCCGTAATTTCATCCGCCCCGTAGAGCGCCCTGAGAAGTTCAGTCCTTCCTGCACCTACTAAACCTCCGATTCCCAGTATCTCCCCCTTTCTCAAAACCAGCGACACATCCTTAAGCCTTCTGTTGCTTACATGGCTCACCTCCAGAATTTTCTCCTCGTTGATGTGGCCTAAATCGGGAAATGTCTCCCCCATCTCCCTTCCCACCATATCTGCAATCAGGGTCTCACGGCTGGTCTCAGAAACCGGATGAGTAGATATATATTTCCCATCCCGAAAAACTGATACTCGATCACATATTTCAAAGATTTCCTCCATTCTGTGGGAAATATAAATGATAGTGATTCCTTTCCCCTTTAACTGTCTTACAATTGTATGGAGAGTCTCTGTCTCCTGTTCTGTCAGCGGTGCCGACGGCTCATCCATGATAATCAATTTTGCATTCTTTGAGATAGCCTTTACGATTTCCACCAGCTGCTGCTGTGCAATCCCCAGTCTCTGAACACGAATTTTAGGATTAATGGCCATTCCAATCTCTTTAAACATTTTTTTGGTATTTTCATTCATCTGCTCATAATCCAAAAAACCTTGTTTCATGAGTTCACGGCCAAAATAAATGTTCTCACTTACAGACAGGAACGGTATCAGATTAAATTCCTGATAAATGGCTGTTATTCCTGCGTCCAGCGCCAATGCAGGAGTCAATCCGCTATATTCCTTTCCGTCAAACATGATTTTACCTTCGCTAGGTGCGTGGGCACCTGTAAGAATCTTAATAAAGGTGCTCTTCCCCGCCCCATTCTCTCCCACCAGAGCGTGTACTTCTCCCCTTCTGACAGAAAAATCAATATTATTAAGGGCCTTGATTCCCCCGAACCGCTTGGAAATCTTATGGACTTCCAGAATTATATCTGTATTATCAATTTGAGGAGTTTCCTCTAACCGATTGTTCATTCATCCACTTCCTCCATCATTCCTCGCACTTCATTATGGCTAGTTTTCAACCACATCTCTCTGCCAAACTGGCTCATACCTTCTCTGAACCACTGCATCTTCCTGTTTTTCTGTTAAATATTTATACATAGCTTCGGCCAGGTCCTCACCTGCTTCATAAGGGAACAGGTTGCAGGATGATCTGTAAACACTGTTTTCAACTTTCATTTTTTCTTTTCCTTCATCCGTGGCATCACAGCCGCCGATATAAAAATTGTCCGGAATTTTCTGCATGGCCGATACTGCTTCGTACGCGCCAATTGCCGTAAAGTCATCGCAGGCACATATCACATTTACCTCAGGCTTTGCCAACAAAACGGACTCCGTCACCTTCATTCCCAGATCTGTATTGCTGGCATTCTGTCTGGCTACCACCTCTGCCTCAGGCGCGTTCTCCAAAATACCATCATTGATGCCGTCTCCTCTTCGGATGACCGCCTCCACATCATCTTGGGCAAGAATCAGCGCTCTTCCTTTTCCACCCTGTTCTGCTTTAATCCACTCAGCTGCCGCATTGCCAATGGCATATCCTATATTATACTCATCCAGAGAGCCGTCAATCTGCGCATTGCTTACAGGCTGCGCCTCTGCGGATACTACGATTCCCTTTTCCTTAGCCTGGTCCACCACTGTTTTCAGGGCATTCTCATCCAAAGGTGATATCATAATTCCGTCTACATCACGCTGTACCGCGTCCTCTACATAGGAAACCTGAGTGGCTACATCATACTTGGAATCCAAGATCTGTGTCTTAATTCCCAGTTCTGCACATTTTGACTGGAATCCATCGTAAACCTGGATAAAATACGGATTGGCACTGTCCTGCGTCACATATACAAATTCCATACCGGAGTCTGCCTTATCATCCCCACCGGATGTGGCGGCTGTATCCGTATTCTTCTGTTCAGCCTTATCGCCCGCGTTTCCACCCGAAGCAGAGCATCCAGCCAAAGTCCCCATAAGTGAAAGAACTAACAACATTGCTACCATTTTTTTCTTCATGAATATACCTCCTTTTGGCAGGAAAATGATTCGAAACGTTTCGATTTTCAGGTAAACATTAAGGTGTTTGATAAACACCTTAATTCTTTATCGTTTGACAGTGTCTCTGATAATCAAGGATGGCTCCAAAATAACCGAATCAGGAACAATACCATACTGCAAAAGGTTCATCAGGTTATTGACTGCCAGCTTGCACATACGCTCGATGGGCTGGCTCACGGTTGTCAGCGGAATCTGGTTGATTGTAGCGTATATGACATCATCATAACCGCATACGGACAAATCCCTTGGAATAGATAAGCCTTTAATCCTGGCTGCCTGAAGCACTGCACAAGCCGTAAAATCACTGTTAGTCATGATTGCCTCTGGCCTCTCCTTCAATATCTCCATGGCCAGCTTCTGCACATCATCAAAATGATAGGTACTCTCATAAACATTTGACTCGGAATAAACCAGACCGGCTTCTTCTAACGCCATCTTATAACCGCTGATATATGTCTCATCAACCCGTCTGTCGCCAATCAGCATCACGATGTTATGAATATCCCGTTCAATCAAATACTGTGTCATCAGATAGGAGCCCTTTTTCAGATTACACATAACAAAGGGTGCGCTGCTCTGCTCATAGTAGGCGGCCAGAAACAGATAGGGTATTCCATATTCATCCAGCTTCTTCATATGTTCAATATCATTGACATAAGTCAGCTGCGGAACCCATATAACTCCATCAACCTTTCTCGAAATGAATTCAGAAATATACTTTTTCTCATTATTACTGCTGTTTCCTGTAATCCCTAATATAAGAAAAAAGCCGTAACTTTCCACTTCTCTTCGTATGTATTCTGTAATCTCACTATAAAAGCAGTTTCTCACATCCGGTATAAGCAGACCAATTACCTTTGTTCCGGATGTTCTCAGATTACGGGCAGCATTATTGGGCTGGTATGATAGCTCCTCTACTGCATCCAATACCATCTTCCTGGTCTTGTCTGTAACCCCCTCTTTCCCATTAATGGCCAGGGATGCTGTTGATATGGAAACACCTGCTAGTCTAGCTACATCTTTGATTGTAGCTCTCTTTTCCATTCATTTTCCTCCTAGTTGCATAAAAACGTTTCGATAATACGATTATAGCACAATTTTTCAACTTGTCAACGAATAATACTATACATTTTATACAGTTATCAATCTTGTTTTATTTGTTTATCTATGTTAAAATCAATAATCATACATTGAATAAGGAGAAATAGACTGTGATAAATACCGAAAAATCGAAACGTTTAGATGGACAGTTTTATTATAATCAGGACCCTCTATTACTGGAAGAACACCTGAATGTCCAGATGCTGCTTCATCAATATAATCATTTGCCTCCGAACAAACGTAAGAAACGTCGGAAACTCCTAAAGCAAATCCTAAACCATCCACCAAAGGATGCCTGTATTGAACAGCCGTTTCATTGTGACTTTGGCTACAACATCCATATTGGCAGCCATTTTTATTCTAATTATAATCTGACCATACTGGACTGTAATAAAGTTACCATTGGACACCACTGCCTGATTGGCCCCAACGTCAGCATCATTACCGTGAATCACCCCCAGGACAGAAAGCTCCGTTCCAGGGATTTGGAATATGCCACACCTGTGACCATTGGCAACGATGTGTGGATTGGATGCGGTGCCATCATCAACCCTGGCGTTTCTATCGGAGATAATGTCATCATAGGTTCAGGCAGTATTGTAACAAAAGATATCCCGTCCAATTCCCTGGCGGTAGGGAATCCCGCCAGGGTCATCCGTACACTGGACTAAAAATCAGTAAACACCAGTACTGTCCTGCTCCCTGAACCTCACCGGCGCCACCTCCGGCGTCAGCGGCTCCATCCTGTATTCCGGCAACTGGTCAATGAGACCATCCAGACAAAGAGATGTACTGTGGACCATGTCGTGGGCCAGAAGGACTACCTGCTGCCTTCCCAGAATGGTTTTCATGGCATTGTCAATCAGCTCCTGGGGCCGGGACTTTTTCAGCGCGTCGTCCAGACTGGCATTCCAGTCAAAATAGACAAATCCCCGTGCGTCCATCTCGGCTATGATTTCCTTGTAAACCTTCCGGTTATAGCCATTGATGCTGCCTCCGGGAAACCGGTAAAGAACAGGCTTTACCCCGGTAACTTCCAGAACAGCCCTGTAAGCTTCCTCAAAATCCGCCAGATAGCTGTCCCTGCTTTCGTAGAGTTCCTTGTAGTCATGGCGGTTGCAGTGGATACCAATGGTGTGTCCCTCTGCCGCGATTCTTTTTGCAACATCGGGGTGTTTCCTGACATTTTCTCCCACCACGAAGAAGGTAGCTTTTATATTCCTGGCTTTCAGCACATCCAGCACCGCACTGGTATTTTCAGCGGAAGGACCATCGTCAAAGGTGAGATACATGGTTTTGGGATTAAAATACAGATCAATGCCTTTGGCAATACCCTCTGCCAGTTTTTCCTGGTACTGCGGGTCTGTCAGCCGTTCTCTTTCACGGGGATTAGACAGGAACCCCGTCTCGATCAGGCATGATGGAACAAAGGTTTGTCCGGTAACTGTAAATTCTGCATCCCCTCTCAGTTCACGGGCCTCTGCCCCTGTACTTCTGACTGCTTCCTTGTGGACCAGCGCGGCTAAACGCCTGCTGTCCGAAGCCCCGTCCTTTTCGGAATACCAGGTCTCTATTCCCCTTGCCGCCGCGTCCTCCCATGTATTTTGATGAATGCTGACATAAGCACCGGCCCGGACCTTGTGTGCTGCCTCCACCCTTTCTTCCTTTGGACGGTATGTGTCGTCCTCCCGCACCATCACAACAGCATATCCCATATCCTCCAGTTTCACCTTCAGCCGCTCCGCAATGGCCAGGTTAATGTCCTTCTCCATTACGCCTTCCTGGCTGGCACCTTCATCCTCACCGCCATGGCCTGCATCCACCGCAATGACAGGGGGACCTGTATATAAAGAATTCTGACTGCCAAAAGAAAGGAGGGATTCCCCCTGGCCTTTTATGGAACTTTGCAGGACATGTGTGTCTTCCAATATACGGGACAGGATTTCTGTCCCTCCCCGTCCTGCACATTGCCACTCTATCCTATCCCGCTCTGTTATTTCCTGCTTTATCCGTCCCTGCTCTGTTCCTGCCATTCCCAACTCCCGTTTCTCCGGTATGACCATGGCCATCACTGCCATGGTCATGCATATGCCCGCCGCCAATTCTGCGGCGGCCAGAAAAAACGCCCTTCTCCTGGCCCTGCGCCTGGCCTGCCTTCTGCGCTCTGTCTGCCTGCCATAATCATACGTTTTTATCCCTATTCTGTCCATGACGCCTGTCCTTTTCATGTAAAAAGCTCTTGTGTACTGCAATCAGCATACACAAGAGCGGCATCAAATTATCATCATTTTTGCATCAAAGTTGCATCATCTGGAAATTTTCAGGAACAATTCATTGATTCCTTCATAAAAACCAACTGTTACTATGGTTTCTTCCTCCTCCCCTTGGCTGATAACATATTTTTCAAAGTAAGGGGTTGCTTCCATTAACGGATTCTGGTCCCCGAAGGCCGCCGGCTTCTCTAACCCCATATAGGAACTCCACGTACCCACAATCTGCTCCGGATCCATGTCATCCCACAGCCTGGACGACCTGGCATAGAATTCATAAATCCTTCCGTTATCTCCATCTATATAGGCTTCCATGAGACGGTTTTCCTTGTCCGTATTTTTCTGGCTGTTTATAAGGCTCAGTTTCCAGACCGCCACATTATTCCTGGGCTCCAGCACATCAATGGCTGAATAGAGGACAGCGTCATACTCATCCTTTTCCACTGGCCGAACGGATTCAGGCAGGATTCCCAGTGTTTTCAGTTCCTCCAGCCCCCGGTTGCATGTCTCATAAATCTGGGAGTCCGTGATTTCCTGGCCGGAAGGCCCTCTGTGATTCATCACAAATGCATAAGCCCCCTCCAGACTCTCATATTCCGCCTGGCTGCCGTTTGCCGCCGTCAACGCCTGCCCTGTTTCAGGTATCAGAGCCTGTCCTGTTTCGGGAAAGGTCTGGCTGCTCAGGCTTTCTGACAATATGTGGAGCTTTTCAGCGGCGCTTAATGTATAGCGGTATCCCTCCCCCTCCGTATCCGCTGTCATGGCATGTATCTCCCCCAACATGGTCCTGTCCCTGTATCTGGTCAGCATCTCAGGACCGCAGATGGACAGGGCCATAATCAGCCCCGCAAACAACAGGAATAACAGGTTTGCTGCCATTCTTCTCATAACTGGTCCTCCTTCCAGAGGGGCAGGGTGAAGCTCATGGTGGTTCCCTTCCCCAGCTCGCTCCTTATGTTCAGGCGGCTTTTGTGAAGCTCCAGTATTTCCGCGCACAGAGCCAGTCCCAGCCCTGCCCCGTTGCGGCTTCTGGACCTGGACTTGTCAACCATGTAAAATGCCTTGGTAATCTTGTGGAGTTCCTCCTTCGGTATGCCCACTCCGTGATCCTTTACTTCAAAACGGTATCCGTCCTTCATCAGATGGCCGTAGACCTCAATGAGGCCGTCCGCCTCGGAAGCTTTGAACGCATTGTCCAGCAGGTTCATGAGAACAGACTTAATCAGATTGGCCTCCGCCCTCACCATGCCGTCATCATAGTTAAAATATATTTTCATGCTTTTGTTGATCACGTACATGTCATACAGGTACAGAAACAGGGATTCGGCCGACACCATGGTAAATTCCACCTCTCCCCTCCTGGTGACCATGATGTCTAACAGGCGGAAGGACATGGCCTCCAGGCGTTTCCCTTCCGTGTAAATATAGTTGGCGGACATAAACTGCTTTTCCTCATCCAGCCTGCGGGAGCGCAGGGCATCCGCATAACCGATAATGGAGGTCAGCGGCGTCTTAAGCTCATGGGCAAATGCAGCCACAAAGTCCTCCCTGGCCTGAATCTCATCTTCCAGCTGATTGATGTTATCCTCCAGGGCATTGGCCATCTGGTTAAAATCCGTTGTGAGCTGTCCCAGTTCGTCGCTGCTGACTTTCCTGGCCCTGTGGTGATAATCCCCGGAGGCCATGCGCTTGGTGGCCCTGGTCAGCAGACGGATGGGCCTGGTCAGAAAGGATGCAATGAGATACATAACAGCCGTACCGCAAAGCAGCATGGCCACAGTCACCCTGCGGTAGACAGAGAAACCCAGGGACCTGTCCCGAAACACCTCTGACACGTCCTTCATGGTCTCCAGATACAGCACCCGGTCCAGGGCATTGACAGCCGTACCTGTCTGTATGTAGTATGCTCCATCCTGTTCTATGACTCTGTATGTCCTGGTATCCTGGCCTGTCCGGTCCAAAAGCCCGTCTCCCCCGCCAAATCCGGGGCTGGCATAAAGCACATTTTTCTGCTCATCACAAATACGCAGCAGGCGGCCGGAGCTCCTGCCTCCCGACTCCAGATTGGATGCTATCTGACTCACCGTGGTATCCTGGAGCACATCATACTTGGCTGGCACATTGAGGGCAGCTGTCTCAAATGCAAAACGGAGAATGCTGCTCTCATCCATGGCCTGGTTTACTTCCCGGTCCATGGAGGTCTGAAACACGTAATTGACAAAATAAAATCCGCTGAACCCAAAACCCAGGGCCATGACAATCATGGTCCACAGCAGGAGTTTGAACGAAAATTTCATTGAACTACCTCTAGGCGGTATCCCACCTTGTAGACTGCCACCAGATTATTTTCCCATCCCAGTTTTCTTCTCAGCCGCTGCACATGCAGGTCCAGGGTGCGGCTGTCCCCGGAGTACTCCCCTTCCCACACCTTTTCATACAGGGTCTCCCTGAAAAGAGCCACATTTTTATTTTGTATGAAGAGTACCAGAAGGCCGAATTCCTTGTTGGTCAATTCCACATTCCTGCCTGCCCTGGTAACCCTGCGAGCCTCCACATCCACGGTCACGTCACCGGCTGTCAGCAGGCGCTCCGTCTTATTGTATCTGCGGAGAACAGCCTCCACTCTGGCCACCAGTTCCACCACGTCAAAGGGTTTCACCAGATAATCGTCCGCGCCCAGGCGCAGTCCCTTTACCCTGTCCTTTACCTCATGTCTGGCAGTTATAAAAATCACCGGTATATCCATGGGGCGGATGTAGCTCATGATATCGTAGCCATCCACTCCCGGCAGCATGATATCAAGCAGTATCAGGTCAAAAAACCGGTTCTCTATGAGCCGGAGGGCCTCCACCCCGTCCTGGACAGCCGTACAATGGTAACCGCTGGCCGACAGGTTTAAATCAATCAAATCACAAATTGGTTTTTCATCATCTACTATCAGTACTTTTATCATGGTTCTGTCCTCCACCCCCAATATGCGCGGGCCCTGTCCGTCAAGCCTGCCAGGGTATCGCCTTCCTCTAACGCAAGTGTCTGTTTCATGTCCGTATCTTCGTAAAATCCGCCGGTCCGCTGATAGTATATGGAATAGCTTCCCTCCACAACCGCCCCGCCGTCGCTTCCCTCATAGCTGTAATCCGCCAGTATGACAATGTCTTTGAGTCCGTCCCCGTCTATATCCTGGCAGGTAACGCCCTTTAACGCATAGAGATGTTCATATTCTCCCATGGGCTGGAAGCTCCAGACAATATAGCCCTGTTCATTTACCAGGTACAGCATGAATACCGTGTACTCCGCCATCCGGTAGGTGCCCGGGACAACCAAAAGGCGGCCGAACTTCTCAAACCGGACGGAACGGCTCTGCTCCGATATGACCGTCATCCCGTGGGACAGAAGCTCATCCTGGGCAGTGGATGTATACAGAAACTCGGTAGAGTATCCGTCCCGGACAAAAGATGTGATGAAACGGATGCTCTTATTCATGCCAAAACGGTTCATCTTTTCTGAGAGTCTGTAATCCCTGTAAAAACCGTCATTTTTCTGAAACAGCACATCCCCCACCTTGTAGGGCTTTCCCTGTTTACCGGCGCCCTCATTGGCACAGGCGGTTATGAGCACGATATCCTGCCATCCGTCCCCGTCCATATCCTGAAAGGACACGGCGGCCACCCGGCTGTCGGACTGCCTGAGCTGACCTCTTATCCGGTTATTGGTCTCCAGCTGGTCTGTCTTATACGCCATGGTCCCGTCCGCCCTGGCAAAAAACAGCACCAGCCGGTTGGACTCCCTGTCAAAGGCCGGTATAAAGGACACCTCCCCCTCTCCCTTCATGGTCATGGGGAATACCTGGCTGTCCACCGCTTCAAACCCTTCCCTTTCAATATCCCCGGTCTGACCCACCGCGTTAAGGCGCTGCCTGTATTCACTGTATGAACGGGAAACAGCCTGGGAATCCGGGGCACCGTTGGATGCCCCGGGAAAGCCCAGGCATAAGACAGCTGTTGTGATCAGGAACAGGATGGTCCGGAACGAAAAGGCAGAATATGTTTGATTCATCAATGGCATGCACCAGCTTTTCTTAATGTACTATTCCGATTATATCAAATAAAGATGGGAATTCAAACATATTCATGACCTGTGCCAAACAAAATATTTGAGGGGATGCCGCCGGTTCTCAAAAGCTGCCCGAAAAAAGAAACTTAAGGATTGTTCACCGCGGGACGATTACACACCCCTATATAAAGCGGCGCTCCCATATATCCGGTGACCGCATATAAAAAGGGCCTGTCCAGGTTCATCTGTAAAGCTGTCTCACCTGAATACAGCCCTGCGAACCCGGCTTCTCCGTTCTCTGAAAATGGACCCACACCGTTTTCATTGACGCTGAACACCGTGGATTGGATCACGCCGGAAAGTGAAAGGCTTTCGCCTGTAATACCTGTAAAATCAGCCCGGCTGACATCAAATGCATCGGTCAGCCCCAGACCGGCCAGCGAAGGACCCAGGTCCGCCGTGGTGGCGGTCTGGAATTTAGGAATCTTCCAGTAAATTCCGCCGTAGGATTCAAGTTCATCAATCCTGCCAAACATTTCCCTGGTATACTGTTCTGAGGAGAGCAGTTCCCGGATTGTCACTCCCTGGTCAGGCAGAACAACTATCATGGCAGCATTATCCGTAAGTGAGAGTGATGCGCGCAGGAACCCCTGGCCCCGGTAATAAGTGCCGTTCCAATGTCCTGTCATATACTGGCAGGTTATATCCTGTCCATCGGCAGAACGGAACACATCTGTTATATTGTCCTCAGTCCTGAAACCTCCTGTCCACTGGGCCTGGTAATTCACTGTATTCACAAGTTTCATGCTTTCACCGGAAGCGGTTGCCACGTCCATGGAAATAGCCTGATCCGTCTGCCAGCCAATCCACTGTCTGATAATGGCCGGCAGCTCCGGATTTCCAAAGTCCACCCGGAAAACAGACGCATAGTACTCGTTTTCCGATGTTCTCTTAAAGGAGTCGTTCAGCGGGGCCCCTTCCTTCAGCCACATGGAATTTACCAGCTTCAATTTTGTCTTTTCATTGTTCCTGAATATCTGCCGGTACAGACGTCCGCAGGAAGCCGCCAGGCCGGCCGGAGGCTGTGCCGTGTGCAAAGCCTGGGCCGGCTCCGAAGACTGAGACCCGTCAGGTGTCTGACTGCCGATTCCCATAAGCGCCAGCATCTGGGCCCTGGTATTTCCCCCTGCGCCCTCGGATGCCTGGGCCAGGGCATAGTACAGGCTCACCGGTGAAAAATTCATGTTTTCCCGGCTGTCCCTCAAAAGCGGCAGGAACACCCTGTAGGAAAACCGGGATATTCCATCTGTAAACTCCGGATTCACCGTGTTGTTCTGGGCTATGGCGCGCATGCTGCCTGAATCATTGTACGGTATGGGATCCGGGTCCCTGGAACCGGATTCACAGCGATAGCCTTCTCCTGACACACCGTTAAAAGGCGCGGCAAAGGCCGCAGGACTTCCTGCGGCCAGTACGGACACGACCGTGGTCAGGACGCCTGCGGCGGCAATGGATATTATATTTCGCTTCATGATTCATTCCCCCTGTAATGACTGAAAAACTAAAACCATTTGCTTAAGATTTAATTTTACCAGAATATCATCAGGAAGATGTTTCTATTTTCTTAATTAATGCGGTCGTTATCTGTTACCAAAGGGAGAATTCCTTATCTCCCACCACAGGGTCCGCGGTTCCCTTCTTCTTGTCTATCTCATATGTATTGATCCGGTGGAACACATCCGGCTTATCCTCATATCCAACTGAAACCTGGACCATTTGATTGTTCTCATAATCCACCTTAAACTGCAGGGGTTCTTCTTCGTCCTGGTACATTCCCATCTCCAGAAGCTTATTTTCCAGAAGGCGGCAGGCTGCCTCCGATGTCATGGACGGCTTCTCAATCCATACGCCTGTCTCTGTATCCAGACAATACCAGGTTCCGTTAATCCGTCCCCACTCAGCTTTCAGATATCCGCCTGCTTTCTTCTCATACCACCAGCCTTTCTCGTCCTGCTTCCAGGTTCCCGGCACATTTGGCACGGCCGCAGAAACACCCCAGGAAGAACTTCCCGAACCGGATCCTCCGTAGGAACTCTGTCTCTTCCTGACAGTCACCTCAAATTCCGCTGTCTTACCTTTATACGTTACAGTAATCATCTGAGTTCCTGTCTTACCGGAATCAAAACCGGACACTTCGTATTCCGTTAAAACCTCCTTCGTCCCATCGGAGTAATAAGCGGTAACCACCATCCCTTCTGGTTCGAACTCCTCTCCTGTTCTGTATTCGGTCTTCACCGGCTTTTTCGTTACCGCAATATGATCCAGAGTTTTCTCATCCACTTCCCCGCCGCCATTCTCCGTATCAGAGAACACCACCAGCGTACCGAAGGACTTAACTCCAAATACCATAAAAC